>ERZ772851.2327-NODE-2327-length-14815-cov-2.915041_pt1 | contig 14815 bp, 10 predicted proteins | sample MGYA00512137_ERZ772851 | MGnify/ENA primary metagenome ERZ772851 (study PRJEB29015, sample SAMEA2737663) | human gut metagenome | biome: human gut; feature: human-associated habitat; material: faeces | place: China | collected 2012 ... | reverse complement strand
GTGGAGAAGTTCCGCAGCGACGACAAAAAGGCCCGGTGGTTCGTGGCCCAGTCGGTGATCTTCAACCTGGCTCTGCTGGGCTTTTTCAAGTACTGGGACTTCATCGCAGCCAATCTGTCCCTGATCCCGGGCATTGATCTGCCCCAGCTGGGCATCCCGCTGCCCATCGGCATCTCTTTCTATACCTTCCAGACCATGAGCTATACCATCGACGTGTACCGGAAGGACGCACCGGTCCAGCGCAACATGGTGGACTTCGGCGCCTTCGTCACCATGTTCCCCCAGTTGATCGCCGGACCCATCGTCCAGTACAAGACGGTGGCAGCGGACCTGCGGCACCGGCTCCACACGTCGGAGAACTTCGCTCTGGGGGCCCGGCGGTTCTGCGTGGGACTTGCCAAGAAGGTGCTGCTGGCCAACTCCATCGGCGCCCTGTGGGAGGACTGCCTCGCCGCTCAGGGGGCCGGGACGCTGACGGTGCTGGGGGGCTGGCTGGGCCTCGCCGCCTATGGCTTCCAGATCTACTTCGATTTCTCCGGCTACTCCGACATGGCCATCGGCCTGGGGCGGATCTTCGGCTTCCGGTTCAACGAGAACTTTGACCACCCCTACTGCGCCGACTCCGTGGGCACCTTCTGGCGGCGGTGGCACATGTCCCTGACCTCCTGGTTCCGGGACTATTTGTATATCCCCCTGGGAGGCAACCGGGGCGGCACCGCCAGGACCATCCGGAACCTCCTGATCGTCTGGTTCTGCACGGGCTTCTGGCACGGGGCCAGCTGGAATTTCATCCTGTGGGGACTGTACTTCGCCGCCTGGCTGATCTTGGAGCGGTACGTCCTTCGGGGCGTACTGGAGAAGACCCCGGCGATCCTCAAGCACCTCTACACCCTCATCGTGGTGTTCGTGGGCTGGGGCCTCTTTGCCATGGTGGACCTGGGCGTGTGCGGGGACTACCTTGCCGCCTGTTTCGGCGGTGCGCCGCTCTGGAGCGGGGCGGACCTGTTCCGGCTGCGGAGCTACGCCGTGACACTGGCGGTACTGGTGCTGGCTTCCACCGCTCTGGGCCAGCGGCTGTGGGCGAAGCTGCCCCGGCAGGCAGAACAGCTGGCCACCCCGGTGCTCATGGGCCTTTCCCTGGTGGTCTGCACGGCCTATCTGGTGGACGGCAGCTACAACCCCTTCCTGTATTTCCGGTTCTGAGAGGAGGCAGAGACCTTGTCCAAACGATACGCAAGATTTCTCACAGCGGTGTTCTGCCTCTTTCTGGGGGGGCTGATGGTGTGGCAGATGCTCCTGCCGGACCGGGAGCGGTCCGACGTGGAGAACCGCACCCTCCAGCAGCGGCCGGCACTGACTCTGTCCAGCGTGCTGGACGGCAGCTATATGGAGGACGTGGAGGCCTACGTCCAGGACCAGTTTCCCCTGCGGGACCAGTGGACGGGCCTGAAGGCCCGGACGGAGCAGCTGATCGGCAAACGGCTGTTCAACAACATCTATCTCTGTGAAGGCGAAACATTGATCTCCAAGGTGGACGCCCCTGCGGACGGCCTGGAGAAGGCGAACCTGAATTACGTCTCCCAGCTGGCGGAGAAGTCGGACATCCCCATGTATCTGGGGCTGATCCCCTCCGCGGCGGAGGTGTGGCGGGACAAACTGCCGGAGGGCGCGGAGTCCTGGGACCAGAACGCTTACCTCTCCCAGGCGGCGGGCCTGGGGCTGCCCATGATCGACTTCTCCGCCGCCCTGACCGCTCACGCCGACGAGCCCATCTTCTACCGCACAGACCACCACTGGACGTCCCTCGGGGCCTTCTATGGGGCCAATGCTCTGCTGGAAGTCCTGGGAAGAGAATCATTAAAGCAGGAAAGCTTTACACCAGAGATTGCCAGTACCAGCTTCAATGGCACGCTGTACTCCAAGTCCGGCATCCACTGGCTGACGCCGGACACCATGGAATTCTGGGTAAAGGAGGACGGCCTCACGGTCACCTCCTGGCGCACCGGCTCTCCGGAACCCGGCATACTGTACGACCGGAGCTATTTGACCGAGAAGGACAAATACGCCTCCTTCCTGGGCGGCAACCAACCCCTGTGCGTCATCTGGAATGAGAACGCCCGAGACGGCGGCAAGCTCCTGCTGATCCGGGATTCCTACTCTGACGCCCTGGCGCCCTTCCTGGCCCAGAGCTTTGCCGAGGTCCACCTGCTGGACCCGCGGTATTACCGGATGCCCCCCGCCCAGTACGCGGCGGAAAACGGCATCGACGCCATCTGCGTCGTGTATAGTATCCCCAACTTCATCACGGACCGGAACCTGGTGTTCCTGGCCCAGTGAGCGCAGAAAAGAGCGGCCGGAGTTTCGGCCGCTCTCTTTTTTGATCCGAATTCACGGGCCGATGCCCGTCCTCAGCGGTGACCGCCGCCATGTCCGCCGGAATCCAGAGGGGGGAGGCCGCCCGTACAGGCTATGCCGTCCCCCTGAGTCTGGTTGGAGAGGAGCAATTACCGCTCTGCCTCCTCCTGGGCCCGGGTCCAGGCGTTCTGCAGGCGGATTTTTGCCAGCTCACCTTCTTCGGTCAGATCATAGTCGTATTCCTCCAGCCGCTGAAGGCCGTTGACCAGAAGGTTGTCGCTGGGCTCAACACCGACGGCATACGTTGCCATGGCATCTAAGGTGCTATTCTGTTCTTCCAGGGAGAAGGCACCGATCAGGTTCAAAAACACGCCGCAATTGTTGTAGAACATGTAGTAAAGATCCACCGGCCGCACCTCAGACGGGGCCAGCAGGCCGTTTTCCAGGGCCGCCTGGGCCATGAGTCCGGCGAACATGGGGTTGTCACTGCTCCGGCCCACATCGTTGGGAATGCTGCTCTGGAGCAGGACGTATTCTCCATCGGGTGTGATGTGGAACACCAGCACCGGGGGCAGGGTGTTGAGGCCGCCCACCCAGCCGTCCTCGTCCATGTACATGCCGCCAGCCAGCATCACATCCTCCGGCGTGGTGGTATGGAGCTCATAGTGCAGGCCGTACACCCGCATCCCCAACTCCGGGTAGGCGGGCACCGTGTCCGTCAGCACCAGCTCCGCGATCCGCCAGTCGTCCCACTCCGCCGGGGTGCCCACGTCCTGCCACTGGCCGTCCACATGGCCCATGGCGCCGGTGTGGCCGCGCCGGTAGTCCAGGGCGGAGAGGACGGCGTCCTTCGCTGCCGAGAGCACCCTGTCCGGCACGTCGATGTTGTCCGCCACATGGTCCGTGTAGTTCACCAGATTCTTGTACACCAGCAGGTCCTCACCGTCGAAGCAGAGGCAGCGGGTGAAGCTGTACGGACCGTCATCGCCCTCGTTCCGGACAGTGCCTCTGACGGTGAGGCACCGGCGGCTGACGTCGATGGTGCTGTAGTCCCAGAAGTCCATCTCCGGCCAGTTTTCGGCCAGCAGGGCCGTCAGATCCGCCTCGTACAGCTGCCCATCCCGCTGGAACACCAACTGTCCGCCGTCGGAGAGCAGTTCGTTGGCCCCGTCTCCGTCCAAATCCAGGACCGCCGATTCCGTGCCGTAGACCCGGGCCAGGAGGACGGGATTTCCCTCGGTGTCGAAATAGTAATAGTCGTGGAAGGTGGCGCCTGTATGTTCGTCCAGCTCGCCGGAGTAACGGATGACCAGCCCATCATGGCCGAACAGATCGGAGAAGGAGTCCATGGAGACGGCGTAGCCGCCGGAATCGCTGTAACTCAGCGTGTTATGCTCCGGGAAGGTGAAGAAGCAGCCCACATCCCATGTGCGCATCCCGTCCCGGCCCGCCGCCTCGTCATAAATCACGGCGGCGTAGAGATTGCCGTCGGTGGAGAGATAGGTGCGGACAGAGAGTTCATCGCCGTCCTCGGTGTGCATGATATAGCCGGTGCCACGCTCGGCGCAGTCATTCCGGTGTCGAATGACCTCCATGGTCTCCGGCTCATAGGGTGTGAGGTCTGTCAGCGGAATGGTCAGCACCGGCTCCCCCTCCGGGTACACGGTAGGGATGGCGGGCCGCTCACTGGGCTGGTTGGAGACAAACCAGTAGGAGCCGTCGGCCTGTTCTTCCAGTGTCACGCACTTCCAGCCGTCAACATGGAACGTGTCGTCGTAGTAGAGCCGGATGGTATCGCCCACCCGCTCCCCGGCAGTGATGTTGACGCCCGAGAAGTAGTTGGTATCCCCGTGGCTGTGATAGTAGGCATCATACTCCGGGAGGTACTGGAAGTAGTCCATCCCGATCCGCCCCGTCTCCTCCAGCGTGAGGCCGGTGTTCTCCAGCAGCACCTGGTTGATGGCCTCCACGGACATCTTGTCCACAGGGCAGATCAGCTCCCCTGCGGTGTCAAAGCTGCCCACCTGCCGCAGCTCCTCATCGGTCATAGGCGCGTCGATCCCCGTGCCGCAATAGAGCAGCTCAAAGAGGTCGATGTCCTCCGACTTCTCGTACAAGGAGTTCAAAAATTGGTTGCGGATGCTGTAAGTACCCTCCTGATTGAAGAACTCCTCATTAAAATACGCCAGCTCGTCGCCGGTGAGGGAGCGGACACCGCCGGTTTCCCCATCCGCCTTGGCCCCGGTGAAGGTGACGGCGCAGACGCCCGCTGCCAGCGCCAGAACCAGAAACAAAGCCGCTGCCCGGGTCTGTTGTCCCTGGGCGATGCGGGTGATCCGGTCCTTCAGCTGCCGCTTATCTGCCGTCATGGTGGTGGCGGACAGCAGGGGAGAGCCGGGACCCGTCCGCACCGGAATCAGGGACAGCAGCGTTTTGCCGTAGGGGATGCGTTCGCCCTCTCCCAGGGCCTGGATGGCGGCCTCGTCGCAGGCCAGCTCCCCGTCGGCCTTGGAGACGGCGGCGGCGATCCACACCAGAGGGTCGAACCAGTACACCGCGAGGCACACGCTCCGCAGCAGCGACCACAACGGGTCCAGATGGCGGGCGTGGGCGGTCTCATGGGCCAGCACATGCCGCAGCCGCTCCGGAGAGGCGACAACGGCGGGGGTAAGATAAATGGCGGGCCGGACAGGTCCGAACAGACAGGGGGAGGGGAGACCCGCCTCCACCAGATAGACGGGATACCTGCAGTTCTCCGCGGCATAGGGCGCCCTCGTCCTCCGGAGCTTTTGCCAGAAGCGCAGGTTGGTCACCAGAAACCACACCGCCATGGCGGCGATGCCGATCAGCCAGAGGACCGTCAGCAGGTCCGCCGCCGTCACCACCCGCTCCCGGATGACCGGGTAAGAAAAGGCTTCCTCCCCGCCGGAGGGCGCGGCCGCCTCCCCCGAGGGGGAGCCGCCTCCCTCTATCTGAGGTGCGGGGGATGTGACCTGGGGCGCTGTCCCCATGGGAGAGGGGGCCAGCGGCACTCTGTAAATTTCCCGCTGTTCCAGCCGTTCCGTCACTGTCCGGCCCACCGGCTCCGCCGCCGACAGGACGGAGAAGTCCGCTCCCGGCAGGCTCACCGGCACCAGCAGCCGCACCAGCACCAGCGCCCACAGGACATACTGGGCCCGGCGGGAAATCCGGTCCCGGAAGGCCCGCCGCAACAGCAGGACCGCCAGGATCAGCACGGAAGATGTCAACAGGATCTCACGCATGTTCCTCGCCTCCCGCTCGTTCCAAAATAGCGGACAGCTCCGCGATGTCCGCCTCCGTCAGCTGGCGGCTCTCCACCATGGCGCTCATCATCAGGCCCAGGCTGCCGCCGTAGACCCGGGAGAGGAAGCTCTCCGTCTCCGCCGCCGCGGCGTCCTCGCGGTCCACCGCGGGGAAGTACCGCTTGGCCCGGCCGCCCTCCTCGTGCCGGACGGCCCCCTTGGCTTCCAGCCGGGCGAGCATGGTGATCACCGTGTTCTTGCTCCAGCCTGTGTCCTCCTTCAGGGAGGCCGTCAACTCCATGATGGTCCGGGGGGACTGCTCCCACAGCCGGTTCATCAGCTTCCACTCGCTGTCGGACAGGTTCACCTGCATAGTCTCACCTCCATGGTATACGAGTGTCTACCTGGTCTTCTGATTGGACCATATCAAATAGGTAGACATTTGTCAACCTCAAATTGGTAACAAAAGCGGCAAACCGGCAACAGCCGTTTCCCGCCTTGACCGGAAGGGGATTTTGCCGTAAAATAGGGGCCGAGACTTTTGAGACGGATGGAGAACGGTGGACTTATGGAAGACTTCAAACAACGCTACATTGCCGCCCGCCGGGCGGTCATCGCCCAGGACTTATCCAGGCTGAACCCCATGCAGCGCCAGGCTGCCATGACCACGGAGGGTCCGCTGCTGCTGCTGGCGGGCGCCGGCAGCGGCAAGACCACGGTGCTGATCCAGCGGGTGTACAACCTGCTGACCTACGGCCGGGGAAGCGATTCGGAAGAGGTGCCGGCCTGGGCCACGGAAGAGGATCTTCAATTTCTGGAGAGCTTCCCCGCCCGGCCCACGGAGGAGGACGTCCGCCGGGCCCGGCGGCTCTGCGCCCTGGACGCGCCCAAGCCCTGGGAGATCATCGCCATCACCTTCACCAACAAGGCGGCAGGGGAGCTGAAGGACCGGCTGGCCGCCCGGCTGGGGCCGGAGGCCAACGACATTTGGGCCTCCACCTTCCACTCCGCCTGTGTGCGCATCCTGCGGCGGGACATCGACCGGCTGGGGTTCGACAAGGACTTCACCATCTACGACACCGACGACTCCAAGCGGGTCATCAAGGACATTCTGAAGGAGCTGAACCTGGAGGAGAAGACCTTCCCGCCCCGGAGCGTCCTGGCCGCCATCAGCCACTCCAAGGACCAGTATGAGACGCCGGAGGACTTTGCCAAGCGGTACGAGGCGGCGGGGGACTGGAAGATGACCCGCATCGCCAAGATCTATGCCGCCTATGCGAAGAAGCTCCGCACCGCCAATGCCCTGGACTTTGACGACATCATCTTTCACACGGTAACACTACTGCAGCAGGAGCGGTCGGTGCTGGACTACTACCAGCGCAAGTTCCGCTACGTGCTGGTGGACGAGTACCAGGACACCAACCACTTACAGTATCTGCTGACAAGCCTCCTGGCGGGGGGGTACAAAAACCTCTGTGTGGTGGGCGATGACGACCAGTCCATCTACCGCTTCCGGGGGGCCAACATCGAAAACATCCTGAACTTCGAGGAGCAGTACCCCACCGCCCGGACCATTCGCCTGGAGCAGAACTACCGCTCTACCCAGAACATTCTGGATGCGGCCAACGCCGTCATCCAGAACAACCAAGGCCGCAAGGGCAAGACCCTCTGGACCGACAACGGCGGGGGCGATGTGGTGACGGTCAAGACCACCTTCAACGAGAGCGACGAGGCCAACTACGTGGCCGGGGACATCCTGATGGGGGTGAACCGGGGCAGGAACTTCCGGGACACGGCGGTCCTCTACCGGATGAACGCCCAGTCCAACGCCCTGGAATACGCCATGAAGCGCAACGGCATCCCCTATAAAGTAGTGGGGGGCATGAAGTTCTTCGACCGGGCGGAGGTCAAGGACATGCTGGCCTATCTGTGCGTGCTGAACAACCCCCTGGACGACCTGCGGCTGCGGCGGATCATCAACAACCCGCCCCGGGGCATCGGCGCCACCACATTGGACAAGGTGGGCGCCTTGGCGGAGAGCCAGGGGGCGTCGCTGTATGAGATCATCCGCAACGCGGACCTGTTCCCGGAGCTGAAAGCGTCTTCCGCCAAGCTGCTGAAGTTCGCGGACCTGATCGACGGCCTGCGGCGGGCGGGCACGGAGCTGGCCCTACCGGAGTTCTATGACGCCGTCTGCGACCAGACCGGCTATGTAAAGGCCCTGGAGGAGAAGAACGACATGGAGAGCCGGGGCCGCATCGAGAACGTTCAGGAGCTGAAATCCAACATCCTGGGCTTCCTGGAGCAGCAGCCGGAGGACGCCACCCTCTCCGGCTTCCTGAACGAGATTGCCCTGTACACAGATCTGGACAGCGTGGAGGCCAGCGACGACTGCGTCACCATGATGACCATTCACTCCGCCAAGGGGCTGGAGTTCCCGGTGGTGTACGTGGTGGGGATGGAGGAGGGGATCTTCCCCGGCGCCTCCGCCCAGTACGACCAGGAGGAGCTGGAGGAGGAGCGGCGGCTCTGCTACGTGGCCATGACCCGGGCCAAGGAGAAGCTGACCCTCACCAACTGCCGGCAGCGGATGCTGTACGGCCGTACCAGCGCCAACCGGGCCTCCCGGTTCCTGGAAGAGATCCCGGAGGAGAACATGCGCTGGGAGAGCAAGCCGGAGCCCCGTTTCGGCGGTATGGAGCACGACGGCACCTTCGGCGGCGACCGGTACGAGGACGGCTGGGGCAGCTCCCCCGCCCGCGCCGGCGGCTCCTGGAGCAGCGGCGGCGTCCACAGCTACCGGGCCCCGGCCCAGGCGCCCCAGCGGCCCCTGGCCTCTGTCCGGCAGGCGTCCTCCGCCCGGAAGAACGCCGCCCCGGCGGCGCCTCTGCTGCAATTACAGCAGGGGGACATGGTGGAGCATACCGCCTTCGGGAAGGGCATGGTGCTCTCTGTCCGGCCCATGGGCGGCGACGCCCTGGCGGAAGTGGCCTTTGACACCGTGGGCAAAAAGAAGCTGATGCTGAAATCCGCGGGAGCCCACATGAGGAAACTGTGATGATGGAGATCGAAAACTGGATGAAGCAATACTGCGGGGCCGTCCGGGCCGCCTTTGGGGACCGGGTGCGGTACATCGGCCTCCAGGGCAGCCGGGGCAGGGGAGAAGCCGGACCGGACAGCGACATCGACGTGGTGTGCATTCTGGACAGCTGCTCTCTGCAAGACCTGGAGACCTACCGGGCAGCCGTGAAGGACCTGCCGGACCGGGACAAGCTGTGCGGCTTCGTCTCCGGTACGGCGGAGCTGGCGGCCTGGGACCGGGGGGAGCTGTTCCAGTTCCGCCGGGACACCACCGACTGGTGCGGACGCCTTGCGGACCTGCTGCCGCCGGAGGAGCCAGGGGACGCCCGCCGGGCCCTCCATCAGGGGGCCTGCGGACTGTATCACCTGTGCTGCCACAACTTTCTCCACGGCAGAAGCCGGGAGGCGGTGGCGGAGGCCTGCAAGGCCGCCGTGTTCCTGCTGCAGGCCAAGCTGTATGCAGAGCAGGGGCTCTACTGCCGCCGGAGATCAGACCTGGAACAGCACCTGACCGGGCAGGACCTGGAGATTCTGCAAACTGCCCAGGCCCTGAAAGCAGGGGAGTGCCGGGAGGACCTGACAGCCCTCACGGACCGGCTGTTTGCCTGGTGCCGGGACGTGATCGGCCAGCAGAAAGCAATCTGAACAGCAGAGGGCCCGCCGTTTTCGGCGGGCCCTGGTGTTTTGTGTGTGATCGGGGGTGGGAGATCCGGTCCATTGCACGGGGATCAGCCATGCCTGCGGCTGGACAGATGCCCCCCTACGGCTCCACCCGGATGCCCAGAATCCGGGCCACCACCGCGGCCTGGGCGGCGTTGATGACGGCGCCCTTCAGCTCCCGGCAGGTCTCCGACAGCACGATCCGGTCCAGGGTGCAGGCCGTCAGGTCCATGCCGGCAAGGCTGGTGCGAAACAGCTCCGCCCCGGTCAGGTCCGTCTTCTCCATGGCAGCTTTTTTCAGCCGCATCTCTGAGAGCGTAGACTCTGTGAAGTCACATCCCTTCACGGAAATACGCTCCCAGACGCCGCCGGAAAAGTTGACATAACGAAGCAGAGTCTCCTCCAGAACGCTGTCCTTCCACCGGGAGCGGCGCAGGTCCGCGCCGTCCCATTTGCAGCCGGAGAGGCGGCAGTCCTTCCAATAGGTGGCGGAGAGGCGGCAGTTCTCCAGGAGACATCCGGTGAAGGTGCAGCCGTAAAAGGCTGCGCCGGTGAAATCGCAGTTCCGCAGGCGGCAGGACTGGAACCGGCAGTCCCGGAAGTCCAGGCCGGAGCCGTCCAGCCCCTCGGCGTTTTCCTGGGAAAGGACCGCGGCGGAGAGCACCTCTCCGGCCTCCCGCGCCGTCTCCAGGGCCTCAGGCAGGCCGCTCATGGGCGGAGTGCCTGCCGGGGCGGGAGCAGCAGCTCCTCAAAGCTCCGGATATACACGTCGCAAAATCCCCGCATGGCCGCCTCGTCCTGGGCGAAGAAACCGTCGTAAACGCCCACCACCCGCATTTTTGCAGCCCTGGCGCCCTTGCAGGCGGAGAGGCTGTCATCGAACACCGTGCAGTCCTCCGGTGCCACGCCGTAGTGCTCTGCGGCGGCACGCCACAGGGCCGGGTCCTTTTTCTCCAACCCCAGGTCGTGGGCCAGAGTGACACCCTCAAAGTACTTCATCAGGTCCAGGTGGGTCAGGGCGGTGCGGCAGTGCTCCGGCACGCTGGAGGTCACCACCGCCATCCGGCGGCCCTCTGCCCGGCACTGCTTTAAATACGCCCGGACGCCGGGCTTCACCGTGACATGGGCATAGGCGTCCCTGGCCATCTCCATCCACTCGGCAATGATCTCCTCGCAGGACTCCGTGAGGCGGCAGTACTCCTTGGTGAACTTGGCGGCCAGGGGAAGGATGGTATGGGCTACGCCCTCGTAATAGGCGTGGGTGTACGCAATGCCCCGCCGGGCCAGAAATTCCCGGTCCACGTTTTTCCAGACGCCGTTGGAGTCGATCAGCGTCCCGTCCATGTCAAACAGCAGCATGGGCCGCCTCCTTTTCTCGGGGAGGAACCGGGTCTTGCCATTTCCGCCCCGTTGTGTTAAAATTTTTATTTGTTCGCGGCTTTTGGTCCCGGACATCAAATCTGCGGGAGTTTGCAAAAGTATAGCATAGATCCTGGTGAGGAGCAAGTCTGATGAAAGTCAACCACATCCGTCAAAATGTATTCCCCGTGCTGGCGGCTCTGATCTGGGGCACCGCCTTCGTGGCCCAGAGCGTGGCCGCCGACCATGTGGGTCCCTTCACCTTCACCGCCGCCAGAAGCGCGGTGGCCTTTGTGTTTCTGCTGGTGCTGTGTCTGGTGTTCCGCTGCCTGCGGCGGCGGGATTTTCAGGAGGAGGCCCAGGCCCGGCCCGGTTCCTGGCGGGATCTGGCCATCGGCGGTATCTGCTGCGGCGTGGTCCTGACAATGGGCACCAACCTCCAGCAGATGGGGCTGGAGACCACCACCTCCGGCAAGGCGGGGTTCATCACGGCCCTCTATATTGTCATCGTGCCCATTGCGGGGATTTTCCTCCGGCAAAAGGCGCCCCGGGCGATCTGGCTCAGTGTGGCGCTGGCGGTGGTGGGATTGTATCTGCTGTGCGTGCAGGAGTCCTTTTCCATCACGGAGGGGGACTGGTACGTGCTGCTGTGCTCCTTCTGCTTCGCCGGACACATCCTGCTGATCGACCACTTTACCCGGAAGGTGGACGGGGTGGCCCTGTCCTGCGTACAGTTCCTGGTGATGGCGGTGCTCTCTGCCGGACTGATTCTTGTGATGGAGACGCCTGACTGGGCGGGGCTGCTGGCCTGTATCGGGCCTGTCCTGTATGTGGGCATCTTCTCCAGCGGCGTGGGATACACCCTCCAGATCCTGGCGCAGAAGGACTCCAACCCCTCGGTGGTGTCCCTGCTGCTGAGTCTGGAGTCCGTGTTCGCCACCGTCGCCGGGGCGCTGATCCTGGGGGACCGGATGAGTGGGAAGGAGTACCTGGGCTGCGTGCTGATGCTGGCGGCGGTGGTGCTGGCCCAGCTGCCGGACTTCCGGAAAAAGCAGGCGGTACCGGCGCCGGAAAACTGAATCGTTCAGCAGGGACGCCGGTTTTTGGCGTCCCTGTTGATTTTTGGTTGGACAAACGCGGCGGCTTGTGGTATACTGCTATCCTGTATGAGTATGTAGCGAGGTGATTTCATGCGCATCGACGTGCTGGGCGTCGGCTTTGACAACCTGACCATGGCAGAGGCCGTGGAGCGGGGGATGGAGCTGGTCCGCAGTCCGGGCCCCCACTATGTGGTGACCCCCAATCCGGAGATCGTGGAGGTCTGCCGGGAGGACAGCGGGGCCAGGGCCGCGGTGAACGGCGCGGATCTGGTGCTGCCGGACGGCATCGGCGTCATCAAGGGCGCGGCCATGCTGGGGACGCCTCTGAAGGAAAGGACGCCGGGCGTTGAATTCGCGACCCATTTGATGGATAAACTGGCGGAGGAAGGGAAGTCCCTCTACCTCCTGGGCGCCAAGCCCGGTGTTGCGGAGCAGGCGGGAGCGAAGCTGGCCGCGGCCCATCCGGGGCTGCGGATCGCCGGCACCCACGACGGCTATTTCAAGGAGGACGGCCCGGTGGTAGCGGCCATCCGCCAAAGCGGCGCGGACGTAGTGTTCGTCTGCCTGGGCGCCCCCAAGCAGGAGAAGTGGATGGCGAAGAACGGCGCCGCCACAGGCGCCCGGCTGTTGTGCGGCCTGGGGGGCAGTCTGGACGTATTCGCCGGCGTGGTGGAGCGGGCCCCAAAATTCTGGACCGACCACGGGCTGGAGTGGTTCTACCGCCTGTGCAAGGAGCCCCGCCGCATCGGCCGGATGATGAAGCTGCCGCTGTTTTTAATCCATGTCAAGCAGGAGAAGAGACACAGATGAGCGGAAAACTGATTGTATTCGAGGGCACGGACGGCTCCGGCAAGGCCACCCAGGCAAAGCTCCTGTGCGAGACCCTGGCCCAGCGGGGCATCGCATATCGGGAGATCGACTTTCCCCGGTATGGCAACCCCTTTGCCGAACCGGCGAACCTCTACCTCCACGGAGCCCTGGGCAACAGGCCCGGGGACGTGAACGCCTACGCCGCGTCGGTGCTGTACGCCGTGGACCGCTTCGCCTCCTACAAGGAGGACTGGGGCGGGTTCTATGAGGAAGGCGGCATCGTGGTGGCCAACCGGTACACCACCTCCAACGCCGTCCACCAGGCGTCCAAGCTCCCGGAAGGGGAGCGGCAGGCATTTCTGGACTGGCTCTTCGACCTGGAATACGGCCGCATGGGCCTGCCCGCGCCGGACCTGGTGCTGTACCTGGATCTGCCCACAGAGGTGTCTGAGAAGATGCTCCGGCATCGGGAGCAGGCGACCGCCACCGCTGCGGACATTCACGAGCAGGACGGGGCTTATCTCCGCCGCTGCCGGGAGGGCGCCCGCGAGATTGCCCGGGATCTGGGCTGGTCGGTGATCGACTGCGCCGCCGGGGACGCGCCCCGGACAGTGGAGGACATCCGCCGGGAGGTGCTCTCTCGGGTGGAGCCGCTGCTGAACTAGGGGCTGTCCCCGACGGGAGCAAAGAAAATGGGACGAACACGCCCCATTTTCTCCGCAGCCGTCAGCAGCAGCCGTTGTTGCAGCCGTCGTTGCCGCACCCGCAGCCGCAGCCACAGCCGCAGCTATTGCCGCCGAGGGCGTTCCCGCTGCCACAGCAGCAGCAGATCAGCACGACGATGATGATGAGCCACAGGCAGGAACAATTGTTGTTTCCGTTGTTGAAGCACATGATTGTCACCTCGCTTTGAGACATTCTATGCGCCCGGCTTCCAAAGGGAGCCTGGCCGCTGAAAAAAATTGCAGGGAGGGGAAGATTTCTTCCCCATCCCGGGACGTTTCCGGCGGCGCGCCGCCGGGGCGAGAAAATGGAGGTTCCTATGTCTGATTACAAAAACGGCGATACCGCCAGCTGGGACGCGTCCCAGGTGCGCCGCAGCCAGGCGGGCCATACGGGGAGGAGCCAGGGCAATCCGTCCCAGCAGCCGCAGCGGCGGCGGCGCAAGCGCCGCCGGATCAACCCGGTCCTGTATATCCTGTGCGTGCTGGTGGCCTCGGCCATCCTGGCTGGCGTGGGCTGGCTGCTGGCCAGCGACCTGTGTGCTTTCAGCCGGGACATCCCCTCCACCACCAAGATCACCATTGAGATCACCGCGGATGACGACATGGGCAGCATCGCGGAAAAGCTGCAGGACGCCGGACTGATCCGCTACAAGTGGTTCTTCCGCCTGTTCGCGGCCGTCACCGGCGCCAGCGAAGAGGTGGGCATCGGCACCTATGAGCTGAACACCGACATGGACTACCACGCCCTGATCGCGGGGATGCGCAGCTCCTCCGGCAACCTGAGCGCGGAGACGGTGACCGTCACCATTCCGGAGGGCTACACCGTCCGCCAGACCATCGCCCTGCTGGCGGAAAAGGGCGTCAACACGGAGGAGGCCCTGACTGAGGCCGCCCAGACCGGCGATTTTGACTACGACTTCATCGACAACGAATCCGAGGACCTGAGCCGACTGGAGGGCTTCCTCTTCCCGGACACCTATGAGTTCTATGTGGGCCATAACGCCGAGGACGCCCTGGACCGGCTGATCCGCAACTTTGTCAGCCGCATGGACGAGGATCGGATGACCCAGGTGGAGGAGTCCAGCTACTCCCTGCAGGAGATCATCACCATCGCCTCCCTGATCGAGGAGGAGACCGACGGCACGGATCAGGCCAACATCGCCTCTGTCATTTACAACCGGCTGGAGGGCTCCGGCAACAAGCAGGGGACCTACGGCCTGCTGCAGATCGACGCCTCTCTGCTCTATGCGCTGCCGGACCACACCGGCCCCATCACCAGCGCGGACATGCAGACCGACTCCCCCTACAACCTGTACCAGAACGCGGGCCTGCCCCCCACGCCCATCTCCAACCCGGGCCTGGCCTCCATCGACGCGGCGCTGAACCCCAACAGCACGGACTACTATTACTACGCCCTGGGCACAGACGGCAAGCACCACTTCTCCACCACGCTGGCGGAACA
>ERZ772851.2295-NODE-2295-length-15007-cov-63.619114_pt1 | contig 15007 bp, 10 predicted proteins | sample MGYA00512137_ERZ772851 | MGnify/ENA primary metagenome ERZ772851 (study PRJEB29015, sample SAMEA2737663) | human gut metagenome | biome: human gut; feature: human-associated habitat; material: faeces | place: China | collected 2012 ... | reverse complement strand
AAAGCGGGTTTTCGTCCTCGATCAGGTCCACGGCGTTCCAGTAGGTCACAATGGGGATGTTCAGCTTTTCCGCCACGGCGCGGAACGCTGCGTACCCGCCGGAAAGCCGGATGCCGTATCCGGCGTGGAGCACCGGGCGCTTGGCGTTGCGGATCTTTTCCAGCACCATCTGCACGGTGGCATCGTCCACCGGGGGCGGCAGCCGGGCATCGTCCTGCGCCGGGTCATAGCCAGGCAGGCTGTCGGTTTCAATGTAGCCGCCCTGATAGTTGACCGGGATATCGATCCACACCGGGCCGGGGCGACCGGTGGTTGCCAGGTGCCAGGCTTTTTCCAGCACATAGCGGATCTGGTTCGGGTCTTCCAGCATGGTGGCGTATTTGGTCATGGGGGCAACAGATTTGGTGATATCGTATTCCTGGTCGCCCACCGCGCGCAGGGGCAGGCCATCGGTAAACTGCGCGGCATAGCGGGCCGTGGTATCGTACCGAACCTGGCCGGAGATCACGAACATAGGGATGGAATCCAGCCAGCCGCCCACCACACCGGTCAGGGCGTTGGTGCCGCCGGGGCCGGTGGTAACGCACAGGGCGGCAATTTTGTTATCAATGCGGGCATATGCTTCCGCCGCAATGGCGCTTGCCTGCTCGTGATGGTTATAGGTAACATGCAGCGCCGGGTGGTGGCCCAGTGCATCATTCAGATGCATGGCGCCGCCGCCCACCACGCTGAACACATCCGTAACGCCGTGCGCCGCAAGAAAATCGGCCACATAATCGGCCAGACGCTGTTTCATTGAGAGTGTCCTCCTTTTATTTAATCCGTTCAAGCTGCGGCTCAACCATTACAAAATACAAAGTTCTGGAATCCTGCGGGGCATCGACCCGCTTGCCGCTGTAGCTAATATCGATTGTACTTTCACCAAAAGGAATATCCACGGTATAGCGGATTTTCATGTTTTCCTGGCTGACCACAAAGGTCTGGCTACTGTCACCGAAGGTAATGGTAATGCTGGGGCGGTCAGAAATATCAAAGAAATAATCCCCCACTGTAAAGGTAAAGGTGTACCTTTCCGTATTCAGCTGCGGGTTTACCAGTTTGATCTCCGCACTTTTCTTGCACCAGTAAAACGGCAGCTCTTTGTTGGAGTTTTCAGGAGTATAATATTCTGTGTTATAAATGCCATCCCCCAGCTGCATGGTAATAGACGGCGCATTATACAGCACCCACACGCCATAGAAAACGGCAAGGGAAACTGCCAATGCCCCCAGTGAAGCGCCGAAAGTAACCAGCGTGCTGCGTGCAGCTTTTTTATCTAGTTTTGATTGTTCAGGCTTTTTGGTTTTCAGCGCTGCCAACACACAATTTACTGCCTGTACAACGCCCCAGATGATAGCTGTCAGTATTGCCAACTGTACAATGGTGTTGCGAATATAAGAGTTACGCTCTTCAAAGATTGGAAGCGGCAGATTAAATACCATCAAAACCGCAAAAGGCAATATATTTTGACGTGTCATCACCTTTTCCTGTGCAAGAAAATACGCCAGCGGAATCAGCGCCATGCAGTAAATATAGTTGCCCTGGCTTTGGTACATCATAGCCACGGTAATCAGCAGCAACGCCTGCCATTCCTGGCGGCAGAGCAGAGCACACACAACCAGTACCGCCGCCACAGCAAAGGCTGCTGCAAAAAAAGATACCGTTGCATTGCTGGTTCCGGCAATCAGGTCCACCAGATGCGCCCCATGTGCGAACATGCTGTTGATGCCATTGCCTGCCCAAGGTGTTTTACTTTTACTTCCAAAAGAGAACAAAATCTTCAGCCAAAGCTGCAAGCCGTACACGCCCTCCTGGAAGGCAAACACCGGGAGCACCAACGCTGCAATGCCATAAAACACCGTGCGGATTGCTGCTTTGAAATCCCGGTTTCTTAAAAGCATAACACCTAAGAATGCGGGATAAATTTTAAGTCCGGCTGCTACTGCCAGTGCAACCAATGCCAGTTCCCGCACCCATGCGTGCTTTGAGCGGTGATACATGACGAAAAAAAGCGAAAGCCCCGCCGCCAGCAAAATAATATTGCCGCGGTCTACCGCATTAAGCACACCAAAGCTGAACAAGGCAAAAAACGTACTGGCCCTGGCCCACTGGGCATTTTGCATCACGTCACGGAGCAAAACCGCCAGCAAAAGAACCGCCAGCACCACAAAAAAGACGTATAGCAAAAAGCACGACTGTGTTGTGCGTAAATCAGTTTCTGTGCCGCGCATGGCAACTGACGCCTCAAAGTCATAGGTCCAGTTATCAGATACCGAAGCAGGCACCAGTAAAAACAGGGCATAAAAGAACAAATTTGCCAAGGGCGGATACAGTGTGTCAAACACCGCATACGGCTGGCGTCCACGAACATATTCAATGCTATGGAAAAAATCCATGCCGGCATCCAGTGTATCATGGTATAAAAAGTACGAAAGAAAATCACCATGGGTAACATACAGCGTTACCATAACCACAATGGCACACACTGCGCTGAGTACACAGTACAGCTTGGCCGTTTTTTTCCAGAACGGATTGTTCCCTCTTCCTTTTTTACCAAAAAGGCCTTTTCCCCGTTTCGTGTTATTCTCTTTCAGCACGCGCTGGCTGTTGCATTCATTCTGGCCATAATTCAGTTCCAGCTGCACCGATTTGTTATCTTCCGGCAACAGCTGATCTAATCCAATGCTGGTACCAGATTTATTCTCGTTATTTGTTGTCATGTTGTCCATACACAGCCTTGCCCTATTTCTGTTCCCGGTTATGTATCAGATATTCCCTGGTTTCCCATATTTTTTACCGATATATTTTGCAGTCTTATTTTCAACAATAAAGCACCGCCAACCAACCTCGTTGAGTCGGATGATGGTTAGGGATCCCGATACCGCACTTTTCCGTGCCGGATAAGCTCCACATCGTTGACGGGAAATATTTTGTCGTTTATCTTTCCTTAAATGTCCACAACTTGTTGATGATAAAATTCAGCGGAATCGTGACCAGCAAATTTACAATCGGCGCAATCGTTTTGCTTACGCTGAAGAACGTAACCTCTATCCAAAGCAAAGCATTAGAAAGGATCGATGTGCCGCCGTAGCTGACATATGTTTTTCCAAGGCGTTTCAGTTTACTGCGCCAATCGTTTGCATTCCCGGTAAACACAAACTTATCGTTCCAAAAAAAGGCATTGGCAATGCTCAGAATTGTTCCCAGAACGCTGCCTACCATATACAGGTCTGGGCTGATCCACAAAAAGATATAATACACCGCCATCGATACCGCCGTGTTGCTTACGCCAACAAGGCCAAACTTGATAAACTGTGCAAGCAGCGCAACAAATTCCTCTTTGCTTTTTGCTCCCAACAGTGCCAACAATTTCTGCATGGATCCCGTTCCTTTATTATTCTTTATAAGCAATCAAAAAGCAAAGCCTGTATTGATAATTTACCGCAGTGCAGCAGCCATTTTTTCTTATCAGCACGGCTTTGCTTTTTCTTATTGATTCATCTTATCAGCGCTTTTTACTGGTTCACCGCTTCAATAATGATCTTTGCCATATAGTCGATCATCTCATCGGTCATGCCGGGGTACACGCCGACCCAGAAGGTGTTGTTCATGATAAAGTCAGTGTTGGTCAGCTCCCCTGCCACGCGGTAGGCGTCGGTGCCGCGGATCTGGTCAAAGCAGGGGTGCTTGATCAGGTTGCCGCTGAACAGCAGGCGGGTCTGGACATTGTGGTCCTCAATATAGCGGGTCACGGCGTTGCGGTCCAGGCCGGATTCCGGCTTGACCGAAATCAGGAAGCCGAACCAGGACGGGCGGCTGTTGGCGGCCGGTTCCGGCAGGATCAGCTTATCGGCGGCCGGTTCCAGGGCTGCGCGCAGGCGGTCCCAGTTATGGCGGCGGCGCTCGATAAAGCTGGGGAACTTTTTCAGCTGTTCGCAGCCGATGGCGGCCTGCATATCGGTCACTTTCAGGTTATAGCCAAAATGGCTGTAAACGTACTTGTGGTCATAGCCTGCGGGCAGTTCGCCATACTGACCGTCAAAGCGGTGGCCGCAGAAGTTATCATGGCCGGACGGGCAGATGCAGTCGCGGCCCCAGTCGCGGTAGCTCTTGATCAGGCGGTTCAGCAGCGGGCTGTTTGTATACACGCAGCCGCCCTCGCCCATCGTCATGTGGTGCGGCGGGTAGAAGCTGGAGGTGCCGATATCGCCCCAGGTTCCGGTAAAGCGGGTTTCGCCGTTGATGGTGTACTGGGTGCCCAGGGCATCGCAGTTATCCTCCACCAGCCAGAGGTTATGGGCATCGCAGAAGGCTTTGACGGCGGACAGGTCAAACGGGTTGCCCAGGGTATGGGCGATCATGACTGCCTTGGTCTTGGGGGAAAGGGCAGCTTCCAGCTTGGTCACATCAATGTTGTACTGCGGCACGGTCACATCCACAAACACCGGCACAGCGCCATACTGCAGCGCCGGGGTGACAGTGGTGGGGAACCCGCATGCCACAGTGATGACCTCATCGCCCTTTTTGATCTGGCGGTCGCCCAGTTCCGGGGCGGTGAGCGCCATAAAGGCAATCAGGTTGGCGGAGGAGCCGGAGTTGACCAGGTTGGCGAACTTTACGCCGATCCACTTGGCAAACTCTTTTTCAAATTCATCCGCAAAGCGGCCGGTGGTCAGCCAGAAATCCAGCGTTGCATCGGTCAGGGCGCACATTTCTTTTTCATCAAACACGCGGGATGCATAAGTAACGCGGTCGCCGGGCTTGAAATCCGCCTTTTTCTCCTTAAAGTCATGGTAATATTTTGCCACCAGCGCCTTGATCTGCTCGCGGGCTTCGGCCTCATTGCTCCAATTTGCCATCGTCTGCTCCCTTACTCACTCAAAAATTCCTTGATTTCTTTGTCCATCTCCGCCGGGATATCCCCGCCGGAAAGCCATACCTTGCTGAACGCAACGGTCTTTTGCATACATTCCGCCATATGCCAGCGCGGTTTCCAGCCGAAGGTGGATTTCAATTTGCTGCAATCTAGCTTCAAAAAGTTTGCTTCATGCGGGGCGTTTGCCTCAGCGCGGTTTTCCCATGCAGCACCATCGCCCCATGCCTGGCAGAACAGGTCTACCAGGGTGCCGGTCGTCACACAGTCGCAGTCATCCGGGCCGACATTATAATAGCCGGCGTACCGGTTATCCTCATACTGGCGCTGGGCGATCAGCAGGTACGCCGCCAGCGGTTCCAGCACATGCTGGTATGGGCGGGTGGAATACGGGTTGCGCACACCGATGCTCTCCCCTTTTGCCATGGCACGCACACAGTCTGGGATGATGCGGTCATTGGCAAAATCGCCGCCGCCAATCACATTACCCGCGCGGGCGGTGGAGATGGCCACGCTGCCATCCGCAAAAAAGCTGTTTTTATAGCTGTGGGTCACCAGCTCCGAGCAGCTTTTGCTGTTGGAGTAGGGGTCGAAGCCGTCCAGCGGTTCGTTTTCGCGGTAGCCCCAGCACCATTCATTATTCTGGTACACCTTATCTGTCGTCACGTTCAGCACAGAGCGCGGCGGAGTTTGGGCGGTACGCACACATTCCAACAGGTTCACGGTGCCCATCACATTGGTTTCATAGGTATAGCGCGGGTCCTTGTAGCTGTCCCGCACAATGGGCTGAGCCGCCAGGTGCAGCACAATTTCCGGCTGGGCGGCATCAAAGGCCGCTTTCAGGGCGGCAAAATTGCGGATATCACCGATCACGCTGGTCATTTTGCCTTCCAGCCCTGCCAGAGAGAAGAGGTTGGGGGTTGTGGGCGGTTCCAGGCTGTAACCCGTTACCACCGCACCGACCCCCACCAGCATGCGGCAGAGCCAGCTGCCCTTAAAACCGGTATGCCCGGTTACAAACACGCGTTTGCCGCGGTAAAATTCCAAGTTCATTGTTGGTTCCACACTTCCCAGGGCGCACAGCCAGACGCCCACATTTTTTCCAGCATACTTTTTTCGCGCTCGGTATCCATGCACTGCCAGAATCCGCGGTGCACATAGCTCATCAGCTGGCCTTTGGCTGCCAGCTCGCGCAGCGGGGCCTGCTCAAAAATGGTATCATCGCCGCTGATGGTATCAAACACTTCCGGTTCCAGCACCATATAGCCCGCGTTGATGATAGCCCCATCGTTGATGCTCTTTTCGCGGAAGGCCTGTACAGTGTTATCCTGGCCGATATCCAGCACGCCTTTCTGCTGTTCCTGCACAACGGCGGTCAGGGTGGCTAGCTTGCCATGCTGCTTATGGAACTTGACCAGTTCGGCAATGTTCACATCACAAACGCCATCACCATAGGTCATCATAAAGGTTTCGTTGCCGATATATTTCTGCACCCGCTTGATGCGGCCGCCCGTCATCGTGTTCAGGCCGGTATCCACCACCGCCACGCGCCACGGCTCGGCGTGCTGGTCATGCACGATCATCTTGTTGCCCTGGGTGAAGTCAAAGGTCACATCACTGGTATGCAGGAAATAATCCGCAAACCACTCCTTGATCATATGCTGTTTGTACCCGGCGCAGATCACAAAATCATTAAAGCCATAGTAAGAATACTCTTTCATGATATGCCACAAAATGGGCATACCGCCGATTTCGATCATCGGTTTCGGCTTGAACTTACTTTCTTCCGAAATGCGCGTGCCATAGCCACCGGCAAGAATTACAACTTTCATATTTTTCACTCCCGTAAGCCTGCAGCGGAACCCTGCTTGCAGTCCCGCAAAAACTGTCCGTCCCACCAGCATTTCAACCGCCGGACAGTTTGGTACACACCCAGCCTATTTCTTATTACTATGATAGTATATCATTTTCACGTATTCAGTGCAACCGTTCCAGGAAACTTATCACACCTAGTAGGCCTGCTTTTTATTCCGCGTTTTGCCCTTTGTTATCACATTTTAACGCCGCTTTTGTTGCCGCTGTGCAAACAATATTCTTTAGGCAACACCGCACAATTCCCGCCTTGCGGCTTAAGCACCGCTCCGACAGCTGCGGCACGGCATCTGCGTTGCCAAAATGCTCGATAATGTCGGGTTGCGGTACCCGCATCGTGCTTCGGGGGCAAAAGCCCCTCGCACTCTGCGACCGCTGCCCCTGCTTCGGTTCGCTGTTTCCGCCACTGGCGGCGCTCACCTTTGCAGCATCCAGTATTATCTGCGCTTTTGGCTTAGCATCTGCCGTACCTCGCTCGCCGTATCGGCACTTAGAATTATGCGGTATTGCCTTTACGTTTTTTCGTGCGTATTTTGCCCCCGCGGGGCGGCCCACTTTACATTAGTAAGCAAAACAGGTATAATAGTTTAGTTAATCTGTGATATTGCGCCATTTTGCCATATTGCGGGTGCAGGCGGTCTTATTTTATCCTTGCTGCCTGCGGATTTTTTGCGGCACGCCGTGCGTTGCGCGGTACCGCTCCTATTAGGTCTGGAGGTTGCGCTCATGGGGCTGCAAAGCCTGCAATACTGTGCATTTTTGGTGGTTGTGGCTGCCGTTTACCTGCATTTGCCGGTGCGCATGCAGCCGGTGTTTCTGCTGGGAGCTTCGTGGGTGTTTTATGCGCTGGCCATGCCGGCCATGCTGCCGGTCACCATTGCACTGGCGGTGTTCACCTACCTGTGCGGCCGCGGCCTTGCCTGGCGGGACGGCGCACACAAAACCGCTTTTTTGCGCCTTGGCGTGATCGGTATGCTGGGCATTCTGGCCTTTTTTAAGTATAACGGCCTGTTGGGCGGGGTGCTGCACGGCTGGCGCGCGGTAGCCATGCCGCTGGGCATCAGCTTTACCAGTTTTGCCGCAATCGCCTACCTGATCGACGCCACCCGCGGCGACTGCGAGGTGGAAACCAGCTTTATCCGGCTGGCGCTGTTCCTCAACTTTTTTGCCACCGTCACCCAGGGGCCCATCTGCCGCGCCGGTGCGCTGCTGCCGCAGTTGAGCGCCGAGCACCGCTTTGATGCCGCCCGCACGGTGCGCGCTTTGCGGCTATATGCGCTGGGGCTGTTCAAATACATTGCCGTGGCGGATGTGCTGAACATGGTGGTGGATACGGTTTTCCCCCACTATGCGGATTACAGCGCCCCCATGCTGATTTTGACCGCGGTGATGTACACTTTTTATCTGTATTTCAGCTTTTCCGGCTATTCCGAGATTTCCCGTGCCACCGGCCTTGTGCTGGGGCTGGACCTGCCGGAAAACTTTAAGACCCCGTTTTACGCCACCAACTTTTCCGGCTTCTGGAGCCGCTGGCACATCTCGTTTTCTTCCTGGCTACAGGATTATCTCTTTATGCCGCTGGCCTGGGCAGATCTTGGCCGCTTTGGCCGCCTGCCCACCGAGCTGTGCGTGTTCTGCGTATTCTTTGCTTCCGGCTTCTGGCACGGCAGCACCGCGCCATTCATCATCTGGGGTCTGCTGCAGGCGGTTTACCGCGTGGGCGAAGAGCTGCTGCACCGCCGCTTTGGCAAACCCAAAAAGCGCGGCACCCCGGCCCGTGTGCTGTGGGGCAAGCGGGTTGTGGTGTTTGTTTTGTGGACCATCAGCATGGTGTTCTTCCGCGTGGGGTCCGGCAACCTTTCCGGCATGGCCGAAAACCTGGGCGTTGGCGATGCTTTCGTCTACCTGGGCCGCTGCCTGATGAACAGCTGGTCCCCCGCCCGCTTTGCCGGGGAGCTGTACAGCACAGCGTATACCGGCTTTTACGCCAATACCATTATGGTAGCGGCTTATTGGGCGTTCGCTGCGCTGGCGCTGGCGCTTGGCATCTGGCTGGATCACCGGCGCAATTTTGCCTGCAAAAACAAACCGGCTGAGGTTGCCCTGGCAAGCGCCAAGCACCGCAATGCGCTGTATGTTGTTTTGATCGTTTTTATCCTGGTGGGGTACATCATGCAGAGCGGCGGCTTTAACGCCAATGCGTTCGGCCCCTATGCAGGGTTTTAATCTTATGGAAAAAAGGAGATTTCCGGCGTGAAGCATATCATCAAAAAATTGGCGCTGCTGTTCGTGCCGGTCTATCTGTGGTTTGCCTTTTTTGTGGCGTTTGAGCCAAACAATTATTTTGGCATCAAAAAAACAGCCTCTTCCAGCCAGCCGGTGGCCCGTGTGCGCGCCTATGAGCAGAGCCCCGGCACCAACCTAATCATCGGAGACAGCCGCCTGGCCCACTTTGATATGGACCTTGTGGATTCCCTGACCGGGCAAAGCTGGCAGAACCTGGCCTTTGGCGGTGCTTCCCTAAAGGAATGTGTGGACCTTGCCAACTATGTGCTGGATTCCGGCAACCAGGTGGACCGCATTCTGTTTGAGCTTTCGTTCTACACCTTAAACAGCAGCTATAACACCGACCGTTTTTCGGCGCTGGAAGCTACCCTGCGCAACCCGCTGGCCTACTGTCTGAACCTGGAATACAACGTGAACGCCCTGACCGTGTTTATGGACACCGTAAAGGGCACGCCGGACACCATTGAATCCGGCGACTGGACCGCGGCGGATTACCTGGATGATGCCGGGAACACGATTCCGCTGCACAAAAAGCTGTATGAGTACCCGGCGCTGATCACCACCCGCTGCCAGAGCTGGACACTGAACGAAACCGAGCTGGCGGAGTTTTTGGCTATGGCCCAGCGCTGCGCAGACCGCGGCGTGGAGCTGACCATTGTGCTGCCCCCCATGGCCGCCAATGTGCGCACCGAGGTATGCGATGCCTTTGGCATTACCGCCGTGATGCAGGACGAAGTTCTGCCGCTGTTGGAAAAGCAGAATTTTACCGTGCTGAATTACGAATGGGGCACCAGCTGCATTACCGATGATGACACCCAGTTTTTTGACGGGTTCCACCTGGACGAAAAATACGGCCTGCCGGACTGGACAGCCGAACTGTTTGATGATATGCAGCGCTGATGCTGCCCCACCCCAAAAAGGAGGTCCCCTGTGGCACTGGACTTTTTGATTTTGTACGAACACACCGTTCGGGAATATGAGAGCGATCTTTTGCTCAAATTGGAGCTGGAGCGCCGCGGCTACACCGTGCGCATCCGCCAGCTGCTGGATGCCAAAGATCTGCGCCTGTTTGGCAAAGACAAGCCGGAAGTTCTGGTTGCCAGCTGCATGTATGACAACGAAGCCATCAACAGCCATGTGTACAACAACATTGGCAGATGCAACAAGATCGTCAACCTGCACTGGGAGCAGATGCTCTCCGACACGCAGGAGGAGGGCGATTGGTTCAACATGAACGGCAACGCCAAGCGCTGCGTGCAGACTTGCTGGGGCCAGCGCACTGCCCAGCGGTTACAGGCCCATGGCATGGATGCCAAGAACACCCCCGTGACCGGCGCTGTGATGATGGACTTTTTGCGGCCGGAGTTCAAGGGCTACTTTAAGGATAAGGAAACCCTGTGCAAGGAATTCGGCCTTGACCCCGCCAAACAGCTGCACCTGTACATTTCCAGCTTTGGCTATGCCAGCATGACCGACCAGGAAGTGGCCGAGCTTTCCAAAATGGCGGGGACGGATTTTTCCGGCTTTGCCCGCACCAACCGCGTTTCGATGGAAAAAACGCTGGCCTGGTTTGACCGCTACCTGGGTGACCACCCGGAGGTGGAACTGGTATACCGCCGCCACCCCAGCGAATGGAAATGCAAAGCCCTGGACGAGCTGGCCGCCAAACGCCCCAACTTCCATGTGATTTTTGCGGATTCCGTCAAGCAGTGGATTGTGGCGGCGGATTCCATCTCCATCTGGATGAGCACCGCTGTGGCCGAAGTATACATGGCGGGCAAAAGCTGCCATATCCTGCGCCCGGTGCCCATTGAGCACGAGTATGACCCCGTCATCTACAAGGATGCTCACTATGTGACTAGCTACCCGGAGTTTGCCGCTGCTATGGCGCAGCCGAACCCGCCGTTCCCCATTGCACGGGATGTGATTGAGGGCTATTTTGACCCCTCCCCTGCCCCGGCCTACAAGCGGATGGCCGACCTGCTGGAGGAAGTGTACAAAAATCCCCCGCGGGATGAACCGATGGGGCCCGGCTTTACGCCGCACTTCAACCTGCTCAAGTTCTGCGCACTGGCGGGGGTACACATGCTGTACCGCCACAAGTGGGAACCCAAACGGGTGTTTGCCTTCTGCCCGCCGCTGGCCAACTTTGCCCAGCGCATTTACGGTTATGTGGACAAAGCCTATATCCCGCCGGAGGAGATCCAGCGCATGGAAGCGCGCATCCGGCCATATGTAAAATAAAGTTGTTTTTCCGGCGCGCTGCGGTGCGCCCGCTGCAAATGGGAGCCTGCCATGTCTGAACCGAAAAAAACTGAAAGCTTTGCCGGAAATGTGATGAAATACTCCATTGCCACCTACCTTGGCTTTGGCATTTCCGGCGCAGCGCTTATCATCAAGGGCGTCCTGCCCGCCGAAAGCTACGCCGTTCCTGCTTCCTTCATGGCATACACCATGTCGCTGATGAACGTGGGCATGCTTGGGCTGGACCAAAGCCTGCTGCGCTTTTACCACGAACCGCCTGCCGGTTCCACCGGGCGCAGCATGTTTGCCGCGTGTACCCGGCTTTCGGTGCTGGTCATGCTGCTGGTGGGCGGCATCGGCAGCATCTTTTTCGCCAAGCCGCTGGCGGCGGCTTTTGGCCTTGGGGCCAACGGTGCCGGGCTGGTGCCGTTTTTGTTCCTGAACGCTGCTCTGTACATGCTGGTGCGTTACCTCAACGTGCTGCTCCGGCTGGAAAACAATGTGCGCGCCTACACCACCGAAACGCTGTGGATGCAGGCCTGCCTGAACCTGATCTACCTGCTGCCCGGCTTTGTTACCCAGGACGCCCGCGCTTTTGTGCTGGGTGCGGTGTGCAGCTTTGCGGGGGTTGCAGTGTTCTATTGGCGGCGGGCTTCTAAAGGTCAAACGAAAGAGGCCCCTGTGCGCGGCCTGCGCCCCTATGCCCACATTTACCGGGCGGCACTGCCTTACGGCATTGTGTTGGCACCTGCGGCCATCCTGATCCCGCTGTACCGCGCCATCTGCCTTTCTTTTTTAGGCAATTACGCCCCCGCGGCGGAGCAGGGTTCGTTTGATTTCGCCTACACCCTGGCCCAGCTTGTCACCACCATTCAGGCCGGTTTTTCCACCTACTGGGGTCCCTATGTCTACGCGCATTACCGCACCGAGCAGGAGCGCATTGGCCGCATCCATGATCTGCTGAACCTGCTGATCTTCGGCTTTTTCTGTCTGCTGGTCATGTTTGAGGATATCATCTTCATCATCTTCCCGGCCAAATCGGCCTGCCTGCCCTACTTTCCGCTGATGATGCTGGCCGTGGTGTTCTCCATCCTGTGCGAAGGCACGGTGTACGGCAACACCATTGCCCGCAAGCCGTTCCAGGATACGATTGGAACCGCCGTGGGCGTTGCGGCCAACATTGCCGTGTGCGCCGTGCTGGTGCCGCGTTTTGGCGTAATGGGTGCCGCGGTCGGCCTGGTAGCGGCCAATGCAGCGATGTTTTTGTACCGCACTGTGACCGGGCAGTATTACTACCGCACCATTCCCAGCTTCAGCCGGACGATCTGCGGCTTTTTGCTGGCGGTGGGTGTGGCCGTGATCGGCGTGGTGTTCGCCCACAATTTTATCATCAAGTTTGTTTTAACTGCAGCAATCCTGTTTATTTACTGTAACATTTACCGTGCCCAGCTGTACAAGCTGTGGCAGATCTTTATGGGCTTTGTGCGGCGGTATCTGCTGCACAGCCAAGCATAACTACTGCAAAGGAAAGGTTGTATATCAAGATGAAGCATTGCGGCACACAAGAGTTGACCACCGAGCGGCTGGTCCTGCGTCGTATGACAACCGACGACTGCGAAATGATGTTTGGCAACTGGGCCAATGACCCGGAAGTGACCCGCTACCTGCGCTGGGAGCCCCACCGTGACTGGGTGGTAACGATGGCATATCTGAACGAGATCGTCAAACAATATGACCGCCCGGATTTTTATGATTGGGGCATCTGCGATAAAGTGACCGGTGTGCTGATGGGCAACATCAGCATTGCCCCCGCCGAATCCTGTGAGCGTGAAAAGCCCTATGCCTGGAAAAACGTGAAAACCGAGCTGCTGGGCGGCATGTATGAGATCGGTTACTCCTTGGGCAAAAAGTGGTGGAACCAGGGCTATGCCACCGAAGCCGCCGCTGCCGTGCGCGATTACTGGTTTGGCACGGTTGGCGCGCCCTGGCTGGCCGGGTTCCACGCCAGCCAGAATGTGGCAAGCAGCCGCGTGTTGGCCAAGACCGGCTTCCATTATGACCACGATACCGTTCTGCACCGCTTTGACGGCACCGAGGTGCCCTGTCTGGCCTGGTACCTGCTGAACCCCGGCAGCCAGAAATCCGATGAACCGGCAGCCGCTGCCCCCGCTGTACAGGCAGAACCAACGGAACCAGCGGAGAATGCCGAGACAACCGTCTGACATTCACTTCCCTGCCCCATACTTTTGCTGACCTGGCCGAATACGGCCAGAAAGGACCCCTATGGACGAAATGAAGGACCCCATCACCCTGGACTTTACCGCTACCCAGGCCCCGGCAGAGGACGCCCCTGTTGGGCAGAAGGCTCTGGACAGCGAGCGCCCGCCGGTGCACGTTGTGCTGCTGGCGCTGGACCAGGGCAAGTTTGACTCCCAGCGCAGCCTGGATGAGCTTGCCGCCCTGGCGGAAGCCAACGGCATGCAGGCCGTTGCTACCGTGTGCCAGAAGCGCAGCACCCCCGAAGCCGCCACCCTTCTGGGGGAGGGCAAAGTGGAGGAAGCGCGCCTGGTATGCCTGAATACCGATGCCGAGGCCGCCATCTTTGACGGCGAGCTGACCGGCAGCCAGATCCGCAACCTGAGCGCGGCTTTGCAGGTGGAAGTGCTGGACCGCACGATGCTGATTTTGGAAATCTTCCGTGCGCGCGCCACCACCAACGAGGGCAAGCTGCAAACTGAGCTGGCCACCCTGAAATACCGCATGCCGCGCCTGCAGGGCCTTGGCGAGGCGCTGAGCCGCCAGGGCGGCGGTGGCGGCGGCGGTGGCGGTGCCCGCCGCGGTGCCGGTGAAACCAAGCTGGAGCTGGACCGCCGCTACCTGCGCAGCCGCATTGAAAAGCTGGAAAGCCGCCTGAAAGAGCTGGAAAAGCGCCGTGGTGAAACCCGCCGCGCCCGCCAGAAAAACGGTGTTCCGGTCATCTCATTGGTGGGCTACACCAACGTGGGCAAAAGCAGCCTGACCAACGCTTTGTGCGGCGCAGAAATTTTTGAAGCCGACATGCTGTTTGCCACGCTGGATCCCACCGCCCGCAAATGCACGCTGCCCAGCGGGTTACAAGTGATCCTGGTGGATACAGTCGGCTTTGTCAGCCGCCTGCCGCATGATTTGGTGGATGCTTTTAAGAGCACACTGGAAGAAGCGGCCTGCTCTGACATCATCTTGAAAATTGCCGACGCCAGCGACAGCGAAGCCGCCGAGCAGCTGAGCGTGACCGATGAAGTGTTGAACGACCTGGGCTGCGGGGATATCCCGCAGGTGACGGTCTACAACAAGTGCGACCGCACCGGTGTTGCCCCCTATGACCCGGATGTGCTGCTGGTAAGCGCCAAAACCGGCTACGGGCTGGACAGCCTGCTGGCCAAGATTGACGAGATTCTGGCACACCGTGTGCGCACCATTGAGGTACTGTTGCCCTATGACAAGCTGGCCCTGGCCGATGTGTTCCGCACCCGTGGCAGCGTTCTGGCTGAAGAATACCGCGAAAACGGCGTGTATTACAAGGCAACCGTAAAGGTGGATGACCTGCACCGGTTTGAAGCGTACCTGCTGTAAGCGCAACCGTTCGCTTTGTGCAAGATAACAAAGGCAATACCGCATAATTCTAAGTGCCGATACGGCGAGCGAGGTGCGGCA
>ERZ772851.2283-NODE-2283-length-15054-cov-5.721515_pt1 | contig 15054 bp, 10 predicted proteins | sample MGYA00512137_ERZ772851 | MGnify/ENA primary metagenome ERZ772851 (study PRJEB29015, sample SAMEA2737663) | human gut metagenome | biome: human gut; feature: human-associated habitat; material: faeces | place: China | collected 2012 ... | reverse complement strand
GCGTGGAGATGGAGCTGGGCGAGCCCGATGCTTCCGGCCGCCGCCGCCCCATCGAGAAGAAGGGCAGCGAGTTTGAGCTGGACGTGGACACCGTGATCATGAGCCTGGGCACCAGCCCCAACCCGCTGATCCGCTCCACCACCCCGGGCCTGGAGACCAACAAGCACGGCTGCATCGTCACCGACGGCGACGACGGCAAGACCAGCCGTGACGGCGTGTACGCCGGCGGCGATGCCGTGACCGGTGCCGCTACCGTCATCAAGGCCATGGGCGCCGGCAAGGCTGCCGCCAAGGCCATCCACGAGTACATCCAGAACAAGTAATTTCTGCCAAATGGCGCAAATCCCCTGTTTCCTTTGGGAAACAGGGGATTTTTCCTTTTTTAGGAAGACCAGACAGATTATCTATATTTCATTTACAATTCGTCCCACTTTATGGTATACTATTTCCATCTTACGAAAGCACCAGGGGCTGCCGCAGCCCTTGCTCTGTTTGCAGGAGGTGTGCCCCATGCACTCGTTATTGATCCTGGTCCTGATCCTGGACGCTCTCATCGCCATTTCCTCGATACTGAACCTGGTAAATATGGTCCGCGTCAACCTGCTGGTGGAAGAAAAGCAGGCCCAGGCCCTTACGGTGCAGCTGGTGCGAGTGTGCAAGACAAGCGCTGGCAAGGGTGGGCTGCTGTCCTCCTGGTTTGGCGTGTACGCCTGCCCCGGGGAGATCGGCACTGGTGAGTTTACCTCCACCAACCCCTACAGCAGCCCAGAGGCCGTGCCCAAAGCCACCACGGTGGTGCCCATGAAGGCCTCCGGGGTGCTGGAGCACTGCGATATCGGAGCTCACCTGGGCCGTCGTCTGGTGCCGCTGTGGCTTACGGCAGGAGGCTTTTCTCTGCTGCTGGCAGCGTTTATCCGCCTGTAAGGCATTTTCTCTGGACTTTTCGGCGTAGTGCCGACGGCCTGCCTGCTGACCCACAGGCGGACCGCCAGCACAGCGCCGGGAAAATATAAGTATAAAGGAAGGCAATTATGGAACTACTGAAACTACTTGGCATTGTCATCGTCATCGCTGGCTTTGCACTGAAGCTGGACTCCATTCTGGTCATTCTGGTGGCAGCCGTTGTGACTGCACTGGTTGGCGGTCTGGGCCCGGTCACTCTGCTGGAAACGCTGGGCAGCACCTTTGTGGCAAACCGCAGCATGGCCATCTTCATCATCGTGATGCTGGTCACCGGCACGCTGGAGCGCAACGGCCTGCGTGAAGCAGCCGCTGCCCTGATCGGCAAGTTCAAGGGTGCCACCTCCGGCCTGGTCATCGGCATCTACGGCGTGATGCGCTCGGTCTTTGCAGCCTTCAACGTGGGCTTTGGCGGCGTGGCCGGTTTCGTGCGCCCCGTCATCATGCCCATGGCCGAAGGTGCCATTGTGGCACAGGGCTATGAGCCCAATGAGGAGCATGTCGAGGAGCTGAAGGGTATGGCTTCCGGCATGGAGAACATCACCTGGTTCTTCGGTCAGGTCCTGTTCGTGGGCGGTTCCGGCGGCCTGCTGGTGCAGAGCACTTTGGCCGGCCTGGGCATCGAGGTGGAGCTGGCCCAGCTGGCTGCCATCGAGATCCCCGTGTGCATCATTGCCACTGTGGTCGCCATCGTATTCTATGTGATCAAGGATCGCAAGATGATCCAGAAGTACTATAAGTAAGGGAGGACAGAAGAATGAGCTTTTTTATGAGTGCTGATTACAGCCTGTCCACCAAGGTGATGGAGATCATCTACTTTATCATCGGCCTGCTGTGCATCTACTGCGGTGTGAAGAACCTGAAGGATAAGGAGAACCCGGAACCCGTGGGCACCTTTATCTTCTGGGCCGTGCTGGGCGTCGTGCTTGCCCTGGGCCGCTGGCTGCCCTCTCTGGTGAGCGGCATCCTGGTGGTGGTGATGTGCATCCCCGCCATCCTCAAGAAGGTCAAGAAGGGCGCTGTCTCTGCTGCCACCAAGGCCGAGACCGAGGCTACCTATGAGAAGATCGGCATGAAGATCTTTGTCCCCACCCTGAGCATCGGCATGCTGGCCGTCGTCTGCGCCATCACCGGCATGGGCATCGGCCTGTCCGCCCTGAACGGCGTGGCTCTGGGCGTTCTCGTGGCCATCATCCTGCTGATGATCATGAACCGCGACAACAAGCCCTCCACCTTCCTGAACGATTCCGAGCGCATGCTGTCCACCGTGGGCCCCCTGTCCATGCTGCCCATGCTGCTGGCCTGCCTGGGCTCCGTCTTCACCGCTGCCGGTGTCGGCGATGTGATCTCTGACCTGGTCAGCCACATCATCCCCGAGGGCAATGTGAACGCCGGTATCGTGGTGTACGCCATCGGCATGATGCTGTTCACCATGATCATGGGCAACGCCTACGCCGCCATCACCGTGATGACCGTGGGCATCGGCTACCCGTTCGTGCTGGCCCACGGCGCAAACCCGGTGGTCATCGGCATGCTGGCTTTGACCTGCGGCTTCTGCGGCACCCTGTGCACCCCCATGGCTGCAAACTTCAACACCGTGCCCGTGGCACTGCTGGATATGAAGAAGCCCATGGGCGTCATCAAGAATCAGGTTCCTGTCGCCATCATCATGATGGTGGTCCAGATCGTGATGATGATCCTCCTGAAGTGATTTTTTGTTGTTAGATCGAGTGATTCAATGGAACAAGCAATTCAGCACGGAGCCGATATCATTATTCGCGACTGGGTCCGGCTCCGTGCAGGCGAACGCTTATTGATCGTATCCAGCCAGAAGTATGCTGTCGAGGTGGCGGCCATGCAGCAAGCCGCACAGGCGGTGGGCAGCGTGGCGGATGTGTTGATGCTGGACGACCTGCACGAGCAGGTGGGCCAGTATTTCGATGACCGTGAGGACGCCTTTGACCCCTACAACGCCGTGATCGGTGCTGCCGAGTATTCCCTCATCACCACACGGGCCGTCAAGCGGGTCATTGCCCGCCGCAACCGGTTTTTGTCGCTGCCGCTGAGCACCAGCAACGGGCAGTCCCTGCTGAGCTACGACTTCCTGAACATGAGCCTGCCCAAAAGCAGGATCATGGCCAGCATCATCATGGCCTGCTACCAGAACGCCAGACACATCCATGTGACCACGGAGCTTGGCACGAACCTGGATTTCAACATCGAGGGACGTGTGCCCGGCTTCTTCAACGGCTGCTGCCACGACGGCAAGGGCCTTTCCTCTGCCAGCGTGGAAGTGTATGTGGCACCGGTGGAGAGCGACACCAACGGCACCCTGATCCTGGACGGCTCCATGGGCTATATCGGCATCGTGGACAGCCCCGTGCGGGTGGAGCTGCGCGGCGGCCGCATCGTGGAGATCGAGGACAATGCCAGCGGCAGGCGGCTCAAGCAGTTTCTAGCCCGCTTCCACGACCCGGAGAACATGGTGGTGGCGGCGGAGTTCGGCATCGGGCTCAACACCCACTCCCGCTGTGCAGGCAACTGCTACATCGAGGACGAATCCACCTATGGCACCTTCCACATCGGGTTCGGGCGCAACATCGCGCTGGGCGGTGTGCAGGATGCTTCCGGCCATTACGATCTGGTCACCCACGCTCCCTGCATCTATGTGGACAACCGCATGATCATGGATCACGGACAGCTCACCGTTCTGGAGCCGTCCATTTATATCTGAGAATCGAGGCTTTTTACTATGAAAATTCTGCTCACTGGTTTCGACCCCTTTGGCGGCGAGGCCGTCAACCCCGCTTTTGAGGCGGTAAAGCTGCTGCCCGACACCATCGCCGGTGCCGAGATCGTCAAGCAGGAAGTGCCCACCGAGTTCATCCGTGCCGGTGAGGTGCTGGAAGCTGCCATTCAGGCAAACCAGCCCGATGTGGTCATCTGCATCGGTCAGGCCGGCGGCCGCTCCGCCATCACCCCGGAAAAGGTGGCCATCAACCTGATGGACGGCCGCATCGCCGACAACGCCGGTTATCAGCCCATCGACGTGACCATCCAGGAGGACGGCGAGACCGCCTACTTCACTTCCCTGCCCGTGAAGGCCATGGTGCAGAGCATCAAGGATGCAGGCATCCCCTCCGCCCTGTCCTACACCGCAGGCTCCTATGTGTGCAACTACCTGATGTACACCCTGCTGTACCTCATTGACAAGAAGTACCCCAACATCCGGGGCGGCTTCATCCATGTGCCTTACGCCATGGAGCAGGTGGTCAACAAGCCCCTGGGCACCCCCAGCATGGACCTGCACCAGATCGCCCGCGGCCTGGAGAAGGCCGTGGAGGCCGTTGTGAAGAACGACGCCGACCTGGCTGTGGACATGGGCACCACCCACTGAGCATCCCCGCAGAGCCCTTCAAGGCACCCGCTGTGCATCCGCATGGCGGGTGCTTTTTTGTAATGTTTCTCATGCAGAGTGCAATCGCGTGGGGCAGGCCCGATGGCTTTTGCAAGCGGCATCGCCGCCGGGGTCGCTCCGCTGGGCCAGAGGGTGAGAGGGGTGTTTCGACTCCCCCCTCTCTCCCTCTGGACTCCCCTCTCCCCTGGACGGGTTGTGGCTCCCAGCGTATGCTACGGCCCTTGAGTGGGCCTTGCATCCTGCTGGCCACGGCCCCAACAACTCCTCCCTGTTTCTGCCGCAGGCAGCGGTCGTCGTCGTTGCAAGAAAGGGGCTGCTCGCCCCTTTCAGACCCCAAAGGGGTAGGCTCCAACCGAAAATACTGAAGATTCACGCCATTCGGCGTGAAGATCTTTTCACCGTATTTTCGGCTTCCGCCGATTTGAAAGGCCCCTCAGTCGCTGCGCGCCAGCTCCCCGGTGGGGAGCGTTGCCGTAAAAGGCATTTGATTTGCTGCGCTTTGGCCACAGGCCAACAGCAGCCGATGCCACTTCCCGTAACGACCCTTCCCGTGAAAAAGCAAATCCGGCGGGGCCGCAGCCCTGCCGGATTTGCAAAATCTAAAATAATTCTTCTGCTATTTATGCCCAGAGCAAAGCGGAGGGCATTCTAAATCGTTTGCCTTCCAGAGAACAGGCCACTTTCCTTAACGCCCATCCGTGAAAAAACAATCCCGGAAAATCCGCAGATTTTCCGGGATTGCATATCTTTAAAAATAATTTTCCGCTGATATTGCCAGAGCAAAGCGGAGGCAATTCCAAATCGTCCTGCTTACTCCGTGATCCGCCCTGCCGCGCTGGTCTCCAAGACCGGGTAACCGGTGCGGGTGCAGCGCACAGCACAGCGGGCGCGGCCTCCGGTGGTGCAGGTGAACAGGGTCAGGTCCCAATCGTCCTCGTCGCTGGCCGTGATCATCTTGTCGATATCGGTGGGCTGGATGGTCTCCACGTTGGACACCTCATAGCTCCAGCGCTGGCCGTCCATGTCGGTAAAGTACACCTCGCTGCCCAGGGCCAGCCACTTGATGGGGCTGAAATGCTTGGCGTAGTTGTGGGCGCAGACCACCATGTTGTCGGCGTAGGTGGAGCCGGAGTAGCGGCCCGGGGCCACCTTGAGGCCCGCATAGCTCCACTCGCTCATCACGGGCAGTTCCAGCCCGATGGACGGGATGGACAGATAGCCGATGTAGCCCCAGCCGTCGATGTCGGTGACGGTCATCTCCTGCTCCGGGTCCAGCTCCGGCTGGACCACCGGCTCTTCGTCCTTCGTCTTGTCCTCCATGGTCTCGGTCAGGGTCTCTTCCAGCTTGCCCAGGGCGTCCTGCGAAGCCTGGTCGGCGCGGTTGGCGTCCCACTGGTTATAGCCCAGCAGCGCCAGCGCGCCCAGAATGAGCAGGATGCCCACGATCATGCAGGCGCGGCCGATCTTCTGCTTTGTGTTCATGCCAGCGTCTCCTTTCGGTCCAGCACCCAGCCGACGGCAAACAGCAGCACGCCGCTGCAGGCCATGAACGGGATGGGCCAGTTCAGCTGGCCGCTCTGGGGCAGTGCATTGCCGTCCGGGCGGCCCGGCGCCACCGGGTTATCCGGCGTGCCGGGAGCCACGGGGTTGTCCGGGTTGCCGGGGTTCACCGGGTTATCCGGCGTACCGGGCGACACCGGGCGGTTGGGGTCGTTGGGATCGACCGGCATGTCCGGGTTGTCCGGCTCATCCGGGGTGCCGGGCTGGGTGGGCTTCTCCGGCTCGGACGGTTTGCCCGGTTCCGAAGGCGTGCTGGGAGTTTCCGGTTCGGGCGGGGTCACCTCCTGCGTGGGCGCGCCCACCTTGGGGGTGGCGTCCACGGTGTAGAGCCAGCCGCTTTCGTCCGCCATGGGCAGCGACATCAGGAAGGAATTGATGGCCTCGTAGCCCTTGGAGTTCTCGGTCTGCACCACGAGGTACAGGCCCAGCGGCAGCGCGTCAAAGGAGACGATGCCCTGCTCGCTGATCTTATGGGTGGTGCCGGCGGCGCGGGCGGGCAGCTTGGCTTCCAGCCTGGAAGCCAGCGTGCTGTCCGTCAGGTCGCCCAGCGCGATGCCGCAGCCCGTAAAGTCGGCGGTGTACACAAAGTGCAGGTCGCCGTTGGTGCGGGCCACGTCCGCCACCTTGTACATGGTGAGTGCGCCGCCCCGCAGGGGGACGTCGTTCTGGTGGTCGTACAGGGTCACGTCCATGCTGCCGGTGCGGCTCAGGTCGATGTTGGCGCTGGCCGCGGGGGCTGCCAGCGCGGGCAGTGCACAGCACACGGCCATGCACAGCGCCAGCAGAAGAGCGGCAAACCGGTTGTTTTTGTTTTGTTTCATGGCTGCTCACTCCTCCTCGTTCTGTTTCCGTTTGCGGGCCAGCAGCAGGGCTGCTGCAGCGGCCAGTGCGCCACCCAGCACCCCGAAGGGTGCCGTGCCCATGCCGCCGGTGGACGGCAGCTCGTAGCCGGTGTAAACGTAGTTCTGCACCGTGATATTGCCGGTCTGCACGCCGTTGTTGGAGATGTACACGTTCCAGTTGCCGGTGGTCTCTTCCTCCACCAGGTAGTGGTACGCATTGCCGTTCTTGTCCGCCAGGGGCAGCTTGTCCCCCGACTCGGACCAGGTCCAGTTGTTATCTGCGGTCAGGTCGGCTTCGGCAAACAACGTTTTGTCCTTGTCATTGTCGGTGTACTGCCAGACCTTGATGCGGATGCTGTTCACCGCCGGTTCCACCGGCTGGCGGGTGTCGGCATCCAGCCAGAGCTTGCTGACGGTCAGGTTGCTGTAGCGGTTGGTATACTGGGCCGTGGTGGTCTGGGCAGCACTGCCCACCTGGACATTTGCAAACTGGATGGTATTTTCCCCATCCATGGCAGTTCCGCCTGTAGCGGTTTCAAAAGCCTTCTCGGGAGTCTCGCTGCTCTTATGGAACAGCACATAGTGGGGGGTCTCGTCCTTCTGGTAGTTCTGGGGTGCTTTGGTCTCCACGATCTTATACAGCAGGTCCGGCTTCAGGGTCTGTTTGCTGCCGTTTTCCAGCACCGTCAGGCTCACCTGGCCTTTTTCGTTGGTGGTGACGGTGCCGTTTACGCCGCCGCTCCAGCGCTGCCAATCCTTGGTTTGCAGAACATACTGCCAGATGGTAAACTCTGCTCCCTGCAATGCCACGCCGGAGTAATCGTCCACCTTGTGGAGCAAGAACTGTCCGGTGGAGGCAGTGGCGGCAGATGCATAGGTAAACTTGATGGAATCCGATTCGGTGGAGTCCCCATTGCCCAGCTTGACGGTGTTGTCCACGTTGTAATCCTCAGCAGCACTGCCCTGCTTTACATCACATTGGTACACCAGGATCATGGCGGTCTGGTTGGGGATCTCCATGTGGAGCCAGCCATCCTTGTCTGCCGGCAGCACCCGGTACAGGCGGCGATCCACTTCTTCCCCTCGGGTCACGGTGTTGGTGGCTGCATCGTACTGGAAGTAATACAGCTTTACGGACTCCAGGTCGCCCCGGACAATGGCACCATTCTGGGCCGTTACGTCGTCCCACAGCTCAATGTTCTTAGCCTTGGTGGTTCCCACCGACAGGTCCTTCCGGGCCGGGTTCACCACCACCTGGTACTCGATGCGGTCGGTTTTGCCCTCCACCAGCTGTCCGGTCTTTTTCAGGGGGTCCACAGTCTTTTCCACCGTGGTGTGGAGGGTCTCAGTCAGCTCGCCCCACTGGGCCGTGTTGGTGTAGATCACCTGGCCCACCGAGGGGTTCTTCCAGCGGGGATCGTCGTCCACGCTCACCTTGTACAGAATGCGGAACTTGTGTTGTTTGTTCTTGCTCAGGTTGTAGTCGCGGATGGTAATGGTCAGCTGCCGGGTGGCTTTCTCGTAGGCTACAGTGGCACCCTCCAACTTGTCAGCCTTATCCGGGGCCCCTTCGTCCATGCCGATCGTTACCCAGTCGGTCTTGAACTCAGTGTTTTCCGGCAGGGTATCGGTGATGACGATGTCGGCATCATCCTCGGCAGCGGTCTGCACCACCAGCTGATAGTGGAGGTTTTTGCCGTCGAGTTTACTGTACTGGTAGGTCTGGTCTCCGCTTTGGTAACCAGATTCGTCCTGATCGCTGTTCGCCGACACCCGTTTTTCAAAGCTCTTGTAGCTGTGGTAGGTGTCCTCTGCCTCAGCCCTCTGAGAGCTGCCTTGGATGCTGACACGGTTTTTGTAAGTCCATTTCTCTCCGGTGGGCACATTGCTCTGATCCTCGTGGGTAGGGAGGTCCTTTACCTCCACACGCCGCACCGGGTTGTCATCTGCCTTGTTTATCTGGATGGTAAAGCTCCGCACCCGGGTGGAGGGGTCGTTGGCAGTCACCGTGCTGCCGGTGCCGTCGGCACCGCTGTAGTAGGTGACGGCAATGACCCCGGCGGCCTTAGCATCAGCATAGTTCATGGTGCCACCGTCGTGGAGGGTCAGGGTCAGGCCCTTTTCCAAAGCCTTCTCCAGCTCTGCGGCGTAGGCGTAGTGGGTGTTCAGCTGGGTCTGGCCGCTTTCGTTCACAGCGTCCTGGAGGGTCTCCACCAGGGTAAAGCTGCTTTCGCCAGCCGCATTGGCGGCAGAGATATTCCATTTGGCCAGGCCCTTGCTGCTGCTGGACAGCTGCTTGCTCAGGGTCCAATCCCCTTTCCCGATTTTCACGGTATCCGAGGCCTCAAAGATGTGTTTGCTCTTGGTCTCGATCTGTGCCTTGTTGGTCACCGGGCCGCCGCCCAGGGGGGTGGTGGTCTCAAAGGTGATTGTCAGCTCCGTCCCCGTGAAATCCGCCGGGATGGTATAGCCATTTTGCTGGAATTTCTCTGCCGATATCGTGGTGTTGCCTACTTTTACATCTCCTACGATCTTCACACCGTCCGGCAGGCTATCCGTGATCTTGCAGCCCTGCAGCATATAGGACCCCAGCTTGGTCCCCAGAAAAGAATGCGGTATCTTTACAGTGATCGTCCACTGGATGCGGCCTGTTTTGGGGTCGTACTGGCCGTTCTTCTCAATACGCGGGGTTTTACATGTGTAGTATGCTTCAGCCTTCTTTTCCTCCCCGTCCCCTGCCTTCGCTGTTGCCGTATTGTAGATCATACCGACACCGTCGGGCATCTTGTCAAAGTCCGCATAGTTCCGCTGAACGTCATAGTACCAGATGTACTTTTCTTCGATCTCCAACGCCGGCAGCGGATCAAGGACCACCTGGGGGTTGCCGTTGCTGTCCGTCTGGAACGTGTGGGTGGGGAAGGGTTCGATCTTTGTTTTTGTGCCCGAGGCGTCCACCTTGTAGAGTTCAAAGGACTTTTCCAGGTATGTACCGCCCTTCAGGTAATCACCAGCACTGATTCCACTCTGATTCGTGTTCAGGGTATCCGTAAGGGTCACCGGGTCTTTGGTACCGTTGGTGGTCTCCACCGTCACCATATAATGGTTTATGAAGGTGCCACTTTCCGGATGATTTTCAAAGGCACTCCAATAGCCGGTGTACCCTTTACTGATCTTTATATCTGCCGTTTTCTTCTTGATGGTCAGGGTGTAGCCCTTTTCAAAGGTGATGGTTTTGTCATTCGCAAAATCATCTGCCCATACTTTCCGGGAGAACTGGAAGGTTCCGGTAAACTCCCGGTTGCCGTTGGCATCCAAACCGGTGAACTTATCACTTTTATAAAAGGTCAGCTTTGCCAGGCCGTCGGTGTCGATGGTATAGGTGCCAATGACCTTGTTGTTGTCGGTCACGTCCAGGATCTTGCCGGAGGTGGGCTGCTTGGGCTTCATGGCATCCGGCAGCTGGTAGCACAGGGTCCGCCGCTCCGGCTTCAGGGTGCCCGCAGGCAGCTTGTAGGTCATGGTGACCTGCACGTTGGTACCGCTTTCCACTTCATTCCCCACCAAAGGCTCCCAGGAGCCATTGACCTTCTGCTCGAACGCTATCTTAGTGATCCAGGTGGGGTCCAGCATCACCTCCGTATCGGCAGTTTCTGCCAGCAGGGCCGGGGCATCGGGGTCCTGCTGCCGGGCCTCACCGACCCATTCCACCGTAGCCCCAAAGCCATCCTCATCTTCCAGCAGCGCATAGCTGCCGTCCAGCTCCTCCTGGGAGCCTGCCGGGTCCTCCGGAGCCACAGCGGTGGTCTCGGCGGCATAGGCACCGGTCACCGAGATGACACTGGTCACGTCGGACATGGCAGCGGGCACCTCGGCTACCTTGCCGTCCACGTTGCCGGAGATCACGGTCAGGGTCCCGACGTCGGGGTCCACGGCGGACACGACGCCCACCGTCTCGGTGGTCACGGTGCGGGTGTCCACCTGCGGCTCGGAAGCCGTGAGCTGGGCGGCGGTGTCGGGGTCCTCGTCCAGGTCCAGCAGGGCGATGCCATAGGAGCTCTCGTCCACGGCCACCTGCTCGGTGGTGAGGGTGTTGTAGATGACGATATCGCCGGGCCTTGCGGTGGAGCCGTCGGCGTCGGTGAGCCACTGGGAGCCGCGCAGGTCACTGTGCAGGGCCATCACGCCCGCACGCTGGGGCACCACCGTCTGGGGCACACCTGCAAAGTGCAGGCAGTAGGACAGGAACATCACGTCCCAGGCACCGTAGGGGTTGCCGTACCAGGCACCATAGCGGGAGTAGCCGCGCAGCACCTGCTGGTCCTCCACATCCAACTTGAAGTTCTTGTCGCTCTGCTGGTAGTTCAGCTGGGACTTTGCCACGGTGAGCAGGTCCTCGGCCCAGTTGCCGTTCAGGGCCACGTTGGCCGCGGCCTGCCATTCCTCGGCAGTCTCCACGTCGGCCTGGGTATCGGCCAGGCACTCCACGGTGTGGTGGTGCTCCGGGATGGTGCACACCAGCTCCTCGGTGTAGCAGGCGTCGGTGTGGTGATGCAGCACCGGCTCGTCCGGGGTGGTCTCGGCCGGCTCAGGGGGCAAGTCCACCACGGGGCGGATGGCAGGCATTTCCTGATAGGCGGGGTTGGGTTCCTCCACCAGTTCGCCCTCGTCCAGGCCGCACACCAGCTCATACTCGGTGGTGTAGCAGCTGTCGTCGTGGATATGCTCGAACTCGCCGCAGATGAGCGCACCGTACTCGTCAAAGCAGTCGTCGGTGTGCTCGTGCTCTTCCTGATAGCAGGTCAGCACCCGGTGCTCCTCGTAGCAGGCATCGGTGTGCTCATGGGGCACCCAGATGGTCTCCGGCTCGGTCTGCACCGGCTCTTCCAGCTCTTCCGGCTCTTCCGCGCTGTAGGCGGACACCAGATCGGCGCTGCTGTCCGAAGAGGTGACGGGCGTTTCCGGCTCGCCCTCCTCGTAACCGCAGGTGAGCACTTTTTCGTAGCAGGCCGCCGTGTGCTGGTGCTCCTCGTAGCCGCAGTGGTAGTCGGCAGTCATGGAGATGCCCACCCCATGGAGCTGCCAGTTGACGAACAGGGTGGTGAGCAGGGCCAGCACCAGCATCATGGCCACATAGCGCCGGGCCTGTACATGCTGCCTGCGGAACCGCTCGATCAACCCGTTGATGATATCCTTCATAGTAACACGTCCTCTTGGTTCGCTCTGTGCCCTGGCAGCCGCACACCGCCGCAGGCCCACAGAAGGGTCCGTTCATCATTTGTGCAACAAAAGCGTCACAAAATTGTTCGATACACTGTCATTATACCATTTTAGGGCGTTCGTTTCAACTCAGGGGCGTGCTTTTCCGGCAATAGAATGCACACGATGCGCACCATGCAAGGGGTCAGGGGCAGCCACAGCACCGTGCAGCCCAGATTGAACAGGGTGTGGGCGTTGGCGATCTGCCGGGCCAGCACGGCGCTCTCCGGCCCGTGGGGCGAGACCAGCCGCACCAGCGCGGTGAACTGGGGCAGCAGCAGCCAGCACATCGCTGCCCCGGACAGGTTGAACAGGGCGTGGGCCGCCGCCAGACGTTTGGCGTCCCGGCTCTGCCCCACCGATGCCAGCACCGCCGTGACGGTGGTGCCGATGTTGTCCCCCAACAGCACCGGGATGGCTCCCGCAAGGCCCAGCAGGCACCCGCCGTCCGGCCCGGGGCGGGCGGCCGCCTGCTGCAGCACCGCAATGGTGGCGGAGCTGCTCTGCACCACAAGGGTCATGCCCAGCCCTGCCAGCAGGCCCAGGCCGGGGCGATGCCGCACCTGGGCCATCCACTGCCGGAACACCGGCCCCGCTGCCAATGGCTCCATGGCCTCGGCCATGACCGCGATGCCCTCAAACAGCAGGCCGAAAGCAAACAGCGCCTGCCCGGCTGCGTGCAGACGCCCGCGCCCCGCGAACCAGAGCAGCAGCCCCGCCACCAGCAGCAGATACCGGGCATCCTCCAGCCGGAAGGCCAGCAATTGCGCGGTGACCGTGGTGCCGATGTTGGCTCCGAACACCACCGGCACGGCCCGCTGCAGGGTCAGCAGCCCGGCCCCCACAAGGCCCAGCACCAGCACCGTGACCGCCGAGCTGCTCTGCACCACCGCCGTGACCGCCGCCCCCGTGAGCACCCCGGCCAGCGGGTGGGCCGTGAGCCGGGCAAGGGCCTGCCGCAGGGTGTCCCCCGCCGCCTGCTGCAAAGCGTCCGTGAGGGTGTCCATACTGTATAAGAAAAGTGCCGCCCCGCCGAACAATTGCAGGATCATCCACAAACGCTGTTCCATGCCCGATGCCCCCTTTGCTTTATGTGTATGCGGGACACAAACGTTTGTGAACTTTTGTGAAACAATCCCTGCAGGGGGTTGCAATCCGGCCTGCAAAAGGCTATTATTGTCAAGCGTTAACAGTTAACAGTTGTTAAGCAATTTTTGAGAGGAGGGATCGCGTGTCTGAGGAATCCACGTTGAGTTTCCGTGGGCTTTGCCGCTACATCCACCGGCTGAGCAAAGCATCCAAGGCCGGCATGAAGGCCGCTCTGGCCGACTGCCCCAAGCGCCACTTCCCCATGCTGGAAGGGCTGCTGGGCTGCATTCGTCTCCATGGACAGGACGGTGCCGTTTATATCTCCGATCTAGTTCAGGAGCTTCATCAACCGCTTCCTGCCATTTCCCGCACGGTGCGGCAGATGGAGCAGGACGGCCTTGTGGAACGCTTTGCCGACCCTGCCGACCGCCGCAAGACGCTGGTGCGTTTCACGCCCAAGGGGTACGAGGCCTGCCGACAGTGCGAGGCTGCTCTTGGGGACTACTTTTCCAGTGTCATGGCCCGGCTGGAGCCGGAACAGCTGGCCCAGATGGAAGCGCTGCGCGGCGCGCTGATGGAAGCCATTCTTGCGGAAAACGCTGCGCGTACCACCAAACCGAAGGGAGAACCAAACCATGACAAAGATCTTTAAGCAGCTGGCCCGTCACTGGGCCGTCTGCCTCGTGGTGTTCGCACTGCTGTTCGTGCAGGCGTACTGCGATCTGTCGCTGCCGGACTACACCAGCAAGATCGTGGACACCGGCATCCAGCAGGGCGGCATCGAAAGCCCCCTGCCTGCCACTGTGCGGCAGAGCACCCTGGATGCCCTCTCGCTGCTGATGCGCGAGGAGGACGCCGCTGCCTTCCAGAACGCCTACACCGCCGACGGCGATGTGCTGCGCCTGCGCACCGACCTGACCGCCGACGAGCGCACTGCGCTGGAAGATGCCGTGACCACGCCGGATATCGTGCTGTATCTGGCGGCCACCCAGGCAGCCAACACCCCCGCCGGGCAGACCGGCATGGGCATGACCGGCCTTGCGGACCTGCAGGCCTCCGGTGCCGACCGCAACACCGACACGGAAACCGAGACTGTGGCCCCCACGGCCAAGGACCTGGACACCGTGTGCGGCCAGTTTGCCGCCATGAGCCAGATGCCCGGCTTCAGCCGGGACGCCGTGCAGCAGCAGCTGACCGGTGCCATCGGCCAGCTGGACGACACCGTGGTGGAGAACCTGAAGAGCCAGGCTCTGCTGTTGGTGGGGCTGGAATACGAGGCCCAGGGCATTGCCCACGCTGTGCAGATGCACTACTTATATAAGGTAGGCGGCCAGATGCTGGCGCTGACCCTGCTGATGGTGGCCGTGTCCATCGCGGTGGGCTTCCTGGCCTCCCGGGTGTCCGCCGCCATCGGCCGTGACCTGCGCCGCGAGACCTTCTCCAGCGTCATCCACTTCTCCAATGCGGAGATCGAGAACTTCTCCACCGCGTCCCTCATCACCCGCACCACCAACGACATCCAGCAGGTGCAGTTTGTCTGCGTCATGCTGCTGCGCATGGTGGCCTATGCGCCCATTCTGGGCATCGGCGGTGTGCTCCATGTGGTGGGCAGCCGCTCGGGCCTGTCCTGGATCGTGGTGCTGGACGTGGCTTTGCTGCTGCTGCTCATCCTCGTCCTGATGAACGTGGCCATGCCCAAGTTCAAGATCATGCAGACGCTGGTGGACCGGCTGAACCTCGTCAGCCGCGAGATCCTCACCGGCATCATGCCGGTGCGTGCCTTCAGCCGGGAAGCCTTTGAGGAGGCTCGTTTCGACAAAGCCAACAAGGACCTGATGGGCACCCAGCTGTTCACCAACCGCGCCATGGTGGCCATGATGCCCTTTATGACCCTGATCATGAACGGCACCAGCCTGCTCATCGTCTGGT
>ERZ772851.2269-NODE-2269-length-15144-cov-2.903837_pt1 | contig 15144 bp, 16 predicted proteins | sample MGYA00512137_ERZ772851 | MGnify/ENA primary metagenome ERZ772851 (study PRJEB29015, sample SAMEA2737663) | human gut metagenome | biome: human gut; feature: human-associated habitat; material: faeces | place: China | collected 2012 ... | reverse complement strand
CCAGCCGGTCCGCCGGGACGCGGAGGGCGTGCTGGTACAGCTCCCGCCAGTTGCGCCAGCGGTAGTTGGCGGCCTGATAGGCGGCCAGGGAGGAAAGCGCGTCCGGCAACGGGTCCAGCAGGGCCGGGTCCAGGCGGCCAAGGACGGCCCTGGTGACGGCGATGTTCTTCACCGGCGTGTTGGCCAGGGTGCCGTCGTAGTCCCAGAGAATGGCTGTGAACATGGGTGCCCTCCTTCTATCGCTTGTCTGTGCGGCCCGCTAAATAGTCCAAGCTGACCTTGTAGTAATCTGCCAATTTGAAAAAGACCTCCAGCGGTATCTTGATCTTTCCGTTTTCGTAGTCTGAGTAGGTGTTCTGTTTCACACCGAGATACTCCGCGATCACTTTCTGCGGTGTGTCCGAATCCTCTCGCAGTTCCTTGACTCTCCTCAAATACATGATGCCATCACCTCAAGCGATAACATACCGCATCGGTGAAAGCGATATTGACTTATATCGGTGTAGCCGATATAATTTTCATGAGGTGATAAAAATGGCTCTATATGAGAAACGGGATGACGTGTACTGCGGCTCCTGCGGCCACTTTACCCGGCACTACATCTGGCGGGACGGGCGGCAGGCCCGGAACGCCCCCAACGGGTGCTTTCTGCCCCTGAGCCTGGGCCACTGCGCCCATCCCCGCATGAAGGACCGGCGGGAGGATCAGTCCTGCCCCCTGTGGATCCCCCGCACCCCGGACCAGGACCCGCCGGACACCCGGCTGCCGGGTGCAAACGCGCCGGACCGCTGAGAGCGGCCCGGCGTTGTTCTATCCTCGGTTCTCCAGCTTCCGCAGCTGGGTCTGGAACGCCTCCGGCAGGTCGCACCACAGCTCCACCAGCTCCCCGGTCCGGGGATGGAGAAACCGCAGCCCCACCGCATGAAGGCACTGGCCCTGGAGACCCGGCACGGGCTTTTTCGCCCCGTACACCGTGTCCCCCAGAATGGGGTGGCCGATGTGCGCCATGTGGACCCGGATCTGGTGGGTGCGCCCGGTCTCCAGTCGGCACTCCACATAGGTATAGCCCGGGAACCGCTCCAGCACGGACCAGTGGGTCACCGCGCTCCGGCCGCCCGCCACCACCGCCATCTTCTTCCGGTCCGCCGGGTGGCGGCCGATGGGGGCGTCCACCGTGCCGCTGTCCTCCCGGAGATTCCCGATCACGATGCACCGGTAAATCCGGGCCAGGGTGTGGTCCTGAAGCTGGGCGGAGAGCTTCTGGTGGGCGAAGTCGTTTTTCGCCGCGATGAGGAGGCCGGAGGTGTCCCGGTCGATCCGGTGGACGATGCCGGGCCGCAGCTCCCCCCCGATGCCGGAGAGGGAGTCCCCGCAGTGGTGGAGCAGGGCGTTGACCAGCGTGCCGTCCGGGTGGCCGGGGGCCGGATGGACCACCAGCCCCTTGGGCTTGTTCACCACGATCACGTCGCTGTCCTCGTACACCACATCCAGGGGGATGTCCTGGGGCGCCACGTCCACCGGCTCCGGGTCCGGCAGGGTAACGGACACGGCCTCTCCCCCGCCCAGGCGGTAGTTTTTCGCCAGGGGCTTTCCGGCAGCGGTGACCCGCCCCTCCTCGCACAGCCGGGCGGCGGCGGAGCGGGTCACGTCCGGCAGCTGCCCGGCCAGCCAGGCGTCCAGCCGGGTGCCGGTGTCCTCAGGATTCACTTGGAGCGTCCGCGTCTCCATGGGCCTTGCCTCTCTTGTCGTATTTCTCGTAGAACCATAGGTAATAGATTACCGCCAGCACGGCGCCGCACACCACGCAGATGTCCGCCACGTTGAACACCGGGTAGGAGGGCCAGAACTCCAGGTGGAACATGTCCACCACGTACCCCAGCCGCACCCGGTCGATGATGTTCCCCACGCCGCCGGACAGGATCAGGAATCCCGCCGCCACCCCCAGGGGGTGCCGGACGATCCGGCGGAGCAGGACCACCGCCACCGCGATCACAATGACGGAGGTGACCGCCACCAGCAGCCAGCGCATACCGGAGAAGCTGGACCAGGCCGCCCCGTAGTTGTGGACGGTCCGCAGCTCTACCAGCCCGGGCAGAAAGGGCTGGGCCTCCCCCAGGGGGATGTTGACGGTGACATAGTGCTTCACCCACTGGTCCAGGCCCAGCAGGGCCAGGGACAGCGCGGCGCAAAGGGCATACAGCATAATTTTCTCCTCAAATCAGATAGGTTTTCACCACCGGCCCCCGCCGGAGGACCAGCCACACCAGAAAGCCGCCCCCGAAGGCCGCGGCCGCCAGCACCGGCACGCCCCAGACGGGCGGCAGCGTCCCGGCGGAGAGGCCCCTGCCCGCCAGGAAGTCCAGGAAGAACAGGTGCGTCAAGTAGATGCAGAAGGACGCCTTGGAGACGGTCTCCGCCATGGGCCAGCGGTCCCGGTTCTGCCACCGGGCGGCGCAGAAGCCGTACAGCCCCGCCGCCTGCAAACAGACGCCGGGGGCGCTCCCCTGGAGGAACACCTGATACAGCGCCCCGGTTTTGACGGAGGCCGCCAGCGTCAGGCCGAAGGTCAGCGCCGTGCCCGCCAAATACAGCCAAACAAAGGTCCGGGGCCTGTGGCGGGGCGCCTCCTGAGTCAGGACATAGCCCAGCACACCATAGCCCACGGCGCACCAGGTCAGGTTGATGGGGTACTGGGCAGGGATGCCGCCGACGAGGGACAGGGGCGGGAAGAATTTCAGCGTGGGGGCCAGACACCCCAGCACGAACCAGATCCCCAGAGCGTAGTTCAGCAGCCGCCGGTCCGCCGCCGCCACAAGGCGGCGGGTCAGGGGCAGCACCGCGTACACCAGTAGAATGATGTGGAGGTAATAGAGATGGTTCTTGTGATGGAACAGCACCAGATTCAGCGCCGCCTGCCGGAGGGCCGTCCGCTCCAGCACGCCCGCAGCGCGCCAGCCCCGCAGCAGCTCCACACCCTCATAGGCTGCGGCCCAGAAAAGCAGGGCCGCCAGGATGCGGGGGATGTACTTCGTCCACACCCGCCGGACGGTGACCTCCTTTTCCGGCGGCAGCAGCAGCGCGCCGCTGCACAGGAAGAACACCGGCACCGCGCTGCGCAGCAGGCAGTTCCAGAACAGGGCGGAGGTCCACCCAAAGGACCCCGGCGCTCCCGCAAAGCCCCCGGCGGCGGAGGCATGGATCAGCAGCGTGCCGAAGATCGCCGCCGTCTTGGCCGCGTCCACCGGCACGCTGCGGCGCTGTGTCAGCGTCTGCATCCGACCATCTCCCTCATTGGACAGATCGAGCTTGCCGACAACAGTGTACACGGTTTGGCAGAAAAAAGCAACCGCCGCTTCACGCCCTCCTGCGGCGCCGCCACAGGAGCCAGATAACGCCGGAGAGGGCCGTCAGCGCCCCGCCCGCCGCCAGCGGTGCGCGGTAATGCTCCGCCAGATAGCGGTAAAACGCCAGTCCCGCCGCCAGGGACAGCCAGAAGCGCCCGCTCCCCGGCTGCCACAGCGCGCCGCCCAGCACGGTGGCGCAGGCAATCCGGGGCAGGCCGCCCAGCAGCCCGGCGGAGAGATACGTGCCGTAGGGCGTGCCGGAGGCCCCTAGATAGAGGCTCACCACGTCCCCCGGCGATGCCCCCGCCAGCCGCAGCAGAAAGACGGACAGCCACGGGTTCTCCGCCTGGGCCCGGCAGACGCCCGCCACCCGGGGAATCCGCTCCGCCAGGGCCTCCAGTCCCCCCTGCTCCCGCCGCCCCAGGAAAAAGGGGATGGTCTGGGCCACCCCGGTGCCGCAGAGGTTCACCGCCAGCGCCAGGGGGAAGGGAAACAGCAGTCCCCCCGCCGCCGTGAGGGCGGACATGGGAAAGCAGACGGAGAGGCTCTTGAGGGCGTACAGCCCCACCAGGAACGACGCCGCCAGAACCGTCTGCCGGGGGGAAAAGGCGGCGATGGCCTCCGCCGTCAACTGATGGCGGAACGGCCAGAGGGCGGCGGCGCCCGCTGCCAGCACCAGCAGCGGCGCCCCGTACCGCCAGACATGAAAGGCATGTTTTTCCATAGCCGTCCTCCCGCCCGCGTCAGATAGGGCTAGTATATGCGGCGGGCGGAAAAAGACGAAGAGGCAGCCGGAAATCCGGCTGCCTCTTTCTGCAAATAGTGACAGAATTCCCCTGGCGGTCATACAAAGGGTTCGTCCTGGGGCAGGACGTCCGTGGAAAGTTCGGACTCCCCAGTGGTCCCGGGGCCGGTCTGCCCTTCCGCTGTCTGCTGGCCGTCCTGCTCCGGCGTCTGGATGGTCCAGCCATTATCCGGCGTCGTGGGTTCTGTAGGCTCTGCGGGGACATCAGGGTCCTGGGGCTCCGTCGGCTCTACGGGGTTGGTGGGATCGGTGGTGTCCGTTGGGATCTGGGCGCCGCCGTCGGCGGGCTCTACCGCCGGGCCCCGGAGGATCACCTTATTGCGGGACTTGTAGTCGCTGGTGGCCTCGTAAGTGGAGGAGATCAGCTTGCCGTTGGCGTCGTAGACATTGCGGTATGTCCGGTACTTGTACCCGGTGTAGGGCGTGGTCTTGACCTTCTCCGTGCCCGGCGCCAGGGTGGGGTCGTCCTCATACACCGTCTCATAGGGCGTGGTGGAGAGGTGCTCGTTGGTCATCTTCACGCTGGTGCCGTCCACATTGGTACCCAGGATCCGGACCGTCAGGTAATTGTTTTCATAGATGGTGACGATCTTGATGGGGTACAGGGAGTTGTTGGTGAACTTGTAGTCCGGCCCGCCCCAGGACACCGTGGCGTCCATGCCCGCGGTGATATAGGCGGGGACGTAGCGGTGGGCGTACCGCTCCGTGATCTCCAGGTTGGACCGCAGGCAGGCCAGGTACAGCGTGGAGGAAGTCTGGCAGATGCCGCCGCCGATCTCGTCCACCGTCTCCCCCTGGACATAGGCGGGAGCCGCCTGATAGCCCCGGGCGGCGGTCCGCTGGCCCACCACGTCATTGTAGGAGAACACGTCGCCGCTGTTCATCACATACTCGTTGATGGATGCGGCGGACAGCTTCACATTGGACCGGCGGGCGGATGTGCCGCCCACATGGGTGCGGGCCTCGCCCAGCACGTCCCGGAACAGCACCTGCTCCAGCTCCTCCGCCGTGACGGCGGGCAGCTCCACCTGGGCGGGGACGGTGACGGTCTCGCCGGGCGCGGCCGCGTCCAGCAGCCGCTGGGCCTCGTCCACATCGAAGTCCGCTCCGGCCTCCTCCGGTACGATGGCGCCCGTCTCCTTGTCATAGGAGGCGTTCTTCACCACGCCGGAGCAATCGTCGTAGATCTCCTGGGCGGTGAGGGTCTTGGCGGGAAGGATCCGAGCGTTGTTCACAAACACGCTGGCCGCCGCGCCATTGCCGCTGCCAGTCCATCTTTCCTGTGCAGTCCGCGCAAGATCTGCGGCGGACACGGACAGTCCGTTCAGGGCTTTTGTGATTTCGACGGCATCCTCCGTCACCTCGTAGGAGGCGTCCTGGGCCTCCCGGGAGAACTGCTCACTGAGCTGTTCCATTTTTACCTGGAAGATATCCTCCTCCGGCTCCAGCACGACGCCCAGTTGTCCATCTGCTCCGACCAGGCAGGCAAGATACTCCCAGCCCTTGACAAAAAAGCTGCTCCGGCCCTGCACGGCATCAAATGCGGATTGGGCACTGACCTCATAGTCCAGTTCCTCTGTGATGCCCAGCTCCCGATAGGTGCATACGGCGTCGGGGTCTGCGCCGTACAGCATATCTCCCTCCGGCGCGGATTCCCCATCCCCGGTCTCATCGGCCAGCGGTAAATAAAACTCTACGGTTTCCTCCGGAATCTCCTGCCGCAGCCGCTCCGCGGCCTGCTCCGCTGTGAGGCCTGCCACGTCCACACCATTGATGGTGGTGTTAGGGTAAAATATATCCAGGGAATTGGCATAGGCGCACAGGCCCACATAGGCGGCAAGCAATACCGCCACAATAACTCCTATGATAATTATCGGCTTTTTGCCGCCGGTTTTCAGCCGCTTCGGCGCGGTGGCTTCGTTCGTATTCGGTTCCATGAAGCCCCTCCTGTTGTTCTGTCGGATCGCCCAGACAAGCCGTGCTGTCCTAGCTTATGCATTCAGGATTTTATTTTAGCACGTTTTTTCTGGAAAATGGATTACAATCCCGTAACAATCAGAAGTTTCAGGCCTCTTTCCGACGCTGTTTCGGAATGCGGAGCGTCAGAACGATTTCGTCCTCTGTCTCCTCCCGCTCCGTCCGGGCGTCCACACCTGCGTCCCGAATCAGCCGCAGCCCCCGGTCCACACTGTTCAAAAACAATCGCACGTCCTTGATGATGTACGTCCGCCGTCCTGCGGGCGGCGCGGTCTGGAGGGCTGCCAGCCGCCGCTCTACATACTGCTCCGTCTGGGCCACATTCCAGTGCTTCGCCGCCGCCTGGCGCAGGGCGGTCAGCCGCTCGCCCTCGTCCTCCAGCCGCAGCAGGCAGCGGGCGTGACGCTCCGTCAATCCGTGTTCCACCAGCAGCGCCCGGCAGGCCGGGGACAGCCGCAGCAGCCGCAGCTTGTTGGCCAGAGCCGAGGGGGACATGCCCAGCTGGGCCGCCACCGCCTCCTGGGTCATGCCCGTCTGGTGGAGAAAGGCGGCGATGGCCTCCGCCTCCTCCAGGTAATGCAGATCCTTGCGCTGCAAATTCTCCACAAGGGCCAGCAGGGCGGAGGCCCGCCCGTCCACCTCCGCCTCCAGGCAGGGGACGGTCTCCAGACCCGCCAGCACGGCTGCCCGCAGCCGCCGCTCCCCCGCCACCAGCTCCCAGCCCGCCGCGGTCCGCCGCACCGTCAGGGGCTGGAGGATACCGTGGCGGCGGATGGATTCCGCCAACTCCCGGAGCCCCGTCTCCTCAAAGGTCCGCCGGGGCTGCATGGGATTGGGGCGGATTTCCGCCGCCGGGAGCCACAGCACCTTCCGTTCCGGCCTGTCCATGGGACCACCTCCGTTTCATTTCCTTTATTTTACAGGTCCTGTCCCAAAAAGGCAGGGGGAATCTGTCGAGGCGTCCCCCACTCCGCAGGAAAAGCGGCCGCCCAATGGGCGGCCGCCATGCGAACACTGCATATTCCATTACCGGGACGGTTCCTCCGCCAGGCGCGCTTCGTAGGCCGCCTGATCCGCCCGGCCGGGCCTGGTGGCCCGCAGGGCCTTCACGATCAGGGCCGTGGTGGCCTGGAGGAACACCGGAGAAAAGGCCACCGGAAACAGCACGTCTCCGGGGAAATAGGCCTCGGCCAGCACCGCCCCAGCGCTGATGTTCCGCATCCCGGCGTTGAGGGCGACAGTCTGCACTGTGGGGAAGTCCAGCTTCAACAGCCGCCCCGCCCAATACCCCAGGAAAAAGCCCAGCAGGCACAGGAAGAACACCACAATCATCACCCGCACCAGGGTCGGTGTCAGGTTCCGGAGGAAGGGCGCGCAGCCGGTGGCATTGGCCGTGATGATGAGCAGCAGGGCCGCCTTGGCGGGCAGGGACAGCTTCGGCTTCAGCGTGACCGCCACGGCACCCTTTGTCAGCTGGTACAGCACCATGGCTACCAGGGCCGGAAGCGCCACCATCAGCAGCAGGTCCCGCATCATGCCCCAGGTGTCCAGCTCCACCACCGAGCCCACCAGCAGCTTCATGGTCAGGGGGATCACCACCGGGGAGAGGAGTGTATCCAGCAGCACCACCGAGAGGCACAGGGCGGTATTGCCCCGACTCATGCCCACCCACATGAGGGACGCCACACCGGTGGGCACTGCATACTCCAGCACCAGCCCGATGGTAAACAGCGGCGCGTCCGGAAAGCACAGCGTCCCCAGGCCCAGGGTAATGAGGGGCATCACCACGTGGAGCAGGCCGAAAATCACCGCCACCGGCAGAGGGTGGCGGACCACCTGCGCCAGCTCCCGGAAGCCGCCGCCCAGGCTGTTGGAAAAAGTCATGAAGGCGAACAGCCCTACCGTCACCCCGTTCAGGTGGGAGAGCACCTCCGGAAAGGCAATGCCCAGCGCCACACAGCAGATCACCACCGGCGCCATGTGTCCGCCCAGGAAGCCATCCAGGCGGCCGAGCGTTTTCAAATCCGATCCCCTCTTTTCCAGTTCCTGTTCAGCGGCAGAGATAGGAAAACCAGCCCTCAGCGCTCCGTGTCTCCAGGATCTCCCAGCCGTTTTCCCGCAGGCGGTCCGCCACCTCCTGCGCCCGGTCGTCGATGATGCCGGAGCAGAGGAACAGTCCGCCCGGAGCCAGCATGGGCCGCACCAGCGGAGAAAGGCCGATGATGACGTCCGCCACGATATTAGCCACCACCATCTGCCAGCCGCCGCCCAGATCCGCCCGCAGGACCGCGTCCCCCAGTACATCTCCGATCCGGACGGTGTAGGTGTCCTGCCCGATGCCGTTGAGGGCGGCGTTCTCATAGGCTACGTCCCGGCACTTGTCGTCGATATCCACCGCCGCGGCGGAGGCCGCCCCCAGCTTCAGCGCCGCGATGGAGAGGATGCCGCTGCCGCAGCCCAGGTCCAGTACCCGCTCGCCGCCGCGGATGGTCTTCTCCAGCGCCGTCAGGCACAGGCGGGTGGTGGCATGACTGCCGGTGCCGAAGGTGAGGCCCGGATCCAACACCAGGGCCACCCGCCCGGCGGCAAGGCCCGCCCGGACCTTGGGGTCCTCCCGCAGCCACTCCGGCACCACCAGCAGCCGGTCCCCAATCTCCATGGGCTTGTAATACTGCTTCCAGTTGTTCTCCCAGTCGGCGTCCTCCAGGTCATCCAGGGTCATCAGCAGGGTGCCGCAGTCGTCCCGGGTCTTTTTCAGCTCCTCCAGGGCGATGCGGACCTCCCCCAGCTTGGCGAAGCCCTCGTCCCCCGCCTCCAGATAGAAGGTGATCCGGGACCGGCCCTGCATCTCCTGCCGCAAATCCTCGTCCACATAGTCCCAGTACTGCCGGTTGTTCTCCAGGAAGTCCTCGAACTCCGTCTCGTCATCGATCACCACACCGTCGATGCCCAGGGCGGAGAGCATCGTCTCCACCGGCTCCAGTCCGGTGTGGTTTGTGTCGATATGTACCTCCAGCCATTTCACAGCCGTCACCTCATCTCTCCGCCGGAGCGGAATTATATTTGATCTCCAGGGAAAAGCGCCCCTCTGAAGGGACGCTTTTCCGTCCGGCCTCACCGGCGGCTGCCCAGGAAGAACAGGGCCAGCGTGCCAGGGCCGGAGTGGTTGCCGATGACCGGCCCCACGTAGTTGATATAGATGTCCTGTACGCCGAAGCGGCGCCGCACCTCGTCCGCCACAAACTCAGCGTCTGCCTCGCAGTCCCCGTGGCTGATGAAGATGGTCTGCCCCGCCGGGTCGATGGCGCTCTCCGCCATGCGGTCCACCAGGGCCAGCAGGGACGCCTTCCGCCCCCGGGTCTTGCTGACGGGCACCAGATGGCCCGTGTCATCCACATGCAGCACCGGCTTGATGGACAGCATGGTGCCGAACAGGGCCGCCGCAGCGCTGACCCGGCCGCCACGCTTCAGATGGTTCAGGTCGTCCACGGTGAACCAGTGGCACACCTTCGCCTTGGTCTCCTCCGCAAAGACGTGGACCTGGTCGATGGTCTTCCCCTTCCGCTTTTCCTGGACGCAGAGGTATACCAGCAGCCCCTGGCCCAAAGAGGCGCTGAGCGTGTCCACCACAAAGATCTTCCGTCCGGGGTATGCCTCCCGCAGGTCATCGGCGGCGATCACCGCCGACTGGTAGGTGGTGGAGAGCGCGGAGGAAAAGGCCAGGTACAGCACGTCCCTGCCGCTATCCAGAATCTTCCGCATAGCCTCATCAAACACGCCCACGCTGATGGCGGAGGTGGTCGCCAGGGCGCCGGCGCGGAGCCGGGCATAGAAGTCCTGGAAGCCGATCTCCCGGCCGTCCAGGTAGTTGTGGTACACCCGGTCCTCCATATTCAGGCTCAGGGGCAGCACCTCCAGCTCCAGATCCGCCGCCATCCGGGCGGTCATGTCGCAGCAGCTGTCTGTCAGGATCACAAAATCATCCATGCTCAGTCCTTCTCCTTTTCCTTTTTGGCCCGTTCTTTGCTTTTGGCGTGGGCGGCGCTTGCTGCCTCCTCCCGGGCCTCCTGCCGCTGGCGCAGCAGCGTCACATACCGGCTGCTGGCCACGCCGGCGGCGTAGCTCATCAGAGCAAAGTGGATGGCCGCATCCGCCAGCTCCTCCTCCCCGGTGCGGTCCTCCATCTCATCGGCCACGGCGTTCAGCGCCTTGTTGAGGCTCCCGCAGAAGGCGGCGTACCCGTCGGAGATGGGCCGGTCCCCCTGCAGCTCCTCCCGGATCAGCAGATCCATATCCCGGGTGGACATCACCCGCTTCAACACACAGATAGCGGTGAGATAGGCCAGGTGGTCCCGGTTGTATTTCTTCCCCTCCGCCCGGGGCACCAGGCCGCTCTTCGTGTAGTTGTTCACCATGGCGGCGGTGAGGCCGTCATCCTCGTCGAACCGGATCACCTGCCGGTCCATATAGCTGAGCACCTGGTCCATATATAGGGAGAAGTCCGGCAGCTGGTCCCAGGGCACCGGGCGCTGGGTCCGCAGCCTCTCCCGCAGGGCCGTCAGATCATACATGCGGATACACTCCTTCCGCCGTGCGGCACGGCTTTTATTCAGAGGTAGTATACCACGCAAATCTGATTTTGTAAATCACGTTTTCCAGGGTCCGGTATTGCATTTTCTGTTAGCAGTTATTTTCCCACACAGAATCGGGAAAAAATGCGGGAGACAATCTCCTCCTTCGCCGTGCGGCCTGTCAGCTCTCCCAGCGCATCCAGGGCCTCCTCCGCGTCTGTGAGCACCGCATCCGGGGTCATTCCGGTCTCCAGGGCCTCCAAAGCCCGGCGGACTGCGTCCAGGGCCCGGCGGGCGGCGTCTTCCTGCCGCCGGTCGGTCAGCAGGCTGCCCGCCTCCCCCGGGTCCCCGGCGGGAAACAGGGCTGCTACGGCGTTTCCCAGGTCCTCCAGTCCCTCGCCAGTGACGGAGGACAGGGACACCACGGCGGCAGGCGGGGCCAGAGGGCCCTCTCCGGCGGGAAAGACCGCCCCAGCCGTCCGCAGCCCCCCCGCCATATCCCGCTTAGTGAACACCAGGAGCCAAGGAACTCCGCACCGGGCCACATCCGCCAGCAGAGATCCCTCTTCCGGGTCCTCCGGCACCGCACCATCCACCACCGCCAGCACCAGCTCCGCGGAGGCGATGGCTCTCCGGCTCCGCTCCACCCCCAGCTGTTCCACCGGGTCCTCCGTGGCCCGGATGCCGGCGGTATCGATGAGCCGCAGCAGGACCCCGCCGCAGAGTACGGACTCCTCCACCGTGTCCCGGGTGGTGCCGGGGATGTCGGTGACGATGGCCCGCTCATACCCCGCCAGGGCGTTGAGCAGCGAAGACTTGCCCGCGTTGGGCCGGCCCACAATAGCCGTGCGGACGCCGGATTTCAGTACCTGTCCCCGGCGGCAGGTGTCCAGCAGCCGCTCCAGCCGCCCAGCGGCGGACCAGAGGGCAGCGGCGATCTCCTCCGGCCGCACATCCCGAATGTCCTCGTCCGGGTAGTCCACCACCGCGTAAAACCGGGAGGTGACTTCCAGCAGCTCCTCCTGGACCGGCTCCAGCACCCGGCGCAGGCCGCCGTCCAGCTGGGCGGCGGCGTTTCTGGCCGCGGCGGCGGTCTCCGCGTCGATCAGGTCCACCACCGCCTCCGCCTGGGTCAGGTCCATCCGGCCGTTCAAAAACGCCCGCTTGGTGAACTCCCCCGCCTGGGCCTGCCGGGCCCCGGCAGCGAAGAGGGCAGACAGCAGCTCCCGCAGCACCACGGGGGAGCCGTGGCAGTGGAACTCTGCGCAGTCCTCCCCGGTGTAGCTGCCCGGCCCCGGGAACCGCACCGCAAGGCCCCGGTCAATGACCCGGCCCGCCCGGTCCAGCATCTCTCCGAACACCATTTTCCGGGGCTCCTGGGCGGCAAAGGGACGGCCGCCAGCCGCCCGGAACACCCGCCCGCACAGGGCGAAGCACCCGTCTCCCGACACCCGGACGATTCCGATGGCGGTGGCGGCGCTTCCAGTGGCGATTGCCGCGATCACATCCATCTGCCTCACGCTCCCTTCCCGCCGGGACGGTTCTCCTCGCCCCAGATGCACATAGCGTCCAAAATGGGGATGAGGGACCGCCCCCGCTCCGAAAGGCTGTACTCCACCTTGGGGGGAATCTGGGGATACTCCTCCCGCTGCACCAGGCCGTCCGCCTCCAGCTCCTTCAGGGAGAGGCTCAGCGTCTTGTGGGAGATGGTCCCCAGGCGCCGCTTCAGCTCGTTGTACCGCAGAACGCTGTACTCCGCCAGCCAGTAGAGAATAATCATCTTGTACTTACCGCTCACCAGGGACATGGTGTAGCCGAAGCCCGTCTCTTCAATCCCGGTGCCCGCCGTGATGCATGGCTCCATTTTATGCTCTCCTTTTGGTTAGTATCTTACACCGATGTGCGTACTTTACAAACAGAGAATATCATAGGATACTGGGGACATCAAGAAAAAAGGAGCGATTCTGATGTCAAAGCAGATTCTGATTCTCAACGGCAGCCCCCGCATCCACGGAAACACTGCGGCGCTGATCGACGCGTTTACTGCCGGAGCGGAGGCGGCGGGCCACACCATCACCCGGTTCGATCTGGCCGCTCTGGACATCCACGGCTGCCGGGGCTGCCTGGGCGGCGGAAGGGATCCCCGGCACCCCTGTGTCCAGCGGGACGGCATGGACGCCGTGTATCCGGCCTACATGGCCGCGGATGTGGTGGTGCTGGCCTCGCCCATGTATTACTGGAGCATCTCCGGACAGCTGAAATGCGCCTTTGACCGGCTGTTCGCGGTGGCGGAACTGGGCCCCGATCTGGCAAATCCGGTCAAGGACGCGGTGCTTCTGATGGCGGCGGAAGGCGACACGGAGGAGAATTTCGCCCCGGTGCGGGCCTATTACAAGGCGCTGCTGGACTGCCTGGGCTGGAAGGATGCGGGCATTGTATACGCCGGCGGAAACATGGCCGTCGGGGATATCCAGGCCCATCCGGAGCAGCTGGAGGCCGCCCGGCAGCTGGGCGCGGCGCTGTAACCGCCCCGCAGTTGTCCTGACGAGAACGAGGACGGGCGCTGGGGCCTCCTTGTGTTTTCGGGTACGCGGTGATATAATGCAGCCATCAAAACCAAATGCCGTTGGAAATCATGATGCCGCCCGCCGGTTCTGCTTTCACGACTGACAGCCGCGAAGATACAGAAAAGGAGGAATACAGCATGAAAGCGCACGTTTTTGCGCTCTGTCTGTCGCTGTCCCTGTGCCTAGGGTTGCCCCTGCCCGCGTTGGCCTTTGCCAGCCCCTTCACTGATGTGCAGGAGACCTCCCCCTACTATGATGCCATTCTGTGGGCCGCAGAAACCGGCGTCACCAACGGCACCACAGCGTCCACCTTCTCCCCCGATGCGCCCTGTACCCGGGCCCAGCTGGCCGTGTTCCTATGGCGGGCGGCCGGCGAGCCGAAACCCGCGCTGGCAGAACAGCAGTTCATGGATGTGACGGATCCCAGCGCCTACTACTACGGAGCCGTCCAGTGGGCTGCAGAGAAGGATATGTGGGGATTCGGGACCTTTGCGCCCCATGCGGTGTGTACCCGGCTGGACGCGGTATTCTTCCTGTGGCGCGCCGCCGGCAGCCCGGATATGGAGGGAGAATTTCCCTTTGCCGACGTCCCCTTCGGGGACGGAGACGGACACGGACAGCCCCTCTACTGGTACGCTGACCAGGCGGTGTTGTGGGCGGTGGAGAACGGTGTCGCCAGCGGTACCACGGAGACCACATTCTCCCCGGACACTCCCTGTACCCGGGGTCAGATCGCCACATTCCTGTATCGAGCCGCTCAGGCAGAGACTTCCGCGAAGTAGGGAACGATGAACTGCAGCAGGCAACGAAAAAAAGGCGGCGGCTGCCAGAGGCAGCCGCCGTCTTTCGTCAAAAGCGTCCGGGTACACGATGCGCCCGGACGCTTCCAGTTGACAGGGAATGGAACAGGATGGAGACCTCGTTATTTGATCCGCTCGCCGGCGGCTTCCTTGGCCTTGATCTCCTTCACAGCATCCTTGTGAGAGAGGTTGACACGGCCCTTCTCGTCAATGTCGGTGACCTTCACCCACATCATGTCGCCCACCTTGCAGGCGTCCTCCACCTTCTCGATCCGGTGGTCCGCCAGCTTGGAGATGTGGACCAGTCCGTCCTTGCCGGGGGCCAGCTCCACGAAGGCGCCGAAGGTCATCAGCCGCACCACGCGGCCGTAGTACAGCGCGCCCACCTCCGGGACGAACACAATGTCGTCAATGCACTTCTTGGCGGCGTCGCAGCTGGCGGCGTCCACGCCGGCGATGAAGATGGAGCCGTCGTCGTTGATGTCGATCTTGGCGCCGGTGTCGGCCACGATCTTCTGGATGACCTTGCCGCCGGAGCCGATGACCTCCCGGATCTTGGAGGGATCAATGTGCATGGTCAGCATCTTGGGCGCGTACTTGCTGACCTCCTTGCGGGGCTCGGAGATGGCGGGCAGCATGATCTGATCCAGGATCTCGCACCGGGCGTCATAGGTGATGTCCAGGGCCTCCTTGATGATCTCCATGGTGAGGCCGTCGTTCTTCAGGTCCATCTGGATGGCGGTGATGCCCTTCTTGGTACCGCCCACCTTGAAGTCCATCTCGCCGTGGAAGTCCTCCACGCCCTGGATGTCGATGAAGGTGGTGAAGGAGCCGTCGTCGTCCTGGATCAGGCCGCAGGAGATGCCGGCCACAGGGGCCTTGATGGGCACGCCGGCGTCCATCAGGGCCAGGGTGGAGCCGCAGATGGAGCCCTGGGAGGTGGAGCCGTTGGAGCTCAACACCTCAGACACCACGCGGATGGCGTAGGGGAACTCCTCCACAGAGGGGAGCACGGGCACCAGAGCCCGCTCCGCCAGAGCACCGTGGCCGATCTCCCGGCGGCCGGGGGAACGGGCGGGC
>ERZ772851.2242-NODE-2242-length-15345-cov-2.667430_pt1 | contig 15345 bp, 9 predicted proteins | sample MGYA00512137_ERZ772851 | MGnify/ENA primary metagenome ERZ772851 (study PRJEB29015, sample SAMEA2737663) | human gut metagenome | biome: human gut; feature: human-associated habitat; material: faeces | place: China | collected 2012 ... | reverse complement strand
TGCTTCGTCGGGCAAGCTTAAGCCCGCCTCGCCGATGCTGCGCTCGGAGCCGGCGATTGTCGCCGGTCTGGCGAAGGCCACCTTGCCCGCCAGCAAAGTGGACTGGCAGTACCTCGTGGAAGACTACGATCGCATTCGCGATCTGATCGAACAGACCATTCCAGGGTTCGAGGATTATAACCAGCGCATTCGCCATCCTGGAGGCTTCCGCATGCCGCTGCCGCCGACCGAGCGCATCTGGCCTACCGCCACTGGTAAAGCCATGTTCTCGGTATTTAAAGGGGTGCATGAGAACGTGGTGGTGGAGGGTGAGGACGTGATGCGCCTGGTGACGCTGCGCAGCCATGACCAGTACAACACCACCATCTACGCGATGGATGACCGCTACCGTGGCGTCTTTGGCCGCCGCGACGTGCTGTTTATGAACGAGCAGGATATGGCCGCCCAGGGTCTGGAGCATGGCGATCGGGTGGATATTCATACCGCGCTGCCGGGAAGCGCGCTGACGCTGGAAGATATCACGGTGGTGGCCTACGGCATTGCGCCGGGCACCGTCGGCGCCTATTATCCGGAAGCCAACGTGCTGGTGCCGCTGAACTATCTCGATGAAGAGAGCGGCACCCCTTCGTATAAGTCGGTTCCCGTTCGTCTGACGCTGCGCTCGAAAGAGATCCGTCCGCTGGCCGGCGGGCGCTAAAAAGGTATAGCGCAGAGCGGCGTCGCGCCGTCCTGCGCCCCGCAGCACCTCGTGGTGTCCTCGCTTGAATTTATCGCTAGCGAAACTAACATTCTGGTAACCTGTGCGCGGCCCCGGGGGTGAACGGCGGGGTTCAAACGGGAAAGAGAATGGATATTAAGCAACTCAAGTATTTGATCGCGCTCGATCAGACGCGCCATTTTGGCCAGGCGGCGGCGGCCTGTCATATTACCCAGCCGACGCTCTCCATGCGCATTCGTAACCTGGAAGAGGAGCTGAACCTGACGCTGATCCAGCGCGGCCAACGCTTTGAAGGTTTTACCCCAGAGGGAGAGCGGATCCTGGCCTGGGCGCGGGCGGTGCTGGCCGCTCATGACGGCCTGGCGGCAGAGGCGGCCATCTGTCGCGGGCAGATGGTCGGCCAGCTGCGGGTCGGTATGGTGCCGCTGGCGAGCCTCAATCCGATGCAGTTGATTAGACCCCTGGCGGAGAAATATCCGGCGCTGCAGTTCAGCCTGTTGTCGATGACCTCGGAGCAGATTATCGATGGCGTCAGCCGTAATCAGCTGGATCTGGGGATCTGTTATCTGCAGCATCTGGATGAAGGTCAGTTCAAGATTGCTCGCTTGCCGCAAACCCGGATGGGGCTCCTGCACGATAAACGCCATTTCGACTTCAGCGCCGGGACGCCGGGATGGGAGACGCTGGCGACGCTGCCCCTCGGCTTTCTGACCAAGGGGATGTATTACCGGGAATCGATTGAAATCAGCTTTAAGGCCAAAGGGCTAACGCCGAGGTATGTCTTTGAAAGTGATTCGACGTTTCAGATTATCCAGGCGGTGCAGGCGGGGATCTGCTGCGCCATTATGCCGCTTAACAACGGCCTCGAAGCGCTAAGCGATAATCTTGAAATTCTGCCGATCGCCGAAACCCATGTTGATTCACAGCTGGCGCTGATTATGCGCCAGCAGGAACCAGTCTCGACCCTGGCGGAAAAATGCTTCGCCGAGGCGCAGGGGATATTTGGCTGAGGCCGGGCCGCCGACCTGGCGGCTTGTCACTAAAATGCCTAAACGCCCCTCTGATGGGAAAGTGTCAATATAGCCCCGGTGATGCTGGACCGTTGGTAAAAGTGGTATTGCGGCGCCGCTTAATGCTGTCCAGAAGTTACAAGCCTTAATGACAATATTTTATCCCTTCTGCAGTACACATCACAAATATTAACTATGGCAACAGTCGTCATTCACTTAACAAGTAGGGAAACCGTATGGATATGGAAGCAACCGTCATGGAACTCATCATTAACGCCGGTGAGTCCCGCAGTCTGGCGATGCAGGCGCTGCAAGCCGCCAGAAAAGGAGTGTGGCAGGACGTTGATAGGCTGATGCAGGACGCCGCAGATGCCGCAAAACGCGCGCATGATGTACAAACCATGCTTATCGGTATGGATGAGGGCTGTGGCAAAGTACCGGTTAATCTTATTCTGGTACATGCCCAGGATCATATAATGACCTCTATGCTTGCGCGGGAGTTGATCGCGGAGCTTATTGAGGTTCAGCGCCAGCTGCAACATCGCAACTGAAAAAATATGTCGCCGCCGGCACCCTCGGCGGCGACCGCCATCAGATATTCTCCAGACGAATGCCCCGCGTTCTCGGGCCGAAGATCCCCACCGACAGCATCACCATCAGCATACTGACGACGATAAAGCTAATTACTCCCGGCGTACCGGCGTATTGCAGAATAATGCCGATCAGAATGCTGGTCACCGCGGTCGAGAGCCGGCTGAACGAGTAGCAGAAGCCGACGGCGCGGGCGCGAATATGGGTCGGGAAGACCTCGGCCTGGTAGGCGTGGTAGCTGATGGTCAGCCAGGCGTTGGACCAGGTGATCATAAACCCGCAGATCACCAGCAGAATCGGGTTGTTTTGCAGAGCGAACAGGGTGCCGAAGATAACGGTCATCAGCGCGGAGAGGACAATCTGCCACTTGTTTTCAAAGCGATGCACGAAGCGGGTGCAGAACAGGCAGCCCAGCGGATAGGCGAGGGTGATAAAGAAGGCGTACAGCAGGCTATGGGTGATGCTGGCGCCCTGACCGGAGAGCAGCGCCGGCAGCCAGTTGCCAAAGCCGAAGAAACCGATCGCCTGGAAGAAGTTCATCACCATCAGCATCAGGGTGCGCTGCCGATACTGCGGCGCCCAGATTTCGCGGAAGGTGCCGCGTTTGACGACGCTCTGTGCCGCATGCGTATGCTTCGGCGACGGCGTCAGGCCGCAGCGGGCTTCCATCTCACACATCACCGTATGCGCGTCATCATGCCGCCCTTTGCTTTCCAGCCAGCGGGCTGACTCCGGTAGCTTTTTGCGGATAAACCAGATCGCCAGCGAGAACAGTGCGCCAAAGATGATCACCCAGCGCCAGCCGCTGAGGCCGAACAGGGTGGTCGGCACCAGCATCCAGGACATCAGCGCCACCGCCGGAACTGAGAGGAACTGGATGAAGAAGGCAAAGGCAAAGGCTTTATTGCGCAGATGGGTTGGCACCCATTCGCTGAGATAGGTATCAATGGTCACCAGCTCAATGCCGAGGCCGATCCCCACCAGAAAGCGGAAGAAGATCACCCCTTCAGCGCTACTCTGCGTCGCCATCAGCAGCGAAAAAAGACCGTACCAGGCGAGCGCCACCATAAAGGTCAGGCGGCGGCCCAGTTTGTCCGCCAGCGGCGCCAGCAGACTGGCGCCGATAAACAGCCCCATAAAGGTGGCGGAGGCGAAGGCCGCCTGGTCGGCGATGCCGAAGATGCCCGCCTGTCCGGTGTGGAAAATGCCCTCCGCCAGCAGGCCCGCGCTGATATACCCGGTCTGGAAGAGATCGTAGAGCTCAAAGAAGCCGCCAAGTGAGAGCAGGGTAATAAACGACCATAACCCAAATGAGGCGGGCAGCGCATCAATGCGTCCGGTTAAGCTGGCGTGCGGTTGTCCTGGCGAAGCATAGGGCGTTTCGCCGAGAACCTGGGTGGTAGACATGGTGTTGTGTTCCTCAGGAAGAATGGTTTGCCTGCTAATGTTAATTGATTGTTAATAGTTTTAAATTTTTAATCCTTAGCCTTAGCGACATTCTTTAGCGTAAGATCGCGCTGGGGAGACATAAAGTTGATATTCATGCTGGTTTTCGCCGCATCCCAGCGACGGAATTGAAGTAAATCACCGCTGACGGCATTTTAGTCGCCTGGCGATGTCACGCTACGCAGGACCCGCGAAAGACAAACTAAACGAATCGTCACCGGCGGCGTTTTCGTGCTTTACCCATCATTACCCCGGGCTATAATGTGCCCACTTTTATTCAGGAGTCATACGTTGGACAGTCACCCTTATTGCGATTTTCCGGCAAGCTAACGCGATCATTTCGCTGCTTGCCGTCCCGGCGGGCAGCAATCTCTCAGTTCCGGATTGCCTCCCTCAATAATTTATGCGCCATTGAGCGCGAGAGGCAGCGTTATGTTTATGTTTTCCAGACCCTTATTTCCTCCACCATCATCCACCGGCTAATCGCCCGGCGCGGCTGAGCGCTACATCTGTAATTTTTGGCTTTCTGTTTTCTGGAGGAAGGCGCGATGGTATTTCCTTATATGACAGATTTACTCGCGGCAATGTTGTTGGGGGCGCTGATCGGCGCGGAAAGACAGTGGCGACAACGTATGGCCGGTTTACGCACCAATGCCCTGGTGGCCACCGGCGCGGCGGTGTTTATTCTCAGCGCGATGTCGGCCTCGCCGGACAGCCCGGGGCGTATTGCAGCGCAGATCGTCTCCGGTATCGGCTTCCTTGGGGCAGGGGTGATTATGCGTGATGGCATGAACGTCCGCGGCCTCAATACCGCCGCCACGCTGTGGTGTTCGGCCGGGATCGGCGTACTCTGCGGCCTGGGACAGTTCTGGAACGCGACGGCGGCTACGCTGATTATTCTGTGCGCCAATATCCTGCTGCGCGAGGCGGCGCAGCGCATTCATGCCTTGCCGGGGGCCGGTGACGAAGAGAAACGCTATGTCTTACGCGTCACCTGTCTGCGCGAACATGAAAATGCCGTGCGTCAGCTGTTGCTGAATATTGCGCAGCAGCAGCGGTTTACCCTGCAGGGATTGCAGTCGGCGGCGGCGGACACCGCGGACCATCTGGAGATTTGCGCGCAGCTGATTAGCCATAAGCAGCACCAAAAAACGCTGGCGCAAATTATGGCGCAGATGGGCGTTCAGCAGAACGTCACATCGGTGCACTGGCGTGTCGGAGAGGCGTAGGGGCTGGCGGCGGAGCAGCGGAAACGGCCGCTCGTCGCGCGATTCGCCATCCCGCGGGAAAGCGGCTAGAATGGCCTCCTCGCAGGAGGTTATAAGAATGTTAAATAATGGATGTGTACCCTCGGAATCTGGTCCCACAGAGGTGAAGGCTGATTTTCGTTTTACCCGCGTGATGGCCGAGCAGGCGGCGCGGGCGCGTCTGACGCTGGACGACGATCAGCTGTCACTCATCGCCCGCCTTGACGCCCTCGGTCAGCAGTTGGTGTCCACGACAGGCAGGCCGCAGGGGGTATACGTCTGGGGACGTACCGGGCGAGGGAAAAGCTTTATCCTCGACCACTTTTTCGCCAGCCTGCCGCTCGCCGCCAGGCGGCGGGTCCATTTTCATCACTTCTTCCGCGAACTGCACCAGCGGCTGAATGCCCCCGGAGCGCCCGACCTGCAGACGGTGATGAGGCAGATGACATCCGGTTGCCGTCTGCTATGCTTCGACGAATTTCATCTGCACGACCCCGGCGACGCCATGCTGATTAAAGCCTTGCTGGAACACCTCTTTCAACACGGTATCGTGCTGCTGGCCACCTCAAACTACCCGCCGGAGATGCTGCTGCCCAATCCGCTGTATCACGATCGCTTTTTACCGTCGATCGCGCTGATCCGCGCCCATCTAACGGTGGTGGCGCTGAACGGCGAGGAAGATTATCGCGAACGGCATCTGAGCCAGGATAACGCCTTCTGCAGCGGGCGGATGTGGGTTAATCCGAATGCACAACAGCGTCAGCTGTATGACCTGCCGTCGCTGCCTGGCGAACCGGTTTCGCTGACGGTAGGCTATCGCACGCTGCTGGCGGCCGCGGCGTCGCCCGCGTTGCTGCACTTCACCTTTACCCAGCTTTGTCAGGCCGCCACGGCGGTGATGGACTATCTGACGCTCTGCGAAAGCTATGCCGTCTGGCTACTGGACGAGGTGCCGCCATTGGCTACGGTGGGGCCGGCGGCCCAGCAGCGCTTTATCAATGTGATTGATGTGCTGTATGAAAAGCAGATCCGCCTGCTGCTGGTGACCCGCTGCGACCTGGAGACGCTGGTGGCAGGGGTGGAACTGGAGGATATTCAACGAACGCGGAGTCGCCTGCAACAGCTGCCGCGGGCGGTATAAGAAAAACGCCCCGGCGGGAGCCGGGGCGAGAGGATTACAGATCGAAGCGGTCGAGGTTCATCACCTTGGTCCAGGCGGCAACGAAGTCATGCACCAGCTTCTGCTGCCCGTCGGCGCAGGCGTACACTTCCGCCAGGGCGCGCAGTACCGAGTTGGAGCCAAACACCAGATCCACGCGGGTGGCGCTGTACTTCGCTTCGCCGGTTTTACGGTCGCTGCCGGTAAACAGCTCCGCGTTATCATCGGCCGCTTTCCAGACGGTAGCCATATCAAGCAGATTAACGAAGAAGTCATTGCTGAGCACGCCGACGCGGTCGGTAAACACCCCGTGTTTGCTGCCGTCGTAGTTCGCGCCCAGTACGCGCAAGCCACCGACCAGCACGGTCATTTCCGGGGCGGTTAGCGTCAGCTGCTGCGCTTTATCGATCAGCAGGGTTTCCGTCGAGACACCGCCTTCGATACGGCGATAGTTGCGGAAGCCATCCGCCAGCGGCTGCAGCAGATCAAACGACTCGACGTCGGTCTGCTCAGGCAGAGCGTCGACGCGGCCTGGGGTAAACGGCACATTGACGCTGACGCCGGCGGCAGCGGCCGCCTGCTCAACGCCGACCACGCCGGCCAGCACGATAATATCGGCCAGCGACGCTTTGCCGGAGGCGCGCTGGATCGCCTGCAGGGTCGGCAGCACCCGGCTGGCGATGGCGTTAACCGGCCAGTCTTTCTGCGGGGCCAGCGCCAGACGCGCGCCGTTAGCGCCGCCGCGTTTATCGCCGCCGCGGAAGGTGGAGGCGGACGCCCAGGCGACCGAGACCAGCTCACTGACCGACAGGCCGGCGCCGGCGATGGCGCTTTTCAGGCTGGCGATATCTTCCGCGCTCGGCTGATGGGTCGCTGCCGGCAGCGGATCCTGCCAAATCAGATCTTCTTTCGGCACTTCCGGCCCGAGGTAACGGGATTTTGGCCCCATATCACGGTGGGTCAGCTTGAACCACGCCCGGGCGAACGCCTCGTTAAAGGCCTGCGGATCGTTGAGGAAGCGACGGGAGATTTTTTCAAACTCCGGGTCGAAGCGCAGGGTCAGGTCGGTGACCAGCATGGTCGGTTTGCGCTTTTTCTCCGGGTTAAACGGATCCGGGATAATCTCCGGCGCGTCTTTGGCTTCGAACTGGATCGCGCCAGCCGGGCTGCGGGTCTGCACCCATTCGTATTTGAACAGGTTTTCGAAAAAGTAGTTGCTCCACTGGGTGGGCGTCTGCGTCCAGACCACTTCCAGACCGGAGGTGATGGCGTCCGCGCCTGCGCCGCTGCCGTAGCTGGAGTGCCAGCCCAGACCCTGCGCTTCCAGCGGCGCGGCTTCCGGCTCGGCGCCGACGTGGCTGGTTTCTGCGGCGCCGTGGGTTTTGCCCAGCGTATGGCCGCCGGCGATCAGCGCGACGATCTCTTCATCGTCCATCGCCATATTGCCGAAGGTGGCGCGAATGGCCGCCGCGGCGGACAGCGGCTCGCCGCTGGCGTTCGGACCTTCCGGGTTGACATAAATCAGACCCATTTCGGTGGCGCCGATGGCCTGTTTCGCCAGGCTTTCCGGATGACGGTGGGCCAGCCACTCTTTCTCATCGCCCCAGTCGACGTCGAGATCCGGTTCCCAGACGTCTTCGCGACCGGCGCCAAAGCCAAAGGTGCGGAAGCCGGCGTTTTCCAGAGCGACGTTACCCGCCAGCATGTAAAGGTCGGCCCAGGAGATTTTCTGGCCATATTTCTGTTTCACCGGCCACAGCAGACGGCGGGCCTTATCGAGGCTGACGTTGTCAGGCCAGGAGTTCAGGGGGGCAAAGCGCTGCTGTCCACGACCTGCGCCGCCGCGACCGTCAACGGTGCGGTAGGTGCCGGCGCCGTGCCAGGCCATACGAATAAACAAGCCAATATAGCTACCCCAGTCTGCCGGCCACCACTCTTGCGAATCGGTCAGCAGCGCTCTGAGATCAGCCTTCAGCGCGGAGTAATCGAGCTTTTTAAACTCTTCCCTGTAGTTAAAATTCTCACCCAACGGGTTGGAGCGATTGGAGTGCTGGTTTAACAGATCGACACGCAGCTGGTTCGGCCACCAGTCGCGGTTGGCGGTGCCGCTGCCGGCGCTCTGTTTTGGCGTCTCGGCGTGGAAAGGGCACTTCCCGGCGGATGCATTGTTGGATGGGTCGTTAGACGTGCTCATATCAGGCTCCGTTTGCTTTTGTGAATGCCGTTACGATATACACTGCTACCAATAAGCGATATTTGAATGAATCTACGGATTTAATAGCTATTTCCGTTCAATGAAGGGTTAGGCAACCCCCTGGTGGGACCGTGTCGGCCTGGAGATTGAGATTAACCTCATTAGTAACCATAGCCGTAACGAGGCGGCAAAGGAAACGATTCGCGTCAAGCTGGGCGAAGGAATGCTAATTGTTTGAGATATGACAAGTTTTACTACGAAACTCGCATTAGCGCTGCCAGTAGGGCGGCGATCCAAACACGTCGGCAAAATAGTCAATCACTGTCCGCACGTTGAGAGAGGGATGGCGGGTATAAGGATAAATCGCCGCGATATACGATGGCGTGTGGCTGATGGCCGCCGAATAGCGATCCATCAGCGTGACTAATGTCCCGTTGTGCAGCGCCTCGCTGACCATCCAGTCGGGAAATAACACGATCCCCATCCCGCCGATGGCTGAAGTGAGCAGGGCATCGGCATTGTTCGAGGTCATGAGCGGGGTCAACGGATAGTGCACCCATGCCTCTTCGCGCTGGCGAAACAGCCAGCGGTTGGCTCCCTGCGAACCGCCATACACCAGCGTGCGATGTTGATGCAATGCCTCCGGCGAAGTCGGGCTGCCGTACCGTGAAACATACTCCGGGGAGGCGGTCAGGTAATAGCGCTGGCTGCCAAACACTCTGGCGTGATAGCCCGCGTCCGGCAGGCTGCTGATGCGAAAAAGGATATCCGTCGCATCGCGATGGGGATCGATAAAATCGTCGGTCAGCGTCAGGTCAAACTGCAGTTTGGGATGCCGGGCCGCCAGTTCCGGAAGCCAGGGGGCGATATGACGCTGACCAAAATAGACCGGCGCATTGATCCGCACCAGTCCGCCGGGGACCTGTGCCCGATCCTGTAACGCCCGTTGCGCGTCGGCGTACTGTCCCAGCAGTTCCCGGGCGGACGCTGCGAAAAGGCGTCCTGCTTCGGTCGGTACCACGGCACGGGTGTTGCGGTAGAACAGCTGCTGCCCGAGGGCATCTTCCAGCTGCTGGATGGTTCGCGAGATCAGCGAGGGAGAGACCCCTTCGCGGCGGGCCACTACGGAAAAACTCTGGTTATCGTAAACCGCGATGAAAAGCTGAAGGGCGCGAAAATCGACGCTGGTGGCATCGGCCATCTGTGCAATTCCTGCAATAGTGTTTTCTGCATTATACCGTTTATCGCATCAGCACGCTGTTTTATCCTCAGCCGCCTGTTGTACAGAGGAGGCGCAGTAATGGCGTTATTATTCATTTTATTAGTGATTGCCGGCGGCATGGGATTATCGGTCGAGGCCGGCCTGCTGGGGCCGCTGGCGAGCCAGGTGGGGGATCTGTGGGCAACCATGAGCATCTTTGGGATTGGCGCAGTGTTAACCTTTTTTCTGATGCTCTTTTTCAGCCCGCGTAGCAGCCCGTCGTTCTTTTCTCTGCCCGGCTGGCAACTCACCGGCGGTCTGTTGGGGGCGGGGTACGTGGTGATCTTGACCATGGCGACGCCGGTGATTGGTATTGCCATGACCATGATCGGCATCCTGGCGGGTCAGGTGGCGAAAAGCCTGGCGATCGACCATTACGGGTTATTCGGCAGCCCACGGCGCAAAATCGATCCGCGGCGCGCCATGGCGCTGATGTTGATTATGGCGGCGTTACTGCTGGTGGCTCTGGGTTAAGGAGGGGAAATGGATACGATAGTGATCATTCTGGCGCTGTGCGGCGGCGCATTGCTTAGCGTCCAGGCGGCGATAAATGGCCGTCTTGGCAGCCAGGTGGGGGTGCTGCGCAGCGCCTTTTTAACCTTCGCCACCGGCGCGCTGGTGACGGGATTGCTGATCCTGTTTTTTGCTCCAGCGACGTCGGTAAACCTGCTACAGGTGCCTAAGTGGCAGCTGCTGGGCGCATTTTGCGGCGTGCCCTACATCGTCATTATGGTGCTGGCGGTGCAGCGGATAGGCACCGCTACGGCTACCGTGGCGGTGATCTTTGGCCAGCTGACGATGAGCCTTCTGATCGACAACTTTGGCTGGCTGGGCAATAGCACGATGGCGTTCTCGCCGGCGCGACTGGCGGCGGTGATATGTCTGGCCCTCGCGCTGTACTTAATCTACACCTCAGGGAAGTCGGCTACCTCCCACGTGGCGGCCCGCGCAGAACAGTGAGCTGCGCCGACGCGTCGGGCATCGTGAATATAGCCTGACGCGTCACGGGCAAGGTTAAGAATAACGATCCCTCTAACATGCTGAAACATTTCTGCCAGATCATTAGCAACCTTTCAGTAGGGCTGACGCTGCGATAAGGCTATGCTTCCCGGCCGTTACGCCGTTGGCTTTTCCAGTGATTCAGGTGATGTACCGCTAATGCCCCTTTTGAGAGACGAAATTCGCGACCACTCCGCGGAAGAGATGCTGTTTATCCGCCGGGCCGCAATTGCTTTTCTGCTGGTGGTGGTCTGCTTTGGCGTGCTGATCGTTAACCTCTACCATCTGCAGGTGGAGCAGCACGATTTTTACCAGACCCGGTCAAACCAGAACGACATCAAAATGCTGCCCATCGCCCCCAGCCGCGGGCTGATATTCGATCGCAACGGCATTCCGCTGGTGCAGAATATCACCCTGTATCGCCTGCAGGTGATCCCGAGCAAAATTCCCGATATGGCCGCGCTGTTGCAGCAGCTGACGCCTATCGTCGACCTGACGCCGGACGACATCGCCAGCTTTCGCGACGATATGCACCACACCAGCCGCTACAAAGCGGTCACCCTCAAGTCAGACCTCAGCGATGTGGAGGTGGCCCGCTTCGCGGTCAACGAATTCCGTTTCCCCGGCGTGACGGTGGAGAGCTACCAACAACGGGAATACCCCTACGGCGCAGAGCTGGCGCACGTGGTGGGCTATGTGTCGAAAATCAACGACAGCGATCTGCAACGGCTGGCGAAAAACGGCGAAGAGGAGAACTACGCCGCCGACCGCAATATCGGTAAGCAGGGCATCGAGGGCTATTATGAAAAAGCGCTCCACGGCACCACCGGCTATCAGGAAGTGGAGGTGGATAACCACGGCCGGGTGGTGCGTCTACTGAAAGAGATGCCGCCGGTGGCCGGAAAAAACCTCTATCTGACTCTCGACCTTCATCTCCAGCAGTATATTGAGTCGGTGCTGAAGGGACAGCGGGCGGCGGTGGTGGTGGTCGACCCGCGGGATGGCGGCGTGTTGGCGATGGTCTCCAGTCCCAGCTACGATCCTAATCCGTTCGTCAAAGGTATCGGCTATCAGGCCTATAAATCGCTGCTGGAGAATCCGGACCGGCCGCTGATCAACCGCGTCACCCAGGGGCTATATCCTCCGGCTTCGACGGTCAAACCCTATATGGCGCTGTCGGCGCTCTCCGCTGGGGTCATCACCCCGAACACCACCTTCTTCGGGGCGCCGACGTGGACGCTGCCGGGCACGCAACGCCGCTACCGCGACTGGCTGAAAACCGGCCACGGCATGCTCAACGTGACTAAAGCCATCGAAGAGTCAGCGGACACCTTTTTCTATCAGGTCGCCTTCGAGATGGGCATTGACCGGATCCATGAATGGCTGAGCAAGTTCGGCTACGGCCAGTCCACCGGCATCGACCTTAATGAGGAGTACGCCGGGGTGCTGCCCAGCCGGGAGTGGAAACAGCGGGTGCATAAAAAGCCCTGGTATCAGGGGGACACCATCTCGGTCGGCATCGGCCAGGGGTACTGGATCGCCACCCCGATCCAGATGGTGAAGGCGCTTACCACTCTGCTGAACAATGGTAAAGTACAGGATCCGCATCTGCTCTATTCGATGAAGCAGGGCAACCATGTGGAACGTTATCAGCAGCCGGCGAACCTGCCGCAGGTAGGCGATCCGAAATCGCCGTACTGGGGCATTGTGCGCAACGGCATGTATGGGATGGCGAATCAGCCCAACGGCACCGGCTATAAGCTGTTTCATACTGCGCCGTATCAGATCGCGGCGAAGTCCGGGACCTCGCAGGTCTTTAGCCTGAAGCAAAACCAGACCTATAACGCCAAAATGATCCCGGTGCGTCTGCGCGACCATATCTTCTACACCCTGTTTGCCCCTTATCAGCATCCGAAGGTGGCGATGGCGCTGATTCTGGAGAACGGCGGCGGGGATGGGGTGGTGGCCGGACCGACGGCGCGCGCCATCCTGGACCATATTTTTGTCCCGCAGCAGGCATCTTCGGCGGCAGCCGATGTGCCGCAGCGTGACAGCGCCGATGCCCAGTAAGCGACAGGACTTATTCCGCAGGCGCATCGTCCATAGTAATTGGTTATTTGTCCCATCGTCTTCCCGGCGGCATAGTGTTTTACGGGAACATGACCCGGAGCGAGGAGGAAAGGTGACACGTAACCGATTACTGCTGGTCCAGACCGGCACGCCGCCGACGGCCATTCGCCAGGCGCATGGCGATCTGCCGCGCTGGTTTCGCACGCTGCTGGCGCCGTGGCAGACGCAGCTCACCACGGTGCGGGTGTTTGAAGATGAACCGCTGCCGACGCCGGATAACCAGACCATAGCGGTGCTGACCGGCTCGTGGGCGATGGTAACCGATCGTCTGGCGTGGAGCGAACGGACCGCCGACTGGATCCGGCAGGCGGTGGCTATCGACATGCCGCTGTTCGGCGTTTGTTATGGTCATCAACTGATGGCCCATGCCCTGGGGGGCGAGGTGGCGTATCATCCTGGCGGGCGGGAAAGCGGCAGCCAAACCATTACGCTGTCGCCATGGGGTATCGATGATCCGCTGCTGAGCGGCCTGCCGGCTACATTTCCTGCGCATCTGAGCCATTTGCAAACCGTGACTCGTCTGCCGGAAGGGGCCACGGTGCTGGCCGCGTCCGTCCACGATCCCCACCAGATTGTGCGCTATGGGCCGCACGCGGTCTCTACGCAATTTCACCCGGAATTTACCGCGCCGATAGCCCGTTCGCTGATCCGCCACCGGGAGGCGGTGCTGCAGGCGGAAGGTATTGACGCGCAGCGGTTACACGACGAGGTGCAGGAGAGCCCGCAGGGCGCGGCGATCCTTACGCGCTTCGTCAGCGCCTTTCTGACCCCGGATGCCCCCGGCCATTAATCCCCTGTCGTGAATAGCACCTGCCAGCGGCGACGCCGGCGGGTCATTTCGCGTGCCAGATCGGCCACCTCTGCAACGCGCAGCGCGTCAACCGCCTGCGGCGTTAGCTCTGGTAAACCATACTCCTGACGCAGGGCGGACAGCGCCCGCGCCTCTGGCGGCCTGCTGGCGCGGATCTGAGCGGCCAGGCGCTGCTGTAGCGGTCTGAAGGTCGCCTCATCCATGGGGGCCAGCTGGCGCAGAAAGTCTTTACCACAGCGCAGCAATTCCCCGGCCCGGCGATCCGGGGACTGGAGCGCCATCAGCAGCCCGTCGCGATCGGCGACCCGCTGATAGCGGCAGCTCACCACATAGCCAATCTGCTGCTCCACCCGCAGGCGCTGGAAAAATAGCGGCTCACAATGCTGCGCCAGCAGCCGCAGGGCCGCCAGCGAGGCGCCATCCGGCAGCGGAATAAAGACCAGCAGCGCCGTATCGCCTCCCGGATAAACCAGAGGTTCGACGCCGCGGCGGCAGGGCGCCGGAGCGGGCATCGGCGGATTAACCGGGGCGGTAATCAGGCTCAGCTGACGCGCTACCCACTGCGCATCTTCTGCGCTGCCGCCGGCCAGGGCCGCCAGCCAACCTTCCTGATGCCCGGATGTACCCAGCCGTTCGGGGAGTTGAGCCATGAGATGACGGATAGCGATACTTTCCGGCGGTGGGGTCGGCGAGGCGACCGGGAGCGCGAGCTGCCGCAGGATGGCCTGCAGGATCGCCTCCGGCCGTCGGCCGGCCTCCGGCAGCTGGAGGGTCAACTGCCAGCTGCCGTCGAACAGATGCCTCTCGCCGTGTCCCCCGGCATGGCGCAGGGCGGCAAGCAGTGGGCGCAGCTGTTCCCCACGCGCCAGCCCCTCGGCCTGATCGGGCGAGCAGTAGAAGGGCGGTCGCAGCAGGAGCCTCGGCGGATCTCCCGGTGACAGGAGATGGAGCAGCGGCGCGGCTTTCTCCGGGCATTTGGCAACGAGATCGCCAGCGGCCTGCGGATAGAAAGCGAACGCCAGCGCCGGGTCAGACTCAGGGCGGCGGCGCCAGCGGCTAAGCGGCAGGCTAAAGCCCTGGGTGGCAACAGGCTCCCCTGGGGAAACGGTTTGACAGGCCAGGCTGACCGACGGGGCGACCTGCAGGGCGGCGCAAAAATCGGCGAACCCGGCGGGCGGCGCGCCGGGGGCAAAGCCGAGTGCCCGCTGGCGCAGCTGATCGAGAGGCGACAGCGCCTGAAAGCGGCGGCGGGATAGCTGATAGTAGTGTTGCTGCTGCTCAGGCGTCGTTTGCTGTAGCGCCTGCAGCCAGTGGGTTATCTGCCGGTCGACCTCTTCCGGCCGGTCGCTGGCGAAGACCAGCGCCAGCCAGCCGAGGTGCCGATCCTGATACAGCCAGTTCAGCGCCACATCCCCGGCCAGCCGGCGCTGGCGCAGGCCGGCCATCAGGCTGCCGGGGGCTTCATCCAGCAAAAATTCGCGCAGTAACGTGACGTTGTCACTTAAAGCGATCAGCGGGCAGCGCCACAGCGCGGGCTGGCTGGAGACCGCCAGCTGCAGTGCAGTGAACTCGCCCAGGCGCAGCGGCGGCGCCGGCGGCGGCGCCTCGCCTGCGGCAAGCCCGGCGGCGAAACGGGCCGCCAGCTCGCCGAGCGCCTCCAGCGACTGCGGCCCCTGCAGCCAGAGCTGCATTCGCCGGGCGACGTAATGGGTGCGGTGAAAATCGCCTAAGGCGGCTTGCAGCGCAGCGAGATCGCCCGCCAGCGCGTCGGCGCTGCCT
>ERZ772851.2239-NODE-2239-length-15368-cov-6.528962_pt1 | contig 15368 bp, 7 predicted proteins | sample MGYA00512137_ERZ772851 | MGnify/ENA primary metagenome ERZ772851 (study PRJEB29015, sample SAMEA2737663) | human gut metagenome | biome: human gut; feature: human-associated habitat; material: faeces | place: China | collected 2012 ... | reverse complement strand
GAACCTGCAACCCACTGATTACAAATCAGTTGCGCTGCCATTGCGCCACACCAGCGAGTATCGTTTGCACAGGGTACTCTAGTAGAATACCAGAAACCTCCCCGCTTGTCAATATCTTTGTCCGGCCCGCTGTCGGCCCATGCAGCGCTGTTTCAGGGCGTTTCGAGACATCCGCGAGGCGATTCACGCAGATACGGCCACATTATGGCCGGAATGTGATAGAATAAAACAAGCTTAATATTTATGCTTCTTTCACAAGTTCCTGCCGCTTCGTCTTGAACTTCTGTGCAAAACTCACATTTTTCAGAGGAGGTTTCTATGATCTCTTATCGCAAGCTTGCAATGCGCGTTCTGGGGCATCCGCTGCGGGTGCCGTCCCCCCGGCCTGCGTCCCACCGGGTGACGGCGCTGGCGCTGACAGCCGCAATGGTGGCCGGCATGGCCGCACCGGCGTATGCGGATACCTATTACATAGGCGATGGTGACATCACAGTCACCAAAGACAAAAGCGGCACCTATGTCAAGCACTCGGGAAATCCTACTGCTACAAAGGACAGCGACGGCAATATCATCATCAAGGGCGGCAAGCGCTCAGAGGATACCACCGCCTCCGGCGGCAGCTCTTCTGAAGGCGGCACCTCCGCAGCCTCTCCCGCCCAACCCAAGTTGGCCACGCCCCCATCAGAAGACAGCGACAGCGAAAACGAAGACATTGTCTACCTCGGCGCCCCCAAGGGCAACGTGTCTTCTGACGACGGCAACGAGGAAAACGAAAACCAGACCGGCGACACCACCGGCGGCGAGGAAAACAAGAACCAGCCTGACGACACTACCGGCGGCGAAGAAAGCAAGAACCAGCCTGACGACACTACCGGCGGCGAGGAAAACGAGACTGATCCCACGAAAAAGGACCAGACCGGCGGCAAGAACACCGGCGCGGGAAGCTCTGACCCTGAGAGCAAAGGCTCTGAGAGCGGCACCTCCGGCTCGGCGGGCGGCACTCCCACCACCGGCAGCGAGACCCCTGCCGAAGGCACGGAAGGCACGGAAAGCACGGAGAGCAGCCTCTCTACACCCAAAAGCCAGTTCACGTACACCGGTGCATCCCTCAAGGTCGCCGACGCCAATGACGACGAAGAGACCCGGAACGAATCGACTACGGTCTTGGAACGCGCGGCGGAAAACTTCAGGAGCACAGCCGAAAACGTCACCAACTATGTCATCCGCATCATCAACAAGGCCAAAGGCAATGACAACACCCTCAACGTGACGCTGGACAATGTCAACATTAAGGCCAAAAATGACGCCGCCCTCAGCGTCGAGGGCGCGGGCAACACGACGATCACGCTCAAGGGCGACAATACCCTCACCAGCGACGGCCAACATGCCGGCCTCGAGCACAACGAAAAGGACTATTATGGCAGAGAAGACACCGGCAAACTGACCATCACATCCGGAAATGAAAATGGCCGCAACACCGGCAGCCTGACCGCCACAGGCAGCGGTGCCTCTGCTGGCATCGGCAGCGTCTGGAACACCGGCAAAGTAAGCAACAGTGGTGCCGGCACCATTGAGATAACAGGCGGCGACATCACCGCCATCGGTGCCTCCGATGGTGCCGGCATTGGCAGCGGTACATGGGCTACCGGCGAAACCAATATCACCATCAGCGGCACTGCCAAAATCAATGCGCGGACCGATCAGGGTGGTGCCGGCATCGGCAGTGGGTCGGACGCTACAGGCAACACCAATATCACCATCTCCGGCGGCACCATCGAAAACGCGCAGGGCGGCTCCGGTGGTGCCGGCATCGGCAGCGGTGACGGAAGCACCGGCCAGACCACAGTCACCATCAAGAGCGGCACCATCAAGAACGCCACCGGTGGCAACACCGGCGACGGCATCGGCGGAGGTTGCGATAGCAAGAATATTACCGTCAAGATCGAGGGCGGCACCATCGAAAAAGCGAAGGGCGGCGACGGCTATGGTTCCCACGACGCCGGCGACGGCATCCACAGCGACGGCGAGCTCACCATTCCTGACAAAGCCACCATTGTCAGCGCCATCGGCGGCAACGGCGACAGCAGAAACAGCAGCAGTAACGCCGGCCACGGCATCTACAGCAAAGGCGACCTCAACATCTCCGACAACGCCACCATCACGAACGCTACCGGCGGCGCTTCTACCGATGGCTACGCCGGCGACGGCATCCACAGCGACGGCAAGCTCACCATCTCCGGCGGCACCATCGGAACCGCACAGGGCGGCAACGGCACAATTTCCGGCGGCAGCGGCATCCTTGGCAATACCATGGAAATCCTTGCCGGTACCATTCAAAAAGCCATCGGCGGCAACTCCACCGGCACCGGCGAGAACGACACCGGCGGCGACGGCATCAGCGCCCGTGAGTTCAACATCTCCGGCGGCGAGATACAGCAGGCCACCGGCGGCGCTTCTACCAACGGCAGCGGCGGCAGCGGCATCTACAGCAGTACGCTCACCATCTCCGGCAACGCCACCATCGGAAACGCGCAGGGCGGCGACGGCAATGCCTCCGGCGGCAGCGGCATCCTTGGCAAGACCATGGAAATCCTTGCCGGTACCATTCAAAAAGCCATCGGCGGCAATGCCAGCAACGGCACCGGCGGCAGCGGCATCCGCAGCAACGGTAACGGTACACTCACCATCAAGGGCGGCAAGATAGAGCAGGCCACCGGCGGCGATTCCGAGAAGTACGGCGGCAGCGGCATCTACAGCAGCAGTAAGCTCACCATCTCCGACAGCGCCACCATCGGAAACGCGCAGGGCGGCGACGGCAAAGGCAAGAGCGGCGGCAGCGGCATCTTCAGCGGCAGTAATCTCACCATCTCCAGCGGCACCATCGAAACCGCGCAGGGCGGCGACAGCAATGCCTCCGGCGGCATGGGCATCCGCAGCGGCGGTACGCTCACCATCTCCGACAACGCCACCATCGGAACCGCGAAGGGCGGCGACGGCACGGCGGACGACGGCACCGGCGGCACTGGCATCTACAGCGCCGGTAGGCTCTTCATCTCCGGCGGCGAGATACAGAACGCTACCGGCGGCAACGGAGGCAGCGGCGGCAGCGGCATCCGCGGCGATTACGTTGTGAATATTTCGGGCGGTATCATTAAAAATGCCGAGGGTACGGGCGGCGGCGCAGGCATCGGCGGCGGCGCGAACTCCTTCCAGGATACCACCATCAACATCTCCGGCGGCACCATTGAAAAGGCCACGGGCGGCGTCGGCGGTGGTGCAGGCATCGGCAGTGGCAAAGGCTCTACCGGCGAGACCAAAATCGACATCACCCAGGATGCGCTCGTGTACGCGTATGGCAGCGGCGGCGCAGCCATCGGTTCGGGCGAATCCTCCACCGGCAAGACGACCGTCAACATCCACGATACAACTGCCGGAAAGGGTGTCAAACATGCTTTTGCCTACGACGGTGCAGGCATCGGCAGCGGTCATTACGCCTCCGGCCAAACTTACATCACCATCCGCAACGCGTCTGTGAGCTCTCTGGAGTCCTCCGCTGATTCCACTAATAACCCGGGCGCTGGCATTGGCAGCGGCAAAGGCGCCAAGGGCAACACCGCCATCACGATAGAAGGCAGCACGGTAAAGGCCGTCGGCGGCAACGGCGCAGCCATCGGCAGCGGCAGTGAAGGAGACTTCTACAGTCCTCCTACGGGTACGCCGAACGCCCTCAAGACCATTATCCATATCACTGACAGCAACGTCACAGCCTCCAGCGACTCCAGTGCAGCCATCGGCAGCGGCAGCTATTCTACCAACGCCACGGACATCGAGATCACCGGCGGCACCATCAATGCTTCGAGTTATGATGGTTCCGGCATCGGCAGCGGCGATAGCGCCAAGGGCGACACCGACATCAAGATCAAAAACAGCAATGTCACAGCCAAGGGCTTTATCGACGTCAGGTATGTAAGCCACGGCACAGGCATCGGTTCCGGTCTCTCTTCTTCCGGAAAGACTACCATTGATATTTCTGGCGGCACTGTTAAGGCCACGGGCAGCGGCGACGGCTACAAGGGCAGCGCGGGCATCGGTTCGGGCAGCTACTCCACCGGCGACACCAGCATCACTCTCCGCGACGGCGTGACCGTTACGGCCACCGGCGGCGGTAATTCCTCCCTTGGCGGCGGCGGCGGCGCAGGCATCGGCAGCGGCAGCGACGCCAATGGCAACACCACCATCCTCATCGAGGGTGCAACAAAAGTTACCGCCACCGGCGGCTCCACCGCTGCGGGCATCGGCTCCGGCCATTATGTCGGTGACATCAACGATCCCTCTGTGGGCAGCACCACCATCACCATCCGCAACAGCGACGACGGCACCGTCATCCCCATCATTGAGGCCAAGGGCGGCGGCAATGAGAACAGATGCTGCTGGGCTTCCGGTGCCGGCATCGGCTCCGGCGGCAACACCCTTAATAAGACCACCATCAACATCGAGGGCGGCACTATCACGGCCACGGGCGGTGTCAGCTCTGCCTCTGACCCTTCCTATCATGACTCACGGCTCAGCGGCGCAGGCATCGGCTCCGGCTCCAACGTCTCCGGCGAGACTGAGATCAATATCAAGGGCGGCACCATCACCAAGGCCACGGGCGGAAAATACGGCGGCGCGGGCATCGGCAGCGGCAGCAATGGCGACAACAGGAAGGGCGCTGTCACCATCAACATCACCGGCGGCACCATCACCGAGGCCACGGGCGGCAGCGAGTATGTGTCCAGCTCTAAGCGCTGGTATAGCGGCGCGGGCATCGGCGCAGGCTCCAACATCTCCGGCGAGACCGAGATCAATATCTCCGGCGGCACCATCACCAAGGCCACGGGCGGCATATACGGCGGCGCAGGCATCGGCAGCGGCAGCAGTGACACCAAAGACGACAGCAAGAAGGGCGCTGTCACCATCAACATCACCGACGGCACCATTGAAAAGGCCGAGGGCAAGAACGGCGGCGCCGGCATCGGTTCGGGCTATTACGGTCGCTCTTCCACGGTCAACATCTCCGGTAACGCCGAACTCAAAGACGTCAGGGGCGGCAATCTCGCTGCCGGCATCGGCTCAGGCTATGACTCCGACAAGGTGGACGTCGTGATCGACGGCGGCACCATCAACGCAACGGGCGGCGATTCCGCTGCCGGCATCGGCTCGGGCCTTAATAGCCGCAGCAGCGTGACCATCAAGAGCGGCACGGTCAACGCCAAAGGCAACCAGCATAGCAACAACTTCGGTTCTTCGGGCATCGGCGGCAGCTACGCCGATGTCACCATCAGTGGCGGCACCATCACAGCCACCGGCTATGACACCGGCGCCGGCATCGGCGGCAGCGACAACAACAACTCCAGCAGTATCACGATAACCGGCGGCACCATCACCGCCACCGGCACCAGCGACGCCCCTGCCATCGGCGGCGGCAGCGTCTCCATCAGCAATACCGACTCCGCGCTGGACATCACCGCAACCGCCCCCGACGCCGACAATGCTATCCAAAGCAGCGACGGCAAGAAGCTGGACAAAGTCATCCAGCTCGCGGAAAACGGCAAGAAGGGCCTCGTGAAGCTCGTAAAGAGCGGCACCACCAGCATCTCGCGGCTCTTCCACAACGGTGTCTACGCGGACAGCCATTCCACTTCTCACTCCCCCGACCGCGTAACGCCCGAGATGAGTGAGGCAGAAAAGGCCAAGTACGGCGACATCGCTTCTGTCCACAACTGGAAAGTCAGCGACCATCAGGAGCCGACCTGCGGCAAGGACGGCTACATCGATTACATCTGCATGGTGGACCACTGCGGCACCACGTTCCGCCACACTCTCCCCGCCACCGGCCAGCACACCTGGAACGAGGGTGTCGTCACGAAGAAGCCCACCTGCACTGAGCTGGGCGTGCGCACCTTCACCTGTACCGTCTGCCACAATACCCGGACTGAGGCCATTGAGGCCCCCGGCCACGAGTACGGCGAGTGGGTCATTGACCGGGACGCTACCTGTATCGAGGAAGGCTCCAAACACCGTGATTGCATCCGCAGCGACGCTACCCAGACCGAGAGCATCCCCGCCACCGGCCAGCATCAGTGGAAAGTCCTCTCCACGACAGCGGCTACCTGCGGCCAGGACGGCACCGTCACCTACCAGTGCGAGGTCTGCGGCGATACGAAGACCGAAACGCTCAACGCCACCGGCCAGCACAGCTACGGCGCGGGCGTCGTGACCAAGGCCGCGACCTGCACCGAGACGGGCATCATGACCTATACCTGCGTCGTCTGCGGCGACAGCTACACCGAGAGCATCCCGGTGGATAAGACCGCCCACAAGTGGGATGCAGGCGTCGTCACGAAGGAGGCCACCTGCACTGCCGACGGCGTGCGCACCTTCACCTGTTCTGCCTGCGGCGATACCCGGACTGAGGCCATTGAGGCCCTCGGCCACGAGTACGGCGAGTGGGTCATCGACAGGGACGCTACCTGTGTCGAGCAAGGCTCCAAGCACCGTGACTGCATCCGTGGCGACGATACTCAGACCGAGGCCATCCCCGTCAGCAAGACCCACACCTTCGGCGAGTGGGTCATCACCAAAGAGCCTACCTGCACCGAGAAGGGCGAGAAACAGCGCAGCTGCACGGTCAGCGGCTGTGTCGTCACTGAGACGCAGGAGCTGCCCGCCCTCGGCCATCAGTGGAGCAGCTGGACGCCTGTCGAAGGCGACAGCAGCCGCGAGTACCGCACCTGCGCGGTCTGCGATGCGGTGGAGTACCGCGATGTCTCCCACAGCGGCGGCAGCAGCGACAACAGCACCATCTCCACCGGCCTGCGTGTCCTTGACCCGGCTCAGGCCAACATCCTCCAGAACGTCCAGCTGGTCCAGCTGAACCAGATCAGCGATGTTCTCTACATTGATGTCACCCATGAGACGGCGTCCCTGCAGGGCGTCCTTTCCGATTTGACCGGCCTCCGCTCTGAGCGCATCGAGACCGTTGTCTTCTCCACCGAACGCTGCACTTCCACCCTCTCCCTCTCCGATGTTGCAGCCCTCGGTGCGGGCGATACGCCTTTCACCCTCAGCCACAGCGGCTCCACCGCCACCTTCACTGTGGGCGGCGCAGACCACTCCGCACTGCTGAGGTAAGCACATTGCCATTCTCTATTCCTTCCACATAACGACCAAGGCCCCCGCAGTTCTGTTCCAAACTGCGGGGGCCTTGGCGTTTTATTATGATAAAATTTTACTTCAGCTCCCGCTGTACGGCAGCGAAGTCCTCGAGGGTCAGGGCCTCGGGGCGGATGCGGGCGTCGAAGCCCGCCGCCTCGATGGCCGCGATGACCTTATCTTTCGGCAGGCCGAGGCCGCTGGCGATGGCGTTGGCGGCGGTCTTACGGCGCTGGCCGAAAGCGGCACGGATGAGGGCAAAGTAGCCGTCCTCGTCCTCCACCTGTACGGCGGGAGTGGGGCGGATGTCCATCCGCACAACGGCGCTGGTGACCTTCGGGGCCGGGTAGAAGCTGCCCGGCGCGGCGGTGAACATCAGTTTTGAGGTGGCATAGTAGCTCACGGCACAGCTGATGGCGCTGGACGCCCGGGTGCCGGGGGCAGCGGCCAGACGGTCGGCGGCCTCCTTCTGCACCATGACGGTGAGGTTCTGGATGGGCAGGCGGTCGCCCAGCAGCTTCATGACGATGGGGCTGGTGATGTAGTAGGGCAGGTTGGCGCAGACAGCCACCGGCATCCCGGGGAACTCCTCCTCGATGAGAGCGCGGAGGTCTACTTTCAGAACATCCTGCAATACCAGCTTGAAGTTATCCACGCCCGCCATGGTCTCGGCCAGCAGGGGCGGCAGGCGCTCGTCCACCTCGATGGACACCACCTTGGCGGCGCGCTGGGCCAGCTCTTTGGTCAGCACGCCGATGCCGGGGCCGATCTCCAGCACGCCCCAGCTCTTATCGACGCCGCTGGCGTCCACGATCTTGGGCGGCAGGCCGGGATTGATGATGAAGTTCTGTCCAAAGCCCTTGGAGAGCGCGAAATCGTATTTTTCGCACAGGGTGCGGATAACGGAGAGGTCGGTCAGCTCCGGCATAGTGGTTTTCCTTTCTGTTTCTTGCTAAAACAGCAAAACCTCTCCGTCACGCCTGCAGCGTGCCACCTCCCCTATCGAGGGGAGGCCTTGGCATTCCGCAAAGCTTACTCTCTTCGCCAGAGATTCCCCTCGGTAGGGGAGCTGTCTGCGAAGCAGACTGAGAGGTTGAGCTATTTACACGACTAAAGTTATTTTTAAGAAGTGTTTACTGCGCACTTGCAGCCTCCTGCTCCCCTTCTGCACCGGCCTCGGAGGAAGCCTCTGCCTCCCCTGCGGCCTCGCTGGAAGCGGTGCTCTCGGCTGCGGCCTCCGAAGAGGCTGCAGCGGAGTCGGCGGCGATGTCAGCGTCGTTCACGCCGCCCACGGTGGTGACACCGGTGAGCTGCTGCGCGGTGCTGACGGCGCGCTGTATCTGCGGGTCCGTGTCGAGGGTGTAGTCATAGTAGCTGACCTGCTCGTCGGCAGTCAGCGGGCGCTCCACGTCCACGGTCAGGCCGGTGCCGTCGAAGCAGGAGCCGTCGCCGCAGATGAGCTTTGCCACCGTGACCACGACAGCGCTGCCGTCCGAGAGGCGCTGGGGGCTGCTCTGGATGGTGCCTTTGCCCATCGTGGTGCTGCCCACGAGGCGGGTGCCGCACAGGGTGCGCAGGCTGGACGCAAAGAGTTCTGCCGCACTGGCGGTGTTCTCGTTCACGAGGCAGACGGTGGGCTGGCTGATGACCGAGTCGCCGGTGCTGCTGCCCAGCAGGGTGCGGTTGCCTGCCTTGTCCTCAGCGTAGGCCAGTACGCCTTCCGGCGCGACGAGTTCGATGCAGCTGATGGCGTCGTCAAGGACGCCGCCGCCGTTGTCGCGCAGGTCGAAGATGAAGCTCTGGGCGCCGCTGGCGGTCAGGCTGCGGAGCGCAAAGTCCAGCTCACTGGGGGTGGAGTTGTCGAACTGCCAGATCTTGATATAGCCCACATTGCCCTGCACCAGCGCGGAATCGACGCTGTTGGCCGTAAAGCCGGAGTGGGTCAGATCGGCGGTGTGCTGGGCGTTCTCGCTGTCCAGCCAGCCTACATTGACGCTCGTGCCACTCTCGCCCCGGAGTTTGTTCTGGACAGCCTCCACGCTGCCCAGACTTTTGATGTCTGCGCCGTCGATGGTGGTGATGTAATCACCCCGCTGGAGGCCGGCCTCCTTGGCAGGAGACTCGTCATACACTTTGATGACCTTGGCGTAGCCGGACTGGTCGATGGCCAGCTCCACGCCGATGCCCATCAGCTTGCCGCTCTGGGCGTTGAGCAGGTCGGTGTAGGCCGAGGCGGTGTAGTAGCGGGCGTACTTGTCGCCGGTACCCAGCAGATAACCGGCAGTCAGACGGTCGTACAGCACGGTCTCGTCGATGTCGTAGTAGTCGTTGGCGCGCACATAGCGGTCTACCTCGGCCACCTTGTTGTACATGCTCTCCTTTTCCTTCACGCTGGTGACGGTGTGGTCAAACAGCCGCATCGCCATCAGCATCGTGATGGAAAAAGTGACCGTCATTGCCAGAATGACGATGGTCACGGTCATCCCTACGGAAATTTTGCGGTTCATTCAGTGTCCTCCCCAGTTCAGACCAAAAACATCAGGATGACACTGCCCAGTACCGACAGCAGGAACACTCCTGCCAGAATCAGACAGCCCACCCGAAGGATACGCTTGCGTTTTTGCTCGTTCATTTCGCCTTGTGGCCTCCTTTGACCCCTCGACTTCAATTACAGTTGTGTTATCTTATCGGAATATAACCGCGGGGGTTGACCGCATTGGCCTTGGAGCCGCCCTTCCACACCTCGAGATGGAGGTGGTTGCCGGTAGAGTTGCCGGTGGAGCCCACATAGCCGATGAGGTCGCCCTGGTTGACATACTTGCCCGCCGACGTTGCCACCGAGCGCATATGGCCGTAGAGGGTGGAGTAGGCGTTGCCGTCTGTCATTTTGCCGTGATAGATGATGACATAGTTGCCGTAGCCGCCGCTGGACCAGCCGGCCACCTGCACATAGCCGCTGGCGGCGGCGTAGATGGGCGTGCCTGCGGGGGCGGCAAAGTCGATGCCGGCGTGGAGTTTGTTGACGCCGGAGACCGGGTTTTTGCGCCAGCCGTACTCGCTGGAGATGCGGGTATAGCTCCTGAGCGGGCAGATAAAGCCGCTGAAGCTCAGCTGGGGCTTGCTGGCCGCTGCCGCTGCGATGAGCTTCTGGATCTCCTTCTTGACGGCCTCGTAGTTCATCTCGTCCGACTCGATGGCCGCCTGGGCGTTCTTCTGGGCCTGCTGGGCCTCAGCGGCGCTCAGACGGGCCTCCTTGACGCTGTTGTTGAGCTCGTTCTGCTTGGACTGCATCTGCTTGTTCTGGGCGTCCAGCTCAGCCTTTTTGTTTTGCAGCTGGGTGCGCTCCTCCACGAGCTGGGTGCGGTCGGCCACGAGGGCTTCCTTCGCAGCCTTCATGTTGTCGAGTATCTCGGTATCCTTCACCGAAATGTCCTGCATGACCTCATTGAAGGTCAGAAGCTCGTACAGATCGTTCACAGACCGGAGCATGGCGACGCTGCCGCCGTCCCGCAGCTCCTGCATCGCGGCCATATGGCTCTTGAAATCGTCCCACTGGTCGGCGATCTCCTGCTCTTTCCGGGCGATCTCATTCTGCTTGGCGGTGATCTCCTGCTCTTTGACGCCGATGTTGTTCTGCACCTCGGAGATCTGGCTCTTGAGAACGCTGATCTGGCTCTGGAGCACCGAGACTTTTTCCTTCAGCTCAGACTCGAGGGCCTTGGCAGCAGCTTCCTTCTTTTTGGCGTCGTTCAGCTCCGTCTTATGCTGCTTGATGGACGCAGAGATCTTGTCCAGCTTGTTCTGCAGCGAGCTCATGCTGGTGGCCGCACTGGCCGGATAGACCGTCACGCTCAGCACGAGGCAGGCGGCGGCCAGAAAGGCGCAGGCGGCACGCATCATGGCCGAATGGCCCGACGGCTTTGCGTGGCGGGGCGGATGATGCAGGACAAAGCCTGCAGAATGCTTGTCGTGGTACACAGTAGGCCCCTCCTTACACGTTCAGGTGCTTGCGGATGGAGAACATACTGCCCAGACCGCCCACCAGAGCGCCGCCCGCGAGGCTGTAGGTCAGGATGGTGGGCCAGACATTTTCCAGCGGCACCAAAGCCGTACCCATAAGCATCTGCCACAGGCCGCCCAGCGTGGGCGACAGCTGAACAATGTAGGCATAGCCGCCGATGGTGGCAGCTGCCGTCAGGATGCCGGAGAGCAGGCCCATAGTCAGGCCCTCGATGACGAAAGGCAGGGTGACGAGGGCGTTGGTAGCGCCGACATACTTCATGATCTCGATTTCACGGCGGCGGGCAAAGACGCTCAGCCGGATGGTGGTACCCACCGTGATGATGCTGACAGCCATCAGCACCAGCACCAGACCGCGCCCGACCTTGGTGACAGCCTGCTGGACCTCCACAAAGGTCTTGGTCATCTCGATGGGAGCCGTGACGCTGTAGACGCCGCTGATGTTCTCGAACTGCTTGCTGATGGTCTCCATCTGGCTCAAATCAGACAGGGAGACGCGGTAATTGGCCTTGAAAGGGTTGTCGTTCTCGAACTCGTTCAGCAGGGCGGCATAGTCGGACATATACCCCTTGTACTGGTTGAGGACGTCTTCTTTGGACATATACTGCACCCGGCTCACACCTGCGGTGCCGCTGAGGGCATTGCCCACAGACTGGATGGTGGCGTCATCAGCCTCGGGGTCCACGTAGACCACCATCTCGTTCTGGCTGCCCAGATAACTCACCATGCTGTCCACATTGACTTCAATGAGGCTGGCGAAGATGTTCAGGGTCATGCAGACGCTGAGGGAAGCGATGCAGGCGATGGTCATGGCCCAGTGCTTGCCGAGGTTGCGCACGCCGCGCCGGGTGAGGAACCCAAACGTAGAGATTTTCATACGTGTACCTCCTCGCCGAAACTGGCCGGAACATCGGAGATGATGCGGCCATGCTTCAGGGTGATGGTGCGGCGGTTGAAGCGGCGCACCAGTTCATGCTCGTGGGTGACGACAAGCACCGTGATGCCCATCTCGCTGACGCGTTCCAGCAGTTCCATCATCTCAAGGCTCATCTCGGGGTCGATGTTGCCGGTGGGCTCGTCCGCAATGACGAGGCGGGGGCTGTGGGCCAGAGCGCGGGCCACGGCCACGCGCTGCTGCTCACCGCCGGAGAGGAACTCGGGGTAGACCTTTGCCTTATCTTCCAGATGCACCAGCTCCAGCATGTAGTTGACGCGCTCTTTGATGTCTTTTTTGCCGATGTTGGTGACATGCATGGCAAACGCCACATTCTCGTAGACCGTCATGGTGGGGATGAGGCGGAAATCCTGGAAGATGATGCCCATCTGGCGGCGAAGGAAAGGCACTTTGCCCCGGCGCAGCCGGGCGACGTCCTTGCCGTCCACCATGACGCGGCCCTCGGTGGGCAGCTCTTCGCGGAGGATGAGCTTGAGCAGAGTGGACTTGCCGGCGCCGGAGTGGCCCACCAGAAAGACGAACTCACCGTCGTCTACGTGGAAGTCGATGTCCTCCAGAGCGGGAGTATCACTCCGTTTGTATATCTTGGTGACATGTTCAAAATCTATCATGAGTATCTTGCTCCTGAAAAATTTATTTGGCACAGAAGTTCCGGACCATTACAAAAGAAACCGGCCAGCATCGGGGTCGAGCGGCCGGTTTCGGCGTCCGCAGCCGGAGCGGCTGAGACGAAATATCAATATTTGGCCGGGTTGTTGGACAGGTACTTCTTGACCATGAGCGCTACCTTGAACACGATAGCGTCGTCGAACTCACGCAGATCCAGACCGGTCAGCTTTTTGATCTTTTCCAGACGATACACCAGCGTGTTGCGGTGGACGAACAGACCGCGGCTGGTCTCGGAGACGTTCAGGTTGTTCTCGAAGAAGCGCTGGATGGTGAACAGGGTCTCCTGGTCCAGGCTCTCGATGCTGCCCTGCTTGAACACTTCGCGCAGGAACATCTCGCAGACCGTGGTGGGCAGCTGGTAAATAAGACGTGCGATGCCCAGATTGTCGTAGCGGATGATCTGCTTCTCGGTGTCGAACACCTTGCTGACCTCCATGGCGATCTGTGCTTCCTTAAAGGAAGTAGCCAGGTCCTTCACGTTGGCGATGGGGGTGCCGATGCCCACGACAGCCTTGATGTAATGCTCGCCGGACAGGGTATCCACGATGCTGGCGGCCAGCTTCTCCATATCGGTGCGGTCGATGCCCTTGCGGATCTCCTTGACCAGGACGGTGTCCGTCTCGCTGATATTGAAGACGAAGTCCTTCTGCTTGTCGGGGAACAGGCTGCTCACCACGTCGTAAGCGGAAATGTCGCCGCCGCTGGTGACGCGGACGATGAACACCACACGGGAGACGTCGGTGGCAAAGTGGAGCTCACGGGCCTTGGCGTAGATGTCGCCGGGCAGGATGTTGTCCAGCACCACGTTCTTGATAAAGTTGGCTTTGTCGAACTTCTCGTCGTGATACTGCTTGATGCTCTGCAGGCTGATGGACAGCACAGCGGCAAACTGGCCCGCAGTCTCGTCCGCACCTTCCACAAAAACGGCATAATCGTTATGCTTTGCGCTGGAGAACTGCTGGTAGGTGTAGCCATCCCGCACGAAGCGGTCACCGGCCGTCAGACGCTCTGCCATAAAGCCCTCGCGCACCTCGCCGATCAGATTCAGCTCCGAGCAGGAGATGACAGCGCCGGTCTCATCCACCACGCCGACCACGCGGTCGATCGCGTCCTTCATCTGGTAGATCACGCTCTGAAATACTCTATTGGCCATAAATGGATACCCCTTTTCCTCTCTTGTGCAAACCGCAGGTGGGCGGGATTGTGATTTTTAACAATTTCGCCGCATTACATTTTATATTTTACACAAAAGAATTTACTTTTGCAACATATTTCACCAAAAAAAATTCTTCTTTCTTGTTGAAATTATCTTTCGGGGTCATTTTCGGGCCAAAAAGGGCCTTTCTGCGTGGTTCTGAGGGCTATTTTACCGGTAAAATGTGATACTTTTTTGAAAATCGGGTGAAAAGCAGTCCTTTACCCCGTGGTAATTTTCGCCACCTCGTCAGCTGTCAGCTCCCGCCACTGGCCCGGGGCAAGGCTCTCGTCCAGCGCAAGCCCGCCGATGGCGTCCCGGTGCAGGGCGTTGACGCCCGCACCGTAGACACCGAACATCCGCTTGATCTGATGATACACGCCCTGCCTGAGCAGAACGCGGACCGTCAGCCCGTCGGGGGTGAGGGCGGACACTTCCGCCGGCGAAAGGGCCGTGCCGTCGGCAAGGGTAACGCCTGCGGCAAAGCCGGCCTTCATCTCTTCTGTCAGCGGGGTGTCGATGACGACGGTGTAGGTCTTGGAGACATGGCGTTTAGGCGCGAGGATGTCGTGGGCAAAGCCGCCGTCGTCCGTCAGCAGGACGAAACCGGTGCTGGTCTTGTCCAGCCGCCCGGCCGGGAACAGTTCCCGCCGGGGATAAGCATCCCCCACCAGATCCACGACCGTCGTGTCCCGCTTGTCGGTGGAGGCGCTGACGACGCCCTCGGGCTTGTTGAGCATAAGGTAGACGAACTGCCGGTAGGCCAGCGCCTTGCCGTCCACCGCCACGGCGTCAGCCTCTTTCAGCTGGGTATCCCCTTTCTTGCAGACCGCGCCGTTGACCGTGACGCGGCCTTTCGCCAGCAGTGCCTTCGCCTCGCTCCGGGTGCATTGGGCCGTCTCGGCTAAATATTTATCGAGTCTCATGAAAACTCCTTCTGTGTGCAGAAAAGAGGCCGTTGCCTGCGGCAACAGCCTCTTTTCCTGTAAAATCACGTTTAGACGCTCAGGTTTGCGTGCTGTTCCACAGCATCCGGGTTGGCGTCAAAGATGGGCTTGAGGATGTGAGCAATGAACTCCTCCACCTGCTGGGGAGCGCGGCCCACAAAGTTCTCCGGCACAAGGCCCGCCACGATCTCCTCCTTGGTCAGACCAAAGGCCGGGTCGGCGGCGATGCGGTCCACCATATCGTTGGGCAGACCTTCTTCCTTGACCTGCTTGCCGGCGGCGATGGCGTGCTGGCGCAGACGCTCGTGGAGCTCCTGACGGTTGCCGCCCTTCTCCACGGCCTGCATCATGATGTTCTCGCTGGCCATGAAGGGCAGCTCAGCCATCA
>ERZ772851.2179-NODE-2179-length-15759-cov-5.918683_pt1 | contig 15759 bp, 12 predicted proteins | sample MGYA00512137_ERZ772851 | MGnify/ENA primary metagenome ERZ772851 (study PRJEB29015, sample SAMEA2737663) | human gut metagenome | biome: human gut; feature: human-associated habitat; material: faeces | place: China | collected 2012 ... | reverse complement strand
TTGCCCACCCCATCCAGGACGCCATCGAGGGCATCACCCACAGCATGTGCAGCCTCGAGTTCGAGAACCACCGCCCCCTGTACAACTGGGTCATCGAGAACATTTTTGGCACCGAGTTCCCCAAGCAGCGCGAGTTTGCCCGCCTGAACATGACCAACACCGTCATGAGCAAGCGCTATCTGCGTGAACTGGTGGAGATGGGCATCGTGGACGGCTGGGATGACCCCCGCATGCCCACCCTGTGCGGCCTGCGCCGCCGCGGCTACACCGCTTCTTCTATCTTCACCTTCGTGCGCGAGGCCGGCATCTCCAAGTCCGACAACCTCATTGATATGCGCCAGCTGGAAGCCTGCATCCGCAGCGAGCTGGACCTGACTGCACAGCGCCGCATCGCCGTGCTGGACCCCGTCAAGCTGGTGGTGGACAACTACCCCGCCGACAAGACCGAGTATTTCGACATCGCCAACAACCCCAACCGTGAAGCCAACGACACCACTACCCGCAAGGTCGCCTTCACCAAGGAGCTGTGGATCGAGAACGAGGACTTCGCCGAGGTGCCGCCTCCGAAGTTCAAGCGCCTGACCGTCGGCGGCGAAGTCCGTCTGATGGGCGGCTATATCGTCAAGTGCGAGAGCGTCGAGAAGAACCCCGACGGCAGCATCGCTGCCATCCACTGCACTGCCGACCTCGAGACCGGCAATGGCAACCCTGCCGATGGCCGCAAGGTCAAGGGTACCATCCACTGGGTGAGCGCTGCCCACGCCGTGGATGCCGAGGTACGCCTGTACGACAAGCTCTTCACTGAGGCGAACATGAACGCCATCCCCGAGGGCAGCGACTACAAGGATTATCTGAATCCCGACAGCGTTGTCGTCCGCAAGGGCTGCAAGCTGGAAGAGGCTCTGGCCGACGCAAAGCCCGGCGATAAGTTCCAGTTCGTGCGCACCGGTTTCTTCACTCCCGACTCGAAGAACCCCGGCGTGTACAATCGTGTCGTGACCCTGCGCGACAGCTTCAAGCCCGCAAAGTAACGAGCGGACCCCAAACATCGCAAAAGGAGCACTTCACAGACCATGAAAAAACACATGACCCGCAACATTATCCTCATGCTGGTGCTGGACGTCATCCTCGGCATCGTGCTGGCCCTTTATATCTCGAGCACCGGCACCGTGCCTGCTGCCGATAATGCTGACACCTACACCGACGGCACCTACACCGCCAGTGCGCAGGGCTGTCTGAGCGAGGTGGGCGTTACCGTGACCATCACCGGCGGCAAGGTGACGAATGTTGTGATAGACGCTTCCGGCGAGACGCCGGAGCTGGGCGGCAAGGCGGCAGAGACGCTGTCGGCCTCCCTGCTGGCGGCTGGCTCGACCGTCGGAGTGGATGCTGTCTCCGGCAGCACCATGACCAGCGACGCGGTATTTGCGGCAATGAACGATTGCCTTGCACAGGCCGCACAGTGATGAAGTTTTGAACGGAGCTGCTGCACGGCGTGTCTGTGCGGCAGCTTTTTTGTGAGCGAGGTTCTTATGATACTGGATATTCTGCCGCTGGCGGGCGGCACGGCCCGCCTTGTGCGGGTGTACGGCGGTGAGCCCTGCGTAAAGCTGCCTGGGGCTGTTTCTGCGCCGGAAGGGGAGGGCCAGTGGCCCATCACCGAACTGGGAGATTACTGTTTTTCCGAAAAGCCCCGGGGGCTGCCCGGGCCGGAAAAGATCTGCCGCTATGAGCAGGCCGAGGACGGCAAGCTCTGTCTGACCCGTGCTTTTGGCCGGGATGTGAGCGGCAAAGAGCGGTACAGCTTTGACTTCGACGCCCCCGCCGCCCCGGCGCAGGACGACGAGCTCCACCCCATCTGCGGGAACTTCCTCGAAGAAGTCACCCTGCCGGATAGTCTGCGGGTCATCGGCAGCTGCACATTCTACAACTGCCGCAGGCTGCGCCGCCTGACTGCCGGGACAGGAGAGCTGACCATGGGCAGCGATGTCTTCCTCAACTGCTTTGCGCTGGAAGACCTCATCGTCCGCGCTACGCCCGAGCAGGCCACCGGCCTGTTCGCCCTCGTGGGCAGCATCACCGAGGCCGTGCGGGCGCTGTTCTGGCCGGTGGGGGAGGCCGCACCCCGTGCGGGGCTGTGGTATCCCGCCTACTGGGAGGACATCGAGGAGACGCCCGCCCACATCCTGCTCCACACCTTTTCGGGGCAGGGCTACCACTACCGGCAGTGCTTTCTCGAAAATAAGCTTCTCCCGGCGGAGTACGACGCCATTTTCCCGCAGGGCCACGACGCCGACGACGCTTCCGTGATGGCGATGCTCTGCTTCGACCGCCTGCGCTGGCCGTGGCAGCTGAGCGATGCCGCCCGGGATGCATACCGGGACTTCCTCAAGACCAACACCGGGCGGGTGCTGACCCGTCTGCTCAAGGCGCAGGACACCGAGGGCATCAAAGTCCTGCTGGCGCTGGATGTGATGGATACTGATGCCTTTGCCGAGGGTGCGGCCCTCGCGGCCAAGGCCGACAATGCCGAAGCTGCCGCCCTGCTGGCCGACGCAGAGCACAAAAAGCGTGCCGCTGCGCCCCAAAAGAAGAGGTATGATTTTGATTTCTGAGAAGGAAAAGTTTTTTGACCCCCGCAAGCCCTTCCAGTCGGCCCGGCCTGAGACTCACGAAGAGTGGCAGGCCCGGATGGGCGGCGAGGTGCTGGCCGTGGTGCGCAGCGGGCTGTATCTGGACTTCCGCTTTTTAGACCAGGCCCTCTCGGCCCTGACGCCCACCGCCGACGAGCGGTGCGGTGTGCTGGCGACGGATGGAACCATCCTCTGCTACCAGCCAAGCGCCCTGCTGCAGCTCTACCAGAAGAACCCCAAATATCTCAACCGGCTCTACCTCCACACGGTGTTCCACTGCATCTTCCGCCATCTCTGGCTGCGCGGCAAGCGGGACAAACGCCTGTGGGACCTTGCATGTGACATTGCGGTGGAGAACGTCATCGACGGTCTTGGCCGCAAGAGCGTCCAGCGCCCCCTGACGTGGGTGCGCCAACACGCCTATGAGGAGATCATCGTGCAGGAAAAAGTGGCTGCTGCGGCTCCCATCTACCGCTGGCTGGTGCGGCAGACGCCCGGCGTTCTCCGTCAGCTGGAAAAAGAATTCTACACCGACGACCACCGCCTCTGGCCCAAAGATACCCCCGAACAGCCCCAGCAGATGCCTGCGCCGCTGCCCCAGAAGACGTGGCAAAAAATCGGCGAGCGGATGCAGACAGAGCTGGAGCTCCGGGACAAAGAGGCCGGTGAGGGCGCGGATGCTATGCGGGAGCAGATCAAAGCCGCAAACCGCAGCCGCCGCAGCTACGGCGACTTCCTGCGCCGGTTCTGCGTCACCCGGGAGGAAGTCCACCTCGACCCGGACGAGTTCGATTTGAACTTTTACACCTATGGCCTGTCGGTCTACGGCAACCTGCCCCTCATCGAGCCGCTGGAGACCCGGGAGAGCAAGAAGATAGAAGAGCTGGCCCTCGTCATCGACACCAGCTACTCCACCTCGGGTGAGCTGGTGCGGGCCTTTCTGGCTGAGACATATACTCTGCTGAAGGGCAGGGAGAATTTCTTCCATCGGATGAATCTCCACCTCATCCAGGCCGACAACGCGGTGCGGCAGGATATTCCCGTCAAAAACGAAGACGACCTCATCCGTGCCATGAACCATTTCGAGCTGCGGGGCGGCGGCGGCACCGATTTCCGGCCCGCTTTCGAGTACGTCAGCCAGCTCTGCGCCGAGAAGAAGTTCTCGAACCTCCGGGGTCTGCTCTATTTTACCGACGGTATGGGTACTTACCCGGCCCGCCGCCCGGCTTACGACACGGCATTTCTATTTCTGGGCGACCGCTTCGACGACGCCAATGTGCCGCCCTGGGCAATGAAAGTGGTGCTGGACGAAGAAGAATTTACCGGTGAGGCCGCCCGCAGCGCCTCGGCCCTGTCCGAAGCGCTGGCGGAGGAAGACGACCTCTACCGTGACCTCAACAATTCGTGATAACGAGGGAAAGAATATGAACATCAAACGAGCCAAAGAAGAGATCGAGCATACCGTCAAAGCGTACCTCGCCAAAGATGCTTTGGGCGAATACGCCATCCCGGCCATCCGCCAGCGCCCTATCCTGCTGATGGGGCCTCCGGGCATCGGCAAGACCCAGGTCATGGAGCAGGCGGCGCGGGAGTGCGGCGTGGCGCTGGTGGCCTATACCATTACCCATCACACCCGCCAGAGCGCCGTGGGCCTGCCTTTCATCCGTCAGCGCAACTACGGTGGCCGGGACGTCTCTGTGACGGAGTACACCATGAGCGAGATCATCGCCAGTGTCTACGCCAAGATGGAGGCCACCGGCCTGAAAGAGGGCATCCTCTTCATCGACGAGATCAACTGTGTCTCCGAGACGCTGGCCCCCACCATGCTGCAGTTTTTGCAGTGCAAGACCTTCGGCAATCAGGCCGTGCCTGCGGGCTGGGTCATCGTGGCGGCAGGCAACCCGCCGGAGTACAATAAATCCGTCCGCGATTTCGATATTGTCACCCTCGACCGCGTCCGCCGGATGGACATTGAGCCGGATCTGCCGGTCTGGAAGGACTACGCCCGTGCAGCCCATATCCACAGTGCGATCCTGAGCTACCTCGAACTGCACCCCCAGAACTTCTACAAGATAAACGCCGACGTGGACGGCACCCAGTTCGTCACCGCCCGCGGTTGGGAAGACCTCTCCAACCTGCTCAATACCTATGAGTCGCTGGGCCTGCAGGCCGATGAAGAGCTCATCCGCCAGTATATCCAGCACCAGAAGATCGCCGAGGACTTCTCGGCCTACCTCGACCTCTACTATAAGTACCGTGACGACTACGGCGTGGAGGACATTCTGGCCGGTCAGGCCAAGCCTGCCGCTTTTGCGCGGCTTCTGCAGGCCCCCTTCGACGAGAAGCTGAGCCTCGTGAGCCTTATCCTGTCCGGCCTCGAGACGCGCTTCTCCGCCTCCCGGCGGGCAGACGCTGTGGCCGACAGCTGCTATGCCTTCCTGCGGGAGACGAAGAAAGCCTTTGCCGAGATGCCCGCAGAGCTGGCACAGGAGCCGAACTGCTGGGCGCAGCTCTTTGACCAGATGACCGCCGACTACGAGGCCGAGACCCAGAAAAAGCGCACCGCCGGTCTGCTGGATAAGCCCACGCTGGAAGCCCGCTTGCAGACTGCTAAGACCCTGCGCGGCTGGGAGAAAGAGCTTCTGCGCGCCGCCGCGCCGGACGCGGACGCCGCTTTCAAGGTGCTGCGCACCCAGTTCGGCATCCTGTCGGATGCCCGGGACATCGCCCAGCAGACGGCCAGCGCCGCGCTGGAAGCGGCCTTCGACTTTATGGAGCAGGCATTCGCCGAGAGTCAGGAGATGGTGGTCTTCGTCACCGAACTGACCCTCTCGCCCGCCGCCCATGCGTTCATTGCCGAAAACGGCTGTGAGCGGTATTTCCAGTACAACAAAGATCTCCTGCTCGACCACCGCAAGGCGGCCCTGAATCAGGAGCTGGAAGCCGAACAGCGTCGGCACGGGATGCTGTAAAAGATATAAACGCAAACAAGAGGCCGCACAGCTGTGCGGCCTCTCGTTTTGTATGCAAAAAAGAAAAAGCATCTTGATAAAATCAAGATGCTTGGTGGTTGCGGGGGCCGGATTTGAACCAACGACCTTCGGGTTATGAGCCCGACGAGCTACCAGACTGCTCCACCCCGCGATATTTACTTTTTGCTGTCGGCCTCTCGCTGACTGCTCAAGTATAATACCACAAGGCGGGGGACTTGTCAAGCGTTTTTTCAAAAAGAATATGACTTTTTCGAAAAGGCCGCTGCCGGAAACAAAAAGCGCCCCATTCCGGGGCGCTTCGACAGAGCGAACATCACTTGCGGGTGCGGCGGCGCACGAAGCGGACGATGAGGGCGGCTGCGGCCAGAATGACCAGCACGGGCCAGACGCCCACGACCCAGACCGTCAGCTGCTGGATGCCGGAGACGAAGCCCGTCCAGCCATTGCGGAGGGCGCTGGACAACTGGGAGAGGTAGGATCCCTCGGTGGGGGTGTATTCCTTCACCTCGTCCAGCGAGAGGTAGACCGTGGAGCAGGACACCTGCTGGCTGTACCAGTCCAGCTGCGATTGCCAGCTCTCGATCTGGTACTGGACGTCGCTGAGGGAAGATTCGATCTCCAGCAGATCGGAGAGGTTTTCGGCGCTGGCCTGAAGCTCCTGCAAACGTGTGCGCTGGGCCGTCAGGTTGGAGAGCCGGGCCTCGATGTCCATATACTGGGTGGTGACGTCCTGCACCTGCTCGCTCTTGTCCACGAGGTTGCCCGCCTGCGCGGCGGCTTCGAGGAAGCTCGCGTAGTTGTCCTGTGGGACGCGGACGGTGAGGGAGAGGGTGCGGCTCGAGCCGGTGTAAGAGGATTCATTGCTGGATTCCAGATAGCCTCCGGCGGCGCTCACGGCGTCGGTGAGCGCGGTGCGGGCGGCATCAAAGTCCTTGCTCTCGATGGTGAGGTTGGCCGTGTAGATGAGCTTTGTGCTCGTCTGCGCTGCCTCGGCGCTGAGGGTGCCGGTGCCGCCTGCATCGCGGGCGCTCATGGTATCGGCGCTTCCACCGGCCTGGACGGCCATCTTGGGTGCGGCAAGGGCGCTGTTCACGTCGTCCATCGAGTAGGCAGCGTAGGAGGCCGTCTCAGCGGCAGAGCTGAGGGCCGCGCCGCCCGCAGGCAGCAGGCTGATGGGGGAGTGGACTGCCGCATACAGACCAACGCCGCAGAGCAGGCCGCAGGCGGCGATGCTCAGAGCCTTGCGGGGAAAGTGGATGGCTTTTTTGGGCTTTTTGGCGGGTTTCGGAGCCTCTTCTGCCGGCTGCATGGCGAGGAGCTTTGCTTTCAAATCGTCCGAAGCGTGAAGGTCGTCTACCTCCATCTTGTACTCATACCACCTCATCTTCGATTTCCTCCTTCAGCATTGTATGTAACTGTGCGCGGGCGCGGCGAAGCCAGCTGAGCACCGTGTTGGTGGGTGCGCCCAGCATCCGGCCCACCTCGGCGGCGGTGTACCCCTCGTAGTAGTGGAGGTAGACCGCATTGCGGTAGTTCTCGGGCAGGGCGCGCACGGCGTCCAGCACGCTGCCGTCTTCCATCTGGTCCGGAGCGGGAAGATTCTCGTCCAGCTCGGTGTCCTTCTGGCGGGCGGCGCGGGTCAGGTCGTGGCAGCGGTTGATGGTCACACGCAGCAGCCAGGCTTTCAGGTGTTCCTCGCTCTCGAAGCGGCCATTGTAGCACAGCAGCTTTTCGAAAACATCCTGCACCACATCTTCCGCATCGGCGGTGCAGCTGCAGTTGTGCATGGCGGCTCGGAACACCGTGTCACTGTATCGCTGCACGGCCAGCGCAAAAATCTCGTTTTTGGTCAGCTGTCCCATAGTTCTATGCTCCTTTGATGTCCTGTGTACAGCAGGACTCGGTGGAAAAATTATCTCTTATTGGGGACATTCACCCTGTATACGGATGAGCGGCCCCGATTATTGCAGTTTATGGTGCAGAGCGGAAAAATCTTCCGCCCGGCATCGCACAAGGTATCCAAAGTATAACATGAATACGCCCAAAACAAAAGGGCCATTTGCCGCCATGTTTTGGCAAATGACCCTGAGAGCTTCTGTTCAGTTATCGGTAGAGCCGCTGGAAGAGGGCTACCCGCTCGGAGAGATACGTCTCGGCCCGGGGGTGGTGGAGCCAGCGTTTGCCCGCCTTGTCGCAGGCGAGACGGTGGCCCAGCGCGGCGGGGCAGGCGTCTATCTCTTCCACGTCCCGCATGGTGAGGGTGAGGCTCAGCGCCGCCGGAGCGTCCGGCAGGGGCGGGAGCGGGTCTTCCCAGACGAAGGGCGGCAGCAGCTGGACGGCGTATACCGTCCGGGTGCATTCTTCGGTGAGCAGCAGCGCGGCGGGCGCACCATCCGGCATGACGTGCAGAGAGGAATAGAGCAGCTGCAACTGCGCCGGAGCCAGCAGACGGGATGCACCCTCTTCCTCATCGGGCAGAAGGGTGAGAAAATCCGCCGCCTCGTCGGCGTAGATGCGCCGGGCCGGAGCGCGGAACTGCGCATACAGCGCGGGCAGGGCAAACACGCCCTCCCGGTCTAAGGCCCGCTGCAACAGGCAGTAAAACTCCGTCAGCGGGTGGGCCGGGTCGGGCTGCGGCATCCCGAAATCGGGGCGCGAAACGTGTCCTCCGCCCATCAGCCGTTATAGCCCAGCGTGGCCGCCATGACAGCCTTGATGGTGTGCATCCGGTTCTCGGCCTCGTCGAAAACGATGCTCTGGGGGCCTTCGAAGACTTCGTCGGTGACCTCCATCGCGTCGCGGCCAAAGCGCTCGCCCATCTCCCTGCCCACGGTGGTCTTGTGGTCGTGGTAGGCGGGCAGGCAGTGCATGAACACGGCCTTGGGGCCGGCGATGTTCATCAGGTTCTGGTTGATCTGATATGCGGCCAGGTCGTTGATGCGCTCGGCCCAGACCTCGACCGGCTCGCCCATGGACACCCAGACGTCGGTGTAGAGGACGTCTGCGCCCTTTGCGGCCTTGGCAGGGTCTTCCTCGAAGGAGATGGCCGCACCCGTCTCGGCGGCGATGGCCCTGCACTGCTCCACCAGCGCGGCGTCCGGCTGGTACTTTTTGGGGGCGCAGGCGGTGAAGTTGAGGCCCATCTTGGCGCAGCCCACCATCAGGCTGTTGCCCATGTTGTAGCGGGCGTCGCCGAAGTAAACGAAGTTGATGCCCTTGAGGCGGCCGAAGTGCTCCCGGATGGTGAGGAAGTCGGCGAGGATCTGGGTGGGGTGGAACTCGTTGGTCAGGCCGTTCCACACCGGCACACCGGCGTAGCGGGCCAGCTCTTCCACGATGCTCTGGCCGTAGCCGCGGTACTCGATGCCGTCGAACATCCGGCCCAGCACCCGGGCGGTGTCGGCGATGGACTCCTTCACACCGATTTGGCTGCCAGTGGGACCCAGGTAGGTGGAACCCATGCCTAAGTCCTGGCAGGCCACCTCAAAGGCGCACCGGGTCCGGGTGGAGGTTTTTTCGAAGATCAGAGCCACGTTCTTCCCCTCCAGATACCGGTGGGGAATGCCGGCCTTCTTTTTGGCCTTCAGATCTGCTGCGGTGTCCAGGAACTGCTGGATCTCCGCCGGGGTAAAGTCCAGGAGCTTTAAAAAATGGGTGTGGTTTTCCATGGGTGTCTCCTCTCTGTCCCGCCATGGGCGCTTTTATCATTTAGTCCGGGAAAATTGTGTAAAATTCTCCGGTTATAGTTAGGGTTATAGTTAGTGTTAGTGTTAGAGTTATAGCGGGTGTTCGTGTAAGTGCCGGAGTCACGGCGGGGCGCAGCAGGTCCCCGGCCGGAGCGAAAAAGACAGATTCAGGAGAGCGTCTTTTTCAGGATCTCCAGCCCCTGGTCCATCTCCTCTTGGGAGATCACAAGAGGCGGCAGCAGCCGCATACCCGGTCCGGCGGTCAGCACCAGCAGGCCGTTTTCGATCAGCTTGCTTGCGATCTCCTTATTGGTCCAGCCGTCCTTCACCTGGATGCCGATCATCAGCCCCATGCCCCGGGTGGCGCCGAAGCAGGGCAGGTCCAGCGCCTCGATCTGGTTACGCAGATACGTGCCCTTGGCCCGGACGTCCTCCAGAAACGCGTCCGTCAGCGTCTCCTGCACCACCAGACCGGCGGCAGCGCACACCGGATTGGCGCCGAAGGTGGTGGCATGAGTGCCGGGGCCCAGCACGTCCCGGCATTTCTCATTGGCCAGAATGCCGCTCATGGGCAGTCCCCCGGCAATGCCCTTGGCGAAGGACGCCACGTCCGGCAAAATGCCGTACTGCTGGAAGGCGAAGAGGCTGCCCGTCCGCCCTACGCCGGTCTGGACCTCGTCCACCAGCAGCAGGCAGTCCTTCTCCGCGCACAGTCTGGCAACGGCCTTCACATAGTCACGGTCCAGGGGCAGCACGCCGCCCTCGCCCTGGACCAGCTCCATCATGACGGCACACACGTCGTCCCCCGCCGCGGCCTCCAGGGAGGCAAGGTCGTTGGCGTCGGCATACCGGAACCCCTCGGTGAAGGGGAAGAAATAGTTGTGGAACACGTCCTGGCCGGTGGCCGTCAGGGTGGTGATGGTGCGGCCGTGGAAGGAGTTGTTCAGAGTGACGATGGCGGCACGGCCCCTGCCGTACTTGTCGAAGCTGTACTTTCTCGCCAGCTTAATCATGCCCTCGTTGGCCTCGCCGCCGCCGTTGGCGAAGAATACGCTGCTCATGCCGGTCCGCTTGCAGAGGATCTCCGCCAGCCGGGCCGGTGGCTCGGTGTAGAACAGGTTGGAGGTGTGGCCGATCTTCCCCGCCTGCTTGGCGATGGCGTCCACCCAGGGCTGACAACCATAGCCCAGATCGCTGACGCCGATGCCGCTGGTGAAGTCGATGTAGGCGTTGCCCTCGGGGTCGTAGAGCGTGGCGCCCTGTCCATGGTCGATGGCCACCGGGAAGCGGCCGTAAGTGTTCATGATGTACTGCCCGGTCAGGGCCTTGATCTCTTGGCTGGTCATGGGATCAGTCCTCCTTTTTCAACATGGTGCCGATGCCCTCATCACTGAGGAGCTCAATGAGAATGGAATGGGGAATGCGTCCGTCCAGGATGTGGACCCGCTCCACGCCGCCGGCGATGGCGTCCACACAGCACTCCATCTTGGGGATCATGCCCCCGGAGATGATGCCCTGGGCCACCAGGCCCGGCACGTCGTAGGTGTGGACCACGTGGATCAGCGTCTCCTCGTCCCTGGGATTGCGCAGCAGGCCCCGCACGTCCGTCAGCAGGATCAGCTTCTCCGCCCCCATGGCGGCTGCCAGCTTGGAGGCGGCGGTATCCGCGTTGATGTTGTAGGCGGTGTCCGCGTCCACGCCCTGGGCCACGGTGGACACCACGGGGATATAGCCGCTGAGCAGGGCGTTTTCCACCGGCTCCGGATTCACACCCGTGATCTTTCCCACCAGGCCGTACTTCTCGTCCAGCTGCTCCGCCTGGAACAGCTGCCCATCCATGCCGCACAGGCCGATGGCCTGGCCTCCCAGCCGGTTCAGCTGGGCCACCAGATTCTTGTTGACCTTGCCGCAGAGGACGGACTGGACCACGTCCATGGTCTCGGCGTCGGTATAGCGCAGGCCGTCCACAAACCGGCTTTCGTGGCCGAGCTTCTTCAGCATCTCGCTGATCTCCGGCCCGCCGCCGTGGACCACCACCACCCGAATGCCAACCAGGGACAGCAGGATGATGTCGCACATGACAGCCCGGCGGAGTTCGTCGGACACCATGGCGTTGCCGCCGTACTTGACCACGATGGTCTTGCCGGTGAATTTCTGGATATAGGGCAGGGCTTCCACAAGCGTCCGCGCCTGCTGTGCGTGGGAGGACATCGTAACATCAACTCTTTTCTTGAAAATCGGCGGGATTCCGCCGGAGGGGGAGGAGGTGTCCCATGGGACGCGGGAATGGCAGCTATGATGACTGGACAGATGCACCCGCTACGGGGTGCGGATAGGCCGCCGGACAGCGGCCCATCTCCGCTCCCCGCAAGGGCACTATCGGGCATCCCGGTTTACGTCCGGTAATCCCCGTTGATCTTCACATACTCATAGGTGAGGTCGCACCCCCAGCAGGTGCAACTGCTATCTCCCTCGCTCATGGTGATGGCAATGGTGACATCGTGCTCCGTCAGGACCCTCTTGGCCAGATCTTCATCAAAATCCAGCCCCCGGCCCTTGGCGCACACCTGGACGCTGCCCGCCTGACTCTGGAAGGCCACATCCACCTTGTCCGGATTGAAGTCCTCCCCGGAATAGCCCATGGCGCACAGCACCCGGCCCCAGTTGGCGTCCGCACCGAAGATGGCCGCCTTGGTGAGGGCGGAGCCGATCACGGATTTGGCGACGGTCTCAGCACTCTGCTCGCTCCCGGCTCCGGTGACGGTGCAGGTGATGAGGTGGGTAGCGCCCTCCCCGTCGGAGGCCATCTTTTTCGCCAGCTCCACACACAGGGCGCGCAGGGCCTCCACAAAGGCGTCGTAGTCCGGCCCCTTCTCCGTGATGACAGGGTTCCCCGCCAAGCCGTTGGCCAGGACGCAGCACGTGTCGTTGGTGGAGGTGTCTCCGTCCACGCTGATGCGGTTGAAGCTGACCTGAACGGTCTCCAGCAGGGCGGACTTGATCATCTCCGAGGAGATGGCGCAGTCGGTGGTCAGGAAGCACAGCATGGTGCCCATGTTGGGGTGGATCATGCCGGAACCCTTGGCGATGCCGCCCATCCGGACGGTCTTGCCGCCGATAACGGTCTCCACTGCCAGCTCCTTCTTGACGGTGTCCGTGGTCATGATGGCGTGGGCGGCCGCGTCGCTGCCCGCCGCCGTGTGGGCCGCCGCCGCGCACAGCTCCGGCATCCCCTGCTCGATGACCGCCACGTTCAGCGTCTGACCGATGACGCCGGTGGCGGCTACCACCACATCCTCCGGCCGGCAGCCCAGGGCCTTGCCTGCCGCCGCGCAGACCCGCTCCGCGTTTTCCTCTCCCATGGGGGCGCAGGCGTTGGCGTTGCCGCTGTTGATAACGGCAGCCCGGGCCTTTCCGTCCGCCAGATGGCGCTTGTCCACATGGATGTGGGCGGCCTTCACGGCGTTTTTCGTATACACAGCGGCGCAGGCGCAGTCCTCGTCGGACACGATCAGCGCCACGTCCTTTTTCCAGGCCGCGTGGGTCTTGACCCCCACGTGGATGCCCCCGGCCCGGAAGCCCTGGGCGGCGCACACGCCGCCGGTGATGAAGTTCAGCATCGTATCATCCTCTCTTCAACAGATAAGGGACATCTCTCCCCCGCCAAAATCAGGGCGCGCCTATCCCTTATCTCTTTTCTTCACTTTTGCCTCACAGCAGTCCAGCGGTCTCCTCAAATCCCAGCATAATGTTCATGTTCTGCACCGCCGCGCCGGAGGCCCCTTTCCCCAGGTTATCGAACAGGGCGGTGATGGTGAATCGCTCGTCATTTCCCGCCGCCACCAGGGTCAGGCCGTTGTCCCCGGCTCTGGCGTTGCCGTACAGCTTGGATCCTGCGTCCGCGCTCCCCTCCGGGGCCACATGGACCAGCTTTTCCCCGGCGTAGTGGTCCGCCAGCGCCTGCCACACCTGATGGAGGGTGGCCTTCCCCGTCAGCTGACTCCTGTGCAGGGGCACTGTGGCAGCCATGCCCTTGTAGTAGTCATCCACGATGGGCGTGAACACCGGGGGCTTTTTCAGGCCGCAGAGCTTCTGCATCTCCGGCAGGTGCTTGTGGGCCTGGGTCAGGCCGTAGAGGCCGGGGCTGTAAAGGCTCTCTGCCTTCTCCGCCGCCTCGTACTGGGCGATCATTTTCTTCCCGCCGCCGGAGTAGCCGGTGAGGGAGAAGCAGCACAGGTCCGCGTCCGCGGACAGCAGCCCCGCCTGAACCAGCGGCGCGACAATGGAGATGAACCCCGTGGCGTGGCAGCCGGGGTTGGCCACATATCGGGCCCCCGCGATGGCCTCCCGCTGGCCGGGCCGCAGCTCCGGGAAGCCGTAGACCCAGCCCGGCGCCGTCCGGTGGGCGGTGGATGCGTCGATCATCCGGGCGCCGGAGCCCTCCGCCAGGGCCACGGCCTCCACAGCCGCCGCGTCCGGCAGGCACAAAAACACGATGTCCGCTTCCGCCATCAGCCGTTTCCGTTCGTCCGGGTCCTTCCGCTTCGCCTCGTCGATCAGCAGCAGGCCGATGTCGTCCCGCGCCGCCAGCCGGTCATAGATTTGCAGGCCGGTGGTGCCGTCCTTTCCGTCGATGTAGACCTTTGGTTTCATATCATCACCCCAGTGAAGATAAGGGATAAGAGATATTACCGGATCTGCCTATCTTTTATCCTTTTATCTGTTCTCTTTGATCTTCTGAATGAACTGTTCGATCTCCCCGATCTGCCTTGCGGTCTCCGCCACCGCCGGGCCGCCGTAGCTGCTCCGCAGGGCCATACAGTTCTCCAGGTTCAGCGCGTCATACACGTCCGCCTCGAAGAGCTCGGAGACAGCCTTCAGCTCCTCCAGCGTCAGTTCCTCCAATGTCTTGCCCCGGGCCGTGCACTGGGCCACCAGATGGCCGGTGACGGTGTAGGCGTCCCGGAAGGGCATCCCCTTTTTCGTCAGGTAGTCGGCGCAGTCGGTGGCGTTGATGAAGCCGTGGCCGGCGGCCTTCCGCATATTGTCCGTCCGGACGGTCATGGTGTCCAGCATGGCGACGAACACCGGCAGGCACATCTCCACCGTGTCCACGGCGTCGAACACCGGCTCCTTGTCCTCCTGCATGTCCTTGTTGTATGCCAGAGGCAGGCCCTTCATGACGGTCAGCAGGCTCATCAGGTCGCCGTAGACCCGGCCCGTCTTGCCCCGGACCAGCTCCGCCACGTCCGGGTTCTTCTTCTGGGGCATGATGGAGGAGCCAGTGGCATAGGCGTCGTCCAGCTCGATGAACTTGAACTCCCAGCTGCACCAGAGGATGACCTCCTCGGCGAAGCGGCTCAGGTGCACCATCAAAATGGACAGGCTGCTCAAAAGCTCCAGCGCGTAGTCCCGGTCGCTGACGCCGTCCAGGGAGTTGCCCATGGGTGCGGCGAAGCCCAGGGCCTTTGCCGTCTCCCACCGGTCGATGGGATAGGTGGTGCCCGCCAGGGCGCCGGATCCCAGGGGACACTCGTCCAGCCGGGCCCCGCAGTCCTCCAGCCGGGTCACGTCCCGGCGGAACATGGCGGCATAGGCCATCAGATGCTGGGCAAAGGAGATGGGCTGCGCCCGCTGGAGATGGGTGTAGCCGGGCATCACGGCGGTCTGGTGCTTCTTCGCCTGACGGCAGAGGACCGTCTCCAGCTCCAGCAGCTGCCCCACGATGACGGGGATCTGCTCCCGGACATACATCCGGAAGTCCAGGGCCACCTGGTCATTGCGGCTGCGGGCAGTGTGGAGCCGCTTCCCCGCGTCGCCGATCCGGGCGGTGAGCAGGGCCTCCACGTTCATGTGGATGTCCTCGTTGTCGGCGGTGAATGCCGCCTTCCCCGCCTCGATGTCTGCCAGAATGTCCTCCAGACCGCTGGTGATGGCGGCGGCGTCCTCTTTGGAGATGATGCCGCAGTCCGCCAGCATGGCGGCGTGGGCCATGGAGCCGGTAATGTCCTCCCTGTACAGCCGCTGGTCAAAGCTGATGGAGGCGTTGAGTTCATTCACCAGCAGGTCGGTGTCTTTTTGAAAGCGTCCGCCCCAGAGTTTCATAAGCTGTTGTTCCTTTCATGGCAGACGCAGGGCGAAGAAGCCTCTCCGCCCCGCCCCTGTGGTCTTGTAATGGTCTTGCCTCTCCCCGCCGGGCATATTGAAAACATTTTCGGCAGGGCGTGTACCTGCCGAAAATACTTTGCCCCAGCCGCCCTGGGCAGCGTTCACCAGTCTGAGGACTGGTGGTGGGGCGGCTCGGAGGGGAGCCCGCTCCCCTCCGAAATCTCTCAGAGCTTCCCCTGCTCCCGCAGTGCCAGCACTGTGTCGGGCAGGCCCCACAGGTTGATGAAGCCGGTGGCGTTGGTCTGGTCATAGCTGCTCTCGTTGAAGGTCACCAGTTCC
>ERZ772851.2161-NODE-2161-length-15865-cov-3.376091_pt1 | contig 15865 bp, 12 predicted proteins | sample MGYA00512137_ERZ772851 | MGnify/ENA primary metagenome ERZ772851 (study PRJEB29015, sample SAMEA2737663) | human gut metagenome | biome: human gut; feature: human-associated habitat; material: faeces | place: China | collected 2012 ... | reverse complement strand
CTGTCGGTGGGATAGACGTCGGCGCTGTTGCGCTTGGAGACGGACCCGTCGAAATTGGTGGCTGATACCAGGATGGAGGCGGTGCGGATCCCCAGGCTGGAGCCCACAGAGAAGAGGATGGACTCCTCCATGGAGGTGCAGACGGCACCGCCCCGGACATAGCTCTGCCAGCGGCGGATCAGATCATCGGACACCGGCTTCGTCTCCGGCTCCGCCTGCGTGTAAAAGGAGTCCTTGGTGATGCTGACGCCCACCGTGGTGTGAAAGCCCAGAGACACAGAGCTCTCCTCCAGAGCCTTCAGCAGCTGGTAGCTGGGGACGGCAGGGAACTCCATGGGCAGGTAGTGGAGGCTGGTGCCGTCCATGCGGACACTGCCGCTGACCACCACGATGTCCCCGCACTGGACGTCGGCGCAGGTGGAGGCGCAGGTGCCCACCCGGATGAAGGTATCCGCCCCGCACTTATGGAGCTCCTCCACGCAGATGGCGGTGGAGGGCCCCCCGATACCGGTGGAGGTAACGGTGACCCGCTCTCCATCCAGCGTGCCCTCCCAGGTGGTGAACTCCCGCTTCCGGGTCACCATGCGGGGGTTGTCCAGGTGGGCGGCGATCAGCTCGCACCGGTCCGGATCCCCGGGGACGATGGCGTAGCGGCCCGCCTCTCCGGGGGCCAGATTCACATGGAGCATTTTGGCTGTTTCAGACATGGTTCTCATTCTCCTCATCATATCATTATTGGTGTGAAATCCGGATGGAGGCCGTTCCCCGCATCCTCAGCAGTCCGCTTCCGCCTGGATCTCCTGCCGGAACATCAGAAGAAAACTGACGGCCAGCAGCAGACAGCTGGCCCAGATGGCCCCTGTTCCCCAGAGCTGGGAGGCAACGCCGCCGAATCCGGCCCCCAGGGCAAAAATGAGGATGACGGCGAAGTAGCGGCCGGCCTTCCGCAGGGCGGTCCGGTCCCGGGTGTCCCAGTAGGCGCAGAAGGCGTCCACCCCGCTGCGGAGATTGCCGATGCACATGGTACTGGCGTATGCGCTGCCGTTGACCTTGCGGAACGCCTGGACCTGCATGGCGCAGGTGAAGGACACCAGCGCGTTGGCCGGCGCATCCCAGGACGATGGGAGGAATCCCACGCCCAGCAGCAGGCCGATCTCAGCCAGCACCACCATCTGCCGCCAGTGGAGCCGGGAAATCTCCTGACAGCGGCGGCGGACCATCTCCGCAGCAAAGACGCCCAGCGCAAAGGCCAGCAGCGGGATCAGATACCGGAGGACGCCGGCCAGATCCCCGGCAAAGGCCCGCTGGCTCATAAGAACGATGTTTCCCGTCTGGGCATTGGCGAAAACCTGTCCCCGGACGCAGTAGGTGTAAGCGTCCTGCAGCCCGCCGGACAGGGTCAGAAAAACCATGGTGGAAAATGCCTCGGACATCTGCCCATGGCGGAGGGCGGACCTGGCTCTGTACATCCCATCAGCTCTTTTCCTGAGAATTCCGTGAACAGTATAATATAGGCGCGGGAAAAAGACAAGCCTGGAGAGAAGCACCTCTCACATTCCCGGAGCAGTATCATCTGTCATAAGTGCTTTTAATGGAAGCGGTTACATTTCTGCCGATCTATACAAGGAATGTTAGAGCTTTTCTACACCTGTGTAAAATGTACATTAAATACAAAGAATCCCTTGCTTCCACCGCAAAAAAGTGTTAAAGTTGACTTGATCCAGGAAAACACTGGAAGCTTAACAACAAAAAAACTGTTATTTTTCTACGAAAAATATGAAAACGCTTACGTGAAAAGGGGCGTGACCGTGAATCCAACCATCTATGATGTCTCCAGACTGTCCGGAGTTTCCATCGCCACCGTGTCCCGCGCGTTCTCCAATCCGGAGCGGGTCCGGGAGGACACCCGCCGGAAGGTGTTTGAAGCAGCGGAAGTGCTCCACTACTCTCCAAATGCCATCGCCCGGGCCATGGCCCGCCAGCGAACGGACAAGATCGCCTTCCTGATCTGTAAGGAGGGGGCCACGATCCTGGACGAATTCTACGCCGGCATCTGCACCGGGATCATGCGGGAGACGAACCGAAGTGACTTTGAGTTGGTCATTTCCACCGCTGCGGACTGGGACACGGCCTCCAACACCTCCAAAAACAAACAGGTGGAGGGTGTGATCCTGGGCGGCAATGCCCGACCGGATATGATCGCAGAGCTCCAGAACCGGGATCTGGCCGTGGTACTGGTAAACAACCGCATCCAGGGACTGGACATTCCCTGCGTGGTGTCGGACGAATACGGCGGGGTCCGCCAGGCGCTGGAGCACCTGATCGGCCGGGGTCATCGGAACATCGCCATGCTGGCAGGGCGCTTCTCCCCCTATATACTGGGAGAGCGGTACCGGGCCTTTCTGGAAGTCACCCAGGCCCACGGCCTGCCGGCAGACACCCGGCACATCAAGCTGTGCGATCCCACGGTGGAGAGTGCCGCAGAGGCCTGCCTGGAGCTGCTGTCCCGGCAGGACCGGCCCACGGCTATCTTCGGCGGAAACGACGTGATGGCCGCCGGAGCCATGAAGGCCGCCCTCCGCCTGGGCCTGCGGGTGCCGGAGGACCTGGCGGTGACGGGACTGGACGACAGCTCCGCCTGCGGGATGCTGGAGCCGGAGCTCACCTCCGTCCACATCGACTGCCGCCGGATGGGGGAGTTGAGCGTGGCGCGGCTCCAGGCGCTGCTGGCAGGGGAGACGGACGTCCCCCAGGTCACGGTGGTGCCCACAGAGCTGCGGGTGCGCGGCTCCAGTTGACCCGTACTTTGGAAAAATACAGAATGCCGCGGGTGCGCGGCGGGAATTCTGCCATGCGCAAAAACGAGGAGGAGAGGATATGAAAGCGAGAAAAAGAGCCGGGACAGTGGGAAAAGTCCTGGGCTGCGCCCTGCTGTTGGTGATCGCCCTGTTTCCCATCTATTGGCTGGTGGCCATGGCCATCCGCCCTACATCGGAGATGCAGGGGCATATCTCCCTGATCCCGCAGTCCCTCACCATTGAGCATTTTATCAGCCTGTTTGTCAGCAAGGGCTTCGGCCAAGCCGCCATCAACAGCCTGCAGACCACGCTGAGCTCCCTGGTGCTGTCGCTGATCGTGGGAATCTGCGCCGCCTATATCCTGGCCCGGCGGAGATTCCGCTTCGGGCTGAAGCGGCCAATGACCTATTGGGTGCTGCTGGTCCGCGTGCTGCCTCCGGTGGCCTTCACCATCCCCCTGTACACCATGTTCAGCAAGATCGGCCTGTTGAACACCAAGATCCCGGTGACGCTGGCCTGCGTGCTCATCAACGTGCCGCTGATTATCTGGTTCCTCATCAGCTTTTTCCAGGACCTGCCGGAGGAGGTGGAGGAGAGCGCCAAGGTGGACGGCGCCACAGAGTGGCAGCTCTTCCGCAAGATCGTCCTGCCCCTGGTGGCGCCGGGTATCGCCGCGGTAGCCATGCTGTCCTTCATGTACGCCTGGAATGAGTACACCTACACGGTCATCTTTACCCGCAGCCCCAGCAACTACACCGTGCCCCTGGCGCTGTCGGTGCTGAACACGGAGGACAACCTGACCAACTTTGGCCTGGTGGCCGCAGGCGGCGTGGTGTCTGTCATCCCCATCACCCTGTTTGTGATCTTTGCGCAGAACTACTTGATCTCCGGATTGTCAAGCGGTGCTGTCAAAGAGTAACAAAATACATCGCACTTCCGATCCCTGACACAACATCAAGCGGAAAAGAGTAGGAGGAAACGAAATGAAAAAACTGCTTACCCTGGTCCTGGCGCTGGCCATGACGCTGTCTCTGGCGGCCTGCGGCGGCGGTGGAGAGGACACGGCCGATGAAGGCAGCGAGGGCAGCACTTCCGGCGAGCCCACCAAGATGACCCTGATCCTGCGGGGCGGCGCCTACGGCGAGTCCCTGGAGGCCAGCCTGGCCCCCTTTGAAGCGGAGCACAACGTGGACATCGAAGTGATGCTCATGTCCTTCGACGACCTGCACACCGGCATCGCCCTGGATGCCGTCAACGAAGTTGGCACCTACGACCTGTGCATGGTGGACGGCTCCTGGATGGCCGAGTTCACTGAGAACGGCGTACTGGCCAACCTCAGCGAGATGGGATACAGCTTTGACGACGACATCATTCCCGCCACCACCACCATCTGCAAGGTGGGCGAGGACATCTACCTGGCTCCCTACTACGGCAACGTGACGGTCATGATGTACAACAAGCAGCTGCTGGCGGACGCCGGCTACGCCCCCGAGGATATCGACTCCTTCGCGGATCTGATGGACATCGCCCAGAAGACCAAGGCGGCCGACTCCAACAAGAACGGTTTCCTGATCCGCGGCGGCAGCGCCGACAACATCCTGTCCGACTTCCTGCCCCACCTGGTTGTCCACGGCGGCTGGGTCGTGGATGAGAACAACAACCCCACCGTTGACACTCCCGAGTTCAAGGCCGCCATGCAGGAGTACCTGGACCTGTACGCCCTGGGCAGCACCCTGGACAAGGACGACATCGTGGCTTCCGTGACCTCCGGCGAGACCGCCCTGGCCCAGATCTGGCCCGGCTGGTACACCCCCACTGCTGACGGTCCTGCCAACTACACCACCATCCCCACCAAGCTGACCGACGACTCCGCGCCTGTGGACGCCGTGGCCCTGCAGGGCGTGTGGTGCATCGGCATCCCCGACAACGCCCCCCACAAGGACCTGGCCCTGGAGCTGCTGGAGTACGTCATGAGCCCCGAGGTGCAGCTGGCCTCCATTGAGAACAACGGCGTGCCCTGCCGGTACAGCTGCCTGACCGATTCCACCGTGCTGGAGACCTATCCCCACCTGCAGACCGTCTGCGGCGCTCTGGAGACCGGCGTGTACCGCCCTGTGATCGAGGAGTGGACGGAGTTCACCAACATCCTGGGCACCGAGATGGACAACATCATCCAGGGCACCAAGACCATGGACGAGGCGCTGGCCTACGCCCAGGAGCAGCTGGAGCAGCTGATGGCCTGAGCCCAGCCTCTCTAAAGCAGAAATGACACGGCCGGCCGGGACGCCGTCTGGCGCCCCGGCCGTTGTTCCAAAAGCCCCGGAGCCGGGCCCTGGGGCCACACCTCTCGAGTTTGTGAGGCCAATGTATGAAGAGAAACGAGATTGCAAAACTGAATAGCGCCCAGGCGGCCACAAACCGGTTCGGGATCGGAATGCTCACGCCCACCCTGATAGTCCTGCTGGTCATGACGGCCTATCCCCTGATTTTCACATTTGTATACAGCTTTACCGACTACAACTACCTGAAGGGCACGGAGAACGCCTCTTTTGTGCTGTTCGATAACTACGTCTCCCTCTTTAAAAACGGATATTTTCAGCAGGCGGTGTGGAACACCATCAAGTTCACTATCCTGGCGGTGGTACTGGAGATGGCCCTCGGCCTTCTGATCGCAGTATTTGTCAACTCCCTCAAGCGAGGGCAGAAGATTATGCGGACGCTGCTGCTCCTGCCCTATCTGCTGCCCGCCGTCACGGTGGCCCTCAGCTGGCGGATGATGCTCTCCGCCAACTACGGCATCATCAACCAGTTCCTGAAGGGACTGGGCCTGCCGGTGTTCAACTGGTTCATGGACACAAAAACGGCCTTCGGCACGATCCTGCTGATCGACGTGTGGCAGAACGTCCCCTTTGTGTTTCTGCTGCTGTACGCCTCCCTCCAGTCCGTGTCGGAGAACCAGTATGAGGCCGCCCGCATCGACGGCGCCGGCTTCTTCCAGCAGTTCTGGTACATCACCCTGCCCAACATCAAGGGCAGCCTGGCCCTGTGCGCCCTGCTGCGGACCATCGACACCTTCCGCCTGTTCGAGAAGGTGAACGTCCTCACCGGCGGTGGCCCGGCGGGCACCACCACGACCATCACTCAGTTCTTGTATACATACGGTATCAAGTCTCTGGACTTCGGCTTCGGCAGCGCCGGCGCCATCGTGATGACATTGCTGGTGCTGATCCTGTCCAGCTTCTACATCAAGCGGGCCATGGGTTGAGCGCCTATGGAAGAACTGAAGCTGACATTCGTCAACGTGGGCTATGGGGAGGCCGCCCTGCTGGAATGTCCCGACCCGGCCTTCCCCGGCGGTACCTTTGTCATGGTGATCGACGGCGGCAGCGCCGAAGCAGAAGAGTACCGGGACAGCGCCACCGGCCGTATCCCCTTGGACCAGTACCTCTCCCTGCGGGGCGTGGACCACATCGACCTGATGGCAGCCACCCATGTCCATGAGGACCACCTGTGCGGCCTGCTGCCCGCGGCGGAGAAGCTGCCTCCCGCGGCCCTCTGGCAGACGCTGCCCCCGGAGTTTTGCCGCTCCATGCGGACGCTGGACATTCCGGCGGAGGGCCTGACGCCCTCCCGGAGCAAGTTTCTCCGGGCCCTGAACGACTACCGCCGCCTCTGCCTGGGGCAGAGCTGCCCGCGCCACCGGCCTCTGGCCGGAATGGAGCTCCGGCTGTGCCGGGATCTCTTGGTTCGGGTGCTGGGCCCCTCCCGTGCACAGGCGGAGAAGCTGGCGTCCTCGTGCCGGGCACTGTATGAGGAGGCGGACCCGTCCGCTTTCTGGCAGCGCCTGGACCAGCTGGACGTGGCCATGAACAATTACAGCCTGATCCTCCTGCTGGAGTACCGGGGGACCCGGATCCTACTCCCCGGCGACACCAACTACATGGGCTATGGAGGGCTGGACCCCGCCTCCCTGCGGGCCGACCTCTTCAAGGTGGGCCACCACGGCCAGCGGGACGGTATTTCTGCAGAACAGATCCAGGCCATCGCTCCCCGGGCGGTGGTGTGCTGCGCATCCAGCGACCGCCGCTACAACAGCGCCGATCCGGCCATCCTGCAGATGATGGCGGACAGCGGCGCACGGCTGTACTTTTCCGACTGCCCGCCCGGTCCGGACGGCGCAGTCCCGCCCCCCCATCAGGCCCTGACGTTCACAGTAGGCGCCGGCGGCGCAATGGAGGGCACATACCTGTCCATCCCGGATTGAATCCCCGGTCAAATACGACATATCCGTCCGCTCCGGCACTCCACATTCTGCCGGGAGCGGGACGAAAAAAGGAGGAGAACCCCGCCTGGCTCGCGGTGCGGCAGTGTGGAGACCTGCCACAGAGGCGGACCGGCCCCGGCCGGCCGTGAGGGAACAGCTGCGGAGGCGCTGTTTCCAGAGCCTGATATCATGGCAGAAGTTATTCTGAAAAACATCAAAAAGGTCTATCCCCACCAGGAACCCGCCAAGAAGAAAAAGGGCTCTGAGGAGAAGAAGACGAACCTCCAGATTACGGATGAGGGCGTGCTGGCAGTGCAGGAGTTCAGCCTGAACATTGCGGACAAGGAGTTCATCGTGCTGGTAGGCCCCTCCGGCTGCGGCAAGTCCACTACCCTGCGGATGGTCGCCGGCCTGGAGGAGATCAGCGGCGGCGAACTGTATATCGACGGCAAGCTGATGAACGATGTGGCACCCAAGGACCGGGATATCGCCATGGTGTTCCAGAACTACGCTCTGTACCCCCACATGACTGTGCGGGAGAACATGGCCTTCCCCCTGAAGCTGAAGAAGTACCCCAAGGAGGAGATCCGCAAGCGGGTGGATCAGGCGGCGGAGGTTCTGGGCATCACGGAGTATCTGGACCGCAAGCCCAAGGCCCTCTCCGGCGGCCAGCGCCAGCGGGTGGCCATTGGCCGGGCCATCGTGCGGGAGCCCAAGGTCCTGCTGATGGACGAGCCGCTCTCCAACCTGGACGCCAAGCTGCGCAACCAGATGCGGGCGGAGATCATCAAGCTGCGCCAGCGGATCGACACCACGTTCATCTACGTGACCCACGACCAGACAGAGGCCATGACACTGGGCGACCGGATCGTCATCATGAAGGACGGCGTCATCCAGCAGATCGGCACGCCCCAGGAGGTGTTCGACCATCCCACGAACCTGTTCGTGGCGGGCTTTATCGGCACGCCCCAGATGAACTTCTTTGATGCGGAGCTGGTGAAGGAAGACGGCCGCTATGCGGTGGTTCTGGAGAACGCCCGGGTGGAACTCTCCGAAGCCAAGCAGGCGAACCTGGCCCGGAAGCAGGTCCAGCCCGGCCCCATCACGCTGGGCGTCCGGCCGGAGCACATTTCCCTGGCCGGGGATGCGTCCCAGGCGGTGCGGGGCACTGTGGACGTGGCGGAGATGATGGGCTCTGCGGTCCATCTCCACGTGGACGCCTGCGGGCGGGACACCATCGTCATCCTCCAGACCATGGATCTCCAGGGGGCGGGGCATCCGATTCCCGCCACCGGCAGCGCCCTGCCGTTCACCTTCGGCGGGAACGTGGCCCATGTCTTCGACCGGGAGACTGGCCGGAATTTGGAGGTCTGATCCGCCGCCCTGCCGTGCCGGATGCACCACGGGCAAACTCTGCTGTAAAAGGAGACGCGCTTTTCAGCGCGTCTCCTTTTTTAGTTTCAATCAGGGCGCGGCCAGCGGCACGGCAGTGGCTGCGGGACCGTGGAAGCACAGAAGGGGACCGGCCGTTTGGAGCCGTTCTCTGGCCGCCGAACGTCAAAAAACGGCGGCCTCTGGATATCGTTCTTTTTGGGCGGGAACGGTTCGGTCAAAATCCACATTTTCAGCACCGCCCTTCCAGTCGGCACGGGCGGCGGGCAGGTATTTTCCCGGAAAGCGGATGCCTAGCGCAATGCAAATTCATTCACCCGCGTATTTTAGAGCATCGGAGGGCGGAGCCATCCCTCCGGACAGCGAAACCCGTCAAAAGGGACATCCCAAAAAGATGCCCCTTTTGATGGCAGGGCCGGTTGGAGTCGATATTGCCTCGTGAGTAAGATAAAATCGCCGCAAAGCAGCAGACCCAAACCGAAGCCCAGTGAAGTTGGTTCAGTTTGAAATCGAGAAGCAGCAGAACGAGCGCACGATAAGCTCTGCAATGAAATGAAAAAGCTCACCGCAAGCGATATGACGCTTGCGGCGAGCTGGTGCGGGTAACAGGACTTGAACCTGCACGGTTGCCCAATGGAACCTAAATCCATCGTGTCTGCCAATTCCACCATACCCGCAGAGATGATGCCGGGATAGTTGCAGTATATCACATCTCTTCCTCTTGAACAATAGGAAAATCTACGATACAATGAAATGCAGTCTGTTCAAAACCATTGAAAAGAGGAAGCGTACCATGATGACCCCACGCGTTGCTGCCATTCATGACATGTCCGGCTTCGGCCGGTGTTCTCTCACTGTGGCCATTCCTATTCTCTCCGCCATGGGGGTCCAGTGCTGCCCCCTGCCCACGGCATTTCTCTCCACCCATACCGGCGGGTTCGAGGGGTTCACCTTTCTGGACATGACCGACGAAATGTCCAAGGTGGCGGACCACTGGGCCAGCTTGGGCCTGACATTCCAGGCTGTATACAGCGGCTTCCTGGGCAGTGAGCGGCAGATCGGCGTGGTGGAGAACTTTATCTGCCGGTTCCGGGGACCGGACACCGTGGTGGTGGTGGACCCGGTGATGGGGGACTACGGCCGGGTCTACCAGACCTACACCGCCGCCATGTGCAGCGGCATGGCCCGGCTGGCGGAGCTGGCGGACGTCATCACCCCCAACCTGACGGAAGCATGTATCCTGGCCGGTGTCGGCTATGAAGAAGCAATGCGTTCCGACGGACTGGAGGCCGGCCTCCGGGAGATCACGGAGCGGCTGAGCCTGGGAGGGCGGCGGTCTGTGGTGCTGACGGGCGCTTCTCTGGCCCCCGGCCGGACCGGCGCCGTCTGCTTCGACGCCCGCACCGGGAAGACGGAGGCCGTTCAGACCGCCTATGTGGCCCATGAGTTCCACGGCACCGGGGACGTGTTCTCCAGCGTCCTCACCGGGGCCCTGGTGCGGGGGGAGTCCCTCTCCTCCGCCGCCGGAGAGGCGGCGGCGTTCGTCCGTGCCTGCGCGGAGCGGACCGCGACGGAAGACCTGCCTATGCGGGAGGGCGTGGATTTTGAACCCCTGCTGGGTCTGCTGATTCCCGGAAAGGAGACCGTATGACCGAATTCCCCTCTCTGCGGCGGCTGAACGTATCCTATACGCTGGTCCACGTGGTCTACTGGGCCATGTTTGCCATCTTCGCAGGCTACCAGACCTCTCTGCTGCTGGGGCGGGGCTTTACCAGCGGGGAGGCGGGGATCTTTGCCTCCATTCGCTGCTTTGCCGGCATTTTGGCTCAGCCGTTGCTGGGAGGCTGGGCGGACCGCCACCCGGAGGTGCCGATCAAACGCCTGCTGAACGCCTGTCTGGTGCTGGCCCTGGGGGGGAATGTAGTATTCTACACCACCCGCCCCGGCTTCTGGGGCACCGCCCTGATCTTCCTGACCCTGGGCATTCTGGAGCTGAACGCCTATCCTCTGCTGGACTCCATGGCGGTGCAGTTCATCGCCGCCGGGGTGGACATGTCGTACAGCCTCAGCCGTGGGCTGGGGTCTCTGTCCTATGCCCTGGCCTGCGTTGCGTGCGGCCAGCAGGCGGTGCGCTTCGGAACAGAAAGCCTGCTGCTGACCCACATGGCGCTGCTGGTGCTGATGATCGCGGTGGTGGCCCTGTACCCTGCCTTTCCCAAAGATGCCTTGCAGGCCCAGGGCGGGGGAGAGCGGCCCCACTCCATATTGTACATTCTGAAAAGCAGCCGCCCCTTCACCCTGACGCTGGTGAGCCTGTTCTTCACCCTGGCGGCCATTATGCCCATCGTCAGCTTCATGGTGAACCTCGTCTCAGACCGGGGCGGCGACGAGGGGCACCTGGGTCTGGCACTGTTTCTGATGGGGGCGTCGGAGCTGCCCGCGGCGCTGCTGTTCACGCCGCTGTTCCGCCGCTTCGGCGCGGCGGGGACCCTGCGGATGTCCATCTGCTTCATGGCGGTGAAGCCCCTGCTGTTCCTGCTGGCCCCCGGCCTCTCCGGACTCCTGCTGGTGCAGCCCGTCCAGCTGCTGGGGTACGGGCTGTTCACCCCCGCCTCGGTCTACTACGCCAACGCAAACGTCTCCCCGGTGGACCAGGTGAAGGGCCAGTCCATTATGATGATCGCCTCCAACGGCCTGGGGGCCATGTTCGGCAACTTCCTGGCGGGGTACGCCATCGACTGGGGCGGCGCCGACGCCATGCTGGGGATGTGCCTGGTCTTCGGCGTCATCGGCGTGCTGTTCATGCTGGCGGCAGGGCGGAGCAAGACATAAAAAGAGCGGCACGGCGGTTGCCGTGCCGTTTTCTATATGGCGAGAAACTCTGGAAAGCCCTTGATTTTCCATTCTCCATCGGTTAAACTGAATGCGGAAGCATAAATTGCGGCAGGGCATAGCGGGCGGCCACCCGCTATGTCCCTGTGATGAGTGTCATGACCACTCAACACAACAGTCATCTGACTGCACCGTATTTCCCATTATACCGGCGGGGTGCGCTTTTTTCAAGTGCGAACCGGGGAGTGGGCGTTGTGTTGCGCTTTGATCCAGAAGATCAGGCGGTGTTGAGTCCTGCGCTCAACACCGCCTTTGTGTTTCCGGCAGACACCGGGGACGGGTATCCGTCCCCGGGAACGTCTGTTGGACCGGATCTTTCCGGATTTTTTACTTGACCTTCCCCTGGGGGGAAGGTGTATCCTGGCACTGTCATCTCGCCGGAGCGTCCGGCACAAACGCCCTGTGGGGCGGGAAAGGAACTGTTATGAACGTACTTCACACTCGCTGGAGAGCCCTGGTTCTGGCCCTCCTCCTGGCCGTGAGCCTGGCGGTCCCCGCCGCGGCGGCGGAAACCGAGACCGCCGCGGAGGACCTGCAAACCCTGGCGGACACAGCCGCCGCCTACGCCGCCCAGTACGGCGGCGCCCAGAGCCTGCAATATGCCCTGTGGCAGGATGGGGAGATCGTCCTCACCGGAGAGGCAGGCACCTTCTCCCGGTCCGAAAACCGCCTGATGACCGGGGACGAGCTGTACGGCATCGGATCCGTCAGCAAGATCTACACCACCGTGGCGGTGATGCAGCTGGCGGAGGACGGCAAGGTCTCTCTGGACGCCCCGGTGACCCGGTATCTGCCGGACTTCAAAATGGCGGACGAGCGTTACAAGGACATCACCGTTCGGATGCTGCTGAACCACTCCTCCGGCATCCTGGGCACCGGCCTCTCTGACGCCATGCTGTTCGGCGAGGCCAGCACACGCGCCCATGACACCCTGCTGGAGAAGCTCTCCACCCAGCGGCTGGCGGCGGACCCCGGCGCCTTCAGCGTCTACTGCAACGACGGCTTCTCCCTGGCGGAGCTGGTGGTGGAGGCCATCACTGATATGGACTTCATGGACTATGTGGACGAACATATCCTGGCCCCTCTGGACCTGGACCGCACCTTTGCTCCCGGCGGGGACTTTGACGCCAACGATTTGGCCCCCATCTACCGGGGCACCGACCCCCGCGCCCTGCCCCAGGATGCCCTGAACGCCATCGGTGCCGGAGGCATCTATGCCACGGCTTCCGATCTGGCGTCCTTCGGCGGCGCCCTGACCGGCACGGAGCTGCTGCGCCAGTCCTCTCTGGACGCCATGGCCTATCCGGAGTACAGCCGGGGCCTGTGGCCCGAAAGCGGAGAGCCGGACTCCCTGGCCTACGGCCTGGGCTGGGACAACATGGAGTGGTATCCCTTCTGCCAAAGCGACATCCAGGCCCTGGTGAAAGGCGGCGACACCCTGTACTACCACGCCGGCCTGGTGGTCCTGCCGGAGTATGACATGGCCGCGGCTGTGGTCAGCTCCGGCGGCGTGTCCACCTATGACCAGCTGGCCGCCAATCAGATCCTCATCGCCGCTCTGGCGGAGGAGGGCGTCACCGTGGACCAGACTGTAAAGGCCCTGCCCGCGGCGGAGTCCGCCGCCATGCCCGCGGAACAGCTGGAAAACGCCGGGTACTACGGCTCCACCTCCGCCCAGTATCAGGTGGATATCCAGGCCGACGGCACTTTGACCATGTCCTACCTGAACTATCCCACCTCGATCCCCGCCCAGACCTTCACCTATTGCAGCGACGGCTCCTTCCGGGATTCCACCGGGTTGTCCTACATCTCCTTTGTGAAAGAGCGCAACGGCCAGACCTATCTGTACCAGCAGGCCGTCTCCCCTCTGCCGGGCCTGGGGGCGCTGCCCATCGCCAACTACGCCGCCGTGAAGCTGCCGGAGAACGATCTCTCTCCTGAGGTAGCCGCCGCCTGGGACAGCATCGCCACCTTGGGTATCCTGCCCATGAACGAGCCATACAACTCCCAGACCTTCCTGGCGCTGGCGGACGCCGCCGCGGTCGCGGAAGTGCCGGAAACGATCCCCGGCTATATCGGCGCCGCCCGGATCGTGGACGAGACCACCGCCCGCTCTGAGATCCAGGTGCCCGGCGTGGGCAGCCGGGACGGCGTGGACTACCAGCTGGAGGAGCGGGACGGCGTCCTCTGGATCAACGCCAAGGGCAGCCTCTACATGGACGCGGCCGCAGCGCCCACGCTGTTCACTGGCTCTGGCGCCTCCTACACCACCATTCAGGCGGATGGCTATGCCCGCTGGTACCAGGTCGGCGATGCCGCCGGCAAGACCATGACCGTGCAGGTGCCGGAGAATTCCGGCTTCTGGGTGTATGACGGAAATGGCCAGGTGACTGCCTCCTCCGTCCTGTGGGGCGACACCACCGTCACCTTGCCGGAGGATGGAACGATTGTCTTTGCCGGTGATCCCGGCGCCCGCTTCCACCTGCGCTTCCAGGGATAACGTCTCCAGGACATGAAAAACGCGCCGCTTCTGCGGCGCGTTTTTTCAGTTCAGCGGTCCGAATGAGACCAGGCCCGAGGCTGGTTGTAGGGGCGGTACGTGGATGTGAGCACATTTTCAAAGATCGGCGCGTCGGGCACCTCCACCCGTCTGAGGATCTGCTCGCCCGCAGCCTGCCCCAGGTCCTCCACCGGCTGGATGATGGAGTCCATCTGATTGGCGTACAGGGCGTACACATCGGAGTCATAGTCCACAAAGCTCACCAGGTCGATGTCCTGGGCCAGCTGGATGCCCTTCTGGTGGAGATAGATGATGGTCTCCGAGGCCATCAGCCCCTGACAGACGATGATGGCGTCGCACTTGCGCTCCAGCAGCTGGTCCAGGCAGGCGCAGGCGCTGTTCTCCAGGGAGTCGCCATATTGGATTAAATGCTCATCCTCCGGCAGGCCACAGTCCGCCACAGCCTGCCGATAGGCGGAGATCCGCTCCTGCGTGCTGGAGAGGCGGGGGAGGCCGCCGATGATGCCGATCCGCTGGTCGCCCTTTCCCGCCAGCCGGCATACACTGCGGTAGATGGGCTGGAAGTTGGACACGCAGACGGAGGAGTACTTCTTCGTCTCAAAGATCCGGTCCACCAGCACCACTGGAAATCCCGCGGGGATCAGGGCGTCGAACCGCTGGAAATCGTCCATGGTGCTGGCCACCAGCAGCCCGTCCACCAGTCCCGCCGTCAGCAGGCGGATGTTGGTCTCCTCCCGGTCCATATTCTCCCGGGTATTGGCGATGATGAGCTGGTAGCCGTTGGCGGAGAGATATTTTTCCACAGACTCAATCATGGTTGCGAAGAATTTATTGGCGATATCGGGCACAATAAAGCCGATGATCTTTTTCTTTCCCGTGCGGAAACTGCGGGCGGAAGCGTCCGGTGTGTATCCCAGCTCCTCGATGGCCCGGTAGACCTTCTCTTTCGTCTCGTTGGACACATACCGGGTATTGTTGATGGTGTGGGACACGGTGGCGGTGGACACTCCCGCCAGCTTCGCCACATCGCTGATGGTCACCTTCATGGGACAGCCTCCTTGCGCAATGGTTTATTGGTTTACGCAAATAATTAGCCACTTCAGTATAGGACAGCTTTCCCTCCGCGTCAAGCCCCTTTTCCCCTTGTTTCGTGTAAAAATTGTGAAATATGCCCTTTTTCTTATGGATTATCCACAACCTGCCGCAGAAAATGTTATCTGAATTGACAGTTGCAAAAAGGTCGACCGTATGATAATATACTTGTGCGATTATTAGAAAACGTTTACGCAAACGTTTCGACGGCGCGCCGCCGGTGCGTCTGATTTTGTGAAAGGAGTCTTTCCGATATGAAAACCAAGATTGGCATCAATGGCTTCGGCCGCATTGGCCGCCTCGTCTTCCGCGCCGCCCTGACCCATGACGATGTAGAGGTCGTCGGCCTGAACGATCCCTTCATGAACCCCGAGTATATGGCCTACATGCTGAAGTATGACAGCGTGCACGGCAAGTTCCCCGGCGAGGTCTCCGCCGAGGACGGCGCCCTGGTGGTCAACGGCAAGAAGTATCCTGTCTTTACCGCTATGGAGGTCAAGGATATTCCCTGGGCTTCCGTGGGTGCGGAGTATATTTGCGAGTGCACCGGCAAGCACCTGACCAAGGAGCTGTGCCAGGGTCACATTGACGCTGGCGCCAAGCACGTGGTCATGGGCGCCCCTTCCAAGGACGATACGCCCATGTTCGTCATGGGCGTCAACAACAGCAAGTACACCTCTGATATGACGTTCGTATCCAACGCCTCCTGCACCACCAACTGCCTGGCCCCCATCGCCAAGGTGCTGAATGACAAGTTCGGCATCGTGGAGGGCCTGATGACCACCGTCCACTCCGTCACCCCCACCCAGAAGCTGCTGGACGGCGCCTCCCTGAAGGACTGGCGCGGCGGCCGTGCCGCCACCGGCAACATCATCCCCTCCTCCACCGGCGCCGCCAAGGCCGTGG
>ERZ772851.2133-NODE-2133-length-16038-cov-7.157918_pt1 | contig 16038 bp, 10 predicted proteins | sample MGYA00512137_ERZ772851 | MGnify/ENA primary metagenome ERZ772851 (study PRJEB29015, sample SAMEA2737663) | human gut metagenome | biome: human gut; feature: human-associated habitat; material: faeces | place: China | collected 2012 ... | reverse complement strand
GATCGACCTGACCCAGACCGGCAGGGATGAACGCGGCATTCCGCAGTTTGCGGCAAACCCCGGCGGCGCCCCCGCCAATCTGGCGGTTGCCGCCGCACGGCTGGGCGTACAGACTACCTTTATCGGCAAGGTGGGCGAGGATGCCTTTGGTCGCTATCTGACCGAGGTTTTGCAGGAAAACAAGGTAGACACCCGCTATATGGTCACCGATGCCGACCACCCTACCACCATGGCAGTCGTGTCGGTGGATGCCTCCGGTGAGCGGGATTTCAGCTTTTACCGCAGTGCCAACGCCGATGTGATGCTGAGCAAGGAGGACATCCCGGAGGAAGCCCTGAAAGCAGCCAAAATCGTCCACTTCGGCTCGGTCAGCCTTACCGCCGACCCCGCCCGCACCGCTACGTTGGACGCCGCCGCCCGCGCCAAAAAGCTGGGGGCAATCATCACCTACGACCCCAACTACCGCGCCAACCTTTGGCACAGCGAGGAAGAAGCGATTGCACAGATGAAAGCTCCCCTGCCGCTGGTGGATATCCTGAAGGCTTCGGACGAGGAGCTGCCCCTGCTGACCGGCACCACCGACTGCGAAAGCGGCACGGCGCAGCTGGCACAAAACGGCATTCGGCTGATTTTTGTCACCTTGGGTGCAAACGGTGTGTTCTACCGCTTTGGAGAGAAAACCGGTCATGTAGCCGGTGTTCCCTGCAAGGTGGGCGACACCAACGGTGCAGGCGACACTTTCTTTGGGGCAGCGCTGTCCAAGCTGTGCAAGGAGGATTTGAACACCCTGACGGCGGACAAATTGGAAGGCATTCTGGCTTTTGCCAACAAAGCGGCCAGCATCACCACCAGCCGCCGCGGTGCCATCCCCGCCATGCCCATCCTGACAGAAGTGGAGGGCTGACCCATGGCGCAGGAATTTTCCGCACGATTTGCCCGCCATAAGGACGAGCTGGAATGGCTGTTCATGGAATTGTACAACAACCGGGAAGGGTTGGAGGTTCTGGAACGGGAGATGGCAGACGCCTACGACGCCCGCAGCGCCGAGCTGAAGGCGTTGGACAAAGCCCGCGCCGCCGACCCGAACTGGTACAAGCGGGGCAATATGTTCGGCATGACGATGTACACCGACCTGTTTGCCGGAAATTTGAAAGAATTGGCAAAGAAACTGCCCTATTTCAAGGAGCAAAAGCTGACCTATCTGCACCTGATGCCTTTACTGCAGATGCCCCACCCGCACAACGATGGCGGCTATGCGGTGGAGGATTTCGATACCGTAGACCCGGCTCTCGGCACGAATAAAGACCTCGAAAATCTGACCCGCGAACTGCGCAAGGCCGGCATCAGCTTGTGTCTGGATTTTGTTATGAACCACACCGCCAGCACCCACCGCTGGGCCATGGCGGCCAAGGCGGGCGACCCGTGGTTTCAAGCCTACTACCACCTGTTTGAGGATCGCACCATCCCGGACCGATACGAGCAGACCGTGCCGCAGGTATTTCCCAACACCGCGCCCGGCAACTTTACCTGGTGCGAGGAGATGCACAAGTGGGTGCTGACCACCTTCCACGACTACCAGTGGGATCTGAACTACGCAAACCCGGCGGTGTTCGTGGACATGACCAAAAGTATTCTGCATCTGGCAAATCTGGGTGTGGAAGTGTTCCGCATTGACGCTGTGCCTTACATTTGGAAGCAGCTTGGCACGACCTGCCGCAATTTACCGCAGGTACATACCATTGTGCGGATGCTGCGCATGGTTCTGGAATGTGTCTGCCCCGCGGTCATCCTCAAGGGCGAAGTGGTCATGGCGCCCAAGGAGCTGGCGGCGTACTTTGGCACACCCGAAAAGCCGGAATGTCACATGCTTTACAATGTGTCCACCATGGTCAACCTGTGGGCTGCCTTGGCAAGCCGTGACACCCGCCTGCTGAAGGCACAGCTGGACGCCCTGCACGCCCTGCCGGGCAACTGCTGGTTTGTAAACTATCTACGCTGCCACGATGATATCGGCTGGGGTCTGGATGAAGCGGCAGAGAAACGTTTTGATATTGACCCCCAAAAGCACAAGGAGTATCTCTACCATTTTTATGCGGGCGATTTCCCCGGAAGCTGGGCAAAGGGAGAGTTGTACAACTACGACCCTGCTACCGGCGATGCCCGCAGCTGCGGCACCACCGCCAGCCTGTGCGGAGTGGAGCAGGCGCTGGAATCGGGCGATGTGATCGCGCTGGACTACGCGGTCCGCCGCGACCTGCTGCTGCATAGCGTCATGGCATTTTTGCAGGGATTTCCGATGCTGAACTCCGGCGACGAGATTGCCCAGCTCAACGGCTGGGATTATAAGTCCGACCCCAATCGGGCAGACGACAGCCGCAACCTGCACCGCAGTGCGTTTAACTGGGAAAACGCAAAACAGCGCACCCAAAAGGGTACGCTGCCGAACAAGCTGTGGCAGGGCATGGAAGAACTGCGCAAAATGCGGGCAGACGAGTGCTTTGCCCCGGATGCGTGGGTAACCACATGGGACACCCACAACCCCGGCGTCCTGGCACTGGTACGCAAGCGCGGTGAGGAGACGCTGGTGGGGCTGTTCAACTTTACCGAGTACCCGGCAGGGGCCGGTCTTGACGCTTTGGGCGGCAGCTACCGTTCCGCAGACGGTCAGCCCGTCTGGCTGGCGGATGTAGAACTGGAACCGTATCAGGCACTGCTTGTGAAGAATGTATAAGCCTTGAGGCAGACATATATCCCCGTTCGGCTGCACCATCCATGCAGGTGGTTATGAAATGATTGTCAGGCATTTTACGTTTATGCCTTCAGAATTGGTCTAATCATAAGTTCTCTTCCTTTCCGTGTTGTATCGTTATTCTGTGCAACCCATTTGCATGTACTTTCCGGCGAGAAAAAAGAGCCTGGAGAACCTTACCGATTTGGTAAGGCCCTCCGGGCTCTTTTTACTCCAGTCAGTATCAGTCGGTCAATAGTAAGCGCAAATTGCTTACGAGACGTGCACAATTCACGGCGACAATCCACCTATGACGGATTTCATCAGCAGGGCTTGCTCATCATCCAAAACTGCAATCCGTTATCTGCGGCGCTCGTAAAGTGATATTCTCTCCATCACTTCCCGCTTTCAGGGAAGATGATTTTGTTGACAAAGAAGAAAATGACCATAGACACGCCGCCGTTCAAAACCGTCGTGCCGATGTTATAAATAAAGTCCGGCACCAGCAGCCCGGCTACGGCAACCCACACACAGTTGATGGAGTTGACGATGCAGGTGATGACGCAGAAAGCCAGCACATACCACGCGATCTGCTTGCCCAGATTGCCCTTGCTGCGGAACACGAAATTGCGCTGGATCGGGAAGTTGATGCATTCACCAATCACCATAGCAATCATGTAAGCGCAGAAATACGGCAGACCGCCGTGGGCGGCATCGTAGCCGAGGATGTTCCACTTGAAGGTTTCCCCAAACAGGGTCACATCCACGCCGGGCCAGCCGAAATCCACCACCGGCAGACTGCTGAACGCAGCGGGCAGAAATTGCAGCAGCAGATACTTGAACACGGTAATCAGGTTCGACACGATGACGAACAGACCGCCCTCGCGCACCCACTTGGCTGCGGCAGGGTGTTTAGCCGCAAAATTATTCCAAAACTGCATAATGCAACCTCCATCAAGCGCCGCGCAGACGCTTTTCCATCTGCGCATTCAGCACCACATTCTTAATTGCTTCATAAATCACCCGCACAAGACCCAGAATCCAGAAGCCCTGCAATTCCATGACAATGCCGTCCACCATGCCCATGCTGATGGCACCGTTCGTCATCTTTGCCAAGGCGCGAAGGGGCATATTGTACTGGAACAGGATGTTCAGGTCCGGCTTGCCGCGCTTATAGCTGACATCCAGCAGGATCGTCAGCACAAGCCAGACAAGCCAGCCCAGCGGGCTGCGTGCATGGTTCAGTTCGCCCAAGGTCAGATTGCGGTCAATTTTGGTTTTGCCATTCGGGATGGGATGCCCCAACAGCTTTTCAAAGTCTGCATCGGAAACGTGCAGCACATCGCCCTTATAATAGCAATCCAAGTCCCTATCCTCATACGGATGCACGGTAGCCGTTCCATGCACGGAGATTTTCTCGCACAGCCGGATGTCCTCCACACTTGCGCCGACAAGCAGCTCGTACTCGCCGCCCTCGATTTCCCAGCGGTTAGCCTTGACATTCCAGAAACGGAACGCCTTATCGTCCAGCATGATGGTGATGCGCTGTTTCTCACCGGGGGCAAGCGTTACACGGGCAAAGCCTTTCAGTTCCTTTGCAGGGCGGAAAAGCTCACTGTTCTTTTTAGCAATATACAGCTGCACAATTTCCGTTCCTGCCACACTGCCGGCGTTCGTTACGGTAAGGCTGACCCCTTGTTCATCGGCGACCATATCGCTGTACGCAAACGTCGTGTAGCTCATGCCATAGCCAAACGGGAAGCGCACAGCTTTTTCCGCCGTGGTAAAGTAGCGGTAGCCGATGTACAGCCCCTCGCGGTACTCCACAGTCTTGCGGCGGGTGGCAAAGTCGGCGGCGCTGGGTACGTCGGCGTAGGCCAACGGCCATGTTTCTGCCAGCTTGCCGCAGGGATTGACCTTGCCGGTCAGCGCATCCGCAACGGCGCCCGCCCCCGCCTGACCGCCTAAGGCGGCGTACAACAGGGCTTGGCAGTTGTCCAGCCACGGCGTTTCGACTACACTGCCGCTGTACAATACCACGGCAATTTTCGGGTTGACAGCCGCCACAGCCTGCAGCAGATCCACCTGATTTTGCGCAAGGCGCAGATTGCTGCGGTCAAGCCCCTCACTCTCAGCGATTTCATCCAGACCCATGCACAAAATAACTGTATCCGCCTGTGTCGCCAGTTCGCAGGCGGATTTTTGCAAAGCAGCATCCGGCTTACCGTGGCGGTCAAAGCCCTGCTGATACCCGATGACGTTCAACTCGGAGTCAAGCAGCTTATCCAGCAGCACATCCACCTGTGTCGAGTTCACCATGCTGGAGCCTGCGCCCTGGTAGCGCGGATTTTTGGCAAAGTCGCCGATGACAGCCACCTTGCTGCCCGCCGCCAACGGCAGCAAAGAGCCCTCGTTTTTCAGCAGCACAAGGCTTTCCTCGGCGGCGCGGCGGGCAAGCGCATGATGGGCTGCCGCATCAAACTCACGCGGGGCAGCGTCCAGCGCAGCCTTGGTATCAAACACAAGCGGCAGCAGCTCTGACAAGCGGGCGTCGATGTCAGATTCGGTGATTTTCCCGCTTTCCACCGCCGCCAGCAGTTCGCGCACACTGTCCCCGCCGGGCGCAGGCATTTCCAGCGTGGAGCCGTTTTTCACACCCAGCGCGTGGTCGTTGCTTCCGCCCCAGTCGGTGATGACCGCGCCATCAAAGCCCCACTCACCGCGCAAGATCTCCATGAGCAGGTGCTTATTCTCGTTGGCATAGGTACCGTTCACAAGATTGTAGGACGACATAATGCTGCGGGGATGCCCCTCTTTGACGGCAATTTCAAACCCGGTCAGGTAAATTTCCCGCAGGGTGCGCTCGTCCACGATGGAATCCGAAGCCATACGCCGCGTTTCCTGACTGTTGACGGCAAAGTGCTTCGGGCAGGCAGCTACGCCCTTGGACTGGATGCCGCGAATATATCCCGCCGCCAGCTTGCCCGCGAGATACGGGTCCTCGGAGAAATACTCAAAGCTGCGCCCACACAGCGGGTTGCGCTTCATATTAAGCCCCGGTCCCAACACCACCGACACTTCCTGCGCGGCGGCTTCCTCGCCCAAGGCTGCGCCGATTTCCTCGCCCAGCGCGGCATCCCAGCTGTTCGCAACAGCCGACGCCGTGGGGAAACAGGTAGCAGGCACGCTGGGATTCAGCCCCAAGTGGTCGCTCTCCCCCGCCTGCTTGCGCAAGCCGTGGGGACCGTCCGACAGCCAGATCTGCGGGATGCCGTGTTTGGGCATACCCCGCGTTTTGAAGGTTTCCGCGCCGGAAAGCAGCGCGCATTTTTCTTCCAAGGTCAATTCTTTCAGCAAAAGTTCTGTATTTTGCATATATTTTCCCTTCTCATAAGAAAAGCCGCATCCAACGCCTGCAAGCAGACATCAGACGCGGCTTTCATTCAGCAAGTACCGTTAGGTTTTATCAGGGACAATGGACGCTTACTCTGCCGCCAGCGTGACCACAGCCTCGTTGATGGAGTAGGTGGTGCTGGAGCCCCAGCCGGAGACGATTTCGTCGTGGGCGGGGATGGTCAGCTGCTTGCTGCCGTCCTCACCCTCGGTGATGGGCACCGTCAGGGCATCGCTGCCGTTCAGGGTCATGGTAAGGGCATTGTCCTGCACATCCACCAGCGTGCCGGTGATGGATGCAGAGCCGTCGGCGGCAGTCAGCGTGCAGACCTTGTGGGAGTAATCCACCAGCAGCACGGCATCCGTTGCGGTGGGCGTCTCACCCTGCACCAGTTCATAGCTGCCCGTGTACTGCTCGGTGACCAGATCCTCGACCTGCACTTCAAACGTAGCGGTTGCACCCAGGAAGGAGGCCGTCACGGTCTTGGTGCCTACGGTGTCGCTGTCGTAACCGGTGAAGGTCAAGCGACCGCCCCAGATGGACTCTTCCGCACCGTTGGCGCGGGTAGCCGTCACAACCAGCTCGCCGGGGTTGAAGATGTCGCCCGTGTAGAAGGTGCGCAGGTTGGAGGCATCGATCGTCAGGCTCTTGGCAGGGGCATAGGGCTGACCGTAGATGTTGATGTTGCGGGTAAACGCACCGCCCATAACGCCATAGCTCAGGCTGGCTTCCATGCTGTATACGCCGTGGTCGGTGTCAAAGACGAAGATATCCGCATCTGCGCCGCCATCCACATCGGTGGGGCGCACGGTGCCGTCGGCGTCCTGATTGCCCAGCAGATGAATGACGAAGTTCTTCTCGCCGTTTTCATCGTAGTTGTACCAGTAGCCGTAAACATGGGAGATAGAGTCGCTGCCCACGGAGGTGCTGGGACCGCTGAAGGAACCCCACATCGAACCGTCGGTGTAGCAGTACATATCAAGACACGCCGGATCCACGATGGTGCTGAAGCCCTCGGTGTACTGACCCTCGAAGAAGTAGGCGACTTCTCCGTTCGGCTCCTTGGCTTCCCAGGTTTCCTGCGGGATGGCAACAAGGTCATCCAGCGTCTTGGAGGTGAACTCGTTGTCGTTGTAGTTCATAACGGGACCATCGGCAGAGGTCTGCGCCGCATCGGGGGCAACCTCCGCATCGCCGTTCGAAGGCAGGCTGCTGCTCTGCAGGGAGAAACCGCCCACGCAGACCGCAGCGACCACAACCACCGCACCGGCGGCAGCAAACTGTTTTCCGGTGGCTTTTGCCTCACCGGTTTTCGTCTGCTTGCAGAAGCAGGCGATCACGCTGAGCAGGCAGGCAATGAACGTGCCGACCATATAAAACACGCACAGGCCGGCGTTGCCGCCCGCAAAGGTGACATGGTTGATGACGTCGGCAAAGACGAAATACAACTGCACAACGACAAGATACAGGGCAATGTTATAAATGACCGCCTGAATCAGCGCGCTGAACGGAACGGAAACAAAGAAGAAAACGAGCGAAGCGGCAGCACCGACCAGCAGCACCACGCCGGCCATCGTGCCGGAGTGACCCAGAGGGGCGGCCGTGGCCTGTGTGAGCAGGAATACAATGCCGGTGATCAGCGCGACCAGCGCTGCGGCAAGGCAGAACCAGCTGCCCAGCCCTTTATTTTTCAAGCCTTTATTCATCAGGTTCCACCTCCATCAATTCTTTTTGGCGGCACGATTCTTCCGCTTTTCCTCGGAGAAAACGTCCGTGTAGGTATGCAGCACATACATCACGACAGCGGCAACGGCCAGTGCGCAGAACACAACATCGAGGGCGCGCAGGGTCGTCTGCCACCACGGGGCTGCGTCGGAAACGACAACGTCCTCCGCGCCGGAGCCGCCCATAGAGGACTGCAGCATGATGTAGTACAGATAATGGTTGGAGTCAATGACCTTCTGCAGCAGGTCGCCGTCATCGGTGCTGGTGATCAGCTTCTCGATTTCGTTCGGGCGGGCGGTATCCAGGCAGAAGATGTTGTTGCCTGCCATCAGCATTTCGGGGGCGGAGGAATACTCGGACGCAGTCAGCGCATCGTCGATGATGTAGCCGCCGTAGTTCCACTCGTCGCGCAGGATGTGCTGGATGCCCTGGTTGGCGGCAGCGTACATAACGCCGATACGGTTGTAAGCGGTCATAACGCCGAGAGAATCGCCCTCAGCCAGAGAACCCTCAAAGGCGCGCATATAGATCTCGCGGATGGACTGCTCGTTCGCAAAGGTGGAGATGCCCTGACGACCGGCTTCCTGCTCGTTTAGGAAGAAGTGCTTGACCGTGCCGATCAGACCCTTGTTGCGCATACCGTGGGAAACGGCCTTGGCAGCATAGTAGCTGAGAACGCCGTCCTCGGAGAAATACTCCGAGGTACGACCGGAGTAGGGAGAGCGCAGGGTGTCCGCGCCGGGCGCGTAGGCGATGGGGATGGACGCATACAGCGCATCCTCGCCGTACATCTCGCCAAAGCGGGTCTGCACATCGTGGTTCCAGGTTGCGCCGACGATAGGCAGCGTAGCCCAGCCGGTGCAGTTGCGGCGGTCGCCGTACTTAAACTGACCGTTCATGCCCTCGGGACCATCGACGATGGTGCAGCCGGGCTTGTTGACAGCCTTGACAGCCTTGATGCCCTTGGAGTCGCCCATGTTGATGAGCAGATCGCTCAGCGTCAGCTGAGAAAGGAAGTCGTTCCACTTCGGGTCGTCGAAGGCGACGCCGATCATATCGCTGAAGTTGATCTTCTCATCCAGCTCCACGCCGAGGTTGAAGTCGGAAACGCTCTTGGCATCGGCTGCCTTGACGTAGGTCTGCATATTCAGACCGTTGTACAGCTTATCGTTGACCGTCAGGGTCTCCAGCGTGGTGGGGTAGGTCGTATCCCACGCGCTGCGGGACAGGTAGGTGATTTTTTCGTCGTCGTTCGCCCAGTAGTTCACATCGGCGTCGTCGAAGGTATTCGTGACTTCCACATCGCTGTTGTAACGGGAGTTGCGGTACTTTTGGGTATCGACCTCGGTGTTGGGGGCGGTCCAGGTGGCCACGGCGGCGGTGTTGCCGGTGACGACATTGCCGTCCTGATCGATCAGCTTGCCCGCAACGGCGTCACCGCACTTGGCGGCCAGCACATTGTTCAGTGCCTCGTGTGCGCCGTTGCCGACGGCGAAGTAGTAATCGCCCGCATCGAGGATGTAGCCCTTTGCGCCGTTGGCGTCATAGGACGCGAGGAAGTAGCCGGGCACATCGACTGTGACAGTCTCGGATGCACCTGCGGCCACGTCGATTTTGTCATAGCCCAGCAGCTGGATCGAGGACTTTTCGACGTTGTTCTGCTTGTCGTAGTCGGTGTAGGGGGACTGTCCGTACAGCTCCACCGTAGCCTTGCCGTCCACGTCGCCGGTGTTGCTCACCGTGACAGTCGCCGTAAAGGTGTCGGTGTCGCTGTTGTAGTCCAGTTTGTCAAGGTTGTACTCATAGTTCGTGTAGGACAGACCGTAGCCGAAGGGGAAGCAGACCTCCTCGGCGTAGTTCCAGCCGTCGGTCGAGGCTTTGGTGCCAACCGTGGAATCGGCGTTGCCCTGACCGAGGATGGTGTCCTCGTAGCGGGTCTCGTAGTAGCGGTAGCCGACGTAGATGCCTTCGTTATAGCTGACAAAGCTGTCGCCTGCCGCGCGGGGCGTTTTGCTGCCGTAGTTGTAGGCGTGCAGACCGAAGTTTTCGGCGCTGGGCGCGGACAGGGAGTTAGCGGCAAAGGTGGCGGTGGTGTGACCGGAGGGGTTGACCTCACCGGTCACAACGCGGATGGCGCCGGGCATACCGTAGAAGCCGGGGTTGCCGACCCACAGCACAGCGTCAACATTGTACTCGTCCAGCCAGTCCATCTCCATCGCAAAGACGGAGTTCAGCAGGACGACGGTTTTCTTGAATTTGCCGGAGTCCTTGATTTTCTGGAAGATCGCCTTCTCGTTGTCGTCCAGCTCCAGCATACGTTTGCCCTCGTCGTTGACCATCGCAAGGTCGTTGCCCTCGGTGGCAAAGCGGGACAGCGTAACAAACGCGACATCGCCGTAGGACGCAAACGAGTCGGTGACGCTGCCGGTGAACAGCGCCGGGTCATATTCTCCCACGCTGGAAACGCTTCTTTCTTTCGGCGCGGCGGCGGAAGCGTAGGCGTCCAGCACGGTCTGGTTCACGTTGAAGCCGGCATCCTGCAGGGCGTCAACGGGGGTTTTCTGGTAATCCGGGTTTGTGGAGGAACCGCCTGCGGTGCTGCGGAACACCGGGTCGATGCTGCCGCGGCCAAAGACCGTGACGTTGCGCTCAGACTCGGAAAGCGGCAGGGCATTGTTGCGGTTGTAGAGCAGCACGCTGCCCTCTTCTTCTTCCTGCTCACAGAACTGATAAGCGGCTTCGATGTACTTTGCGTAGCTTGCGTCAGACAGGGTGCCGTCAGCGGAGAACTCCGTGCCGCCGTAAGATGCGTCAGAGCCTTCGATGCCGAGTGCATGGTTGACTTCGCCTTCCTGCTGGAACGCAATGGTCGTTCCGGTCAGGACAAGGTTGGCCACCAGCACAGCCGCGCCGGACAAGCCCAGCCAACGGCGGGACTTGCTTGAGGTTTCCTTTTGTGCCATAGGTTTTTCTCCTTCCTAAACTGTCACAGATGAATGATACGATGCGCTTGCTGCCAAGGGCTGCGCATTTCCCTTTTGCAGAAGCCTTTCGTATCTTTTTCACAAAGCTATCATAAAGGGAAGCGTTGACCGGGTCAATGCAGTTGGCGTAAATGTCAAAAAACACGGCACAAATGACAAAGAAGAAAAGCGACCGCCTTTCGGCAGTCGCTTTTGGGTTATGCAGTTTCTTTTTGGCTTTTCCCGCAGGGGAAGGTGACCACCAGGTAAAAAATCGAGTCCTCCACAAAGCAGTCTGCCGTGCCGCCGTACAGCTCAGCAATGCTTTTGATGCTTTTTATGCCGTAGCCATGCTCTTCGGTATCCTGCTTGGTTGTGACGATAGCGCCGTCCCGCAGCGTCGGCGGTGCGGGGGTGTAGTTCTGCACGCGGATGACCGCCATGTCACGGCAGCGGCTGATGTCCAGTGTGATGACCCGCTTAGACGCATCGCTTACCTGCGTCAGACACTCAATGGCATTGTCCAGCGCATTGCCCAGCAGGGAGTAAATGTGGTAGTGCTTCATATTCTCCAGACAGCTGCCGTCTGCCGAGCAGACCAGCTGAATACCTGCCCGCCCGCAGAGTGCCGACTTTTGGGTCAGCGTGATGTCCAGCGCCTTATTCCCGGTGAAATAGCGCAGGTTCAGGTTGTTCATCTCTTCTTCCAGACGGGCGCGTTCCTCATCCGTGGCGCGGGAATACTGCTGTTTCAGGTCATGGTAGCGGATGTTGATTTTTTCCATGTCTTTTTTTGCCTGCTCATACTGCTGCTTGTCACATTCCAGCAGCTGCGCCAGCATTTCATTCTCGTGTTCCAGACTCTTGATACTGCAATTTGAAAATTCCAGCGCCAGAATCGTGATGGCAAACAGGATGCAGAACGCATTCAGCGCCAGATAGGCGGTCGGGTAGGACTCTGCGCTGCTGTCCAGGACATCCTCCAGCACAACACTCAGGTAGACCGCGGCAATCAGGAAAAAGCCGGAGTAAAGCACGGTCTTGACATTGTCAAACAGCAGGCACCCGCGCCGGATGCGCAGGGTGAACAGCAGGTAGATGACCAGGCAGACCACAAGGTTGCTGAAAAGCAGAATGACAAAGTCAACGCGCCTGTCCGTGCGCCCATGCTGAATCAGCCAAAAAATGGGCATATAGGCCAGCTTACTGGCAATGTGCTGCACCGCGTAGGCACAGGTTGTATAAAACAGGGCGTGCAGCGGGCTGCAGTCAAAGCTGAACCATATCAGGTCAAACAGCAGCGTCGTATACAGCAGCAATTTTGCCCAAAGCGGCAGGAATGCCAGGGTGTCCGTCAGCGCAAGAAAGGCCCATACACCCGCCGCCAACCGCGGAACGAAGCAACTGCGGCGCTGCCCCCACGGGACAAACAGGCAGGCGCATAGAATCATACCCAGCTGGATTTGCTGGTTCAGTATCCAATTTATGACCGGCACGGGTCTTCCCACTCCTTTTTTGCCATATATCGAGAGAATGCTTCGGTGAAGGCGTCCTTGTAGGTGCGCCCGATGGGCAGTGCCGCCCCGCCGATATAGACATTCATACGGCTTACCGCCGTGATACAGCGCAGGTTCACAAGATAACTGGCACTGCATCGTACAAAGCCGTAGGGCGTCAGCTGCGCCGCGATTTCCTGCATCGAACCGCGGTTTTTGATGATCTCGGTCTTACCGTCCCCGCCGCACAGGTTGTACAGCAGGTCGTGCTGGCGCACCTCTACATAGGCGATTTCCGCTGCATCCAGCAGCCGCGTCACGGTGCCGTCCTTGACGACAATGTGCGGCGGCGCAGTCTTTTGACCGGCGCGCTTTTGCAGCACCTTCAGCGCCCGCGTCAGATACATATGGAAGGAGTACCACTGTATCGGCTTTACAATAAAGCCCAGTGCGCCGACACTGTACCCGTTCAGCGCGAATTGCTGCAAATTCGTGCAAAAAATGAGGATGACGTCTTGATCTGTCTCCCGGATTTTTTCGGCCAGTTCCATGCCGGACATCTGCGGCATATCAATGTCCAGATATAAAATGTCAAAATCACGGTCTTGCGCCGCCAGATAGACTGCCGCACAGTCGAACTCCTGTACGTTCAGTTCTGTGCCGTTCTCCGCGCCAAACCGCGCCAGTGCCTGTTTCAGTTGGTCTCTTTCTTGTTTTTCATCGTCCACAATGCCGATTCGGATCATCGTGCGTTCCTCCCTCCGCGCAAGGATCTATACAAATATGATATACCCCCGAACGCAGCCGCGTCAACCTTTTACGAGCGAATCGTCCAATTTTCCCAAGATATTTCAGGTGGCAGTTGCCGCAGTTGCAGCCGCCGTAGATGGGATCATTACCTGTACCGTCTATCCCGAAGTGCCGCCGCGGGTGGAATACGCTCTCTCCGACTTAGGCGAATCCATGCGTCCCATCATGGATGCAATGGAGATTTGGGGGACGGCATATAAAAAATAGAAGGAATAAAAAAGCAGCACAGCCCCCGCCAGAAACTCATAGAGCTTGGCGGGGGCTGTACTATTTTAATCAGCCAATATTTAAATCAGGCCCATCAGGCTGGGCAGGCCCAGAGACAGGGCCGGGATGTAGGTGACGGCCAGCAGGGCGGCAACCAGTGCCACAAAGTAGGGGATCAGCTTGGACGTGACCTGCTCGATGGAGACATGGCCGATGCCGCAGCCGACGAACAGAACCGAGCCGACCGGCGGGGTGATGTTGCCCAGGCACATATTGAAGATCAGCATAACGCCGAACTGGATCTCCGTCATGCCAAAGCTGGTGGCGATGGGCAGGAAGATCGGGGTGAAAATCAGGATGGCCGGGGTGATGTCCATGAACATGCCGATGACCAGCAGGATGATGTTCATGAGCAGGAAGATGATGTACTTGTTTTCAGTCAGGCTCATCAAGCCGTTGGAGATGGCTGCCGGGATGCCGGAGTAGGCCATAACGAAGGACATGGCAGAGGAGGCAGAAATCAGGAACAGGATGATGCCGGACGTTTTGGCGGAGTTGAGCAGGATGCCGAGGAAGCCTTTGAAGTCGATGCTCTTATAGACGATGGAAAGAATCAGGCAGTAGAGAACCGCGACACCTGCGCCCTCAGTGGCGGTGAAGATACCGGAGACGATGCCGCCGATGACAATGACGATCAGCAGCAGAGACGGCACGGCGTCCCAGACGGTCTTGGCAATGCTCTGGCTGTGGTCAATGCCGGTGGCTTTCATGCCAGCCTTTTTTGCGCCGATGAACGCAACGATCATGCAGCACAGGCCCATCAGGATGCCGGGAATGTAACCGGCCATGAACAGCGTGGAGATGGAGACACCGCCCGCGACGGTGGAGTAGACAATGAAGGCAGACGTCGGGGGAATCAGCAGGCCGGTGGGGGCGGAGGCAATGTTGGCGGCGGCGGAGTAGGCGGGGTCGTAGCCGTTTTCTTCCTCAATGGGGCTGATGCAGCCGCCCATGGCGGATGCGGCAGCAACGGAGGAGCCGGACAGCGCGCCGAACAGCATGTTGCCCAGGATGTTGGCCTGCGCCATGGAGCCGGGGATCTTGCCGACGAACAGCTGGGCAAAGTTGACCAGGCGCTTGGCAATACCGCCGTTGTTCATGATGTTGCCGGCCAGGATGAACAGGGGCACAGCAAGCAGAGAGAAGCTCTCCACGCCGGAGTTCATCTTCTGCATCGTGATAAAGGTGATCTGGTCCCAGGACAGGGTGGACATGGCGGTCACGATAGACGACGCCACAATGCTGATGGAGATAGGCACGCCGAGGAACAGCAGCACGCCGAACACGGCGAACAGGATAACGGTGGTCATGGTGATACTCATTTGTCTGCACCCTCCTTGGATTCAACTTTTTCGCCGGTGACGTCCTCATAGATGTTGATGATCTGCGCCAGAACGATGAACACGCCGGAAATCGGGGCGATGGAGTAAACCAGGCTGCGGGGAATACCCAGCAGGGCCGAGAACTCGCGGCTGGCAGAGACAGCCAGCTTAAAGCCGCCGATAGTGAATACGAAGATGGCCATCAGCAGAATCAGACCATCGATGACCACCAGCAGGGCGGTGTGCGCCTTGCCGGTGAATTTGTCGCGGATGAGGGTCAGGGACATGTGCTCCCGGGTGGAGAAGGCGTAGGCCGCGCCGATGAAGCCGGTCCAGATCAGGCTGTAGCGGACAAGCTCCTCGGTGAAAGCCACGGGGCTGTTGAGGATATAGCGGGAGAAAACCTGAATCAGAACCAGCACCGTCATAAAGGTAAGCAGTACGGCGCAGGCAATGCTCAAAATTTTGTCCATCCAGAATTTGATGGCAGCAAAGGTGTTTTTCATGGCTTACTCCTCCCCTCTTGCGGCGTCGATGGTATCCAGCAGCGTCTTGACGCCGGGATACTGCTCCTCGTAGGCTTCGATCATGGGCTGGGTTGCCTCACGGAAGGCTTCCTTGTCGACGTCATAGACGAACTCAACGCCCATCGTCTCCTGTGCTTCCTTGACGGCCTCCTCCACAGCGGTGTCCCACATGACCTTGTGGGCATCGGTGGAATCGTGGGCGGCCTCCAGAATGATTTCCTGATCCTCGGGGCTGATGGTCTCCCAGACCTTCTCACTCATGATGAGGACGTCGGGGATCATGGCGTGCTGATCCACCGAGTAGACCTTGCAGACCTCGCCGTGCTTGCCGGTGGTCAGGGCGGTCTCGTTGTTCTCGGTGCCGTCAATGATGCCGGTCTGCAGCGAGGTGTAAACGTCACCGTAGGACATGGCGACGGGAATGCCGCCCAGATAGCTCATCATGTCGGTCTGGCTCTTCATATCCTGCACGCGGATCTTCAGGCCCTTCAGGTCGGCGGGCGTGCGGATGGCGCGATCCTTCGTGTAGAAGGAGCGTGCGCCGGAGGTGTAATAGGTCAGCGTGACAAAGCCGTCGTCACCGGTGGAGAGGAAGAAGTCCTGCATCTCCTGCGAGTCCATAACATGGTAGAAGTCATCGGTATCGTTGAAGATATAGGGCAGACCGAAGGTGTTGAAGGCATCGTTGTAGGTAGCCAGACCGGGTGCAGAAACCTTGGTCATGGCGATAACGCCGGCCTGCAGCTGCTCAAGGTTCTCGTTTTCGCTGCCGAGCTGGCCGTTGGGGAAGATCTTGACCTGGACGC
>ERZ772851.2121-NODE-2121-length-16130-cov-12.587372_pt1 | contig 16130 bp, 10 predicted proteins | sample MGYA00512137_ERZ772851 | MGnify/ENA primary metagenome ERZ772851 (study PRJEB29015, sample SAMEA2737663) | human gut metagenome | biome: human gut; feature: human-associated habitat; material: faeces | place: China | collected 2012 ... | reverse complement strand
AAGCACGGTAACGTGTGGAGCTGACTGTTACTAATCGATCGAGGGCTTGACCAAATATAGCGAACAATGTTCGCAGGTTTGTTGGATGATTTCTGTGTGAAGTTTTGAAGGTACAATTCAATAAAGTATTGCAATTATAACAATTCTGTTATATAGTAAATGACGTACTAGCTACGTCATTTTTATAAGTATAGGGGATTGGTCAAATGGTATGATAGGGGTCTCCAAAACCTTTGGTGGGAGTTCGATTCTCTCATCCCCTGCTCTAAAAACACCGTAAATTCGGTGTTTTTTTTATGCCATGTTGCATTTCATGTTATATGCAAGGGCGGGATCACAATACGAGCGTTTTGCATATTCTTACAGATTGTAAACTGGATTGCAGCGTGATGGCGGCAGATAATCTGTATATCGGGTACGCATAATTTTCATAGAGAGTTGTAAAAAAAAGAAAATTGCGATATAATAATTTTTGACATATGACGGAAATAGGTATGAGGAGAAAAGATGGCACGACCGACAAAAGCAAGAAGAATCTGTATGGAAGCGGCATATGATAATTTTTGCCCGAATGGTGTTCCGGCAAGGGAAAAAGTCATTATGACGATGGATGAGTATGAAACGATTCGTCTTGTAGACCTTGAGAAGTGTACGCACGAACAATGTGCGAAGCAGATGGGGATTGCCCGCACAACAGTGACCGAAATTTATGAGTCAGCCAGATACAAAATGGCAGACAGCATCGTAAATGGAAAGACATTGGAGATTTCAGGCGGGAATTATCGATTGTGTGATGGAACTGCCCTGTTTTGCTGCAATAAAATATGCAGGCGCACCTCAACGTCCGTCGGAAAAGATGATATTCAAAGAAAGGAAACAGATCAGATGAGAATTGCAGTTACCTATGAAAATGGAGAAATATTTCAGCACTTTGGACACACGGAACAGTTTAAATTATATGATATTGAGAATAGCCAGGTGGTAAGATCCCAGATTGTCGACACAAATGGACAGGGACATGGGGCACTTGCCGGATTTTTGACAGAGGCGGGTGCGGATGTACTGATCTGTGGCGGAATCGGCGGCGGTGCGCAAAGTGCACTTGCAGCGGCTGGCATAAAGCTGTATGGCGGAGTGTCCGGTGCGGCAGATGAAGCGGTAGAAGCTTATCTTGCAGGAAAATTAGATTACAATCCCGATGTGAGATGTTCTCATCACGAGCATGAACATTCCTGTGGGGAACATAAGTGTGGCGAAGACAAGCATGGATGTGCCGGCAACGAAATGCTGTCATAAAAACACGGGACGGGAGAAACAATGATAAACAGAGAAGATATGCTGGAACTGACGCGCAGAATGACGCCCAGCCGCACTTCCTTTACACGTGTGGCAGGCGGCTATATGGAGCCGGGCGGAGAGATCGATGAGAGTTTTAATGTGAACTTTCTCAATCTGTCTGCGGCGGAAAAGGAGAAAAATCTGGCGATTGCCAAGGCGGTTCCGTTTGCAGCAACCAATGTAAACCTGCGCAGCTATGCATTCGGGGATGGAGCAGAACAGAGGAAAATGCGCCAGCTGTTGTACGGAATGCGCGAGTGCGGACTGAAAAATGATGCGTTGCTGTACACGTTTTATGAACTCGTGGGTGCCCGGTACCGTAGCAGGGAGCCGTATGCGATTCTGGTCTTTCACGACCGCTATGATGTGCCGGTAAAGGCATCAGACAAGGAGCGGCAGGGGGAATCGGAGGAGGTATATGAATATCTGATCGGTGTAGTCGCTCCGCTGGTGGGAGAGTACGAGCCGGGGCGGCCGGTCTGCGGGTTTTTATACCCGGCATTTGCCGACAGGAGCACAGACGATGCGCATGTTGCGATCTTTCAGGCGGATCCGGAACACAAAATCCCGGTGTTTGAAGAACTGTTTCTCACACGGTAGCAGAGGAAGATTGTGCCGGAAAAGGTACAAAAATGACGGGATTTGCGACAGCAGAAACCGCGCAGGAATATTGGAAGGAATATAGAAAACATCCCGTTTCGGGATGTTTTTTTTGTGAGTTTGAGCAGTTCTATTTTAACACATCAAAGCATTCCTCGGAATTATTGGATACGACAGAACACGCTTTTGCCGCATTTCTGGGAAAATGTAAAGAAAATTTTTCCAGAATTTTGTGAATGGGAAATTTGACTTTTGGGAAGAATCTAGTATGATGAAACAACGAGTGCGAGAGCAGCTCACAGAGTATCATTCTTGAGGAAAGGAGCAAAATGAACAGAAAAATATTGGACGTGACAATGCTGTGCACTTTATGCATTTGTCTCATGGTTGCGGCCAACATTGAGGAGAAGAACACGATACAGGAGAGCAGAGAAGAGATCAGCAGCGCGTATGTAATTTCTGCGGCAGACAAAGCAGAGGTTCCAGTTGCGGGCGTGTGCCGTGTTTTATCCGGATATTCATTTACGACAGAATCAGATGAAGCGACAGGAATCACAAAGAACCCCAGAATAATGGTAGCAAGCACGGCGCCGTCCGATGCGGCAGAAGAAGTACAGGCACCCACGGAGGAAGCAGAGACACCGGAAGCCAAAGTACAGGCAGCATCGGGGGAAGCAGAGGCACCGGAGGCGGCAGAGAGCAAGCCTGCAACGGTAGAGACGACGACCGGTGCAGAGAACCGCTGGAATATCACATTGACGCAGGAGGAGATAGATTTGTTGGCAAAAATCGTCTGGCTGGAATCGCAGGGCGAGCCGACAGAAGGGCAGGAAGCCGTGGTCGAGGTAGTTTTTAACCGGATGGCTTCCGAAAAATATCCAGATACCTTGTATGACGTGCTCAGTCAGGGAAACCCGACGCAGTTCTGTTCCTGGAAGAACAGAGAGCGGGCGAACCCCACGGAGAAGGAATACACTTCGATTCATGAGGTATTGAATGGAAATACACATATATTAAGAAATGATACGTTATATTTTTCTACGGAACCGTTGACGCCGAGACTGGACCGAAAGATCGGCGGACACAGCTTCTGCTATTAGTAAGGAAGTTTGGGTTAAACCGGAAGGAAAATACGAAGGGAACCCGCAGGGACGAAAGAACCTGCGGGTTCCTTTTGCGTTGCGGGACAAAGCGGCAGACCGGACAAAAGAGAGCGAAAAATGGAAAGAGTTCCCTGTAGATTCCATGTGGTTCCTTTGTTACAATACGGTTGTTGCAGAAATGAAATATTTTTGTAACAAATAAGTAACAATATGGAAGCATATGGAATAAATCGGGAGGATTCTACATAATGAAGAAAAGAATGACAATACTGGCGCTTCTGCTGGCGGGAGCCGTCACACTGGGAAGCTATGGAATGGTGCAGGCAGGACAGGAAAAACGTGAGGTGCCGGTGGCGGGCGTGACACAGACGCTGGCACAGGTGCTTAAGGAAGCCCAAGGAGTGCAGGCGCAGACGGCGGATGCCGTGGAGGAACTGCAAAGTAACGCGGCTGTGGCGCGGATGATGGAACCGGAGATGGTGGCAGAGGAAGCGTGGGAGACGGCGGAGATTGCGGAAAATGAACTTCCGCAGACCGCATCGGAGTTTGCGGATATTGCAGTGGCGCAGGTGAATCACTATGTCAACGTGCGGCAGGAACCGGATACGGAGAGTGAAATTCTTGGAAAACTTTACGACAAATCCGCAGCCACTGTGCTGGAGACGACGGAGGACGGGTGGTACCGGATTACGTCCGGAAATGTGAACGGATATGTCAAGGCGGAATATGTGGTCGTGGGGGATGAGGAGCTTGCCAGAAGTGTGGGAACGCGCCTGGCGACCGTCACAACGACGACCCTGTTCGTGCGGACGGAGCCGACAACCGAGGCGAAGGTGCTTACCATGCTGCCGGACGGCGATGACGTTGTGGTAACCGACGAGTCGACGGAAGGCTGGGCGAAGGTGTCCACCGCGGACGGTGACGGTTATGTGGCACTGGATTATGTGACGTTGTCCACAGAGTACATTCATGCAGAGTCAAAAGCGGAGGAAGAGGCGCGGCTTGCCAGAGAGGAAGCAGAACGGCAGGCGGCAGCCCGTGCGGCGGAGGAAGCGCGCAAAGCCAGAGAGGTGGAGGCGGCACGTGCGGCAGCAGAACAGGAAGCAGCCCGCAAAGCGGCAGAAAAACAGGAGGTGAAAAAATCCGGCGCGGGAAGCAGTGCGGCAGCAGGCGGCAGCAGCGCGGGAAGCGGTTCCGGAAGCAGTGCTGGGCAAAGTGCGCAGACGGCTTCCTCCAACGGTCAGGCGGTGGTCGATTACGCGAGACAGTTTCTGGGAAACCCTTATGTATACGGCGGCAACAGCCTGACAAACGGAACCGACTGCTCCGGATTTGTCAAGGGCGTGTATGCGGCATTTGGAATCAATCTGCCGCGCACATCGGCGGAACAGCGGAGTGTGGGATATGCCGTCAGCCTGTCGGAAATCCAGCCGGGCGACATTGTCTGCTACAGCGGCCACGTCGGCATCTATGCGGGCAACAACACACTGATTCATGCGAGCAATGAAAAGACAGGCATTACGCTGACTTCTCCGGTAACCTACCGCAGCGTGCTGGCGGTGCGGAGAATTTTCTAATCCATCCGGGAGGGCTGCTGTCTCTTAAATATTCCGGTTCCTTGAAATATGACTGGCGGAGAGAACTCCGAAGTGGTATATATATAAGAAAAGGGAGGAAGAGAAGGATGCGGATTGGTGGAATAGAAGCGGGCGGCACCAAGATGGTGTGCGCGATCGGGGAAGTGCAGACAGACAAAGGACAGCCGGGAGAAAGTCAGGTCACAATCACAGAGCGTGTGACGATTCCCACAGAGAAGCCCAAGATTACCCTGCCGCGCATGGCTGCGTTTTTTGAGGGAAAAGGAATCTCGTCACTCGGAATCGGGTGTTTCGGACCGGTGGATCTGCACCGTGCGTCCCCGACCTATGGATATATCACCAGCACGCCGAAGCTGGAATGGCAGAACGTCGATATGGTGGGAATTTTTTCACGGGCGCTCGGCGTCCCGGTCGGATTTGATACGGACGTGAATGCGGCGGTGCTTGGCGAAGTTACCTGGGGAGCCGCAAAAGACTGCGACACGGCAATCTATATTACCGTCGGCACCGGCGTTGGCGTGGGCGTCTACTGTAACGGGGCGCTCATGCACGGGCTGGTGCACCCGGAGGCAGGACATCTTCTTCTGCAGCGTCACCCGAAAGACACCTACGCCGGAAAATGCCCGTACCATGCCAACTGTCTGGAAGGGCTTGCAAGCGGTCCGGCGGTGGAGGCGCGTTGGGGCAGACCGGCAAAGGAACTGGCGGACCGGGAGGATGTCTGGGAGATGGAGGCGTTCTATCTCGCGGAGGCGGTTGCAAATTATGTTCTGACGTATTCTCCGCAGAAGATTGTGCTGTGGGGCGGAATTATGCACCAGAGCCAGCTCTTTTCGATGGTGCGCGCAAAAGTGCAGGAACTGCTGGGCGGGTATATTTCCAATGAGAAAATCTTAAAGGAGATCGATACCTACCTCGTGCCGCCGGCACTCGGAGAAAATCCGGGTATTATGGGAGCGTTTGCGCTCGGTATGCGGGAGGCAGAGTACCGGAAGCCTAAGGAAGCGTAGGGGCGCCGGAGAACAGGACCGCGGAACCGGCGGGAGCGAAAACAGAATTTAGAAGAACAGAAAACGGGAGCGCTATGCCGGAGATTTTTCCTGACACAGCGCTCCCGTGTGATTTTGTAAAAAAGACCGGGTCTTAGTTATCGCCCTCGTCATCTGATGACATGGAGTATACCTGACGCTTTCTTGCCATCTCATCATTCTCGAGATATTCGTCGTAGGTGGATACCTTGTCGACAAAGGTGCCGTCCGGCAGGAACTCGATGATACGGTTCGCTGTAGTCTGGACAACCTGATGGTCACGGGAGGCAAAAAGAATAACGCCCGGGAACTTGATGAGTCCGTTGTTTAATGCGGTGATGGACTCCATATCCAGATGGTCGGTCGGCTCATCTAAGATCAGCACGTTGCTTCCCATAATCATCATGCGGGAAAGCAGGACACGTACTTTTTCTCCACCGGAGAGGACACGCATTTTCTTGGTACCGTCATCGCCGGCGAACAGCATACGTCCGAGGAAACCGCGGACATAGGTTGCATCCTTGATCTCGGAGAACTGTGTCAGCCAGTCAACGATCAGAAGATCGGTATCAAAGATCTCGGTGTTATCCTTCGGGAAGTAGGACTGGCTGGTCGTCACGCCCCACTTGTAGGTGCCGGAATCCGGCTCCATCTCACCGGCAAGAATCTTAAAGAGCGTTGTCTTTGCCAGCTCGTTGCTTCCGACAAACGCGATCTTGTCGTCGTGTCCGACGATAAAGGAGACATTGTCGAGCACCTTGACGCCGTCGATGGTCTTGGTAATGCCTTCGACGGTCAGAACTTCATTGCCGATCTCACGGTTCGGACGGAAGTCGATATACGGGTATTTACGGCTGGACGGACGGATCTCGTCGAGCTGAATCTTTTCCAGGGCACGCTTTCTGGAAGTCGCCTGCTTGGATTTGGAAGCATTCGCGGAGAAACGGGAGATGAATTCCTGCAGCTCCTTGATCTTCTCCTCTTTTTTCTTGTTGGCTTCCTTCATCTGCTTTACGAGAAGCTGGCTGGACTCATACCAGAAATCATAGTTGCCGGCGTAGAGCTGGATCTTTCCGTAGTCGATATCTGCAATGTTTGTGCAGACTTTGTTTAAGAAGTAGCGGTCGTGGGAAACAACGATGACCGTGTTCTCAAAGTTGATTAAGAATTCTTCTAACCAGCTGATCGCATCGAGATCCAGATGGTTGGTCGGCTCATCCAAAAGAAGAATGTCCGGGTTGCCGAAGAGCGCCTGTGCAAGGAGAACCTTGACCTTTAAGGCACTTGGCATATCCGCCATGAGCGTGTAGTGATCCTCCGTCGGAATGCCAAGACCGTTTAACATGGTGGCTGCATCGGACTCGGCATTCCAACCGTCCATATCTGCGAACTCGGCTTCAAGCTCACTGGCGCGGATACCGTCCTCGTCCGTGAAATCCTCTTTCATGTAGATCGCGTCTTTTTCTTTCATGATATCGTAGAGACGCTTGTTGCCCATGATAACGGTATCGAGTACCGTGTACTCGTCATATTTAAAATGATCCTGCTGCAAAAAGGAAAGACGCTGGCCCGGCGTGATGATGACTTCGCCGCTTGTCGGTTCAAGCTGTCCGGACAGAATCTTGAGGAACGTAGATTTTCCGGCGCCGTTTGCACCGATCAGACCGTAGCAGCAGCCCTCTGTGAATTTGATGTTGACATCTTCAAAGAGAGCTTTTTTTCCGATTCGTAAAGTGATGTTGCTTGTACTGATCATATTTATGTTCTCCTAACTTTTCTTGTAAATCACCTGCTTTTATTGCACCAATTCGTATCATACTAAAAAATACGGAGAAATGCAACCGGAACTTCTTATTAAAAAGGGCTTTCACGCTGTGACAAATTGTTTGGATTTCGTTAAAAATTTGATATAATGTACGGGAAGGCAATCGGAGTTATCTTAAGTATGACAGAGGAAATTGCATCTCAGGAGATTGATTTTATGGAGTATGGGGATACGCAAATAAATACAATAGACATGGAGCGGGGGCAGAGAAAAGATCTGATCGGCGAGATGCCGGTCGGAATAGCGGTAGTCCGCGGCGGGAATGAGCTGTATATTGAGATGGTGAACCGGGAATTTTTGCATGCAGAGGGGTATGACAGGGAGGAACTGACCGGAAATACGCCGTTTGTGGAGTATTTGTACCGGGACGATACCGGTGTGCTCGAGGATGCCATCGAAGTGTGCCGGGAACTAAGAACCACGGAGGAGATTGAACTGCGCATCCGCACGAAGAGCGGCGGCGTCTGCTGGGAACTGATGCGGTGCAGACTGTATTATTACCGGGACGCGGTGCCTTACTATATCCTGGTAAGCTGGAACATAGACAAGCGGAAGAATCTGGAGGAAGAACTGCGCCTGATGGAGGAGCAGTACAGCATGTTAGAAGAGGTCACCGATGAATTCCCGCTAGAGTACGACGTTGCACAGCGGCGTTTCAGAGTGCCGCGCAAATATCGCGGGAACGGGCAGCCGGGAACGGCAGGGCGCAGATATATGGATTATGAGGAGATGCTCGCGGATATCTGCGAGGAGGATCGTGCCGCGTATGCCCGGGTGCTGGAGGCAGCCAGCAGGGATGTGCGGACAGGAAGTATTGATTACCGGATGAATGTGGCGGCTGCCGGGGAGGAACCTGTATATGTGTGGTACCGGACGATTTACCGGAGCATTGTCGGGGACAACGGACAGATTATCCGTATCATCGGACGCAGCTACGATGTCAGCTCCGACCGCAGGATTCAGGAGGAACTGTCGGAGGAGGCGAAGCGCGACCCGCTGACAAGGCTTTATAATAAGGTGGCGGCATCCGGAGAGGTAGAACGGATTTTAAAAAGTGAGCCGGAAAAACAGCATGTGCTGTTCCTGATCGATATTGATAATTTTAAGCGGATCAACGATACATTCGGGCATACCGTCGGAGATACGGTAATTACTGATATTGCCGGTGTGATGCAAAGCCGGTTTCAGGAGACAGATGTCACCGCAAGAGTCGGAGGAGATGAATTTCTGGCGCTGATGCGGGATGCGACGCCGGAGGAGGCAAAAGCGCGCGCCGCGGCGCTGGGACGGGAAGCAAGAAAAAAGCTGATCGGCGATGACGCCATCGTTGAGGTGACGCTCAGTATAGGCATGGCGGTATACGGTGAGGATGGAAGAGACTATGAGACCCTGTTTGCGATGGCTGACCGGGCGATGTATGCCACAAAGCGGGAGGGTAAGGACCACTATTCGTTTGCGGGCAAAAAACAGCAAGAGGGAGCAGAGCGGGAGCGCAGGCGCGACAGGATTGAATATGCTCCGGAAAGCGGGCAGAAGGTGGATAAAGAGTTCCTGAATTTTGCGTTCAGCCTTCTCTCGCATGCGAAAGATATCAACGGATCATTAAACGTATTGATCGAACAGATTGGGAAAAAATACGGGCTGGGCTTTGCCATGGTGTTTGAGTACCGGGAAGAACAGCAGGAAATGGTGCTGATGAATTACTGGAACCGGGATGGCAGCCGGGTGGAACAACAGGTTTTCCCACAATCGGTTACAGTGTTCCGGGAGGCGGAAATCGGGCGTTTTGTCTCGGCGCCAACGGAAGATATATTAACGGAGGTTCCCCAGTTGGGGGCGGAGAAATATCATGGAACTTCCATCAAAAACTGTGGAAATGTAAAGTTTGAATTTTCCGGTAACAGAAGTGGCTGCCTGTGTGTGGGAAGCAGCAGTGCAGAGGGATTTTCCAAAGAGGAAGCAGGGATGCTCAGTGAACTCGCGCGGGTGGTTGCTGTATTTGTCTCCCTTCGTAGCAGGCAGAGCGATGACCAGGCAGAGATACGGCATCTGCAGAATCAGGATATGCTGACGGAACTGTATAATCTGGACACATTCCGCAGGCTGATCCGGAAAAAATTAAAGAGCGGTGGGCTTGCGCAGGATGAGAACATGGTGTACGCGCTGGTAAATCTGGACGTGAACAACTTTGCCTATGTAAATGAAAATTATGGACAGGAGGCCGGCGACAGTATTCTGCAGGAGCTTGCAGCGTTAATCCGCAGCGAGTCCCATGTCGTGGAGGCCTGTAGAATGTATTCGGATTATTTCATTGAGCTGGTCAGAGGAACGGACAAAAAGAACATTCTGGGGCTTGTGGAGAGAGAGGATCAGATGTTTGGCGAACAGTTAAAGATCCGCTATCCGGCGGGAGCCATGCAGCTTTCGGCTGGAATCTGCTTTATCGATGACGGGGAAGAGACGTTTGAGAAGATACTGGAGGGAGCCAATCTGGCACGAAAGCTTGCCAAGGAGCAGAATGCGGGAGCGGTCGTTTACCGGGATGACATGAGGAAAAAACGTGATGAGGGAATCCGGATTACCGGAAGATTTTACGCGGCACTGCAGCGGGGCGAGTTCGAGGTATATTTACAGCCGAAGTTCCTGCTCCGCGAGGAGCGGGTCTACGGCGCCGAGGCGCTTGCACGCTGGCGTCTGGAATCCGGCGAGATTCTGTCTCCCGCACGGTTTATCCCTGCCCTGGAAAATATAGGATATATTGTAGATCTGGATTTTTATATTCTGGAACAGCTGCTTCGGGCGATGCGCCGCTGGAGGGATTCAGGAAGAGAACTGTTTACGATCTCCACCAATTTTTCCAGGAGAAATTTTGAGAACGGCGGCGACGATTTTATCGAACGCCTGCAGAATACCCTGCAGCGGTACGGGATTGATCCGTGCTACATAGAGATCGAGGTGACGGAGAGTGTGATTGTGGAGAAGTTAGACAGCTTAAAGGCGTGTCTTACCAGACTTGGCAAACTCGGCTACCGCATCGCCATCGATGATTTCGGAACAGGCTACTCATCGTTGAGTGTGCTGTTGGAGATTCCAGCAAATGTAGTCAAGATCGATAAGAGTTTTACCGACAAAATCCACCAGAACGGACAGAGTGCTTTTGTCTACCAGATGGGGCAGTTCATCCAGTCGGCAAAGGAGGAGGTGATTTTTGAGGGAATTGAGGAGGAGCAGCAGCGGACGTTTTTGATGGAGTGCGGTTTTAACTACGGTCAGGGCTATTATTTTGACCGCCCGCTGCCCATGGAGGAGTTTGAAAAAAAGTATATCTGACCGGGGACAAACAGAACATGACAAATATAGATTGCACACGTTTTCGTACAGTCTGAAACCTTTACAATCGACAAATTAAATGCTAAAATTAGTCTTAAGTCGGAATATGACACTCTATTTTAATTTAAGGAGGAATAATAATGTCCAGAGCAAAACAGTCAATGGACGGTAATACAGCGGCAGCTCACGTAGCTTATGCGTTTACAGATGTTGCAGCTATTTACCCAATTACACCTTCCAGCCCGATGGCAGATACCGTAGATCAGTGGTCTGCAGCAGGACAGGAGAATATTTTTGGCAATCAGGTCAAAGTCGTAGAGATGGAGTCTGAGGCAGGTGCAGCAGGTGCCGTACACGGTTCCCTTGCAGCAGGTGCGCTGACCACAACCTTTACAGCATCCCAGGGTCTGTTACTTATGATCCCGAACATGTACAAAATCGCAGGCGAGCAGCTTCCTTGTGTATTCGACGTATCCGCGCGTACCGTAGCTACCCAGTCTTTAAATATTTTTGGTGATCATAGCGATGTTTACGCCTGTCGTCAGACCGGTTTCGCTATGCTGTGCGAGACCAACCCGCAGGAAGTTATGGACTTAAGCCCGGTAGCTCATCTTGCTACAATCGAGGGTAAGGTTCCGTTCATCAACTTCTTCGACGGATTCCGTACTTCCCATGAGATCCAGAAGATCGAGAAGTGGGATTATGCAGATCTCAAAGAGATGTGCAACATGGATGCAGTTGCAGAGTTCCGTGCACATGCACTGAATCCGGAGCATCCGGCTATGCGTGGTTCCCACGAGAACGGAGATGTTTTCTTCCAGCATCGTGAGGCTTGCAACACAGCTTACAATGAACTCCCGGCAATCGTTGAGAAGTACATGAAGAAAGTCAACGAGAAGCTTGGCACAAACTATGATCTGTTCAACTACTACGGAGCACCGGACGCAGAGCGCGTTATCGTAGCTATGGGTTCTATCAACGACGTAGCGGAAGAGGTAATCGACTACTTAACCGCTAAGGGTGAGAAGGTCGGACTTGTAAAGGTTCGTCTGTATCGTCCGTGGGTATCCGAGGCATTTTTAAAGGCTCTTCCTAAGACAGCTAAGAAGGTTGCTGTTCTTGACAGAACAAAGGAGCCGGGCGCACTTGGTGATCCGTTATACCTTGATGTTGCAACCACACTCCGTGAGGCTGGTCTCGACACTGTTGTCCTGACAGGCGGACGTTACGGATTAGGTTCCAAGGATACACCTCCTTCAAGTGTATTCGCTGTATACAAAGAGCTGGAGAAAGATGCTCCGAAGGCTCGTTTCACAATCGGTATCGTAGATGATGTTACGAACTTAAGCTTACCAGAGGTTAAGCCGGCTCCGATCACATCTGCAGAAGGTACTGTAGAGTGTAAGTTCTGGGGTCTCGGCGGTGATGGTACTGTTGGTGCGAACAAGAACTCCACCAAGATCATCGGTGACCACACAGACAAGTACATCCAGGCATACTTCCAGTATGACTCCAAGAAGACCGGTGGTGTTACCATTTCCCACTTAAGATTCGGTGACAAGCCAATCAGAAGCCCGTACTACATCAACCAGGCAGACTTCGTTGCATGTCATAACCCGTCTTATGTAACCAAGGGATTCAAGATGGTTCAGGACGTTAAGCCGGGCGGAGTATTCATGATCAACTGCCAGTGGTCTGATGAAGAGTTAGCTCATCATCTGAATGCAGATGCGAAGAAGTACATCGCAGAGAACAACATTCAGTTATATACAATCAACGCAATCGACAAGGCAATCGAGATCGGTATGGGCAAGCGTACCAACACGATCTTACAGTCTGCATTCTTCAAACTTGCAAACGTTATGCCGATCGATCAGGCAGTAGAGTTCATGAAAGCTGCAGCTAAGAAGTCCTACGGTAAGAAGGGCGACGCAGTTGTAGAGATGAACTACAAGGCAATTGATGCCGGTGTAGACGCAGTACATAAGGTAGAGGTTCCGGCTTCCTGGAAGAATCCGGAGGCAGACGCAGCTCCTGCAGAGCTTAAGGGTCTTCCGAAGACTGTTAAGATGGTAAGAGACTTAATGGAGCCGATCTCCTTAATGGATGGCGATTCCCTTCCGGTATCTGCATTCAAGGAGAACCCGGACGGACAGTTCGAGCTTGGCGCTGCTGCATATGAGAAGCGTGGTACAGCCGTAACCGTTCCGACATGGAATGCTGAGAAGTGTATCCAGTGTAACCAGTGTGCATTTGTATGTTCTCATGCAACCATTCGTCCGTTCATGCTGAGCGAGGATGAGGTGAAGGCAGCTCCTTCCAACATCAAGCTTGCAGATACAAAGCCGAAAGCAAGCGAGTACAAGTACACCATGAGCGTATCTCCGTTAGACTGTATGGGATGCGGTGAGTGTATCACTGTCTGCCCGGTAGGCGCAATCGAGATGGTTCCGCAGGAGTCTCAGGCAGAAGAGCAGCCGGTATTCGATTACTTGGTAGCAAACGTAGGCAAGAAGCCTGGCATGCCGGCAGACAACACTGTAAAGGGATCCCAGTTCAACCAGCCGCTGCTTGAGTTCTCTGGTTCCTGTGCAGGATGTGCTGAGACATCTTACGCTCGTCTGATCACACAGCTGTTCGGTGAGCATATGTACATCAGTAACGCAACCGGATGTTCCTCTATCTGGGGTGGTCCGGCAGCTACATCACCATATACGGTAAACAAAGATTCCAAGAAGGGACCGGCATGGGCAAACTCCTTATTCGAGGATAACGCTGAGCATGGTCTTGGTATGGAAATCGGTCAGAAGGTACTTCGTGAGCAGGCAATCGCTTCTGCAGAGAAGTGCGCAACATCTGACAAGGCAAGCGCTGAGTTAAAGGCAGCATTTGACAAGTTCGTTGAGACAAAGAACGATACAAAGGCAAATACTCCTGCAGCAGCAGCTCTTGTAGCAGAGTTAGAGAAGGCAGCAGCAGCCGGATGCCCGGATGCAAAGGCTGCAGTTGAGAAGAAAGATTACCTCGCTAAGAAGTCCGTATGGATCTTCGGTGGTGACGGTTGGGCATACGATATCGGATTCGGCGGTCTGGATCACGTACTTGCTTCCGGTGAGAACGTAAACGTTATGGTATTCGATACCGAGATGTACTCCAATACAGGTGGTCAGGCTTCCAAGGCTTCCAACATCGGTGAGGTTTGCCAGTTCGCAGCTTCTGGTAAGGAAGTTGGCAAGAAGAGCCTTGCAGAGATCGCTATGAGCTACGGTTATGTATATGTAGCACAGATCGCTCTCGGTGCAAACATGGCTCAGGCTGTCAAGGTTATCGCTGAGGCTGAGGCTTACAACGGACCGTCTCTGATCATCGGTTACGCTCCATGTGAGCTGCACGGTGTAAAGGGTGGTATGAACCACTGCCAGGATGAGATGAAGAAAGCAGTAGCAGCAGGTTACTGGAACCTCTTCTCCTTCAATCCGCAGCTCAAGGCAGAGGGCAAGAATCCGTTCACTCTGACATCCAAGCCGGGCGACGGTTCTTATCAGGATTTCCTGAACAACGAGACACGTTACAGCCGTCTGACCAGAGCATTCCCGGAGAGAGCAGAAAGACTGTTCAAGGCTTCCGAGGAAGCTGCAAAGGCTCGTTACGAGCACTTACAGAGACTGGTAGAGCTGTACAAATAATCAGTCCGATCAGCAGATTGTGTAATGCATAGAAGGATCGCAGTTCATGTTTCCATGGACTGCGGTCCTTTTTGTGCGTTATACTTGCACGTTTGTAATTAGATATGTTAAAATAAGCCGAAGTATATTAGACAATAACGTATAGGACAGGAAGAGAAAATGATGCAGTTAAGCAGAGGGAAAAAACATTTTTTGCACCGCAAATACAGAGTGGCACTGGCATGTCTGATCGCAGTCAGTCTTATTGGCGGTTGCGGATATCATAAAAGCTATCATCTGGAGCGGAAATACGGCGACGTTCTGGAATCGTTTTTGCCGGACGGGTATGAGATCACAAGGACCGAGAAGGAAGATAAGGTAAACGGAAAACACTATTATACCAGCAATAATCATCCTACTTTAGATGGATACGTATACGACACATATGATTATTACAGCATTGATTACGGATATAACAATTCCCACTCCTGGTATATCAGCACGTATCTGGTCGCAAACGGAACATACGAGGATGACGACTGGATGGCATCACAGGTATGGGGGCAGATTATCTATGAGATCGAGCGTCTGATACGCAGCACGACAACAACGTATAAGTATGAGGATGAAAACGGAGACTCCCAGAATTTTGGAGCAGTGTGCACGCTGCATGGAATGGAACTCTACTGTGATATGGATGACCTGGAGATTTTGAATAACCCGACCGGGATCAATCTGGCTGAATTTACATGGGATGATGTGAGAAGTCTCGGTAATCCGGAGATAAAACTTTATGCAACGTCTTCCCATAAGGATGCGCTTAGCGAAGAAGTACTCAGGGCAGTACAGGCGGCGATTGAGGCAGATGCGGGAGATGGAATCACAATCACAATCGAACCGGACAAATAAGGAAGAACACAGTTCCTGGTAAAGGAACTGTGTTCTTTCATTGTGCTTGCATGAAGATTGGAATATAATCAGGTTAGATCTGACAGAGGAAGTGCAGGAAAGATGAACAGAAAAAAGAAGCAGATTCATTTGTCAAAAGAGAATGAGAAAGTCTTTCGGGAGATTCTTACGGAGGTATGCAAAAATTCCAGATTGCTCTCTTCCAACCGCTTTGTGCAGCATGGTTCTACGAGCGTTTTCCGTCACAGTGTGGCGGTGGCGTATGTCAGTTTTTACATTGCGGAAAAGTACAGGATTCGTGTAGATCAACACGCCTTGATCCGGGGAGCACTGCTCCATGATTACTTTCTATACGACTGGCATGAGAAGGACGATTCCCATAAGTGGCATGGATTTTATCATGCAGGAAAAGCGCTGCAGAATGCGATGGAAGAGTTTGCGTTGAGTGAGATTGAGAAGGAGACGATCCGCCGGCATATGTTTCCGCTCAATCCGATTCCGCCGCGCTGCAGGGAGGCGTGGATTGTGACACTGGCGGATAAGATCTGCTCTGGCGGGGAGACTGTCGAGGGACTTTGGGAGAAGTTTGAGGAGATTAGGAATCCTTCATAAAATAGAATTGCCGCAATAAAGCATATCGTTCTTTGCTTTGATAAGTAATATTATAAGAAACAGATATTTAAAAGTTCCAGATAAACATGCGGCGACAAATTCTGACCGCAAAATCCGGTATT
>ERZ772851.2119-NODE-2119-length-16135-cov-6.378234_pt1 | contig 16135 bp, 14 predicted proteins | sample MGYA00512137_ERZ772851 | MGnify/ENA primary metagenome ERZ772851 (study PRJEB29015, sample SAMEA2737663) | human gut metagenome | biome: human gut; feature: human-associated habitat; material: faeces | place: China | collected 2012 ... | reverse complement strand
GGTGCATTTTTCCATCCGGCGTATCGTACAGGATGCGGCAGGGCACAACATCCACCCCGGCTCCCGCCGCAATGACGAACAGGCCGCTCTTGGGCGGCAGAAGCTTTCCGTCCTTTTCGCGGGTGCCCTCCGGGAAGATGAGCAGTGTTTCGCCGTTTCTGCACTTTTCTACGGTCTGCTCAATGGCAGCCATTTCATCCTTTGTGCCGCGCACGCACACCGCGCCGCAGCAGCGGAAGAACCATGTGAGCAGGGCGTTGATCTCGAACAGTTCCTTCTTGGCGAACACGATCATCCGCCTGCTCCACCGGGTGACCACGATGAACACCGGGTCGATGGCGGAGACATGGGTGGGCGCAAGGATGCAGCCCTTTGTCTGCACCTTTTTCAGGTTTTCGCGGCCCTCTACATGGATGCGAAAGCCGATATGCCACAAAAGCCACGCAAAGGGCACTAAGATGTAATATAATATCATTTTATCGTTTTATTCACTTTCTCCGCAATGATCTTCTTCATTGCAGCAAGGCTCTGTTCAAAATCCAGCTCCGAAGTGTCCAGCAGCACGGCATCGTCCGCCTGCTTCAGGGGTGCAGCGGCACGGTGGGTGTCCTGATAGTCCCGCTGCTTCACGTCGGCCAGCACCTCTTCATAGGGAGTATCGATGCCCTTGGCCTGATACTCTTTCCACCTGCGTGTGGCGCGGGCTTCCGGCGTGGCGGTGAGGAAGATCTTCACCGTGGCATCCGGCAGCACCACCGTGCCGATGTCGCGGCCGTCCATCAGCACGTCCTGCTTTTTGGCCATATCCCGCTGCAGTTCCAGCAGAAAGGCGCGCACAGCCGGGTTTGCGCCCACGGCAGAGGCAGCCATACCTGCGGCCTCGGTGCGGATGGCGGTGCTCACATCCTCTTCCTTTAAATAAATGTGCTGCTCGCCCTCAATGGAGGCCAGCCGCAGCTCGATCTGGGGAAGCAGCGCGTTCACTGCGTCGTTGTCCTTAGGGTCCTTGCCTGCGCGCAGGGCATACAGGCCGATGGCGCGGTACATGGCACCGGTATCCACATAAATATAGCCCATTTCAGCCGCAAAACGGCGTGCCAGCGTAGATTTGCCTGCACCTGCAGGCCCGTCGATCGCAACAGATACCATGTTGTATCTCTCCTTTTTAAACTGAACGATTTAAAATGGCCTCTGCTCACGCTGTGGCCATCTTCAGCGGAAAATCATTTTAATATTTTTGCGCTCTGCGGAGCGCTCCAAACACATTTTCACCGGATGGGGTCGTAACGGAGAACTGCATTGCTGCTCGTTCCCTTCAGGAACAGTTGCGCAGCGGTCTGTGAGACTATCCCGGCAACAACCCTTTTTGTGAAAACGTATTTTGAAAACGACCGCAGTCGTTTTCAAAATACAAATCAAAAAAATCTATTCCAATAAATATGCCCAGAGCAGCGCGGAGGGCATTTAAAATTGTTTTATCTGTAATTACAGATGATTTGCAAATGCCTGTGCAGTGCAGAAGGCGATCTGCAGGTTGTAGCCGCCGGTATAGGCATCCACATCCAGCACTTCGCCTGCAAAGTAAAGGCCCAGCGCCTTTTTGCTCTGCATGGTTTTGGGGTCCACCTCCCGCACGGACACGCCGCCGCTGGTGATCACCGCGTGGGCCAGATCGCCCCGAGCATCAATGGACACCCGCCAGTGCTTCATCAGCTGCACCAGCTCCCTCTTCTGCTCCCGGGTGATTTGGTTTGCCTTGGTAGCCGGGTCGATGCCCCAGCGCGCCACCATCACCGGCTGCATACTGGACGGCAAAAGCTTTACCAGCGCGCCCTGCGCCGCATGGTTTGCCAGCAGGGCAAAATCCCGCGTGATGCGGTCGTAAAGCTGCTCCTCGCTGAGAGCGGGCTTGAGGTCGATCTCCGCATGATACTTGTGTTTTTTCATGTCGCCCAGATGGCTGGATGCGCTCAAAGTCAGCGGGCCGCTGATGCCAAAATGAGTGAACAGCATTTCGCCCTGCTCGTCAAAAATGGCCTTGCTGTCCTCGAACAGGGTCAGGGTGACGTTTTTCAGCGCCAAGCCCATCATCTTTTTGCAGTCCGCGTCATGGCTCACAAGACTGACCAGACTGGGCACCGGCTCGATGAGGGTGTGCCCGGCCTGCTGGGCCAGTTTGTAGCCGTCGCCGGTAGAGCCGGTGGTGGGGTAGCTCACGCCGCCGGTGGCCACCAGCACGGCATCCGCCCGGTACTCCCGGCCGGAGGTGCCCCGCACACCGATGCACCGCAGTGCCGGGCCTGCCTTTTTCTTTTTGGGGTGGCGCGGGTTTTCCGGTGCGGCGGGAGCTGCTTCCGGCTCCGGTGTTACCTCTTCCAATAGCAGCTTTTTCGCGCCGTCATGCACGAGTTCAGCATCCTGCGCATAGCGCAAAAGAGCCTGCCGGATCTCTTCGGCCTTGTCCGACACCGGAAACACCCGGCGTCCGCGCTCCACCTTCAGCTCCACGCCAAGGCCCTCGAACAGTTCCATGGTCTTTGCCGGTGGAAAGGCCCCCAGCGACGAATACAGAAAGCGCGGGTTGGTGCGCACATGGCGCAGAAACTCCTCTGCCGGGCAGTCGTTGGTCACATTGCAGCGGCCCTTGCCGGTGACAAGGATCTTCTGGCCGGGCTTGTCCATGTGTTCCAGCACCGTCACCTGATGCCCTTGCCGCACGGCGGCACCCGCCGCCATCAGTCCTGCCGCGCCTGCGCCGACGATCAATACTTTCGCCATCCGTTTTCTCTCCCATCGCCTAATAATACGAGTATATCATACCAGAATCGACACACAAAAGCAATGTGTTGCCGTATTTCTGCCAATTACAACAGCTGGGCAAGGATGCTGTTCTGCACGATGAGACCCGCCGGGGTCAGGGCAAGGGTGCGGCCATCAAAGCTTGCATAGCCCGCCTGGACGCAGTTTTGCACAAAGGCCAGCTGTGCGGTGGAAAATTCTTTCCCGTAAAGTTTTTTGTATGCATCCAGCGAAAGGCCTTTGCGCAGACGCAGCTGTAAAATAAGGTAGTCCTCTGCGCCGCAGCTGCCGTCCATCACCGGGGCGGCGGCATCGTTCAGGAAAGCGGCGGTGTCCGGCGGGTAGTAGAACCGTCTGCCGCCCATGCAGGAGTGCGCCGCCGGGCCAAGCCCCAGATAGTCGCCGCAGTCCCAGTAAATGAGGTTGTGTCTGCCCTCATAGCCGGGCTTTGCAAAGTTAGAGATCTCGTACTGTTTGTAGCCGTGGTGTTCCAGCTGTTCCACTGCATAAAGGTAAAAATCGGCGGCTTCATCGCCGGTGGGCAGGCCTTCGGGCGGATGTTTACCAAAGGCCGAATCCGGCTCGATCTTCAGCAGATATGCCGAAATATGGGTAGCCCCACCACCCTCGATCAGTTCCAGCGTTTCGTCAAACTCGGCTTCGGTGTAGTGCGGCAGTGCCAGCATGATGTCGCCGCTGATGTTCGTAAACCCTGCGTGCCGGGCGGCGGCAAATGCAGCCCGCGCCTGCTTTGCCGTGTGCGGCCTGCCCAGTGTGCGCAGCTGGGTATCCCGGGCAGACTGCACCCCGAAAGAGATGCGGTTCACGCCCGCCTCCCGGAAGCCTGCAAGGCTTTCTTCCGTCACCGTCTCCGGGTTTGCTTCCAGTGTGATCTCGGCCCCCGGCATCGGCCGGGCCGCATCGATCAGCTGTTTTGCCTGCTCCGGGCGCAGCAGGCTGGGCGTGCCGCCGCCAAAATAAAGGGTGTCCGGCTGCAGAGGTGCTTCCGGCGCAAAGCGGGAAAGCTCCCGCACAAGAGCCTCCACATAGGCATCCGGTACGCCGCGCTCACCGGGATGGGAATAGAAATCGCAGTATCTGCATTTGGAAAAACAGTACGGAATGTGTAAATAAAGCCCAAGAGACATACAATATCACAGCCTTTTTCATGAAACGTTCATTTCTATGCAGTATACTATATTCCGTAGACCGGAGCAAGGAAAAAGTGTTCCGGCAGAAAGAGACTGGAGGAGTCCCATATGGATTACAATTACAATGGTTACGATCGAGGCTACACGGAGCCTGCCATGACCTCGGCTGACTATATGAACCGCACCTATCGCTGGATGGCGGTAGGCCTGCTCATCACCTTTGCCGCGGCGTTCGTTACAGCCGCTACCCCGCTGCTGTACGTTGTCAACTCGCTGTATCTGGTGTTCACCATCGCAGAGCTGGTGCTGGTGTATGTGCTCAGCTCCCGCGTGCAGAACATGTCGGTGGGCGGTGCAAGAGCCACCTTCTTTGCCTATGCACTGCTCAACGGCATGGTGCTGAGCTACTACTTCCTGGTATTTGATCTGGGCACTCTGGTGCTGGCCTTCCTTGCCACCTCGCTGTACTTCGGCCTGATGGCGGTCTACGGCACTACTACCCACAAGGATCTGTCCGGCTGGGGTCCCAAGCTGATGATGGGCCTGTTCGCGCTCATCATCACCGGCTTTGTGGGCATGCTGTTCGGCATGAGCTTCCTTACCACGGTGCTGTACAGCGCTGTCGGTCTGGTGGTGTTCATGCTGCTGACCGCCTACGACACCCAGAAGCTGAGCCAGATGTTCTCCTACTACGCCTATGACGGTGAGCTGGCCGAGAAGGCTTCCATCTACGGCGCACTGACGTTGTATCTGGACTTCATCAACATCTTCCTGTATGTTGTGCGCCTGCTGGGCATGAACAGCCGCCGCCGCAACTGATTTTTGATCCGCAAAGGCTCTCCCGAAAAGGGAGGGCCTTTTTGTTTGGTAATATCATTTAGAATATCCTCCGCTTCACTCTGGGTATCAGCACAGAAGGCCACAGAGGGAAGATGCATTTTCCGGCTGCGGCCCCTCTCGTGAAAACGCAGAACCGGTCAGACCGCGGTCTGACCGGTTCTGCATCACTATAAATGCAATTCCGCTATTATGGCCAGAATGAAATGGAGGCCATTTTAAATCGTTCCGTGCATAAAACCTGCCCTGCTGTCCCACACTAAGCCCAGAAGCAATGCGTACACAATGCAGCAGATGGGAGTAACGACAATGGAGCAGATCAAAAAGTTTTTGCGCAGCAGGGGCTTTACACTGGCACTGCTGGCCTGTCTCGTCGCAGCCGCAGCGGCGGGCGTGTGGGCAGTGCGCACCGTGCGGGATGAACTGAAAAAGAGCTACGACGACCTGACGACCCCGCAGGAAGAACCTGCACCGGAGCCGCAGCTCACCCTTGACCCACAGGAGGACGATGTATGGCAGCAGCCCGTGACCGACGCCGCAGAATCTGCGGCAAATGTACCCAAGCCCGCATCCTCTGCGTCCTCTTCTGGGGCGCAGTCTGGCTCTGGTTTGGTGCACGAACCCTCCGCACTGCAGGGCGCATCCTCGCCTGCCAGCAGTTCAGCTGCGCCTGCCTCCACGCAGCCCGTCTCGGGCAGGGTCTTGAACGCCTACAGCGGCGATGAGCTGGTGTACAGCAGCACCCTTGGCGACTGGCGCACCCACAACGGTGTGGACTACGCCTGTGCGCAGGATGCACAGGTGTGTGCTCCCGCCGCCGGTAAGGTGACCGCCGTGGACACCGATAGCCGCTGGGGCAGTGTGGTGTGCATCGAGGACAGCGCCGGGCACCTGTGGCGGGTGTGCGGCACTGCCGACCCCACGGTGCAGACCGGCGATGAAGTGAGTGTGGGCCAGATACTTGGCCGTGCAGGCAGCATTCCCAACGAATGCGCCGAGGAGACGCATATCCATCTGGAAGTACTGCAGGGTGAGCAGTACCTTGACCCGGCAAAGCTGCTGAACTGATGCAGTTCGCCGTATCCCCTGCGTATTTTTCAGTAAAATATTCCAAGCAGCAAAAAATCGGAAAGGCCGTTCTGGTCTTTCCGATTTTTCATTCTATAGGATAGATGCAGGCTCAGGCATTTTCCAGCTCAACCACCGGCCAGCCCAGAAGGCGGATGGCTTCGCGGTCGTGGGTAGCCAGCAAGACAGGCTTTTCTCCGCGGCGCTCCCGCAGCAGCGCCGCAGCAGCGGCAAGGGTGTCCGGGTCCATGCCGGTAAAGGGTTCGTCTAACAGCAGCGTATCGCTGGCGGCCCACAAAGCCCGCAGCAGAGCCGTGCGGCGCTTCTGTCCGCCGGAAAGCCGTGCGGCAGGCAGGGCCAATGCGGCAGCATCCATGCCAAACTGTTGAAAATCTTTTATGATTTGCTCTTTGTATTGTTCTGCACTGCCGGGCAATACCAGCGTCACGTTCTGCACAGCTGTCAGCTGCGGGCAGAGCCGGTCTTCCTGAAACACTGCTGCCACCCGGCCAACGCCCTGTACTATGCCAGAAGTGGGTTCTTCCAGCCCCATGAGGATGCGCAGCAATGTGGTCTTGCCCCAGCCGCTGGGTGCCCACAGCACCGCCGGGCCTTCCACCGTGAGGCAGAGATCCCGGAAAAGCGTTTTCTTCCCGAACTGTTTTGTCAGATGCTCGATGGTCAGCATTGCGGCACCTCCCCGGTCACAGCGCGGGTCACGCAGTCCAGAAGCAGCAGGAACAGCTTTTCAAACCCGGCGCTGAGCAGGATGATCACAAACGTCCATGCGAACAGCTCCCCGGTGGAAAGGGTGATCTTGGCCCGGTAGAGTGCATCGCCGATGCTGCCATTGGGCAGGCCGATCACCTCAGCGGCAACGCCGCTCTTCCAGCAGATGCCAAGGGCCACGCTGCATCCCTGCCGGAAGGCCGGCAGCACCGCAGGCAGCCACACCGCCCGCAGCCGTCGGCCCAGCGGAAGGCGAAACACCTTCGTCATCTCCAACAGCTGTGGGTCTGCGCTCTGGATGCCGGTGCGCACCGCACCGTACAGCACGGGCAGCACCATTAAAAAGCTGATGAGCACCGAAAGCGATGCCCCCCGCACCCACACCAGCGCCAGAATGATAAAGCTTGCCACCGGCGTGGCTTTGACCAGCTGCAGCACCGGAGCAAGCAGCACATCTGCCGTGTGCCACGCCTGTGCGGCCACAGCCAGTACGATGCTTACGGCCACGCCCAGCCCAAAACCCAGCAGAATGCGCCCGGAGCTGAAACCCACCCGCTGCCAGAACTCTGCCTGCGGCAAAAGCTGCAAAAGAGTGCGCACCGCCTGCACCGGCGAAACAAGGAACACCTCCTGTCCCACCGCCATGGCGGCGCACTGCCACACCGCCAGCCAAAAGGCCGCAGCGCCCAGCCGCTGAAAAAATTGTTTATGTCGCTTCATAAACTTACCTGCTCCTGATTACAAATAAATGCAGGACGGCAGGGTGTTTCTTCAGCGAATGATCCGAGGATAGGACCCTGTTGCCATAAGGCAATAGGGCGGGAGCTGGAAGCCCCGAATTTCGCGGAGAAAGCGCCCTGATGGCCTGCTCAGTTCTACATTATACATTATAATACCATATCTCTTTCCAAACGCCAATGACCCGTGCATCATGATGCATAAGAGCTTATCATGCCTGTCATTACTTTTCTTCATGTTTTTCTTTCTTGACATGAAATGCATAAAACGATAAACTGAACTGTATGAATCTCTGTCATCTTTGATGCAAGAAAGAAATGAGGTGTCTGTCCTATGCAGAAGCTTTCCGGCAAAAATCTGCTTCTGGTCGGCTTTACACTGTTTTCCATGTTTTTTGGTGCAGGCAATCTGATCTTCCCGCCGCATCTGGGCGCACAGGCCGGTACCAGCCTCTGGCCTGCCTTTGCGGGCCTTGCCGTCAGCGCCGTCGGCCTGCCCATTGCGGGCGTGGTGGCTGTGGCACGGGCAGGTGGTCTGGACAGGCTTGCCGGCCGGGTGCATCCGGTGTTCGCCATGGTGTTCACCATTCTGGTGTATCTTTCCATCGGGCCCTGCCTTGCCATTCCCCGCACCGCCAGTACCTCCTTCCAGATGCTGGTGCCGTTGGTGGGCAGCAGTGCCGGGCTGCAGCTGGGCTACTCAGCAGTATTTTTTGCCGCGGCCTTTCTGGTGGCGCTGCGGCCGGAAAAGCTTACCGACTGGCTGGGCCGCATCCTCTGCCCCTGTCTGATCGTGCTCATCGTGGTGCTGTTTGCCGGGTGTCTCACCCATCCGCTGGCGGCACACTACGGCACACCCAGCGCAGAGTACGCAGCCCTGCCCGCTGTGCAGGGCATCCTGTACGGCTACCAGACCATGGACACGCTGGCCGGGCTGAATTTTGGCGCGGTCATCGCCCTGAACATCCGCGCCCGGGGTGTCACAGAGAGCCGCGCCGTGGAGGGCGGCACCATCCGGGCCGGTTTTATTGCAGGCGGGCTGCTGCTGGTGGTCTACGCTATGCTGGGCCACGCCGGGGCCGAGACCGGCACGGTGTATCCGGGCCTTGCCACCGGTGCCGAAGTGCTCACCGCTCTGGCACAGCAGCTGTTCGGCCGGGCGGGCCTTGTACTGGTCGCAGCCATTTTTGTGATTGCATGCTTCAACACCTGCGTGGGCCTGATCGCCTGCGTGGGTCAGTATTTTCATCAGCTTCTGCCCCGCATCCCCTACCCTGCCATCGCAGCTTTTTTTGCTGTGGCCAGTATGCTGGTATCGAACCTCGGCCTTGCTGCCATCATCCGGCTGTCCACTCCGGTGCTGAACGCCATTTATCCCGCAGCCATCGTGCTGATCCTGCTTTCCTTTATGCCGGGCCTTGAAAAGCACCGGGCGGTGTATCCGCTGTGCATGGGCCTGACCGCCCTGCAGAGCATCGCCGCTGCGCTGCCGCTGGGGGCAGTATCTGCCGCCGCCAACGCTCTGCCGCTGGGCAGCATGGGCTTTGGCTGGGTGCTGCCCGCGCTGGTCGGGCTTGTAGGCGGGCTGCTTTTAAACAAATCTGATCTGCAATAAAATAACCTGAAAGGCCCGGTTCCCATGTTACAGGGAGCCGGGCCTTTGCTATTTACTGCAGTTTTTTGCGTTTTTCGTAGTCGTTCAGGGCGGCAAGCGCTTCCTTTGCCATGGGCACCAAGGCTATCATGTTGAAAATGGTCATCAGGCCAATGCCAACGTCGCCCAGATCCCACACCACCGTGTAGGCCTGCATACCGCCGATCACCAGCATGGCCAGCGCGATCAGCTTATACACGGTCTGGCTCCACCAGTTGTCGCCGCACAGATAGGCCACATTGCCGCGGGCATAGTACAAAACGCCCAGAAAGGTGGAAAAGCTGAACAGCGCCAGCGTGAACGCAATGAACACGACACCAAAGCCGCCCAGATGGTACTGCAGGGCAGTCTGCAAAAGGTCCATGCCCGCAAGTCCTTCCGTGATCTCCTGCGGCACCAGCAGCATCAAAAAGGCCGTGCAGCTGCAGATCACCACCGTATCGATCAGCACGCCCAGTGCCTGCACAAAGCCCATCTTGACCGGGTCGTCGCACTCTGCGGCGGCAGCTGCACAGGGTGCCGAACCGCTGCCCGCTTCGTTGGAGAACAGGCCGCGCTTGACACCGTTCATCAGCACAGCACCAAAGCCGCCAGCCACGGCCTGCCGCAGACCGAACGCTTCCGCAAAGATGCGCCCGAACACCGCCGGGAGCTTGGGCAGGTTGAACAGCACGATGCCCACGGTGATGACAAAATAGCACACCGCCATGATGGGCACCATCACGTCCAGACTTTTCACGGTGGCATTCTTGCGCAGCACGATCACCGCCGCAATGGCCGTGAGCACCAGTGTGGTAGTAAGCGGCGGAATATGGAACGCATTTTCAAACGCAGAACTGACCGAGTTGGAGATCACCTGACTGATGCCGCACCAGCAGATGAGGCCAGACGCCGCAAACAGTGCCGCTACCACAGAGCGTTTGAGCTTTTTGCCGCGCCTGCGCTCCGCCAGCACATGCAGATAGTAAGCCGGTCCGCCGCGCCAGCCGCCGTACAGCGGGTCGGGCTGGCGGTATTTCTGGGCAAGGGTGGATTCGATAAAGGAGGTGGACGCACCCAGAATGGCAGTGACCCACATCCAGAACACCGCACCGGCACCGCCTGCAGAAACAGCGGCCACCACGCCCACCAGATTGCCCATGCCCACGCGGGTGGCGGTGGAAATGACCAGCGTCTGGAAGGAGGAAAGGCCGTTCCTGCCTTGCTTTTTCTCGCACACGGCGGCGATCATATCCCGGAACAGCCGCACCGGCAAAAGACGGGTGCGGCAGGTGAACCAGATGCCCGCCGTGAACAGCAGCACCACCATGAAGGAAATGCCGATGCCGCCGCCCAGCGGGATGGTGAACAGGTCGCCCCACAGCAGGCGATAGACGGATTCGATAAGATTTACCAGCAAGGCAGATTCCTCCTGTAGATCAATGGAATGAAGACGATAACTTCATTATAGTACAGTACAGAAGAATTGTAAATTCTAAAAAATCGATAGAAATAATCGATGGAACAGGATAACTTGACAAATCACATAGCTTCGATTATACTACAAACAGAAGGGGCGCTGACTGCAAAGGTCAGCTTTCCATCCCGTTAGTCAAAAAGATTGACCGCTCGAGTTGGGGAACTGTGAGGCGGTCAATCTTTTTTGTTATCATCGCTTTTCATCTGGGAAAACTTTGCCATGACCTCAACGGTCAGACGGATCACATCCACGACCAAGCTCAACAACGCGAGAATGAACGTGAGCAATGCGAGAGTCTCCAGCAGATTCATTCGATATCCCTCCCTTCGCCTTCAAGGCTCCGGGCAGGGTACTTTCAAAAAAGTTTCCTCCCGGACCTCTGCTTGTTCTATGTAGAAATAGAAAAACCAGCGATACGGGATAGAAAGCATGACCACCAATTTTGCAATCAGCGCCTTATTGTTATTTTAACACAATCTTTTTGGAATTACAACACAAAAGCCGCCCGGCGGTCATACCGGGCGGCGGAGGAAGATGCACGCTGCTGCGCGCAAAACAGAAGATTTTTACAGAATGTCGATGTACTCACCGGCCAGCGCCTTGTTCATGCTGCGCACGGCACAGAACTTGCCGCACATGCTGCAGGTGTCGCTGTGGTCGTCCTCCGGCAGGCGGGCATCGCGGATGGCCTTTGCGGTCTCCGGGTCCAGTGCGCAGGCGAACTGTGCATCCCAGTCCAGCACACGGCGGGCATCGCCCATCTTATCGTCGATGTCCCGGGCGTGGGGGATGCCCTTGGCGATATCGGCGGCGTGGGCAGCGATCTTGGAGGCCACGATGCCCTGCTTCACATCGTCCACATTGGGCAGAGCCAGATGCTCGGCGGGGGTCACATAGCACAGGAAAGCTGCACCGCTGGCTGCAGCCACAGCGCCGCCGATGGCAGCGGTGATGTGGTCGTAACCGGGGGCGATATCGGTGACGAGGGGTCCCAGCACATAGAAGGGTGCGCCCATGCAGATGCTCTTCTGCACCTCCATGTTGGCAGCGACCTGATTCAGGGGCACATGGCCGGGGCCTTCCACCATCACCTGCACGTTGTGTGCCCATGCGCGCTTGGTCAACTCGCCCAGACGCACCAGCTCCTCGATCTGGCACACATCGGTGGCGTCAGCCAGACAGCCGGGACGGCAGGCATCGCCCAGAGAGATGGTCACATCGTGCTCGGCGCAGATCTCGCAGATCTCGTCAAAGTGCTCGTAGAAGGGGTTCTCGTTGCCGGTCATGCTCATCCACGCAAACACCAGAGAGCCGCCGCGGCTCACGATGTTCATCTTGCGCTTGTGCTTGCGGATCTGCTCGATGGTCTTGCGGGTGATGCCGCAGTGCAGGGTAACAAAGTCCACACCGTCCTCTGCGTGCAGGCGTACCACATCGATGAAGTCCTGTGCGGTCAGTTCTGCCAGATCCCGCTGGTAGTGGATGACCGAATCATACACCGGCACAGTGCCGATCATCACCGGGCACTCGTGGGTCAGCTTCTGGCGGAAGGGCTGGGTGTTGCCGTGGCTGGACAGATCCATAATGGCTTCTGCGCCCATGTTCACGGCGCTCATCACCTTCTGCATCTCAATGTTGTAGTCCTTGCAGTCGCGGGAGACGCCAAGGTTCACGTTGATCTTGGTGCGCAGCATGGAGCCCACGCCCTCGGGGTTCAGGCACTTGTGGTGCTTGTTGGCGGGAATGGCTACCTTGCCCTCGGCGACCCACTGGCGGATCTCCTCGGTGGTGCGGTATTCCTTTTTGGCTACGATCTCCATCTCCGGGGTAATGATGCCCTTGCGGGCGGCATCCATCTGGGTGGTATAAGTCTGCATACGCTGTGTTCCTCCAAATGACAGTTTATCTCTGAACAGCAGGGTGCTGGTCATGCATTGATGCGGGGGAGCCTGTGTGCCGGGAGCTTTCTCCTCGGACACGAGTACGGGTTGCGGCACCCAGCGGATGCTTCGTGCATTGAGCAGCACTCGCATCCTGCTGGCCGCTGCCCCAACAGCAACTTCCTGTTTCCGCCACTGGCGGCGGTCGTTGCTGTTGCAGGCCATTCCATCGCCCGCCCTACTGCCTGCGGCAGCAGGGTCCCACCCCAGCGGACGGTCCTCGGAGAAACTCCCGACCCGCAGGCAAGGGTGGCAGACAGGTAACCGTCATTCAGAAAAAACAGAACGCTCTGGATGCCGGCACCTGCGCAAAATACGCTTTTCATGTTGGTTTTCTCCATGAATTTTGTAACGCGGCCCAAGGTGGTGCCCCCGGTTTGCCGCGGGATGATAGCTTACTTTATGATCTGCTCCGAAAGGGCACGCAGTTCGCGGCACTCGGCCTCGATGTCCTTTGCGGCAAAGATGGCACTTACCAGCGCCACGCCGTCCACGCCGGTGCCCTTGAGCTGCAGAATGTTCTCCTTGTGGATGCCGCCAATAGCTACCACCGGCACATCCACGGCGTTGCAGATGTCCAGCAGGGTCTGCCGGGGCATCTCGCTCACATCCGTCTTGGTGTGGGTGGCAAATACCGCGCCTACGCCAAGGTAGTCCGCGCCGTGCGCCACAGCGTCCAGCGCTTCCTGCACCGTGTGGGCAGAAACGCCGATCATTACACCGTCGCCCACGCGCTGGCGCACCTGTGCGGCGGCCATATCGTCCTGCCCCACATGGATGCCCTCGGCGTGGCACTGCAAGGCCACCTCCACGTTATCGTTGATAAACAGCGGCACACCGTACTGCTGGCACAGAGCGTGGATTTGGATGGCTTCCTGTAAAAAATCCGCGTCGCCCAGCTGCTTTTCCCGCAGCTGCACGCAGGTGGCACCGCCCTTCAGGGCACTTTCCACCTGCTGATACAGAGTCTGCTCGCCCACCCATGCGCGGTCGGTCACCGCGTACAGGAGCATGGTGTGTTTATCGCACTTCATAGTTCGCGCCTTTCTCCAGCTGTTCGGGGGTCATGTTGTAAATGGCATCAATGATGTAATTGCGGTAGGTGGCGTTGCCATCCTGCGGGGTGAGCCGCTGGTGGGCAATCTCACCCGCAAGACCCATGGCGCACACCGCCGCAGCGGTGGCCTCCAGCGGCTGGTCGGGGTTGGCGGTGACAAAGGCCGCCGTCAGGGCAGAGAGCTGGCAGCCCGTGCCGGTGATGCTGCTCATCATGGCGTTGCCGTTGCGGATGCAGTAGGCTTTTTGTGCATCGGCCACGATGTCAATAGCACCGGTAATGGCTACCACCGCACCGGTGCGGGCGGCAAAAGCCTTTGCAAAGGCCACAGCGTTGTCCAGATTCTCCTCAGTCACCTTGTCGGCCACGTCTGCATCCACGCCTTTGGTGGTGCCTGCACCGGAGGCAAGGGTCTTGATCTCCGAGATGTTGCCCCGGATCACTGTGAACTGCACCTCCCGCAGCAGGCGGAAGGCGGTGTCGGTGCGCAGATGGGAAGCGCCGGCACCCACCGGGTCCAGCACCACAGGGTGACCCAGCTGATTGGCCTTTTTGCCCGCCAACAACATACTGGTGACGGTGCGGCTGTTCAGTGTACCGATGTTGATGTTCAGCCCGCCGCAGATGGCGGTGATCTCCTCCACCTCGGCGGCATCATCGGCCATGATGGGGGAGGCACCGCAGGCCAGCACCATGTTGGCGCAGTCGTTCACGGTGACGTAGTTGGTGATGTTGTGGATGAGAGGGCTGCGGCTGCGCAGGTTCTCAAAGGCGGTTTTGAGCATTCCCGGCACCTCCGCTCAGGAAAGGCTGTTCTGCATGGAGCGCAGAGCGCCGGAGCGCTGCAGGCTGAACACCACAGCACCGGCGATCACCGCACCCACGGCGGTGGAGATGAGGAAGGGCACGATGTAGGCGTAGAAGGCGATATCCGCAGCACTCTTGCCCATCAGGAAGATGGCCACGGGCCATGCGCACAGGCCGCCCAGAATGCTGGTGCCGAACACCTCACCCACCACGGTGGCGATCAGGTTTTTGGTCTTGTGGTATGCAAGGCCGCACAGCAGCGCACCGAACATACTGCCCGGGAAAGCCATCAGGCTGCCAAGCCCCAGCAGATTGCGCAGCAGGGAAGCCACAAAGGCTACGCCCACGCCCCACCAGGGCCCCAGCAGAACGGCGCACAGCACGTTGACCATGTGCTGCACCGGGGCACACTTGCTGCCGAACATGGGAAAGCTGAACACGCTGCCCACTACGCACAGGGCACAGAACATACCGGCGAGGGCAAGCTTTTTGACAGAAAGATTCTTCATGATAAATTGGCTCCTTTTCAACCATCTGCGGCAGCGCAGGATGAATACCGGCGCTCCCGCAACAAAACAGCCCGTGCCCGCCGCAAGGCGGGAACAGGTACGGAAGGTGCGGTCGAAACTTACTGGTTTCCTCTCACGCCGGAACACGGCTTCCCATCGCTGCATTCATCCAAGGCTCAGGGCGCTCCCCCTCAGCCGGCTGCGGAACCTCCGCAGAGGCACAAAAAAACAGGAGGGGCCCGGCACGGCTCCTCCTGCAAAAAATCATAAAGGGTATGACTTCCTACGGCGGCATTATCCGCATCAGGTAAAAGGGTCGAAGCTTGCTATACTTCCTCTCAGCCCGCTGCACGAGCTCCCCTGTGTTTGATTGTGACTGTATTCTACACCTCTTTCCCCAAAAATGCAAGAGGGAAGGAGACGATTTAGAATGGCCTCCGCTTATGCTCTGGCCATCTTCAGCGGAAAGATTATTTTTATTTCGCGTTTGTCGCGGCCTGCGGGAACTTGTCGGGGCAAAGCCCCTCCATCTGCTCACGCAGACCGCTCCGCCGCTTAAAAGCCCCACTGGGGCTTTCATTGCTACGCAACCGCGGCCTACTCCAAACGCATTTTCACAAGCGGGGTCGCAGAGGAAAACAGCATTTGCAGTCTGAAAGCGCTATTTTACCATTACGACCCCTCCCGTGAAAAAGCATTTCAGCCAAGCCCGCAGGCTTGGCTGAAATGCAAATTAAAATAATAATTCCGCTATCTATGCGCAGAGCGAATGCGGAGCGCATTTTCAATCATTAAACTGTTTCATTATAAACCAAAGCCGCCGTGCAGGGGTCTGCGCGGCGGCTTTGGTCACAGAAAGGAGAATAATATGAAAAAGCAGAACAAGTCGGGTTAACCCATGGTCACCTGCACCGTTACCTCAGTCCCGGCGGCAGCCAGCGGCAGAACGTTGCCGGAGATGGCCTTGCCGTCCACGGTAACGGCCTTGATGCCGTGCTGCACCCCAGCGGCGTTATCCACTGTAATGTGGTACACCGCACCGCGGAAGCGGCGGGTCACGGTAAAGCCGGACAGAGTGTGAGGAATGCAGGGGTCTACCTTCAGGCCATCCAAGGTGGGCTGGATGCCCAGAATGTACTGGCTGATGTTGAAGAAGGTCCATGCCGCTGTGCCGGTCAGCCAGCTGTTTTTGGCTTCGCCAAAGGTGGGGGCGTCCTTACCGGCTACCATCTGGCTGTAAACGTAGGGCTCGGTGCGGTGGATCTCGGAAATGTCCTCGATGTAGGCGGGGCAGGTCTTGCGGTACACTGCAAAGGCGCGGTCACCGTGGCCGAGCGTTGCCTCGGCGCAGCTGATCCACGGGTTGTTGTGGCAGAAGATACCGGCGT
>ERZ772851.2118-NODE-2118-length-16145-cov-2.508950_pt1 | contig 16145 bp, 16 predicted proteins | sample MGYA00512137_ERZ772851 | MGnify/ENA primary metagenome ERZ772851 (study PRJEB29015, sample SAMEA2737663) | human gut metagenome | biome: human gut; feature: human-associated habitat; material: faeces | place: China | collected 2012 ... | reverse complement strand
CGCGATCAGGCGTCGGCCACCTTCTCTACCGCCCGGGAGAAAGCGTCGATAGCCAGCCCGACGTCGGCGGCGGTGACCGACTCCGCCGGGTGATGGCTGACGCCCCCCAGGCAACGCACAAACAGCATCGCCGATGGCCAGCGCTCGGCGATGGCGATAGCATCATGCCCTGCGCCGCTCGGCAGCGTCAGGGAACGCCCCTGCACCGCCACCACCGCCTCGCTCAGCACCGCCTGCAGGTGACTGTCGCAGGCGGTGGCGGCGATGCGATAATACTCCTCGGCGGCGAAACTCAGCTGGCGGCGCCCGGCAATGGCCTGCGCCTGCCCCAGCAGTTCCTCCAGCAGCGCCGTCAGCGGCGCATCCTGCGGGCCGCGAATATCCAGCGTCAACTGCACCTCGCCCGGTATCACGTTTACCGCGCCCGGCGCACAGCGCAGGGTGCCGACCGTCGCCACCAGGTTACCGCCGCGCTGGCGGGTCAGGTTTTCCACCTGCACCATCCATTCCGCCGCCGCGGCGAGGGCGTCCTTGCGATGAAGCATCGGCACCGTGCCGGCATGGCCAGCTTCGCCGGTAAAACGGCAGTTCAGCCGTCTGGCGCCGTTAATCGCCTCCACCACGCCGAGCGCCAGCCCCGCCTGCTCCAGGCACGGCCCCTGCTCGATATGCAGTTCCAGATAGGCGGCGATATCCCGCGGGTGACGGGCCGCGTGGGCGATCCTCGCCGGATCGAGTCCGGCATTCACCAGCGCCTGGGCGACGCTCACCCCGTCGGTATCGCACTGTGACAGCCAGCTTTCAGGCCAGGTGCCGGTGACGCCGCGACTGCCGAGCAGGGTGATGCCAAAGCGGGTGCCCTCTTCATCGCCAAAGCCGACGATCTCGATTGCCTTCGCCAGCCGTCGCCCCTGCTGGTGCAGACGCTGGACCACCTCAATCGCCGCCAGCACGCCGAGCATGCCGTCGTAGCGTCCGGCGTTGCGCACGGTGTCAAGATGAGAGCCCAGCAGCACCGCCGGCGCCCCCTCCTGTTGTCCTTCATAACGTCCGCAGATGTTGCCGACGCTGTCCTGCCACACCATCATGCCGGCAGCCTGCATCCACTGACCCACCAGCTGGTTGGCCTGCAGATGCTCGGGCGACAGATAGACCCGGGTCAAGGCATCGGCGGTTTCGCTGAGGGCGGCCAGCTGGTCGGCGCGCGCCATCACCCGGCTGGCCGCCGCCTCTCTCTCCGCCAGCTGGCGGAAGGTATCACTCATAGGATGGCCTCGGTGCGATAGTGATCCCAGGCCGCCTGCATTGCCGCGCCCTGGGTGGTGGTGAACCTGAGGTAGTTCAGGACCGCTTCCAGCGCGCTGAGCGTCTGCATCACGCAGTCTTTACGCGCGTTATAGCCCATGGTGCCAATGCGCCAGACTTTACCGTGCAGCGGACCAAACGAGGTGCCAATTTCAATGCCGAAATCTTCCAGCATCAGTTTGCGTACCTGATCGCCGTTGACCCCGTTGGGGATCACCACCCCCAGCACGTTATTCATTTTGTGCCGCAGGTCGCCAAAGGTCTCGAGCCCCATCGCCTGGATGCCCTTCAGCAGCGCATCGCCGTGCAGTTTGTGGCGGGCGATGCCGTTGTCGAGTCCCTCCTGGAGGATCAGGCGCGCGCACTCCCGGGCGGCGAACAGCGCCGAGGTCGCTTCGGTATGGTGGTTAAGGCGCTCCGGCCCCCAGTAATCCATCACCATGCCGAGATCGAAATAGTTGGAGTAGATCATCTCGTCGACGCCATCGTGATGGGCATCGGTGCGGATCCCCTGCTCAATGCAGCGGCGGCGGCGGATGACCTCTTCCATCCGCGGGCTGAGGGTGATGGGCGAGGTGCCGGAAGGACCGCCCAGGCACTTCTGCATCCCGGCGGACACCGCGTCCAGCTGCCAGGCGACGGTTTCCAGCGGGTTACCGCCGAGCGATGCGGTGGCGTCGGTATAGAACAGCACATCGTGACGACGGCAAATCTCCCCCAGCTCCGCCAGCGGCTGCAGCATGGTGGTGGAGGTATCGCCCTGCACGGTGAGCAGCAGGCGCGGCCGCACGCGCTTGATCGCATCCTCAACCTGATCCGGTTTAAAGACCTCGCCCCACGGCACCTCGATGGTGTGCACTTCTGCCCGACAGCGACGCGCGATCTCGCACAGCAGATGACCAAACCGGCCGAACACCGGCACCAGCACCTTGTCACCGGGACGGATCGCCGACAGCAGAATCGCTTCGATCCCGGCGCGCGAGGTGCCGTCGACCAACATCGTCCAGCGATTTTCGGTGCGAAACACGCCGCGGTAGAGCGCCATGACTTCATTCATGTAGTGGGTCATCGCCGGATCGTACTGGCCAACCAGCTGGCTCGACATGGCGCGCAGCACGCGCGGGTCGGCATTGATCGGCCCCGGCCCCATCAGCAGGCGCTGCGGCGGGTTAATTTGCGAAAACTGAGTGATATCCATCTGCCATTCCTTACGTTAGTTAAGACCGCGCACCGAGGAGATAAACTGTTTCAGTTCGCTGGTCTGCGGGCTGGCGAACAGCGTTTTGCTGTCGCCCTGCTCCCAGACGCGTCCCTGATGCATAAACACCACGCGGTCGCCCACTTCGCGGGCAAAATTCATTTCATGGGTGACGAGGATCAGCGTCATACCTTCCGCCGCCAGTTGCTCCAGCACCTTCAGCACTTCACCCACCAGTTCCGGGTCAAGCGCCGAGGTGATTTCGTCACAGAGTAAAACTTTCGGCGACATGGCCAGCGCCCGGGCAATGGCCACGCGCTGCTGTTGGCCGCCGGAGAGGTTGGCCGGATAGTAATCCAGACGGTCGCCGAGCCCGACCTTCTCCAGCATCCGCTGCGCCAGCTCCCGGCATTCTGCCTGGGACTTCTTCAGCACCCGCCGCGGGGCCAGCATGACGTTCTCCAGCGCCGTCATGTGCGGAAAGAGATTAAAGTTCTGGAACACCATGCCGATGGAGCGGCTGATCTCCCGGGCCTGGGAATCGCGGTTGGTGATGGTCATGCCCCCGAGCTTGATGCTTCCCTCCTGGTAGCCCTCCAGACCATTGATACAGCGTAGCAGGGTGCTTTTACCCGAGCCGCTGCGGCCGATGATCGAGATCACTTCCCCCATGTCGATATCCAGATCGACGCCCTTCAGCACATGGTTGTCGCCGTAGTACTTCTGCATCTGATTAATGGTGATGAGAGGCATTGAATTTGTTCTCCAGATAGCGGCTGTAGCGGGACAGCGGATAGCACAGAATGAAATAGCCCAGCGCCACAAGGGCAAACACTTTAAACGGCTGATAAGTGACGTTGGTCAGCATCGTCCCTGCCTTGGTCAGCTCCACAAAGCCGATAATCGATGCCAGCGCCGTGCCTTTGATCACCTGTACGGCGAACCCGACGGTCGGCGCGATAGCAATGCGCAGCGCCTGCGGCGCCACCACCCGGTACAGGGTCTGGCCGAAGCTCAGCCCGAGACAGCGCGAGGCTTCCCACTGGCCTTTCGGCAGCGCGCGAATGCTGCCGAACCAGATATCCAGCAGAAAGGCGCTGGTGTAGAGCGTCAGGGCGACCGAGGCGGCGGTCCACGCCGAGACGTCAACGCCGAACAGCGCCACGCCAAAGAATGCCAGAAACAGCTGCATCAGCAGCGGCGTGCCCTGAAACAGCTCGATGTAGCCGCGGATCAGCCGTTTCACCTGGCGTCCGCCGGTGAGGCGCAGCAGCAGTAACGGTAAGGTCACCAGCGCCCCGCCGGTGAACGCGACCAGCGACAGCAGCACCGTCCAGCGACCGGCCAACATCAGGTTGCGGATAATGTCCCAGTCAGTAAAAGTGGTCATCAGGCCTGTACCCCCAGCCATTTACGCCCCGCCGCCATCAGCAGCTGGCGCATCGCTATCGATAACGCTAAGTAGATCCCGGTGGTCACCAGATAGACCTCAAAGCTCAAAAATGTCCGCGACTGGATCAGGTTGGCGGCGAAGGTCAGCTCCTCATAGGAGACCTGCGACACCACTGACGAGCCGAGCATCACAATGATGCACTGGCTGACCAGCGCCGGGTAAATCCGCTGCAGCGCCGGGGGCAATACGACGCGAACGAAGGTTTGCGTCCGGCTAAGCCCGAGCACGCGACCGGCTTCCCACTGGCCCTTCGGCGTCACCTGAATGCCGGCGCGGACGATCTCGGTACTATAGGCGCCGAGGTTAACCACCATCGCCAGCAGCGCCGCTTCACCGGCGGTCATCTTCAGTCCGAGGTTCGGTAAACCAAAGACGATAAAAAAGAGCTGCACCACAAACGGCGTATTACGGATGATTTCCACATATCCGCCCCATACCCGGCTGAGCATTCCCGGGCGACCGCTGCGGATCGCCGCCCCAAGGATGCCGATCGCCAGTCCGCCGATCGTCGCCAGCACCGTCAACTGCACCGTCACCCACAGGCCGGCCAGCAGCTCCGGCCAGTGCGGCCAGAGCTCAGAGAAATGAAGTTGCTCCGTCATCCCCAGACCTTACGCGCCGAGGCTGGCAGGCAGTGGCGCTTTCAGCCACTTCTCAGACAGACCGTTGAGGGTGCCGTCCTTAATGCCCTGCTCAATGAGGGTATCCACTTTCGCCTTCAGCGCCGGTTCGTTCTTTTTCAGACCGATAAAGCACGGCGAGTCCTTCAGCATAAAGCTCGGGACCGGCGCTTTGTCGGCGTTCTGCCGGGAGATAGCCGCCACCACCAGGTTTCCGGTGGCGACATACTGCACCTGACCGGACAGGTAAGCCGACAGCGTAGTGTTATTGTCCTCGTAGCGCTTAATCTGCGCCGCCTGCGGCGCCACGCTGGTCAGCACCATATCTTCCACCGCCCCACGGGTCACGCCGATGCTTTTGCCGCTCAGCGCGGCCGCGTCCTTCAGCTCCGCCCCTTTCGGGCCAAACACCCCGAGGAAGAACGGGGCGTAGGCGCGGCTGAAGTCGATCACCTTCTCGCGCTCGGCGTTCTTGCCGAGGCTGGAGATCACCAGGTCCACCTTATCGGTCTGCAGATACGGCACGCGGTTGGCGCTGGTCACCGGGACCAGCTGCAGCTTGAGCTTCATCGATTTCGCCAGATAGCGCGCCATATCGATGTCATACCCCTGCGGCTGCAGGTCGGTACCCACCGAGCCGAACGGTGGAAAGTCCTGGGGTACGGCAATGCGGATGACGCCGCGTTTTTCAATATCCTGGAGCTGGTCAGCCTGCGCGGCAGAAACAGACGATAGGAGACAAGCGGCCCCGGCCAGCGCGATCAACAGTTTCTTCATGATGTTTACCCGTTACGTTAGCATGAAACAAAAGATTCTTTGAATCTGTTTTTGCAACTAATGTGCCAGATACAGACGAGGCGAGGGTTGGCGAGGAATTAAAACAAAAAGTGAGAAAGGACAAGCGTTAACGGAAAAGTGTTCAGAGAGCGGCGGCGCCATCACGTGGTTTTTATTGCACCATAATAATGCACAGCACCACGCTGGCGCCCCATCAGCGTTGTTCCAGCTCGTCCAGCTGCTGGTAAAGCGTGGCGATATCGTGGATGCGCGGACGACCGCTGTCGAGCGTTTCATGGAGAAAGGCATTGGCCAGCAGATTAATCAGGCTGTTGACCGAGGCATAGCTATCGTAGGCGGAGACGCTGTCCAGCGGCGCGCAGAGCTGCCAGCGGGAGAGCGGAAACAGGCTGTGGGCCTGCGGCTCGCACATTAACAGGACCGGCACCCCGTCGCGCTGCAGCTGCTGCAGCAGCGGGCGTACTATTCGCGGCCGGCGGCGAAACGCCATCATTACCACCAGATCATCGGCGGTCAGATCGACCAGCTCTTCGCTGAGACTCTGACCCGGCTGGGGCAGCACCAGCACCTGGCCGCGGGCCTGCAGCAGCTGCTGGCGCAGATGCAGCGCCGCCGGATAGGCGTTGCGCATGCCAATCACCACAATGCGGCGGGCGGCCACCATCGCCGTCAGCGCCTCAGCGAACTGGCGGGCGTCGAGGGCGTTGACCCACTGGGTGAGGTTTGCCATCTCCTGCTTATAATGGCGCGCCAGCAGCGTGTTACCCTGCACCGCGTCGCGCTGGTCGGTGAGCGGCATCCCGCTCTGACGCAGAGTGCGCAGTTCATCGCGCATATCCTTATATTTGTCGTAACCGAGGCGCTTAAACAGCCGGCTGACGGTGGCTTTCGACACGCCGCTCAGCTGCGCCAGCTCGGCGCTGTTGTAGCTTATCAGGTCGTCAAAGTGGTCAAAGATGAAATCCGCCACCCGCTGCTCCTGCGGCGACAGCGAGGCGTATTGCCCTTTCAGTCGTTCATCGAGTTGTTGCATAGCGCCCCTGTAACTTTCGTTTCATCATCCATTCCTCATCATACTGTATCTGCTATGCCTTACACATAGCGTGCCAGTGGGAAAATTCTGGTCATCGTTTTTATCAATGAAACGAAACGTTCAGAGATGGAACAGCTTTTGCAGTGTTCTGCGGGTGATTCGTTCAGAAAGGATAATTTATGCACAGTAGCAACGTTTCGACCCACGGCATGGCGGTGGCCCCCCACCACCTCGCCAGTCAGAGCGCGCTGGCGATCCTGCGCGAGGGCGGCAGCGCCATTGAAGCGATGGTGGCTGCCGCGGCGGCCATCGCCGTCGTCTATCCCCATATGAATGGCCTCGGCGGCGATGGCTTCTGGCTGATCGTGCCGCCTGAGGGAGATCCCATCGCCATTGACGCCAGCGGGGCCGCCGGATCGCTGGCGACCCTCGAGGCCTACGCCGGACAGCGGCATATTCCCCACCGGGGACCGCAGGCCGCGCTGACCGTCGCCGGCACCGTCAGCGGCTGGGACGAGGCGCTGCGTATTTCTCGGGACTTAACCGGCCGCGCGCTGCCGGTGGCCCGCCTGCTGGCCGATGCGATCGGCTATGCCGAAGACGGCATTCCGGTCACTGCCTCGCAGGCCCACGCCACCGCCAGCAAACTGGAAGAGCTGCGCCATCAGCCGGGCTTCAGCGAAACCTGGCTGGTCGCGGGCGAGGCCCCGCGGCCCGGCAGCCGCTTCCGCCAGCCCGCCCTCGCCGGTACCCTGCGCATGCTGGCCAGCGACGGTCTCGACAGCTTTTATCGCGGGCCGCTGGCCGAGCGTCTGGCGCAGGGTATGGCCGCGCTGGGGATGCCTGTCACCCTCGGCGACCTGCAGGCCCACCGCGCCCGGCGTCCGGGGCCGCTGACGCTCCAGCACCAGCAGGGCACGCTGTGGAATCTTGCCCCACCCACGCAGGGGCTGGTATCGCTGGCGATCCTTGGCATCACCGACCGTCTGAAGATGGCCGATGCCGACGACGCGCAAACGGTGCACCGTATCGTCGAAGCCACCAAGCGGGCGTTTGCCCTGCGCGATGCGCATATCACCGATCCGCGCCATCTGGATGTGGATGTACAGCAGTTGCTCACCCCGGAAGCCCTGCAGCCGCTGGCCGACAGCATCGACGACGCCAGCGCTTCCCCCTGGGGCGGCGGCAAAGGCCCGGGCGATACCGTCTGGATGGGCGTCGTGGATAACAGCGGACTGGCAGTGTCGTTTATTCAGAGTATCTATCACGAGTTCGGCAGCGGCGTGGTACTCCCGGACACCGGGATCGTCTGGCAAAACCGCGGGGCGGCCTTCAGCCTCGACCCGCAGCATCTCCTGGCGCTGGCCCCTGGCAAACAGCCATTCCACACCCTCAACCCTGCCGCCGCGCGCCTGAACGATGGCCGGGTGATGGTCTATGGCTCGATGGGCGGCGACGGTCAGCCGCAAACGCAGGCGGCGCTGTTTACCCGCTATATCCTGCAGGGGGTGCCGCTCCAGGAGAGCATCTCCCGTCCGCGCTGGCTTCTGGGCCGCACCTGGGGCCAGTCCTCCGACTCACTGAAGCTGGAGGGACGCTTTGCCCCCGCCTGTATCGCGCGCCTGCGCGAGCTGGGGCACGACGTAGAAGTGCTGGCTGATTTCAGCGAAGCAATGGGCCACGCCGGGGCCATTGTCCGCCATCCCAACGGTCTGCTTGAAGGGGCGACCGATCCACGCAGCAACGGCGCCGCCGCCGGATACTAAGGAGCAGACTATGACCACACAGCCAGACTGGAGCGAGTATCTGACGCAGATGACTCACATGTTGGATATGAAGCTGGATGCGCCGCGCCGTGAGGAGCTGGAGCGCCAGTTTGCCCGCATCGCCGCCATGGCGCAGCCGCTGATGGACTATCCCCTCGGGCCGCGCGAGGAGATTGCGGGGGTGTATAAAGCATGACTCTTCAACACTTCACCATTGCCGATCTCCAGCGTGCGCTGCACGATGGCGAACTGAGCGCCCGGGAGATCGCCCGCCAGACGCTGGACGATATCGCCCGCGTGAATCCGCAGATCAACGCCTGGACTGAGGTCACCGCCCAGCGCATGCTGGCGGAGGCCGACAGCATCGACGCCCTGCGCCGGGAAAAGCGCCTCTTGCCGCCGCTGGCAGGGATTCCTTACGCAGTGAAAAATCTGTTTGATGTCGCCGGGCATACCACCCTCGCCGGCGCCGAACTGCTGAGCGACCGGCCGCCGGCAGCCAGCGACAGCTGGGCGGTGCGCCAGCTGCACAGCGCCGGCGCCCTGCTCAGCGGGATGCTCAATATGGACGCCTACGCCTACGGCTTTACCACCGAAAACAGCTACTATGGCGCGACGCGCAACCCGCACGATCTGTCGCGGATCGCCGGCGGTTCTTCCGGCGGTTCGGCCGCGGCGGTGGCGGCCGGGCTGGTTCATTTCAGCCTCGGCAGCGACACCAACGGCTCGATCCGTGTCCCCGCGTCGCTGTGCGGGATCTTTGGCCTGAAACCCACTTTCGGGCGCCTGTCGCGCTCTGGCAGCCATCCGTTTGTCGCCAGTCTGGATCATATTGGTCCTTTTGCCCGCCGGGTGGCCGACCTCGCCGCGGTGTATGACGCCCTGCAGGGGCGCGACCCGGCCGATGACTTTCAGGCTGATAAAGCCAGCGAGCGCACCGGCAATCTGCTGGAACGCGGACTGGAGGGGCTGCGCTGCGCGCGGCTGGGGGGCTATTTCACCACCTGGTGCGATGACGACGCCCGGGCGGCCGTGGAGCGGGTCGCCCACGCGCTGGGCGCCGACAGCGAGCTGCAGTTCGCGGATGCCGCCCTGGCCCGCTCGGCGGCCTTTATCATCAGCGCCAGCGAAGGCGGCAATCAGTATCTGGCGGATCTTCGCCACTCGCCCGAGCGCTTTGAACCCCACTCCCGCGAGCGGCTGCTGGCCGGGGCGATGATCCCCTCGGCGTGGTATCTGCAGGCTCAGCGCTTCCGCCGTCATGCCCGTCAGGCGATCAAATCCCTGTTCAGTCAGGCCGACGTGCTGATTGCCCCGGCCACTCCATGCAGCGCCACGCCGATTGGCGCCGAGGAGATAGTGATTAACGGCCAGCCGCTGCCGGTGCGCGCCAGCATGGGCATGCTGACCCAGCCGATCTCCTTCCTCGGTCTGCCGGTGGTGACCGTGCCCCTGCGTACCGCCAGCGGTAAGCCGATTGGCCTGCAGCTGATTGCCGCGCCGTTTAACGAACAAGCCTGTCTTCGCGCCGCGCGGGCGCTGGAAGCGATGGGCATTACCGATGCCCGAGTGGCGGAGAGTGCAGCATGATCAATCTGGATAATGTAGACCGCCCGGCGATCCTCGCCGAGGTGACGGCGGCGTTTTATCAGTATGAAGAGGCGCTGGTCAGCAATAACATCGAGGCGCTTGATGCGCTGTTCTGGCACGACCCGCGCACCGTACGGCTGGGAGCCGGCGAAAATCTGTATGGCATTGAGGCGATCCGCGCCTTTCGCGCCGCCCGCCCCGCCGCCGGTCTGGCCCGCGATCTGCGCCATACCACCATTACCACCTTTGGCGCGGATATGGCGGTGTGCAGTACCGAGTTCACCCGCGAAGGCAGCGCCCGCCTGGGCCGCCAGCAGCAGACCTGGGTACGCTTCCCCTACGGCTGGCGGATTGTCGCCGCCCAGGTCAGTCTGATGGACTGAGTGGCGTATACGGGAGCGGACCGGAGAATAAGGTATCCACCGGCCCGCTTCCGGTCCGGTAACACGCTATTTGGAGTCGAAGATCATGGTGTTCATCAGAGCTGCTGAAGCAAAAGATATCCCCTCGCTGCAAACGCTATTTCTGCAGTTGGGCTATCAGACGGAGACGGCGATCTTAGCGCAACGCATCACTGCCCCGCAGAGCATGATGAGTGCGCTGGTGGCGGAAACAGAAAACGCCGTGTGTGGCGTAATCGTTATCAATTTTATTTTACCGGTACATGAGAACCGTTTATGGGCATTAATTTCCGCGCTGGTCATCGAGGAATCGTCACGTGGATCAGGGATAGGCCAGCAGCTTCTCCAGGCCGCAGAGCGCCTCGCCCGTGATAAACAATGCGCTCAGATCGAGCTTTCAAGTAGTGAAAAAAGAATCAGAGCGCATCAATTTTATGAAAATAACGGCTACAAGGAGGTTCGCAAACGCTTCGTTAAACATTTGTCTTAACCGCCTGCGCGCGAGGGCTTTCCCCGGATGACCGTAACTATATTTTGCCCAGCAGGATATTTAACATGCGGCGCAGGGGTTCCGCCGCCCCCCACAATAGCTGATCGCCAACCGTTAACACCGAGTAGACTGGGTCATTATTTAGCGACATTTTCTTGTAGCGGCCAATACCTACCTGCAGCGAACCACTAATAGCAGCCGGGGTCAATTTACTGACACTCTCTTGCTTATTATTGCGGACATAGTTTACCCACGGATGGGAATGGGTGACTAACTCAGCAAATTCTGCTTCGCTGACCTCACGTTTAAGTTTCAGCGTAATCGCCGCGCTGTGACAGCGGATCACCCCGACCCGAATGCATAAACCATTGACCGGGATGGTACCCGGCGCAAGGCCAAGAATTTTATTAGTTTCCGCCTCGCCCTTCCATTCTTCGCGGCTGTTTCCATCGCCCAGATCGCTGTCGATCCACGGAATGATGCTGCCCATCAGCGGTACGCCAAAATTCTCCACCGGCATGCCCGCGCTGTTAATCAGCTCACTCACTTTATTTACCAATGGCAGCACGGAACCTGATGATGTCAGTTCATCAGCGGATAAATGCTGACTGATATAAGCGCTTTGTGCGATTAATTCCCGCACCTGTTTGGCGCCCGCTCCGGAGGCAGACTGGTAGGTCATCACGCTCATCCATTCAATCAGGTCAGCCTTGATCAGCCCGGCCAGCCCCATCAGGCTCAGCGTGATGGAGCAGTTGCCGCCGACAAACAGTTTCAATCCCGCTTTTACCGCGCGATCGATATTATCGCGGTTGACCGGGTCGAGAATAATGCAGGCGTACTCATCCATCCGCAGCGCCGAAGCGGCGTCAATCCAGTAACCTTGCCAGCCATGGTTAATTAACGCCGGATAGATGGCTTTGGTATAATCCCCGCCCTGACAGGTGATGATGATATCCATTTCGGCGAGGGCGCTAAGGGAATTCGCATCTTTCAGTTTGTCGCTTTTACCATTAATAACCGGGCCCACGCCGCCCGCACTGGAGGTGCTAAAAAAATGCGCTGAAATACCGTCAAAATCATTTTCTTCGATCATTCTTTGCAGTAATACAGAGCCCACCATCCCTCGCCAACCAACAATACCCACCTGCTTCATTTATTTAACCTTTATAAGTTATGAGAATGTTAATTTGAGTGTCGCCATACCTTATATCGTATCCCCCAATAAAGGTCATTACCCAGCACATCGATTTTTATCATTATTAAAATGTTTCATCTGCCATCAGCGATATTTATCTCTTATTACGGTCAAGCAGATATAAGGCGGCGGCGACTGTCCAGTTTTCGGCATTCAAAGGTGAAACGGCGTAGCGAAACGGCAGCAGCTTCTTCTCCGGGTACAATGAAGAGTAACTTGCATTTTGATAGTGACTATGTCAATTTGCTGGCAAAAGCCACCTGCTACCTGGACCTCCCATGAAAAATGAACCGCTTTGCCGCGCTCCCTGCCCCATCGCCCGCAGCCTGGGCCGCATCGGCGACAGCTGGAGCATCATGATCCTGCGCGACGCCTTTGCGGGCTTTACCCGCTTCGACGAATTTCAGAAAAGCAGCAACGTCGCGCCCAATATTCTGTCGCGCCGCCTGAAGGCGCTGGTCGACGACGGCCTGCTGGAGAAGGTGTGCTACAGCAGCACCCCGCCGCGCTACGAATACCATCTCACGCCGCGCGGCCGCGATTTCCGCATGGTGCTGCTGGCGCTGGCGGAATGGGGTAACCGCCACTTCGCCCCCGAAGGCCGTCAGATGCAGTTGGTGGAAACCGCCACCCAGCGCCGCGTGGAGCCAGTCATGGTGGATAAAGCGACCGGGGAAGAGATTATTCCGGGTAAATACGCCATGGTGCCGGGCCCCGCCGCCTCGCCGCTGATGAAATATCGTCATGAATATCTGCTGCGCAAACGCGAAGGCGATAGCGGACAAAAATTCCAACCGGAACCTTACAGAGATGCCAGCAATGAATCCGGCCAGTAAGAAAAGCGTCCTCGTCCTGGCGGCCATCTGAATAACGCCAGGATTTTGTTCAGCGCAGCGCGGCAAACTTCGCCACGCGGGGATCTCACCGGATGCCGCGCTGGCGCTGCGGGAGGCGCGAATCCAGGCCTTTTCCGATGAGTTCTACCTCATCATGATGGGTTTTTTACTTGCCGCGCTGCTGGTTCCCTTGATGAAAAAGCCGCCGGCACACTGATACTACAGGAGAGTTAACTATGGGCGTTTCCGTTAAACGCATTGTCGTCACCGGGATGGGGATTGTCAGCCCGCTGGGCTGCGGCGTACAGCACGTCTGGCAGTCGCTGCTGGCAGGAAAGTCAGGGATCACCCGACTCAGCGAGCAGCTGGTCGCGGATATTCCCTCCAAAGTGGCCGGCCAGGTGCCGTCCATTGACAGCGATCCGCTGCACGGCTTCGACCCGCTGGCGACCATCCCGGCGAAAGAGCGCAAAAAGATGGATCGCTTTATTGAGTTTGCGCTGGTCGCCGCCCGCGAAGCGCTGGCCCAGGCCGGTTGGTCGCCAGCATCCGAGGCCGAACAGGAACGCACTGCCACGGTGATCGCCACCGGGATCGGCGGGTTCAGCGAGATCGCCAATGCGGTACATACCACCGATGAACGCGGGCCGCGTCGTCTCTCGCCGTTCACTATCCCCTCTTTTCTGGCCAACCTGGCCGCCGGGCATGTGTCTATCGCCCACGGCTTCCGGGGCCCCATCGGCGCGCCGGTCACCGCCTGCGCAGCGGGTGCCCAGGCCATCGGCGATGCAGCGCGGATGATCCGCAGCGGCGAGGCGGATATTGCCCTCTGCGGCGGCGCGGAAGCGGCAATTCATCGCGTTAGTCTGGCCGGGTTTGCCGCAGCGCGGGCGCTATCCAGCGCCTCCAGCGACCAGCCGGAAGCCGCTTCCCGCCCCTTTGACCGTGACCGCGATGGTTTTGTGATGGGAGAAGGCGCGGGGCTTATCGTGATCGAATCTCTGGAGCACGCGCTGGCGCGCGGGGCCACGCCGCTGGCCGAGCTGGTGGGCTACGGCACCAGCGCAGATGCTTATCACCTGACCGCAGGCCCGGAAGACGGGAACGGCGCACGTCGGGCCATGGAGATCGCTATTCGCCAGGCCGGGGTGACCGTCGAAGAGATTGATCATATCAACGCCCACGCTACCTCGACGCAGGTCGGTGATAAAGGCGAGCTGGCGGCGATCAAAACGCTGTTTGGCGCCCATCCGGTGGCCATTACCTCGACGAAATCCGCCACCGGCCATCTGTTAGGCGCGGCCGGCGGGATCGAGGCCATCTTCACCATTCAGGCGCTGCGTGATCAGATGGTGCCGCCGACGCTGAACCTGCATCACCCCGATGAAGACGCGGCAGGCATGAACCTGGTGGCGCTGCAGGCCCGCCCGCAGAAGATGCGTTATGCGCTGTCGAACGGTTTTGGCTTTGGCGGCGTTAACGCCAGCCTGCTGCTGAAACGCTGGCAATAATCGTCAGCTCCCCCGCGGTACTGGCCGACGGGGGATTTCCACCGTTGCGGCTTTTGCCCTGCTGCTGGAGTAAATCAAGTACAGCGCGATACCCGTGGAGACAATGGCGCCGATTCGGCTCATCGAGAATGGAATCGACGCATTGTCCAGCCAGCCGAAGTTATCGATCAAGGTCAGTTTTGAGCGAAGAACGGACCACACTATCTAAATAATGATATCGCCTATTATGTTGGGACCGCTCATGTTAAAAAAGGGATAGCTTTTCTTTTCATTGACGATAACGAAGGAATTTTCATGGTTGAGGTTGAGGAAATAAAAAAGAAATATCCCGGCGCAGATGCCTGGCAAATGGGTGACAGTCCGCAACTGGCTAACGAGCTTGCTGACCTGATCAAAAAAGGGATCAAAACGGCCTCTTGCGGATCTTTTGCCTCTTACCAGCAGGAAGAATCCGCCCCGAGAATCGGGAGTTATAACATTATTCTTGATGGTCAGAATGTTCCAGTTTGCGTGATCAGACTGATTTCGATGCAGCTGGTTCGTTTTTGTGATGTCACTGAAGCGTTCGCCCGCAAAGAAGGTGAAGGCGATTTAAGCCTTGAATACTGGAAGAAAGAGCATCAGAGATTTTTCAGCTCTGAAGGTCATTTTTCTGAAGATATGGAGTTGATCGCAGAAGAATTTGAAGTGGTTGAGGTGCTGTAAGGCAAGGTCAACGGGCTGACGTTTTATCACTGGCCACTCATAACACTGTTCGCTTCTGGCGCGGAGCGGACAAGCTGTCGAGCTAAAGGTCCGCATTGAGCAAGGAGCTGACGTGCCAGCTATAATTGGTAATAAAATGAGAGTAGAACTATTCTGATTTGTTTAAAAAAACATTTTTACATCCAAGGGCAAAATATTTTTTATGCTATCTTACATGCTATCTCAATATGCCAGGCTACCTGTGCCTGAAGTTACTCTACGTTCATGGTTAAAACAATGGTTGTCAGAGCAGGAATCGAGGTGTACAGACAGAAGTTTCTCGGCGCGATTTCCCTGGAGAGAAACTGGATTATGTCAGGAATATTTTTTACAACGAAAACTCAAAATTGATGGAAAGCAATTTCTTACTGGCCCCCGTTATCAGGGCGGAAATATTAACAAACCTTTTATTGATATTGTAGGTATGGATTCTGACCTAAATCATACTGCATTAGAACTCATTAGTAAGGAATGGTCACAACTCAGAGCTCAGTATGTCCGCATTCTTGTACCCGGCCAGTCCTTCCTGCAGGGTATTCCCGACCAGTATATATATGCCGCGTCTTTTTCTGAACCCCCTGAATTCAATGATAAATCTCTTACTTTGCAAGTGGCGACATACGAAGATTTTGACTGGTGTTGTCAGGCCCTGGGTGATGCCTATAAGCATACATGGCAGACAGTTCGCGAACTGTCTGCAAGCAATTTGGTAGCAGTTGATGACGAAGAGTTGTGTGACCATATTTCAGAGAGAGAAGTATATATTATCTATGAAAACGATGTTCGCGCCGGGTTGCTAATATGCCAGAAAGGAAACCTCGCTTTTCTGAGAGGATATCGTATTACTGACAAAGTAATACTTCCTGCTTTTCGTGGTCGATCATTGTCGGCCCGAGCGCAACGCCTGCTGTACCGATTATTAACTCATTCCGATTCGGAACTATCTTTGTATATGGGCACAATTATTCCGCAGAATATCCCCTCGATGAAAACTGCAGAAAGAGCGGGACGAACTTGCATCCTAAGTTATCAATTTCTACCCATCTGCAGAACCCACGATTAACATCAACGCTAATTTATCTTCAGCCTACTTCCGCTTTTGGCACACAGGGGACGTGCAGGGCCCGGGAGTACTCCCCTGGACGCATTAATGGGCAGGATGTGATTGTTGCGCAGGCTATCATATGGCCTGAGGTACAGCA
>ERZ772851.2096-NODE-2096-length-16296-cov-3.545656_pt1 | contig 16296 bp, 8 predicted proteins | sample MGYA00512137_ERZ772851 | MGnify/ENA primary metagenome ERZ772851 (study PRJEB29015, sample SAMEA2737663) | human gut metagenome | biome: human gut; feature: human-associated habitat; material: faeces | place: China | collected 2012 ... | reverse complement strand
ATAAACCTTCATCGGAACGCCCGCCCGGAACGAGTAAGTGAACATCGCGCCCAGATCGCGGGACCCGAGCGTCCGGACGAAATCGACCGCCTTCCCGTCCGATACCTCGCTGCCGTAGTAGCTGGTCAGATATTTGGCCAAAAAGGAGCGGTTCGCAAACATGTTGGTCGACGGCCCCCGGTCCAGATCGGTGCTGAAATGGTACTGCTGCTGACCGATGATCGCCTCGAATCCGTGAGTTTTATAAGCTACGTAAGAATCGAGGATCGACACTTTCCCCTCGTTACTGAAATCGACCTGCAGACGATAGGACATGTTCCGGCTCACGTTTCCCCTCACTCCGAAACGCGAATTGCGCACATTGAACCGATACTCGCCCCTGTTCAGGTCGATTTCCATCTTCGCCTTGATCGCCCCGTCGATCTTCGGCACGTACGAGACCGGCGTCTCCGCCTGCGCCGTTCGGGACCGCTCCTCTTCCGGCTGGGCCGACGCCGCTCCCGCCGCCAGCAGCAGCAACAAACATCCGATTGTTTTCTTCATATTCTCTTTCGGTTTTTCGCTCGTTTACGACCGGGCGAAACGCTCCGTTCCGCCGTTTTTCGGGACAAAAATATCGCTTAACCCGCACTCCTCAAATACGTTTTTAGTCATATATTTTAGTAAAAAATATCAATATTTGTTTTTAAAATATAAATTCGTACCTTCGCCGAAAAGAAAGGCCGATGCTTCCGAAAGTCTCCATCGAACACATCGTGGCGAAACAGCGCAAGGCGCTCTACGACATGCCGGCGGGCCACCCCCGGGAAATATCCGGCTCGCTCCCTTATCTTTCCGACCGTCCCCTACTGATCGGCGGCATGCGGGGAAGCGGTCGCGCGACGCTCCTCGGCCGAATGCTGAAAGAGGAGTATCCGGAGGCATGGTACACCGATTTCGACGATCCGAGACTGGCCGGATTCGACGAATCCGATTTCGCCAAGCTCGACCGCCTGATCCGCGACTCGGGCAAAGGCATCCTGCTGTTGAACAAAGTGGACTGCGCGGCCGGCTGGCTGCCTTTCCTGAGCGAAAAGCCCGCGCAGGGCATCAAGGTCATCGCCACCGTCTCGCTGCCCTCCCTGCTCGGCGTCGAGCAAGACATGCGGTCGAACAGGATATCCGGCCTTTTCGTCACGCGACGGCTCGAACCTCTCTCCTACAACGAGTTTCTCGGATTCACGCACAAAAAAGGAAGTTCTCAGGCCGTCGCCGACTACATGGCGCGCGGCGCGCTGCCCGAAGCCGTTCAGGCAAGCCGGCCCGGGACGATGCTGCGGCTGTACGACCGGATCGTCTGCCGCGACCTGATCGTCGCCGGGGGTATCCGCGACAGGCAAACGCTCCAGCGGGTCGTACTGCACCTGATCGCCTCCAGCGGCGGAACGGTCACGGCCAACAACCTTCGCGAAAAACTCCGGATCAAGGCGGTCAGCACGGCCGCCGAGCACATGGCGTTGGCCGAACGGGCGGGACTCGTCGCTTTCGTCCCGATCCTCACCGACAACCCGGCCCGGCAAGCCATCAATCCGAGAAAAGTCTATGCGGCCGATACGGCCATGATCGCGGCGCTCTCGCCGGAGCCGCAGCCCGACCGCGACCGATTGTTCGAAACGATGATCTTCAATCATTTGCGAAGAAGCTGTTCGTTGATTCGCTATACGACCGAACAGGGAGGATGCGATTTCGTCGCAACGGACTCCGAGGGTGCGATCCGTTGCGTCCAAGCCTGTCGGGAAGACGATTCCGACCGGATGCAGGACAAGATCGACGGTTTGCTGTTCGCACTGCGCGCGACGGGCCTGCGTAAGGGAACGATCGTAACGGAGACCGGATCGGAACGCATTCTGCGCGACGGGCTCGAAATCGAGGTCACCGACGCCGACGCCTTTCTCAGCGAGACAGTTTGAGAAGCGAGCCCTCCTAAAAAGCGCCAGGTCCGATTTCCGCGCCGAACCGTCAAGTAAAACCGCATTCCCCGGTCGCCCCGACGAAAACCCCGACCGCATGCGAAAAGCCTCCCGCCGGCATATCGGAACGAATCGCCCGGATTCTCGGTACGCCCGCAGTACGACTTTTCCTACCGTCCGCTTCTCCCGCCATGTGCCCGACCATGCCGATCGCCTCGATCCGGAGTTTTTCGCGAAGGTTGTTGGCCGTGACCGTTCCGCCGCTGGAGGCGATCAGGTGCAGCACGACCAGCCCCACCAATTTTACCATATAGCAATCATCGCATTTTCAATGCCTTCGGATTTCCGTCTCGAAATTTTCTCCGACGGAGAGATTCGGAACAAAATCAAACCGGGACGCGCGGCCTGCGAACGCGAGTCGTAACAAACGAATGCAAAAGTTTCGGCCTCGAACGTTCGGCATACCGAGGCACGATCATCTTCGCTTGAGCGGAAGGTTCAGTCGACGATATGCTTGAATCGACCCAGTACGTCGATGTCGGCCAGTTCCTTGGACAGCATCAGAATCGTCTCCTCGGGAACCTTCTTCAGGTCGAGCAGCATCAGCGCGTCGAGCGAGTCGCAAAATTCGTGATCGGTATTGAATCCCAGCACGCTGCTGTTGAGTTGCAGATACTTGCGAATGAGCACCGGGATCGAATAGGCGTTTTTCTCGATGTCGCAGACAAGCCTGTTGATCAGATCGATCGAACGGATACCCGCGATCAGGTTCTCGTCGATCCGGACCCGAATATCGATTCCGGTGCGCGGACGAATCCACCCCGCCTTCTCGCGGTCGAGATAGAAATCGCGGATATGGGAGGCGATGATCAGCTTGGAGGCGCTTTGGAACCCGCCCGATATCGTTACCGGCCCGAGCAGATAGCGGAACTGCCCGTTGCGCAGCAGCACGTACAGAATGCCTTTCCACAACAGCATCAGCGAAACGGGCTTGCGCTGATAGTCCCTGACGATGAACGAGCGCCCCAGCTCGATCGTCTTGCCCATCACCTCTCCCATCGCAGGCTTCATCCGGAACAACGTATTCGTATAAAAGCCCTTCAGACCGTAGCGTTCCATGATCCGGTCGCCCATGCCGAGCCGGTAAGCGCCCACCAGACGCCGGGCCTCCCGGTCCCAGACGAACAGCTGATAGTAGTACGAGTCGAAACGATCCGTATCGATCGCGTTCTTGGTTCCCTCCCCGATCTCCCGGAACGTCCGCTCGCGGAGACTGCCGATTTCGATCATCATATGCGGAATTCTATCGGGAGGAGCCAGGTACACCTCGTAACTTCCATACTCGAAAAGCCGGTGACCGCCGCGCAGCGAGTCCAACTCGGCTTCGAGCAGCGGCACATCCACGGCGCCCAGCACCTCGTCGGGCACCTTCCGAGCGGCCCGGCGGGCCGCTCGGGGCGGCCGACGGCGGCCGTCCAACGGTTTGAAATACTCGACGGAAGCCCTCAGATAGCCGTTATAGTCGGTTTCCGTCAGCAAAGCGGTCTTTCGCGGCAGAACGGCCGATCCGATTCTCAGCTCCACTCCGACTCCCTTCTTGTTGAGCAGCTCGCGCGGCAGCAGGGCCGTCCGAAGCATCGGATGCAGCTTGCCGGCCAGACGGAACAGAGGGCTGTTGCGCGCGTCGATGTAAAGGGGAATCACCGGAACCTCCGCCCGACGGATAAACCGCATCACCCCCCGGGGCCACTCGCGGTCGCCTATGTCGCGGAATCCTTTGCGCCAGGTCGCTACTTCGCCCGCAGGGAAGATCACGAGCAGTCCGCCCCGCGACAGATGCCGCATCGCCTCGCGCATGCCGGAGACGTTCCCTGCGGCTTTCGCGTCGAACGGGTCCACGCTGATGAAATAGCGCTTCAGCGGACCGATCCTCGAAAGCAGGTAATTGCCCATGAAACGCGCGTCGGGACGCCGTTTCGACAGCCAGTCGATCAGCACGATGCCGTCGAGAGCGCCGGTGGGATGATTCGCGATCACGATGGCCGGTCCTTCGGGCGGAATCCGGTCCGCCTCCCGCGGATCGACTTCGGTGCGCACGTCCATAGCGTGCAACAGCCCTTCCGGATAGGGACCCTCATAAGCGAGCGCGTCGCTGTACAGCCTGTTGATTCGGTCCAGAGCGGCCAGCTTCATGATGGCCCGGGCCCGCCACCGGGCCCACAAGCCCTTCCGGCCGAAATATAAGTCGCTCGACTTGATCAGTTCCATAGTTTTCGGAGTGACGGCTTTCCGCATGCGAGGCCGCTTTTCTGCGTTCGGACCTTACCTTTGCAAAAAGATTGCCGGAGGCTCCGACACAAATGTAGAATAATTTTTGATACTTTTAAGCCGGTTAACATCCATTTAAACTCCATGAAACCATCCAAGCGCATCGAGGAGCTCAAGGAGAAGGTCGCCCTGCTGCCCCAGTCGCCCGGCGTCTACCAGTTTCTGGGCTCCGACGGACAGGTGATCTACGTGGGCAAGGCGAAAAACCTGCACCGGCGGGTCTACTCCTACTTCACGTCGAAAGCGAACGAGAGCCCGAAAGTGCGGGTCATGGTCTCCCGGATCGCCGACCTGCGCCACACGGTCGTCTCCAGCGAGAGCGAGGCGTTCCTGCTCGAGAACAACATGATCAAGAGCCTCCAGCCGCGCTACAACATCCTGCTCAAGGACGACAAGACCTACCCGTGGATCGTGATCCGCAACGAGCCGTTCCCGCGCGTGCAGTCGACCCGGCGGCTCGTGCGCGACGGATCGCAGTATTTCGGGCCTTACGCGTCGGTCTACGTCCAAAAGGCCGTTCTGGACATGGCACACAGTATCCACAGCCTGCGCACCTGCTCGCTGAACCTGTCCCCCGAGGCGATCGCCAAGAACCGTTACAGCGTCTGCCTCCAGTACCATATCGGCAACTGCAAGGGCCCGTGCGTCGGATTGCAGGGCGAGGAGGACTACCGCCGCAGCGTCGGCATGGTCGCTTCGCTGCTGCGCGGCGATACCCGCGACACGATGCGCTACCTGAAAGAGAAAATGAGCGAGGCCTCCGAGGCGATGCGCTTCGAGGAGGCCGCGCAGTACAAGAAACGGATCGAGATCCTGACCTCCTACCAAAGCAAGTCGGTCGTAGTGAGCAACACGCTGACGAACATGGACGTGTTCTCGCTGGTCACGGACGAGGACGCCGCCTTCTGCAACTTCATGCGCATAGCCGACGGGGCGGTCGTCAACTCGTTCACGGTCGAGCTGAAACCGGGACTCGAAGACACGCCGCGCGACGTGCTGACCTATGCGATCGGGACGATCGCCGAGCGGCTGTCGGGCAAGCTCTCGCGCGAGGTAATCGTCCCGTTCCCCCCATCGGGAAGCCTGTGGGAAAACGTCGCGTTCACCGTGCCTCAACGGGGCGACAAGCTGCGTCTTCTGGAACTGTCGGAGCGCAACGCCCGGCTGTACCGACTCGAGAAGCTCAAGCAGATCGAGATCAAAGACCCCGCCCGCCACACGAACCGTATTCTCTCGACGCTGCAACGGGAGCTCCGCCTGAGCGTGCCGCCCCATATCGAATGTTTCGACAACTCGAACCTGCAAGGAACCAACCCGGTGGCCTCCTGCGTCGTGTTTCGCGACGGCAAACCGTCGCGAAAGGAATACCGGCATTTCAACATCAAGACGGTCGTCGGAGCGAACGACTTCGCCTCGATGGAAGAGGTGATCGGCCGCCGCTACAGCCGGCTGCTCGCCGAGGGCGCCGAGCTTCCCGAGCTGATCGTCGTCGACGGCGGCAAGGGACAGCTCCGATTCGCCTACGAGACGCTGCAACGGCTCGGACTGGAACACAAAATAGCGATCGTCGGTCTGGCCAAGCGCATCGAGGAGGTCTATTTCCCGCACGACCCGCTGCCCTACTACATCGACCGCAACAGCGAGGCGCTCAAAGTGCTGATGCACATCCGCGACGAGGCGCACCGTTTCGGCATCACGTTTCACCGCAAAAAACGTTCGCTGGCCTTTATTCGCAGCGAGTTGGAGAGCATCCCGACGCTCGGTCCGCGCTCGGTCGACAAGCTGCTGCGCCATTATCGGACCGTTTCCAACATCCGTCGCGCGAGCGAGGAGGAGCTGTCCGGACTGATCGGGCGGCAGCGCGCAGCCGAGGTGATCCGGTATTACCGCAAAGCCGGAGAGCTTTCCGCTCCCCAAGGGACGGACGGATCGTCGCTGAGACATGACGGAAGCGCTCCGTCCAACGGCCACACTATCCCTCTCACGACAGCCGGAAAGGACGACATTCCCGGCGGATCGGCACTGTTCGATGCGGAAGGCGACGGCTTCGCGCCAAAACAACGGGGGTAAACCGCACCGATACGGCTCCGTTCGGCGATTTAGGCTCGACGGTTTCCGCCGGACTAATAGACACGCCCCATGAAACATGCCGCTATGCAGAGCCGAACAAAGAACGGCCCGGATACCGAACGGGCACAGACGGATAATCCGTCTCCGGACAGGTACGCATTATACGCACGAGCGATCGGGAAACGGCTTCACAGATCGCCGGGAATTTGCGATTCCGACGAAAAAAAGGCACCTTTGCACTACTCGCGCACAGCCTATACCCGCGAGACGAACCGAAAACACGACCTAAACCGACGGAAGATGAAAAGCGTCATCGGAATGGGCAATGCCCTGACGGATATTCTGATCAACCTGAAAACCGACGAAGTCCTCGAGCGGTTCATGCTGCCCCGAGGCAGCATGAATCTGGTCGACAGCGACCGGCAACGCCGAATCGGAGAATACGTAGCCGGCATGCCGCGCACGCTGTCGCTCGGCGGATCGGCATCGAATACGATCCGGGCCATGGCCCGCATGGGCGTCCGTACCGGCTATGTCGGCAAAGTGGGACGGGACACGACGGGAGACTTCTTCGAGCAGGCCCTCGTCAACCTCGGCATCGAACCCCATATCCTGCGCGGAAACGAGCGGTCGGGCCGCTGCGTCTCGCTCGTCTCGGCCGACGGCGAGCGGACGATGTGCACTTTTCTCGGCGCCGCGCTCGAGATGCGGGGCGACGAACTGAACGAATCGCTGTTCGACGGCTACGACTGCCTCTATATCGAAGGCTATCTGGTCCAGGACCACGAACTGATCGGGCGGGCCGTCCGGCTCGCCAAGGCCTGCGGCCTGACAGTGGCCCTCGATCTGGCCAGCTTCAACATCGTAGACGAGAACCTCGGTTTTCTGAACGAGCTGACCGACGGCTACGTCGACGTGCTGTTCGCCAACGAGCAGGAGGCATTCTCGTTCACCGGCGAGCGGAATCCGCTCGAGGCGCTCGACAAGATTTCCCGCAAGTGTCCGCTCGCCGTCGTTAAGGTCGGCACGCAAGGCGCTTATATCAAGCACCGCGGCAAGGTCGACCATGTGGGCATCATGGCCGAGGCCAAGCGGGTCGATACGACCGGAGCCGGCGATTTTTACGCGGCAGGTTTTCTCGTCGGACTGACCCGAGGCTTGTCGATGGTCCAGTGCGGCACGATCGGCGCGATCGCGGCAGGCCGCGTAATCGAAGTGACCGGCACGACGCTCGCGGACGAGACATGGACCGAAATCGACCGACTGATCCGCCGGGTCGAAGCAGGCGGCTATCTGTTCTGACGCTGCGGTCCGCACGGCTCGCCGTTCCGTTCCCCCGGGAAATTACGGAACGATATCCCTGACACCGGACAGACAAGGACTCCGGCACTGCCGCCAAAGCATCGGAACGCCTCAGACAAAATTTACGAGCCTCACGCCACGCAACCGGTCGCCCGCGGCGATCGACAAAGAAACGTCCTCCGGCACGAACGAGCCTCGAGTCTGCGCGAGAAGCTCCACGGAACCGGTCCAAACACCCGGGACGTAAGGAGAACGGAAACCCTATCCACGAGCGCCGGACAAACGGGAAACCCGGGTCCCGACGGGCAATCGAGACGAAAAGAGTCGCAGGCGCATGCCGAATCTTCGGCCGGGAGCGAAAGCCGCGCCCCGGGTTCGGGCGAATCGTTCGTCGCGAAAAAACGGCGGGAACACGGATTCGTACGGTTCCCGGAAACGAAGCGCTCCCGCGCATATAAGCGACGGCTGACAAACGTAAGAACATCATGGAAGCATTGCTCGACTGGGGATACATCGGTCTTTTCGTCGGCTCGTTCGTCGCGGCGACGGTCGTTCCGTTCAGTTCCGACGTGCTGCTCGTAGGCATGCTGGCCGCCGGAGGAAACGTCTGGCTCAGCGTGCTGGTCGCCACGGTCGGCAACTGGGCGGGCGGACTGACTTCGTACTGGATCGGCTGGATCGGCCGATGGGAATGGATCGAGAAATACCTGCGCGTCAAACACGAGACGCTGGAACGCCATAAAAGCAAAGTCGATCGCTTCGGCGCATGGCTCGCCCTACTTACATGGTTGCCCTTTGTCGGCGACGTGTTCGCCGTCGCGCTCGGATTCTATCGGTTGAATTTCAGGAAGTCGGCCGTATTGATGCTGGTCGGGAAAGGCGCCCGCTTCGTATGCTGGGCCTTGTTGTTCATCTGGGGAAAAGACCTTTGGGGATAAGGCCGGCACGACATCTTCCACACGGATGGAAGCGACCGCAACAAAGAATCGGGAAACGAGGCAGCATGACGGTCAATCGCGACCCTCGTACTCGGGCATCTCCGGGAAAGCCGGCGAAAGCGGCGCGAAACCCGGAGGCATCGCATATCCGAAACGAAGAACGGCCTCACGCCCGAGAGCCAGGAAAGCGGATTCCGTACGGCAACCGAGACAGCCTTCAGCCGGTTCGGACAAAAAACTATCGCAAACCGTATTTTGAAAACGGCACAGTAATCGAGCATAACCGGAATGATGCCGAAACCGTTCCGGACATAAGATAGAAGAACGGCGACAACAAAGAGGAATGTATGGAATATCATATTATTTTAACAATATAAATATTTATATTTTACTAAAATATAATATATGTGCTTCTCGCTTTATCCACAGAGACTGAATATCAGCCTGTCCCTCGCGATTCCAAAAATCCGCACCGATACGAACGCCTCTCATATGAACGCTCTCACAAATATTCGGACTTTCTTGTCTGGATCATAGAATTCCTACCGAGGAAAAGTATCGAAAGAATCCATTCTGCCGGAGCGCTATATCACCGATACGGAGTCTCTCGCTTGCCTCGCAAGTCAACATGTACGGAAACAACAGTTTTGTTGGCCGAATTGCCGGCATGATACTCCGCCCATACATACCGGGTTGTTCTGCCGACTCTTCTGCTCGTCGCCGCTAGGCCGATATACGACGAAAAACAATACGAGAAAAGCGGGAATCAGATTCCCGCTTTTCTCGCTCAAAAATCTTATTGTCAGCTATCGCTATTTTTCGGCTCCTGCCACCAAGTTGTCGTATTCCGCCTGAGAACCGACGACGATGTTGTCGTAGTCGCGCAATCCCGTACCGGCCGGAATCAGATGGCCGCAGATCACGTTCTCCTTCAGCTTCTCCAACGGATCGACCTTGCCCAGAATGGCGGCCTCGTTGAGTACCTTGGTCGTCTCTTGGAACGAAGCGGCCGACATGAAACTGCTCGTCTGCAATGCGGCGCGCGTAATACCTTGCAGCACCTGATTCGACGTAGCCGGAATCACATCGCGTACCTCGACGGGCTTCAGGTCCTTGCGCTTGAGCATCGAGTTCTCGTCGCGCAGCTTGCGCAGCGTGATCATCATACCCGGCTTCATCGTCTCCGAATCGCCGGCGTCGGTCACGACCACCTTGTCGTACAGCTCGTCGTTGACGGCCATGAAGTCCCATTTGTCGACGATCTGCTCCTCCAAGAAACGGGTGTCGCCCGGGTCCTCGATCTGCACCTTGTTCATCATCTGACGGACGATCACCTCGAAGTGCTTGTCGTTGATCTTCACGCCCTGCATGCGGTACACTTCCTGAACCTCGTTGACGATGTACTCCTGCACCTTCGTCGGACCCTGAATAGCCAGAATATCGCTCGGAGTCACGGCGCCGTCCGACAGCGGCATGCCCGCACGGACATAGTCGTTCTCCTGCACCAGAATCTGGCGCGACAGCGGAACCAGATAACGCTTCACGTCGCCCAGCTTGGAGGTGATGACGATTTCGCGGTTACCGCGCTTGATCTTGCCGAAGGAAACCTCTCCGTCGATTTCCGATACGACGGCCGGATTCGACGGGTTACGCGCCTCGAACAGCTCCGTCACGCGCGGCAGACCGCCCGTGATGTCGCCGGCTTTGCCGACGGCCCGAGGAATCTTGATCAGAATTTCTCCGGCCTTGACCGATGCGTTCTCCTTCACGACGATGTGCGCTCCTACAGGCAGATTGTATTGCTTCTGCTCCTCGCCCTGTTTGTTCAGAATCTTGATGACCGGGTTCTTGGTCTTGTCCCTCGACTCGGTGATCACGATTTCGCGGAAACCGGTCTGCTCGTCGAACTCGTCACGGTAGGTCACGCCTTCGATCACGTTCTCGAAAGCCACCTTACCGTCGTACTCCGAAATGATCACGGCATTGTACGGATCCCACTCGCAGATCAGATCGCCTTTCTTGACCGTGTCGCCGTCGTTCATGTAGAGCATCGAGCCGTAAGGCAGATTATGCGTATAAAGCACGATGCCGGTATGCTCGTCGACGATGCGCAACTCGGCCAGACGGCTGATGACCATGTTGATCTCCTTGCCGTCGTCGCTTTTGCTCTTGACGACGCGCAGCTCGTCGATCTCGATACGGCCCTCGTAGCGCGACACGATGCTGTTGTCGGTCGCCACGCCGCCGGCCACACCGCCGACGTGGAAAGTACGCAGCGTCAGCTGAGTACCCGGCTCGCCGATCGACTGGGCGGCGATCACGCCGACCACCTCGCCCTTCTGCACCATGCGGCCGGTCGCCAGATTGCGGCCGTAGCACTTGGCGCAGACGCCGTTGCGAGACTCGCAGGTCAGTACCGAGCGGATTTCGACCGACTCGATTCCAGCCGCGTCGATCGCGTCGGCCACCGATTCGGTGATCTCCTCCCCGGCGGCGACGATCATCTCGCCCGTGTGCGGATTGTACACGTCGTGTACCGTCGTCCGGCCCAGAATGCGTTCCTTGAGCGTCTGCACGACGTCCTCGTTACGCTTGATCGCCGTGGCGGTCAGTCCGCGCAGCGTGCCGCAGTCCTCCTCGGTAATGATTACGTCCTGAGCCACGTCCACCAGACGGCGCGTCAGATAACCGGCGTCGGCCGTCTTCAAGGCCGTATCGGCCAAACCTTTACGGGCGCCGTGCGTCGAAATGAAGTACTCGAGCACAGACAATCCCTCCTTGAAGTTCGACAGAATCGGGTTCTCGATGACCTGACCGCCCTCGGCTCCCGACTTCTGGGGCTTGGCCATCAGGCCTCGCATACCCGAAAGCTGACGAATCTGCTCCTTCGAACCGCGGGCTCCCGAGTCCAGCATCATGTATACCGGGTTGAACCCTTGCTGGTCGTTGGTCAGGTGATCGAGCACCGTCTTGGTCAGCTTCATGTTGATATTCGTCCAGATGTCGATGATCTGGTTGTAACGCTCGTTGTTCGTGATCAGACCCATGTTATAGCTCTCCATCACCTCCTCGACGCGCTCGTAGCCCTCGTTGACGAGCGACTCTTTCTCCTCGGGGATAATCACCGCGTCGAGGTTGAACGACAGGCCGCCTTGGAATGCCATCCGGTAGCCGAGCGCCTTGATGTCGTCCAGAAACTGCGAAGTGCGTGCCGCGCCGGACTTTTTCATTACCAGACCGATGATGTCGCGCAGCGAACGCTTCGTCAGCACTTCGTTCAGATAACCCACTTCCTTAGGCACGACTTGGTTGAACAGCACGCGGCCGACCGTCGTGTCGACGATCTTGCGCACCGGAACGTCGTTCTCGTCGACCGTATCGACCATCACTTTCACCTTCGCATGCAGATCGGCGCGCTTCTCGTTGTAGGCGATGATCGCCTCTTCGGGGCCGTAGAAGTTCAGACCCTCTCCCAGCGAACCGGGACGCTCCTTGGTGATATAATAAAGTCCGAGCACCATGTCCTGCGAAGGCACCGTGATCGGCGCTCCGTTGGCCGGGTTCAGGATATTGTGCGAACCGAGCATCAAAATCTGCGCCTCCAGAATGGCGGCATTGCCCAGCGGCAAGTGCACGGCCATCTGGTCGCCGTCGAAGTCGGCGTTGAACGCCGTACAAGCCAGCGGATGCAGCTGCAGCGCCTTGCCCTCGATCAGCTTGGGCTGGAATGCCTGAATACCGAGACGGTGCAGCGTCGGAGCGCGGTTCATCAGCACCGGATGCCCCTTGATGACATTCTCGAGAATATCCCAGATCACCGGGTCTTTGCGGTCGATGATTTTCTTGGCCGACTTGACCGTCTTGACGATGCCGCGCTCGATCAGCTTGCGGATCACGAAGGGTTTGTACAGCTCGGCGGCCATGTCCTTCGGAATACCCATCTCGTGCATCTTCAGTTCCGGGCCGACGACGATTACCGAGCGAGCCGAGTAGTCGACACGCTTACCGAGCAAATTCTGGCGGAAACGTCCCTGCTTACCCTTCAGGCTGTCGGACAACGACTTGAGCGGTCGGTTCGACTCGGTTTTGACGGCATTGCTCTTGCGCGAGTTGTCGAACAGCGAGTCGACGGCCTCTTGCAGCATACGCTTCTCGTTACGCAGGATCACCTCCGGCGCCTTGATTTCGATCAGGCGCTTCAGACGGTTGTTGCGGATAATCACGCGTCGATACAGGTCGTTCAGGTCCGAAGTGGCGAAACGACCGCCGTCCAGCGGCACGAGCGGACGCAGCTCGGGCGGGATGACCGGAATCACTTTCAGAATCATCCACTCGGGCTTGTTGATCTCGCGCGACTCGCGGAACGCCTCGACGACGTGCAACCGCTTCAGCGCCTCGGCCTTACGCTGTTGGGAAGTCTCCGTTCCGGCCTTGTGGCGAAGCGAATAGGACAACTCGTCCAGATCCACGCGCTGCAACAGCGTATAGATCGCCTCGGCGCCCATCTGCGCGATGAACTTGTTCGGATCGCTGTCGTCGAGCTGCTGATTGCCTTTCGGAAGCGCGTTCAGGATGTCGAGATACTCCTTCTCGGCCAGCAGGTCCAGATCGTTGATGCCGTTGGCTGCGGCCGCTCCGGCCTGAATCACCACGTAGCGCTCGTAATAGATGATCGTCTCCAGCTTTTTGGACGGAATGCCGAGCAGATAGCCGATTTTCGAGGGCAACGAACGGAAATACCAGATATGAGCTACCGGAACGACCAGCGAGATATGTCCCATCCGCTCGCGGCGCACTTTCTTTTCGGTCACCTCGACGCCGCAACGGTCGCAGACGATGCCCTTGTAACGGATCCGTTTGTATTTGCCGCAATGGCACTCGTAGTCTTTGACCGGACCGAAAATCCGCTCGCAGAAAAGACCGTCGCGCTCGGGCTTGTACGTACGATAGTTTATTGTCTCGGGCTTCAGCACTTCTCCGCTCGAGTTTTCCAGAATCTCCTCGGGCGAGGCCAAACCGATCGAAATCTTGGAGAAGCCGCTCTGTGCCTTGTTGTCTTTCTTGAATGACATATTCTTAATCAATTTATTTTTTCATCCGTTTCCGGCCCGACGGGCGGAGCCTGACAGGGCGGAAGGCATCGCCAGCCACCCGGAAGCCCGCCTGCGAACCGCCGCAATCCTTAGTCGAGCTTGACGCTGATGGCCAGTCCCCGCAGCTCGTGCAGCAGCACGTTCAGCGATTCGGGGATACCGGCGGGCGGCATGTTGTCGCCCTTGACAATCGCCTCGTAGGCCTTCGCCCGCCCCATCACGTCGTCGGACTTGATCGTCAGAATCTCCTGCAGGATGTTCGCGGCGCCGAACGCCTCGAGCGCCCAGACCTCCATTTCGCCGAAACGCTGACCGCCGAACTGCGCCTTACCGCCCAAGGGCTGTTGCGTAATGAGCGAGTAGGGACCGATCGAACGGGCATGCATCTTGTCGTCGACCATATGGCCCAGCTTCAGCATGTAGATCACGCCCACGGTAGCCGGCTGGTCGAACTTCTCACCCGTCTCGCCGTTGTACAGGTAGGTGCGACCGCTACGCGGAACGCCGGCCTGCGCCGTATATTCGTTGATCTGGTCGAGCGAGGCCCCGTCGAAGATCGGCGTGGCGAACTTCAACCCCAGCTCACGGCCGGCCCAGCCGAGCACGGTTTCGTAAATCTGACCGAGGTTCATACGCGAAGGCACGCCCAGCGGGTTGAGTACGATGTCGACGATCGTACCGTCTTCCAAGAACGGCATGTCCTCGTCGCGCACGACCTTCGCCACGATACCCTTGTTGCCGTGGCGGCCGGCCATCTTGTCGCCCACGCGCAGCTTGCGCTTTTTGGCGATATAAACCTTCGCGAGCTGGATGATGCCCGTCGGAAGCTCGTCCCCGTTCGTCAGGTTGTACTTCTCGCGCTTGAGCATCGCGTCCAGTTCCTTGTATTTGATCGTATAGTTGTTGATCGTCAGCTCGACCAGATGGTCGCGGTGCGCGTCCCCGGTCCATTTGTCGGCTCCGATGTTCAGGTAGTCGAGCTCGCCGAGCATCTTCTGCGTGAAACGGGTGCCCTTGGCAACGACTTCGACGCCGAAATAGTCGTGAATGCCGGCCGTAGTCTTGTCCTTGAGCAGAACCCACAGCTTCTCGACCAGCTTCTGCTTCAACGCGTCGGCCTGTACGGCGAACTCGGCGTCCATCTTGTCGAGCTGCGCCTTCTCGGCGGCCTTGCTCTTCTTGCCGTCCTTGTTCGCGCGGCTGAACAGCTTCTTGTCGATCACGACGCCATGCAGCGACGGCTGAGCCTTCAGCGAAGCGTCCTTCACGTCGCCGGCCTTGTCGCCGAAAATCGCGCGAAGCAGCTTCTCCTCCGGCGACGGATCGCTCTCGCCCTTGGGCGTGATCTTTCCGATCAGGATGTCGCCCGGATGCACGTTCGCGCCGATGCGAATGATGCCGTTCTCGTCCAAATCCTTCGTCGCTTCCTCGCTGACGTTCGGAATGTCCGAAGTCAGCTCCTCGACGCCGCGCTTCGTATCGCGGACCTCCATGATATACTCGTCGACATGCACCGACGTGAAAATATCGTCGCGCATCATGCGCTCCGAAATCACGATGGCATCCTCGAAATTGTATCCCTTCCACGGCATGAACGCCACCTTCAGGTTACGTCCGAGAGCCAGCTCGCCGTTCTGGGTCGAATAGCCTTCGGTCAGAATCTGGCCCGGCACGACCTTCTCACCCTTGCGGACAATCGGCTTGAGCGTCATCGACGTACTCTGGTTCGTCTTGCGATAGCGCGGCAGCATGTAAGTCGTCACTTCCGGATCGAACGAAACGATCTTCTCGTCCTCCGAGCGCTCGTACTTCACCTGTATCTGCGTAGCGTCCGAGAAAACGACCTCGCCATTGCCCTCCGCCACAATCTGAATGCGGCTGTCGGCGATCATGTCCTTCTCCAGGCCGGTTCCGACGATCGGGGCCTCCGGCATCACCAGGGGCACGGCCTGACGCATCATGTTCGATCCCATCAGCGCGCGGTTCGCGTCGTCATGCTCCAAGAACGGAATCAGGCTGGCGGCGATCGACGAAATCTGGTTCGGCGCCACGTCCATCAGATTCACCTCGGTAGCCGGCACGACCGGGAAGTCGCCGTCGTAGCGCGCCTTGATCTTGTCGGGCTGCAGGAACTCGCCCTCGTCGCTCAGCGGCGCGTTGGCCTGAGCGATCACGAGGCCTTCCTCCTCTTCGGCGCTGAAATACTGAATGCCTGCATCGTTCAGGTCGACCTTGCCGCCGGATACTTTGCGGTAGGGCGTCTCGATAAAGCCCATGTCGCTGATCTTGGCGTACACGCAAAGCGACGAGATCAGACCGATATTCGGACCTTCCGGCGTCTCGATCGGGCAGAGGCGACCGTAATGGGTGTAGTGCACGTCGCGCACCTCGAAACCGGCCCGTTCGCGCGACAGGCCGCCCGGTCCAAGAGCCGACAGGCGGCGCTTATGCGTCATCTCGGCCAGCGGGTTCGTCTGGTCCATGAACTGCGAAAGCTGGTTGGTCCCGAAGAACGAGTTGATGACCGACGACAGCGTCTTCGCATTGATCAGGTCCACCGGAGTGAACACCTCGTTGTCGCGCACGTTCATCCGCTCGCGAATCGTGCGGGCCATC
>ERZ772851.2048-NODE-2048-length-16670-cov-3.418658_pt1 | contig 16670 bp, 19 predicted proteins | sample MGYA00512137_ERZ772851 | MGnify/ENA primary metagenome ERZ772851 (study PRJEB29015, sample SAMEA2737663) | human gut metagenome | biome: human gut; feature: human-associated habitat; material: faeces | place: China | collected 2012 ... | reverse complement strand
TATCGTATGCCACTACCGGATGCTTCGCAAAGTAGCGGTTATAGATAAATCCGGTCACCGATAACACCATTCCAAGTAACGCTGCCGCAACAATCCCAGCCGCTGCTACCAGAATGATATTTCTTCTGAGCTGCTGTTTTTTCTTTCTGGTCAGTTTCTTCATGTTCTCTTCCTATAGAAAAGGGATGCCGTATAAGCACCCCTTTTGATCTTGGTAAATAAGATATCCAAATTACTCTTCTACGCTGTAGTTTGGAGCCTCCTTGGTGATATGAATGTCATGAGGATGACTTTCTCTTAAGGAAGCGGCTGAAATCTTAACGAACTTTGCCTTCTCCTGCAGTGCCGGAATATTCTCAGCACCACAGTATCCCATACCGGAACGGATACCACCGATCAGCTGGAATACAGTATCCTCAACAGTTCCCTTATATGCGACACGACCCTCTACGCCTTCCGGAACAAGCTTCTTGGCATTGCTCTGGAAGTAGCGGTCCTTACTTCCGTTCTCCATGGCAGAAATAGAACCCATGCCACGGTATACCTTATACTTACGACCCTTGAACAGCTCGAAGGTTCCCGGACTCTCGTCGCAGCCTGCAAAGATACTTCCCATCATGCAGACACTTGCACCTTCAGCTAAAGCCTTTGTCATATCTCCGGAATATTTGATACCACCATCGGCGATGATAGGCACACCATACTTGTTTGCAACCTCATAAGCATCCATGATCGCTGTAATCTGTGGCACACCAATACCTGCCACGACACGTGTGGTACAGATTGATCCAGGTCCGATACCGATCTTAACACAGTCAGCACCGGCTTCGATCAGATCTCTTGTTCCCTCTCCGGTTGCTACGTTACCTGCAATGATCTGCATATCCGGGAACTCCTTACGGATCATCTTGACACAGTTGAGTACATTCTTGCTCTGTCCATGTGCGGAATCCAGTACGATACAGTCAACATGCTTCTCAGCAAGAGCAGCCACACGGTCAAGTACATTCGCGGTAATACCAACAGCAGCACCACAGAGAAGGCGTCCCTGTGCATCCTTTGCAGCCAGTGGATACTTAATCTGCTTCTCTATATCCTTAATGGTGATCAGTCCTGTTAAGTTACCCTCATCATCAACGAGTGGGAGCTTCTCCTTGCGGGAAGCAGACAGGATCTTTTTCGCTTCCTCAAGAGTGATTCCCTGCTTTGCAGTGATCAGTCCGCGGGAAGTCATAGACTCCTCAATCTTCTTGGAAAAGTCTGTCTCAAACTTGAGGTCACGGTTTGTGATGATACCAACCAGCTTTGTTCCCTCAGTGATCGGTACACCGGAAATACGGAACTTCGCCATCAGCGCATTGGCATCCTCTAATGTATGCTGGGGTGACAAATAAAACGGATCTGTGATTACTCCATTCTCTGAACGCTTAACCTTATCAACCTCTTCTGCCTGCTGCTCGATAGACATGTTTTTATGAATAATACCGATACCGCCCTGTCTTGCCATGGCAATTGCCATTCTATGTTCTGTTACTGTATCCATTCCCGCACTCATAAGCGGAATGTTAAGCTTAATATTCTTTGTAAGCTGTGTTGATAAGTCAATCATGTTAGGTGTTACTTCTGAATACTGTGGTACTAATAACACATCATCAAATGTAATTCCTTCGCCAATAATTTTACCCATTGTAATCTTTATCCTCGCTTTCTTTTATATTATCTTTATGTTGCAAAAATATCCGAATACTTATTCGTTTCGGATATCTCTTTCGGCGTACATCTTCGTCCGCCCTTGCTATAATATTATCAGACAATATAACAAATAGCAAATAGAAAGTCAAGAAATTTTTTCTCATCTTTCCATTTGCTATTGTATTAAAAAACATTGTATATTTTATCAGTCAACCTTATATGACTGCTTAGGGACTGTTTCTTTTACCGCTTCAAGCATTGACTCTGACGGTTCTATGAGTAGTCTCTCCATCTCATTATTTACATTAAATGTATAAATGACAACAGCTTCATTCCCTTCATTGGAAGTATAATCATGTGTTCTTAACTGTCTGTGTTCCATTCTCAAAGCATCCTGGCTTCCTGTCTTTGCAACAAGCTCAGCTTTACTTAAATCGTAGACACCACATCTTTTTCTTCTTGTTCTTGCCATAATCCTGTCTACTGTAAGTTCTCCGTCAACAAGTGAATACTCATATTCCGCATTGTAATATCTGAATACAAAAACAGTAAACACTACAAGTACAGCAAATAACAGAAGACCAAATGCATGTGTCTGTGGAATTGTTGTAACCGCAAGAATACATGCTATTATCATTATTATTTTAAAGATAAGTGCATTCTTAGGTGCTTTTACCTTTATTATCTGCTCTGTTGAAACATTATACATATTTTACATCATTCCCATTCCGGCACCACCTGCTGGCATTGCTGGAGTATCTTCTTTAATAGTTGCAACAACTGATTCTGTTGTAAGAAGTGTAGATGCAACACTTGTAGCATTCTGTAATGCACTTCTTGTAACCTTTGCAGGGTCAAGGATACCTGCATCAATCATATTTACATATGTTTCGTTTAACGCATCAAAACCTGTACCCACTTCTGATTCTCTTACGTTGTTGATAATAACCGCACCTTCAAGACCGGCATTAGCTGCAATATGGAAAAGTGGAGCTTCAAGAGCCTTGAGAATAATCTCAGCACCAGTCTTTTCATCGCCAGAAAGTGTCTTAGTAAGTTTTTCAACTTCCTTAGATGCATGGATATATGCTGAACCACCACCTGAGATAACACCTTCTTCAACTGCTGCCTTTGTAGCTGCAAGAGCATCTTCAAGCCTTAACTTATTCTCTTTCATTTCTGTTTCTGTAGCTGCACCGACACGGATAACAGCAACACCGCCAGAAAGTTTTGCAAGTCTTTCCTGAAGTTTTTCTTTATCAAAATCAGATGTTGTCTCTTCAAGCTGAGCCTTAATCTGTGCAATTCTTGCCTGAATATCTTCCTTGTTGCCTTCGCCGTCAACGATTACAGTATTTTCCTTCTGAACCTTAACTGACTTAGCACGTCCAAGCATATCCATTGTTGTATCTTTAAGTTCAAGTCCAAGTTCTTCTGAAATAACCTGACCACCTGTAAGAATTGCAATATCCTTTAACATTTCTTTGCGTCTGTCACCATAGCCCGGAGCCTTAACACCGACAACATTGAATGTTCCTCTTAATTTATTAACAATAAGTGTTGTAAGTGCTTCACCTTCAATATCTTCAGCGATAATAAGAAGCTTTGCACCGCTCTGTACAATCTGTTCAAGAATTGGAAGAATTTCCTGAATGTTAGAAATCTTCTTATCTGTAATAAGGATATATGGGTCATCAAGATTTGCTTCCATCTTATCCATATCTGTTGCCATATATGCTGAAATATATCCTCTGTCGAACTGCATACCTTCAACAAGGTCAAGTTCTGTCTTCATTGTCTTAGACTCTTCAATTGTGATGACACCATCATTAGAAACCTTCTCCATTGCATCAGCAACAAGCTGTCCTACTTCCGGGTCACCTGCTGAAATTGAAGCTACCTTTGTAATCTGGTCTTTGCCAGTAACCTTCTGGCTCATCTTTGCAATTGCTTCCACTGCACAATCAGTAGCTTTCTTCATACCTCTTCTTAAAATAATAGGATTAGCACCTGCTGCAAGATTCTTCATACCGGCATTTACCATTGCCTGTGCAAGAACTGTGGCTGTTGTTGTACCATCACCTGCAACATCATTAGTCTTTGTTGCAACTTCCTTAACAAGCTGTGCACCCATATTTTCAAACTTATCTTCAAGTTCAATGTCCTTTGCAATTGTAACACCATCGTTAGTAATAAGCGGTGCACCGTATGATTTATCAAGGACTACGTTTCTTCCCTTAGGTCCGAGTGTTACTCTTACTGTATCTGCAAGCTGGTTAACACCTGCTTCAAGTGCTTTTCTTGCATCTATGCCATATTTAATTTCCTTTGCCATAATTATTGCCTCCTGATTAAATATTAAATCAAATTATAATTCAATGCCTATATTATCTATTATTCAATTATTGCAAGAATATCTGACTGCTTAACAATTATATATTCTTCATCTTCAAGCTTAACTTCTGTTCCTGCATATTTAGAATAAATAATCTTATCTCCGGCCTTAACCTGCATCTTAACTTCTTTGCCATCTACCATTCCGCCAGGTCCTACTGCAACTACCTCTGCCTGCTGTGGTTTTTCCTTTGCCTGACCAGGTAAAACAATGCCTGACTTTGTTGTTTCTTCTGCAACTAATGCTTTAATTACGACTCTGTCGCCCAATGGTACTAACTTCATAATTAATATTCCTCCATTCTGCTGTCATTGATTCTTTCCTTGCTGGCAGCTCTTGTTCTGTTAGCACTCATTATTTTCGAGTGCTAATTACGATAACATTAAAATATCACTACCCTTTTTGTTTGTCAACAGCTATTTTAAATATATTATTTATTTAATGATTTCATTATAATTTTTTAATATTTTTTTGCCGTTCTATAAGGAACTAATTTGTCTTATTTTTCAATCCTATTTTTTCTGATTTTCCATAATAAAAGAGATACTGCTGTGCATAGCCGCCATATTTTCCGAAATGCTCCACGCCGTATGATTCTATTTCCGCGTTGGAATGTTCCTTGCCATCAAAATAAAGACTCTGCATAATCCTCTTTATCCAGACGTCAACCGGGAATGCTTCCCTGTAACCTAATCCGAAAAGGCTCACACAGTTAGCAACCTTCATTCCCACACCTTTTATTTTCATAAGCTGTTCACGACATTCATCCACACCGCATTTTCTCAAATTCTCTTCTTTTATTATTTCATTATTCACAAATTCAACCGCATTATAAATATATGGAGCACGAAATCCCGTTTTGCACTCTCTCAATGCATCTATATCTGCTTGTGACAACTGCTGTGGCGTCGGAAAGCCATAGAAATCAATCCCGCCAACACTTCCCTGATATTTGCCGTAATCGTGTGAAATTCTTGCAACGATCTGTTTGATATGCGGAATCTGCTTATTCTGCGAAATTATAAATGAAATCAATGTCTCAAAAAATTCCTGATTAAGAATTCTTACACCCCACATCTTTTCCACAGCCTCACGCAATTTTTCATCTTCTTTCAACAAAAATGACTTTATTTCACCATAATCTCTATCCAAATCGAAATAATGACACCATATTTTTTCAAATTCTTCTTTTGTTGTATCAAATAAATACAGTTTATCATCCTTCTGGGCTGCATGCAGAAATTTTCCATATGCTGACATTCCATATTCATCATCATCAACTTTCTGAAAATGAAAACACTGTCCGCACTCCATCGTCTGTCCCAGATCAAAATCTTTCAGATTATGTATTATAGTATCTTTTCCTTTATATTCAACGTCCATATGTATACCCCATATCTGTCATGTAATATTATTGCTCATTTTTCTCATATAATATCACACTGTAACTGCAAAATACGAATTTTTATTATTATTTTATATTTTGTACTTTAAAAAATTTTGTTTATAGAGTAGAATACTTAGAAACAATGTAACACAATGACAGTTTTGCTTCGCAAAACAAGGAGGCTAAATCCTCTGCTCCTGCAAGGGCACGGATTTACGCGAGTAATGAGCCAAAGTTTAAGCTTGCTTAAAACCTTGGCGAATACCGCGATAACAAGAAAAACTTTAAGTTTTTCTTGTTTTGCTTCGCAAAACAAGGAGGATTATATGGCTAAGAATTCTAAGAAAATTATTGCTTTGACTGCTGCCGCGGGTGCTGTCGGAGCTGTTGCCGCCACATTGGCTGCTTGCTTCACTAAATATAGAAAAAATAAAAATGCTGATAAAACTGCCGATGAAATCACGGCTGATAATGAAAATGATGACATTGATACTATAGACTTTGAATCTCTGACTAATGATACTCCACGCGAATATGTATCAATAAGTATCAATACCCACAAAGAAAAAGAATAAAACAGTTCTTTATTTATTAAATCATTTAATAAAAGCCCACGAAACACCATCAGTTCAGTGCTCCGTGGGTTTTAATTTACTTTTTCTTCTTTTCTTCTTCAGGAAGAACAGAAGCTGTTTTTATCATTGCTCTTGTAAGCGAATCTTTTGCATTTTTCCAAGGTTCATCAGCATATTTATGATCAAATTTGTTGATAAACCATTCAACATCATCACGGACACGCTTCATGTTTTCAAGATATAACCTATTGGTCTGTTCAACAAAATCATTAAGAATCTGACCACTCATTTTTGATGATGCCTCTTCTATGAGAACTCCGTAATGCTGCGTACAGAATCCTTTGCATTCATTGTATTTTTTCCTAAATGATTCATCCTGTTTGTAAAGATAAATTATTGTATCTATATATCTTTTAAATGTATCTTCTATCCTCTCACATACAAAACATTTTGTATTAAGTTCTTTCGTATAATCAGATATGCCATTAGGCTGCACTTTTGAAAACAGCTTTTTACCTTTTACAGGCTCCTGTGCCTTTTTTGATATATCTGCTATAACCCTATCCATATGAGTTTTCATTACAAGTGCAAAACCAAGCCTGTTTTCACAATTATATACATCTTTGATATGTTTTTCACAAAATCCAAGCTCATCTGTCTTTGCTCTTATATCATCCTCCATATAGCTGGGACCCATCGTATATTCAACCGCTGCATTTTCAAGCTCACGCTTCATATAACATACCGGGCACTCACATCCACTGTCAAAAGCATCGTTAACCGGTATTGTAAATATTTTTTCTTTCATCTGCATGCAAATTCCTTTCAATTAATCCACATCATTATTGACATGTATTATTGCTATTATCTGATTATTTGCAGCCTTTGTCAAACTCCGGATTAAATGCATAAAAATTCTTTGAGTTGAGACTATCCTGAATCATTGAAAGTGCTTCGCCAAATCTCTGAAAATGCACTATTTCTCTCTCCCTCAAAAATCTCAATGGGTCAAGCACATCCGGGTCATCTGTAAGCCTTATAAGATTTTCATATGTTGAACGTGCCTTCTGCTCCGCTGCCATGTCTTCTGTTAAATCTGTAATTGCATCACCTTTTGACTGGAATTCGCACGCATTGAAAGGAATTCCGCCTGCAGCCTGCGGCCAGATTCCCGCCGTATGGTCAACATAGTATGCTTCAAACGGCGTTCCTTTAAGCTGTTCAACCGTCATGTTACGTGTGAGCTGATGCACCATTGTGCTAATCATCTCAAAGTGAGCGAGTTCATATGCCCACTCATGATGTATATATTTTATTAACAAGCCATAAAATCAAGCTATCTATACTACTTTTGAATTAACAAAGCTCTCAAACGAAAGAAATATACGGAGGTGCAGCAGAATGGTTTGATACTCTTCTGAATTAACAAAGCTCTCAAACAATGACAGACTGCATATTGAAGGTTGCATTGTTTGATACTCTTCTGAATTAACAAAGCTCTCAAACCCGTTTTCATCCGCATATTTTTCAACATCAGTTTGATACTCTTCTGAATTAACAAAGCTCTCAAACAACATTGATGACAGGATAGTTGCTAAGGTTGTTTGATACTCTTCTGAATTAACAAAGCTCTCAAACGAGGTTGTGGGCTTTATAACCACATACGTTGTTTGATACTCTTCTGAATTAACAAAGCTCTCAAACTATATCGAATGTTATTCTGATAGGAATATAGTTTGATACTCTTCTGAATTAACAAAGCTCTCAAACACCTAATTCATTCCATTTTTCCTTTGTAAAGTTTGATACTCTTCTGAATTAACAAAGCTCTCAAACGCAGGCTTGGTATAAAGCGTACGAGGGACGTTTGATACTCTTCTGAATTAACAAAGCTCTCAAACCCTCCCTTTTCGCTTATTTATTACCATTTCGTTTGATACTCTTCTGAATTAACAAAGCTCTCAAACATGAAAAACTATACACAGCTGACGTATAGTGTTTGATACTCTTCTGAATTAACAAAGCTCTCAAACTGGTGCGGAGAAGAAAAGGCAAGCAATCAAGTTTGATACTCTTCTGAATTAACAAAGCTCTCAAACGTGTTGTGTGTCAGTATCACACCATATCAAGTTTGATACTCTTCTGAATTAACAAAGCTCTCAAACATGTCGTCAATCAACCTTACGGCGTTGTGAGTTTGATACTCTTCTGAATTAACAAAGCTCTCAAACTCTTCGTATCTTGCTTCATAATCAGAAACAGTTTGATACTCTTCTGAATTAACAAAGCTCTCAAACAGCATTATCATAATTTTTATTCAGATTAAAAGTTTGATACTCTTCTGAATTAACAAAGCTCTCAAACAATGTTGTTATGTCTTTTTTAACAAGTGCAGTTTGATACTCTTCTGAATTAACAAAGCTCTCAAACAAATGTCGCCGCAATATACTTGTGGTGGAAGTTTGATACTCTTCTGAATTAACAAAGCTCTCAAACTGGAATGAGTGCAAAGCAAGGTTTGATGTGGTTTGATACTCTTCTGAATTAACAAAGCTCTCAAACTTAAATCCTCTTTTGTTTCTGTTGAAATTAGTTTGATACTCTTCTGAATTAACAAAGCTCTCAAACACAGAAATTATGCAAAGCGGCAGGGCTTGCGTTTGATACTCTTCTGAATTAACAAAGCTCTCAAACGATTAAATGGTTATCGGAGTAAAATTTTAAGTTTGATACTCTTCTGAATTAACAAAGCTCTCAAACCAGCGGGTTATAAAGGAGTTGAGCGGAATAGTTTGATACTCTTCTGAATTAACAAAGCTCTCAAACTGTCAGGGCTTCCAGCTGTTTCAAAGTCAAGTTTGATACTCTTCTGAATTAACAAAGCTCTCAAACTCGGAATTCTCAACCTCGATAATTCTGACAGTTTGATACTCTTCTGAATTAACAAAGCTCTCAAACCCAGATAACATATTTTGGCTTCCATTCGCCGTTTGATACTCTTCTGAATTAACAAAGCTCTCAAACTGCCAAATCTTTTACAGATGTCGCCTGTCCGTTTGATACTCTTCTGAATTAACAAAGCTCTCAAACTTCACCCAGCGGCTTATTTGTTCCATAGTCGTTTGATACTCTTCTGAATTAACAAAGCTCTCAAACCTCAAATTCAAAATTTGAGGTTCTCACCAAGCTGTATGTGCAATGCGATTACACTGTTAATTCATCTGGTTCTATTATGCACCTGTCCCTGTCTAAAATCCAGCGTTTTTCATGTAAATTCACATGAGACTGGTGTGATTCTGCTAAAATAAGATTAACCTTCTCGTATCTGACAAATTCATAAAGCATGTCAATATCTTTTTCATTCAAATAATCTTTCAAATTTATAAAAAAGAAATTTTTTATATTACATATTCTACTTTGTGCCTTTATATATTCAATAATATTTTCAAGCAATCCCTGAGCATTATTTAAAAGATGCATATTAAATATTTTTAACAACGACGATATTTCAAATTCCAAATCAAATTCAAGAGCATATGAACTATTATCTGCAAGTTCATCCATAAACGCAATCAAATCAGATTTTACCTGTATGTATTTTTCCTGACAGACTGTATCAGCAATTTCCTGCAATTCCTGATACAGTTTTGTCAAAACCTTTTTACTATTAAGCTCTAATGCAAACGGATTAAATATAACATCACATGATTTTACAAAGTTCTGCTCCTTTACTCCATCTGATACTATTATTGTCCCTGCCTGTCCTTCTGCCTGCAGATTCAAATTCATTAAAAAATCAACATATGCTTCTGTATTTTCAATAGTTATAACCGTAATTTTATTTTCCTGAAGTTCTATATCCAGATTTCCAACACTCCAGACAACCCTCATACTCATATAATCACCAGTCTTTCATCTGTATCCAGAATATTACTTTTCCCACGTCCTACTATATATTCCATTTTTGCATATTGTTTTTCTGTAACTTTGAGTAACTGTACTAATCCTGCCGGTGGTCTGTTTTGCTTAATGTTGTTGATATACGCATCAGCCATTGTTGAATTCTGTACAAGTTTACAATATACAGACTCCTGCATCATAACAAAGCCGGATTTTATAAGATATTTTCTAAAATTATAATAATCACGTCTGCTCTTTGCTGTTATTACAGGCAAATCAAAAAATACAATTATTCTCATATATCTATAACTCATCCTTATAAAATTTTATCAATGATGTATCATTTTCATTTAAAGCATCAAAAACACTCTTGCAATAAATTTTAATGGCATTATTGACTACTTCCCTTCTTCCAGCAATTGTAACTTCCTGTTGTAATATTCTTAAAATTTCAAGTTTTTCTTCTCGTTCAAATTTCTGCGGCATTAATGACCTTACAATATAATCAACTAACGGACGGAATGGTTCCATTAAATCAGAACCAAGATTAAACTGATTAAACATATTATCATGAAAAAGTCCTATCTGTGTTATATAGCCATTAGAAACTATTTCTCTGTTAAATGCAGACAATATAATTCCGTATCCATAATTTAAAGCTGCATTTATACTGTTTTCTTCTGTTCTTGTAAAATCTTTGCCGAACAAAGCATTAAAATATACTTTTGCCGCATGACCTTCCCTGTTACTTGCATCGCCAATTTCTATTTCATTAATATAATTATATAGCATTTCTGCTTCTGCAAGATTCCATTCATCAAGATGTTTTGCCTGCTTTAATATTTTTTCACGTACAATCTCAGTCCATATAATTGATTTAACATCACTTGTCCATGCCATCTGCCGCCTTATTTTTTCACTTGTATCATGTGCCCCATAATATGGCACAAGCTCAGATGACGGATTTCTCTTCTCATCACAAAAAATAACTTTAATCTTTTTCTTAGTAAGCTCACTAAGCAATGCTGCTGTAAGGGATACGGCTGTACTCTCTATAATAAGAATTGATATTTCGCTTATATGTATCTTTAGTTCTTCATCTTTTCGCACAACCATATATCCCATATGATAATCAAGTTTTGCACTGCTTGAGATTACCACTGTACGCCAACTCATACTCTTAATAAATCAATTCTGTTCTCATATAATCCCGTGACAGATTGATTTATTAAAATGCATTCATTAGCATCAGTTATATTCTTGCTCATGAGCATTTTCCCACTTATAGCAGCACCGCCTATTAAAGTCAAATCAGCACTAACTATTCCAACACATGTCAGCTTTATAATCTCAATAAGCAATTTTATTTGTTCTTCTGTAGTAAGATTTACAAACTTATCATATCCATTTTTTATTCTATCACCTACCGGATTCGGACGCATTGTATATATACCAACATTATGTTTTTCGCATAAAACATTATACAATTCCACATTTTTTTCATCAGTTATAACATTATCAATAAAACCTTTATCCTGATATTTTTCAAGTTTATGAATATAATCAACCCATTTACCGTTAAGGCAAAGCTGAACATAATTTCTTAATGTAAATCTATTGCCTGTTCTTCCCGAAATCTGCATATAATAACCATTAAGTTTTATTAATGACTGCAATTTGATTTTCTTCATTCTTACAGATGGATTAGTATAACCTAAAGTTTCTCTGCAATATTCCTCAAGTTTCTCTTTACTGTTTTCTAATCTATCTTTCAGATATAACGGCACCGTCTCAAGTGTTCTTATCTTTTTCCCTTTTATCTCATGTTCTACAAGAAAAAGATATGCTGTTGTGACACTTGAATAACCACCGTATTTTGTCACATCTGCCATTCTGGCATCAGAGGATTTTAATGGAATATAAGCATCCTGCTTAGCCTTTTTGTGACTGTAAAGTGTTGCATCAGCAATTCCACCATGTCCTTCTATTGTAAGTCTTGTAAGTGTAGGTGTATTTCTTGAAAGTATCTTCTTAACTGTCGCAATCGTTCCCGTTTCTCCTTCTTTTGCTGCTATCCATGCAGTCTTTCCATCTCTTTTCACATCCCATTTATACATATTTCCAAGATTATATTGATACTTGTTATCTTTCGATGAACACTCTTTTCTAATATAATTTAACGGATTTGATGTGAATTTTGTAAAATATATATTTCCAACAACTATATTAAGATAAGCATCGTGTGCATGATGAAAATCATTAATAAGCCTGCTCTTATGAATATCATACCTTTTTCTGAAGTCCGAAACATTACCAGCCTTAGAATATACAAGCTTTGTATCGGGAAGCAATGCCGTAAGTAAATCTGCTACACCCTTTGTTCCCTGTCCAGTCTCAACTAACTGCCTTGCAATAAACCCGGCTTTTTGTTCATCTGTAAACGGATTTCTTCCGGTAAGTCTCTTGTACTTTTCTTCTGTTATAAGCCCCTCATCCCTAAGAACTTTCCATGTATATTTCATCTTTTGGTATATGGAATCCTTTATCGGATATATATCGCTCTTTTCCGCATTTGCAGGCTTACTTGCCAACACAAGATTATTATTAATATTATCATCTTTAACAAAATGTCTAGGATATATATGGTCTATATCATAGTTTGAATTGGCACTCATAAGATTATCCAAATCTATAGGTTTGCCTGTATACATATCAAGCCCCTTTTGAATAAAATATAAATAAAGTTTCTTACTTCTTAATGCACCGTTTTTATCGTAATCCTCAATTCGAGAAGACATCTCTTTCTTCCACTCTTTATCTTCACTCTGAATCTTTTTATAAAGTGCAAGCAGCTGGTCTTTTCTTGATGATTTACGTCCGTTATCACCTTTTTCATCATCTTTTCTTGTCATCTCAACAAATATTCTTGTTGGAGGACATTTCATTATCTTCTCAATTTCTTTAATAATAAGTAATGTCTGCCATACCATTCGTTTTACAGGTGCAGAAAAATATTCTTCGTTCAAATCATCTATAGTATATTCTGAAAGGACTTTTTCAATTTTCCCCTGCTTTTCCTCTAACTCTTCACTATATGTAAATTCTTCACTGTGAAGCAGTTCCATAAGATTATAATTAGTTTCCCACATTGCTCTTATAAGAGGTATCATTTCACCTGTTGATTTACAGCACCCTAATAACTCAAGAAATTCTTTTGACAGGTTGCCCCAGTCTTTAAATTTCATTCCTGTTATTCGTTTTATCTGGTTTTCATCAAGCACATCTGAATATTTCTCTTCAAGCTGTTCCCTTAAGAATTTCCTTGAATCACCATATACAGTACACCAGAATACAATATCATCAACCATCTTTTTATATTTATCTTCTTTTAAATGCTCTCCAAATAAAGGCAAGAACTTTCCATAGGTAGAAAGACTGTTATTAACAGCAATATCAATTCCGCTTATCTGTGAATCTTCCTCAACAAGACCTCTGCTATGAAAATAATTAAATATCTGTTTTCGCGTAACTCTTTTTCCCTTTAAAAATAATGTGTTATATAAATCCTGCTTTAAAGCAACGGCTATCCGCTCACCGTTAATTGACAAATTATTAATTTCATTTAAAACTTTGAAATTTTCATACAAAAGCGAAGCTTTGGGTAATACCTTTTCTCCAGCGATATATGTGCAATTTCTGACCATTCTTTGTATAAACTGTTCAGATGTTTCCTTTAAATCTATCTTTTTATCAATATTCCACGGAAGTACCTGCCCCGGCTCAAGTCTCTTTACCCAGCCGTTACTGTTTGATGATACAGGCCCAACATAATATGGAATCTGAAAAGAAAAAAGCATTAATATTCTTTCTGATACTGTATATCCCGACTCATCTTTTTCATTCAAAAACGGAAGATATTTTTCAGCATTTTTCAATATTGCTTTTAATTCAGAAGCATGAATCTGATTCGGAATAACCCCATTTTTAAATGTAAGCTGTTTTGGCAGAAAATTTTCCTTTTCAATCTCATTTTTTATATATTCTATATCTGTATCACATACATTATCAATAGATTTTAGCAGTTTTTTTATACTGTTGTACAAATCTTCCTGCTTTCGCTCTTTATAATTTCTTCGTGACTTTTCTCCTGAGTTAAACGAATTGACATATGCACTATATGTACCGTTTTCTCCACTTCTGAACAATTTATCATATACGGTAGGTTCAAAATACTTTTTTACAACTCGTTTTAAAATTTTTAAATCTTTTTTGTGTTTTTCATAATCAGCAACTCTTGCAAATGACAAATATTGATAATTTTTCATTATCTCTGCCACCTGTGCCTTATCATGTATTTCTTTTAATTTTGAAATAATATCATATACATCTGTTCCTAGCTTTTCTTCAAGCACTCCTGCCTTTTCATCATAATCACTATCAACAAAACTAAATGTGATTTTCTTATCTTCATCTGATATTTCAGTAAATGTATCATCTATAACATCTGTAATTTTGACACTGAGTCCGCACATGCTCTTAACAAATGCTTTTTTTAACTTATCACTGTTTTTTATCTCAAGTATTTCACAAACTTTTTCTGATTTTCTTGTTCTTGAATATTCTCTGCTGCAAAGTACCTGCTCAAAATCTGTTCCAGCAATGTCCGTCTTTAATGATATTCCATACTCTTCTGTAATAAGACCAGACACCTGATTATACAAATCTGTTATCGTCTGTTTACTGCTTTCACTTCCGATTCCGGATAACAAAAAATGCCCTCTGTGCTTAAACATATTTGCAACCGCAAGATATACCAATCTCACATCTTTTTGAGAAGCATCTTCAATTAATTCTTTCCTCAAGTGAAATATCGTCGGATATTGTTTATAATAATCGGCATCTTTATAATTTTTATCATTAAATATACCATTCTTATCTTTTACATTATCCTGCTTGTCCTCAACGTGAAAAAAACTGTTATCAAGTCGTTGATAAAAATTACTGTCAACTTTCTGAATCTCATCTGCAAAATAACTTCTGATTAATCCCATTCTGACTGCATTTCTTTGTTCCCTTCTCCTTGATGTCCTGTGAGTTCTCCTCTCCACTGCCGGATTAGCTTCATCAAACTCACGGATTCCCCACATATCCTTTCCTTTAAACCTAATCAGATTATAGGCGTCATCTGTCACTGCCCATCCTACAGAATTAGTACCCATATCAAGTCCAAGATAATATTCTTTCTCCATACGTAAAACCCCCTTGACTTAAATCTTTTCTAGTGTTATTTTAATATTGAATTAACAAAGCGAGTGCAAATAAGGTTAATCCGAAATCGCCACTTTGTGGCTCTGCATGGTGCAGATTTTATTGGTCTCATATGAGACCTTTTTTTATGCCCCCTCCATGACATCACGCTCTTTTATTCCAACTGTTTTAATAATATCATATCGCATAATGCTTTTCAATTACTATAATTTATTTTCACATTTACTTTCCATGTACAAATCCACTGCTGTATTATTTATTTTTTCTATAATATTCTTTTTTGCATTTTCGGGTGTATATATCTTTATAACCCATTCATCCATATCATCTATCTCTTTCATTTTCAGATATTTTTCTTCCATTATCGCCACTTCATATATATACATCATTTGCACAAAATTATATTCAAAGCATAGACTAAATAGAACATTAACTGTTACGAGGTTTTTATGAACTGTCCAAATTCTGTACAGCTTCAGGTTGTTGGAATGGCTTATGTTCCATGGCAACGTTGGGGCGACATATATGAACCATGTAAGGCATTGGCAAGAGGAACTCTTTTTGCAGCCTTGGATAAACCTTTTAAAGGAGGCTGTCGATGAATAACAATTATATGAGAAATGCAAATATGCGAAACTGTGGATGCAGCCAGCAAAACAGAAATATGCAGCAGCGAAATGCCATGCCGGCAGTTGAGACATATAATAAAAATAAAGGACTTATGAGTATATATGAACTTGGGTTTGCCATGACAGAAGCTCTATTATATCTTGATACGCATCCCGATGATGCCGAAGCTATTGAATATTATAACTCAATAAAACCACAATATGCCGAAGCCGTTGCTGATTATGAGGAGTGTTTTGGTGCAATTATTGCGGACAGCACTAACGGATGTGGTTACTGGAACTGGCAGGCGACACCACTTCCATGGGAAAAGGAGGGCTGTTGATATGTGGAATTATGAAAAAAGGCTTGAATATCCTATAAATATTAAACAGACAAATCCGGCACTTGCAGCTATGATTATCAGTCAGTATGGTGGACCTGACGGCGAGCTTGGGGCTTCAATGCGTTATATTTCGCAACGTTATACCATGCCCGACCGTGCTGTGGCGGGGCTTCTTACAGATATTGGAACAGAAGAATCTGCACACTTATGTTGCATATTATATTTTCAAATAAATTTTCAAATTATACTTATTCATGTCATTGTAGGAATTATCATAATACTCTATTTTACTTATAAAACTTTTTAAAAAATGATTCATTTTAGCTGCATCTATATTCTGATTATCTATAAGTTTAATACAATCATTAAAATATAATTTTTTCTCTTTATATAATAAAAGCTCTTTTTGTTTTTCACGTTCATTTTCAACCATTTCTTCTGCTTTTTTTATCTGACTTTGCAACTCTTCATTCCTCAACTTGTATTCCTCTTTGGAATATA
>ERZ772851.2012-NODE-2012-length-16907-cov-18.480774_pt1 | contig 16907 bp, 9 predicted proteins | sample MGYA00512137_ERZ772851 | MGnify/ENA primary metagenome ERZ772851 (study PRJEB29015, sample SAMEA2737663) | human gut metagenome | biome: human gut; feature: human-associated habitat; material: faeces | place: China | collected 2012 ... | reverse complement strand
GTTTGATATTCTTTCCGCTCAATCCTCAATATACGTTTCGTTCTGTGCCCCATACTTTCTCGATATCCCGTTTACGTTTTAATGCTTCCAGATAATAGTAATCGGCATAGTTCAATGGGACGTCTATTTCCGAATTGTGAGGAATGCTGCCAACAGAATGCATCAGCAGGAAGTTTCCATTCGTGCCCAATGCAGCCCGATAGGCCGGAGAAGAAAGTGAAACCATGATACTGTCGGCATACATTTTATAGCCGGCTGCATCCGGAACATCCATCGTACTGATCTCATAAAGCGCGGAAGCGATACAGGAAGCCGTCGATACATCGCGTGGTTCGTTCGGGATATTCGGAGCCGACATATCCCAGTAAGGAATCAGATCTTCCGGCATATTCTCCAGGTTCTTCATCATATTGAAAGTTTTCAAGGCCTGATCCAGATATTTACGGTCCTTGGTTTCACGATAGCATACCGCATAACCGTAGATAGCCCATGCCTGCCCGCGACTCCAGATAGATTCGTCGGCATATCCTTGTGCCGTCTGGCGATGGCGCCTTGATACTGTAATCAATCACATGGTAACAACTTCCATCCGGGCGAAAATGTTCCTCCATGGTACGATCGGCATGCGACACCGCAATCTTATAGAAAGAAGAGTCGCCGGACAGACGCGTCGCTTCGAACATCAGTTCCAGATTCATCATGTTGTCAATGATAACCGGACATTCCCAACCCCGTTCAGACTGCCATCCGCGTTCCACATCCCACGACTGGATAATCCCGGCAGCCGGACGGAAGCGGGTAGACAACGACTTGGCAGCCTGCACCATCACATCTTTATAAGAAGGCGTCCCTGCCAGTCTCAAGCCATTCCCGAAACTGCAATTTACAATAAATCCGATATCATGATGCCAAGTCAGGTTTTTGGCTTCCTCTATGGCATCCGTATATTTGGCGGCCAACGGCAGCAACGTGCTGTCGCCCGTCAGTTCATACAAATACCAGACAGATCCGGGGAAAAAGCCGCTCCGCCAATCCGCATAACCACAATAATAGACAGAACTGTCTGTCTTAAGCGTCACCGGATTCAAGCATTTCCCACTCGCTTCGATCACACCGATCTCATTCCCTATTTGTGCACGGGCAAAATCGATATTCTCGTCAATAAAACTTTTTTCCTCTGTTTTAGGGGCACCTACACAAGATAGCAGAAATGCCGAAAAAGCAAATGCAATCAAATTTTTCATCATGTACCAATTATTTTATTGTTGTTATTGTATAAGTATAGGAGCCGGAAAGCGGCTGCTTATTAGCGTTCAACGATATCCGGCAGACCTGTTCGCCCCAAACATTCGACAAGCGAGGATCGTCCAGCCGGATCGTTTCGACAGTCGGTGTAAAGGTGCTCTTATTATACGTCATCCGGACTTTCTCGCCATTCACTTCAACCGTGACTACTCCCGGAACCGACACATCCACCTTCCCCCAAGTGAGGAAATTGACTTGATTCGGTTTATCCGCCTTGTCCAAAGAGAACGAATCTTCTATTTTCAGGGAGTTCTTTCCCAACTGGTACGAACGGACCCATTTTTTTACATTTGCCTCTGCCGGATAAGCTGTCGCAATATTTGCAGAGAAATACATACGTCTCGGATCAAAGTGCACATCCGTAGCCCTAAATTCCGAACCGAACTGCTGTGGCACACCGTTCACCATAGGCAGGTTGTGATAATTACTCTGCATTGTCCAGATTGAATAGCGTTCGGAACTGAAGGTCTGACGGGTATAGGTCCCGACTCCGGCATCGATAAAAATAGGCGTCGTATTCAAGTAAAGGGAGAAGGTCCCTGCATCGTTATGATTATGGCTTTCATTATTATAGCCTCCTTTCGTTGCCACGAAAAAGCCATTCTTGTTGGTCATATAGCAAAATTCGGTTTCCGGATACCAGGAATAGCCGGGAGCCTGATAATCGGCACTCATTCCTTCCAGTTCTTCACGGGAGAGCAAGGTTTGGAACAGACGGAAAGGGTCACCGGAAGGAATACCGTCCTTATCAGAAAGACTCTTGAGATAAGCAGCATAGTTCATCATAAGAGGGCTTTCGACTGCTTTCCCATACCTGAAAATGAGATCGGCATCCCCTCCTCCTTTGGCAGAAGCATCGGCAAAGTTGACCACCCAGCCGTTCCCCACATAAGAGCGGACAATATATTCACCCATATTCTTAATGATAGGCTGATCGAATATGGAGACTTTACCACCTGTCCCGTCAGAAAGCATCTGCAGATAATCGTACATCTTTCCAGCAGCGTGTCCCCAATAGGAAGGACCTTCTTCGCAACCTCCGTCTCCATGCGTATAATTAATGAAATGGTCCACGGAAGTCATCGTCCGGTAAACCGCTTTTGCCAATTTATCCCGATCATTCTCAAGCAGGAAGAAACATTGCAGCACATTGAAGTTACACCACGGATTCCAGTTATTCACCAATCCGCCAGGCTTCAGGTTGAACGCCATCCACCAGAAATGATCTTCATTCATATAGGTATCGAGGATGCGGACCTGTAATTCATGCCGCAGCCTTTTTGAAATCAAAGGATTTACCTTATCGAAAGAAGGTTTCAGGTAATAATAAATCCAAGACAACTGGGAAGCAAGATTTCCTGAACCCAAATCAATCACATGTTCTTCATAGCTCGGAAAGCATCCTCCGACCTTCTGTAATCCCAAATGGGCCGACAATGCCCAGCTCGTCATTTCACAACTTGCAAAAACACCATTGATAATCTGATCGACAAAGCGTCCCTTCCCTTCAGCCATCTCTGCCATGAACAGACTTCCGAGTGCGGAATTGTTTTTACCGAACGGACTCTCCATAATCGCCCGGTCACCACTTCGTCCGAACTCCAGATAATCGGTCGCTTTCACAACCTTCCACTCATAATCCAGATAACTTTCTCCTTTCCGGATATACTTTTCTTTATAATCACCGAGGAGTTTATCCCAACCGGCCCGGTCAGAATAATCAGGATACGGCACCCACTTCTGCTCCATTATCAACGCGGATTTGACTTTCTCAAAATCGACCTCTTTTTGCAACAAGTCGCGTTTTTCATACGCGTGCAAGTGTGCGACTGTCCAAAGCAACAGGCACACGATTGTGATGAATCGTTGTGTTCTCATAGGTATTATTTTTCAATATCGCAAAAATAGAGGTCCCCTCTATGAGAAAGAGACATATTCATCCAATTCATGTGCACGGATTGTCCAAAAGCGGAAATTTAAGGTGTTTCCTGCCACTTTATAATTCTCATCCTCCAAAACCGGAACCTTGCATTTTTCTATATGCACCTTTCACAAAAGAGTATTTTTATCGTAGTTCTTCAAGAACTATGATGAAAACGTTGCAAATTTAGATGTTAATAATGTGTATGAATGTATACTTTTATCCATTTGATATGCACTAATCTTCCAACGGTGAGTTTTTAGCAATGTGTTAAATGTCTATATATTAACATATTGTGATTTGCATGTTTTGTATAACATATAAATTAAGCTTAATTGGCAATATATTTATTTAGAATTCAGTTTGTAATATTCACATAGGTATACATTGAAGTGTAAAAACGATACAGCTAAGGCAAATTCTCATAGTTTGGCAGATATGAATCATAAATGATGATTTATCATCATGATAGTTCAACATGGATTTCCGATTCAGCTTCACCCGTCTTTGATACCTTTTGATTGTCATGTCATACAAGGGTGAAGGCAGATATCCGGACTGCCTTCACCTCAAAAATTTGCCTTCACTCTGTCTCGTCCTGATTTGGGTTGGTCATGTTCCTCTCGGTTTCACATCTATATAATTAAGTGAAAAACAAGGAGACTACAATATTGATTAATAAACAAATACACAGGCATTAACAGCTATTACTACCACTCCTTACCTTTTCGCCCTTAGTCGAAAAGGTTTTTGACCAGTGTCGAAAAGGCTTTTGACCTTGGTCGAAAAGGTATTCGACTAAAGGCAAAAGGTCTATGACCAGGCTGTTTGACAACAGAAACATACCCATTGTCACTTAATATAGAATCTTCCGAGGCCGACCTGGTCTCTGATGAAGGCAAACATAAGCGGTGAAGGCAATTCGCGGATGATGGCGAAACGCCATAGTTCTTGAAGAACTTAGATCAGTAACACACTTTTGTGAAAAACACAATTGAAAAAACACAAAGTGCCTATTTAGAGAAATGAGAATTATTATCAATTTATTAATCAATCTGGTGTTATTATGACAAAAGATTTTAAACGCTTTTATGTATCGAGAGCGATGTTCCTGGGAGCTACTATGTTCCTGGCATCAATCGGAATGGCCTCCGCTAATCCTTCTACCGATACGTTTGGCTCAAATGAGCCGAATCCTGTTGTAGCTTCTCCTCAACAGGCAAAACACAGTATCAAAGGTGTGGTAGAAGATGCCCTGGGCCCTATCGCTGGAGCTAATGTCGTAGAAAAAGGAACTACCAACGGTACAATTACCGACATGGACGGTAATTTTTCTCTGGAAGTATCTCCTAATTCCATTCTTGTTGTTTCTTATATCGGATATAAGGATCAGGAAATCCCCGTAAACAATCAGACTTCGTTCAACATTAAGTTGGCCGAAGACTCACAGGCGTTAGACGAAGTTGTAGTTGTAGGCTACGGTACACAGAAAAAGGTAAACTTGTCCGGGTCCGTATCAACTATTAATGTTGCAGAGTTGACAGAAAGCCGCCCTATTACCAACGTATCCCATGCATTGGCAGGTCTTGCAGCCGGTGTAAACGTACAAGGTACGGCCAATCAGCCGGGTAACGACAATGCGTCGATCAAGGTTCGCGGTCAAGGAACACTGAATGAATCTTCCCCATTGGTCATTATCGACGGCGTAGAAGCGGGTATCAACACTGTTAACCCACAGGATATCGAATCGATGACCGTATTAAAAGATGCCGCATCATCGGCAATTTATGGTTCACGTGCTGCAAATGGTGTTATCTTGATTACCACCAAACAAGGGAAAGCTGGTTCTATTAAGTTGGACTATAACGGGTATGTTTCATTCACATCACCAAGTATCCCCAGCTCTATGGACCCCGTTTCTGATTATGCCACTTATATGGAATTGATCAACGAAGGCTACCTCAATTCTAATTTGAAAGCTCAGTTCTCACAAGCTGTCATAGACGAATGGCGGGCAGATGGTGGACGAGATCCGTTAAAATATCCGAATACGAACTGGATTGACGAGACATTTACACCTTCGACTTCTCACAACCACGTCATCTCCATGAGTGGCGGTAGTGACAAAATCCGCTTCTATTCATCATTCGGTTATCAAAAGAATCCGGGGGTAATGGAAAATACCGGCTTCGAAAAATATAACGGACGTGTAAACATTTCAGCCGATGTAAAACCGTGGTTGAATTTAGGGGCACAAGTCAGCGGATATGTTTCAAACATGGAACCATCTGCCAAATATACGGCAAGTGACAAGAAAGACACATCTGTTGATGATGTGTTCACCTACGCATCAGCAACGACTCCCGGTATGGTATTCCGTGCACCGGACGGACGATACGGAGCTATGAATAATAGTGAAGACGACGCACAATCGGCGAATAACAACCCTTTGATCCGTTTGAACAGCAAAGCTGGTAATATCCGCAAAACCAATATGCGTTCTCGTTTCGTCGGAACGTTGAAACCGTTCGAAGGCTTTTCTGTTACAGCATCATATTCTTATGAGTTCGTGGATGAACAACGAAGCCGGAAACCTGTTTTCATCGACGGTTGGAACTTCCGTGATAACGTGATCACTTACTCCAACAGAGGAAAAACCAACATCATGAATTACGACGGTAAAACCGAACGCTTCTTCGGAGATGTTGTAGCACGCTACGAGAAACGTTTCATGAATGACCGCTTAGGTTTGAACGCAATGATCGGAGCCAGCCAGGAAATGTATCGCAGCAAGAACTTCTCTGCTACAAAATATGACATGATCGATTTAAGTTTGAACGTGATCGATGCTGCAATCGGTGATGCAACAGCTTCCGGTTCAAGCACCGAATGGGCTATGCGTTCTTTCTTCGGACGTATCAATCTGGATTGGGAAAACAAATACTTACTAGAAGTCAATCTTCGTGCAGACCAATCATCCCGCTTCCTTTCAAATAACCGTACAGGTTACTTCCCTTCTGCTTCCGTTGCATGGCGTATGGATCAGGAAGCCTTTATGGAAGATTGGGTGGAGAAAGGATTGAGCAACCTAAAGTTCCGTTTATCTTATGGTTCTTTGGGTAACAATTCCGTTGGGAACTACGACGCGATCGCAACTTACGCTAATAAACCAAGCTCCGGTTCTGCATTCAACTACACGTTGAACAACGCACTGATATTAGGTCTTGCACAAGCCAGACTGGCCAATCCGGATCTGACTTGGGAATCTACCTATATGACAAATGTCGGTTTCGATTTCGGTTTGGTCAATAATAAATTAACTGGTACTGTCGATTACTTCAATAAGAAAACAAAAGACATTTTGATCAACTTGCCTGCACCGGACGTACACGGAACAGCATCCATTCCTAAACAAAACAGTGCGACTGTTACAAACCAAGGTATCGAGATGACTCTCGGCTGGCAGGACCAAATTGGAGATTTCTCCTACGGTGTCAACGGCAACTTTACATTCGTAAAAAACAAAGTCAATAAGTTCAAGGGAACAGATAAAGGCGGTATCTCTTATGACGGGGCTAATATTATCTGGGAAGGTCATTCCATCAATTCTCAATATTTATTGCGTGCAGACCGCATAATCCAAACAGATGCTGATCTAGCACTTGTACAACAAATGATCGACAACGCACCGATTGACGAGAAGACAGGTAAAAAGGTGAATCCGTTTGCCGCATTCGGTACGCCTCAAAAAGGAGATTTACTGTACAAAGACATCAATGGAGACGGTATTATCGACATGGATGACCGCGAAATCGTCAGCGACGGCCCGAATCCGAAATTCCAATTCGGTTTGAACCTGAATGCCGCCTACAAAGGATTCGACTTTTCCGTTCTGTTCCAAGGACAGGCAGGTGTGAAAGTTTACTGGCAAAATGCATTGGCAAACACTTCAACCGTACGTTTCGGCTACCAGTTGAACAAAGATGTTGCAGAAGGAAGATGGGTTGAAGGCCGTACAGACGCTATCTACCCGCGCTTGTTACAATCCCAGAATCAGATCAACACTCAAATGAGTGATTTCTACTTGGAGAACAAAGCCTTCTTGAAGATTCGTAACATTCAATTAGGCTATTCATTGCCTAAATCTATTACGAAGAAGATGCAATTGGAAAGACTTCGTTTCTATGGCAGTTTGGAAAACTTCTTCACATTTACATCTTACAGAGGATTTGATCCTGAAATCAGCGGGCTGGCTTATCCGGCAATGAAATCAGCGGTTTTAGGTATTAATGTAACCTTTTAATTGAAAAAGCATTATGAATAAGTATAAATTATTTTTCACTTGTGCAGCATCACTTCTGTTAATGAGTAGCTGCTACGACTTGGACCGTTATCCGGAAGATCAGTTAAGTGCCGGAACATTCTTCCAGACACAAGAACATGCCGATCAGGCAATGATGGGAGTTTACAGCCAAATGACACACAACGATGTTTTCGGCCGTCAATTCGGTTTTGACTGTTTAGGTGGCGTAGGTGCCGGATATGACGCACCTTCGTATCCAAACATCGGCCGTGGTACTTATACCACTACGGAAGGAGCCGTCGGCGATAAGTTCAAACAACTGTATGAAGGCGTCACACGTGCTAATATTGTATTACAGAACGTCGACCAATGTGATATGTCCGACGAACTGAAAACCCGCTACAAATCGGAAGCCCGTTTTATGCGTGCCCTCTACTATTTCACCTTACTCGATTTTTGGGGTGGAGTTCCGATTTATGATGAGACAACTATCGTTGCGGAAGACTTCTCCAATATGTTGAAACCAAGAAGCTCGGCAGAAGAAGTCCGTACATTTATCATCAAAGACCTGGATGAAGCGATTGCTCATTTACCGGCAGATTGGGATGAATCAAATAAAGGACGTGCGACATCCGGAGCTGCAATGGCATTGAAAGGAAAAGTCCTTCTCTACAACAAACAATACCAAGAAGCAGCCACATGCTTTGAGAATGTTATCAACAGCGGTAAGTATGCTTTGTATTCAGATTATGAAAACCTATTCAAACCAGGTGGAGATGAAAGTTCAGAAATGATCTTTGCAATTCAAAATATCGGTGGTGTCGGTACTGATTTCGGTATGCCGATGACATTCTATATGGGAAGCCGTGCCTCTTATGGAAGTTGCTGGAACAATGTAATGGCAGCTACTGACTTCGTTGATTCTTACGAATGGAAAGACGGACGTGCTTTCGATTGGAATGAAGTTATTCCGGGATTCAATGAAAATGATGCAGTCAAGAAAGAAACATTCTATGCGACATTAAACGAAGGGTTAAACAAAGTGGCCACCTATCCCGCCGCAAAAGACAAGTTATTAGAAATGTACAACAAGCGTGACCCGCGTATGATGGCTTCCATCATTATGCCGTACACGACTTATAAAGGTTGGTATTCCAACGCTCCGATGGATACAGAATATGTTATCACAGAAAAATCCGGACAGACAAACGAAAAGAACGGTTTTATTCGTGTTAACGGAAACTACGAAATGTATTTGTGGCGTAAATTTGTAGCCGAATATGACATGAATGGTGCTATCAATAACCGCGAAGATACACCGATCAACTTCCCGCTGATCCGCTATGCCGATGTATTGTTAATGCTGGCTGAATGCTACAACCAGACAGACCAACAGACAAAAGCAGTCGACTTGATCAACCAAGTCCGTGCACGCGTCGACATGCCGGGACTTAATAGCGGTCCAAGTTATCTGCAGGCAACTACCAAAGAACAAGTATTCGAACGAATCAGACATGAGCGTGCAGTCGAACTGGCTGGCGAAGGGTTAAGTTTCAGTGATATGAAACGTTGGGGATTACTGGAAACTTTGGCCGGAGAAGTAAAAGGCTTTACCGGACAATTCTATTACAACCGTGTCGTTCAGTCTCGGGACTATTTATGGCCGATTCCAAATAATGAAATTCAGAAAAACCCAAGTCTGAAAGAAGATCAGAACCCAGGATGGTAATCACCTACCAATAAACAAATAAAAGGGCAGACTGCTATGTCTGTCCTTTTTCATTATATTTGTAGTTCATATGCTCCCATCAGAAAGAGGAACACCTTTCAATACTGACAACAATGTGAACATTGAATCTCATCTCCATCTTATCAAGACCAGGAAAAATGAATTGCAAAATATCATTACGTTCAATAAATCAATAAACATATGTATAAACAACTCAATCATTCCAACCACGAAGCGGCATATCTTTTAGGGAGTATTCTTCTTTTCTCCTTTCAGGGATGCAAAGAAAAGCCTGTTACCTCCCTGAATTTATCAAGTACTCCAAACGTAATTTATGTTTTCCCGGACCAAATGCGTAACCATGCGATGGGTTTCTGGAGAGAGGCAGGATTCCGGGAAGCGGTGAATTTCGAGGGAGATCCGGTGCATACGCCTAATCTGGACCGGTTTGCGAAAGAATCTGTTGTGCTGACTTCGGCCATGAGCAACTGCCCGCTGAGCAGTCCGCACCGGGGAATATTGTTAACGGGGATGTATCCGGAACATAGCGGAGTACCTCTGAACTGTAATGCCAACCGCCCGATCAGTTCATTGCGCAAAGATGCGACCTGCATTAGCGACGTGTTCAGCCAAGCCGGATATAACTGTGCTTATATCGGGAAACTGCATGTCGACTGCCCGACTCCCAATGACCCGGAACGTCCCGGAAAATATGTGGAAGACCGTGTTCCGGCTTGGGATGCCTACACTCCGGCAGAACGCCGGCACGGTTTCGACTATTGGTATTCGTACGGGACCTATGACGTGCACAAGCATCCGCACTATTGGGATACCGAAGGCGTCAAACACGAGATAAACGAGTGGTCGCCCGCACATGAGGCGGATAAAGCAATCTCCTACTTACGGAATGAAGGAAACGTGCGGGACCCAAATAAACCGTTTTTTATGATGGTCAGTTTCAATCCGCCTCACAGTCCGTATGCCTCATTGGAAGATTGCATGGAAGAAGATTACAACTTATACAAAGACCTTCCGTTGGACAGCCTGCTGATTCGCCCGAATGCAAACCGGGAAATGAAAAAAGCACCATCCGTACGTTATTACTTTGCATCGGTGACAGGTGTCGACCGGGCTTTCGGACGAATACTGGACGAACTCGAAAAACAGGGATTGGACAAGAACACCCTCGTTATTTTCTCTTCCGATCATGGAGAAACCATGTGCAGCCAAAATACGGACGATCCCAAAAACTCACCTTATGCAGAAAGCATGAACGTCCCGTTCATAGTTCGTTTTCCTGGAAAAGTAATACCTCGGATCGACAGCGAACTATTGTTGTCTTCTCCTGATATCATGCCGACCATACTCGGACTGTGCGGTCTGGAAAAACAGATTCCGGCCACTGTGGAAGGGCGGAATTATGCGGGACGTTTTACAGGAAAGGATTCTTCCGTCCCTTTGCGTCAGGGAGCCTTGTACATCAAAAATATCGATGGGGAAAAGGATGCCGATGGAAAAGTCATTTCTTATTTTCCGGTGTCGAGAGGGATCAAAACACATCAATATACCATGTCACTCACAATCGACCGAAAGACAAAAGAACTCAAGGACATCCTTTTGTTTAATGACCTGGAAGATCCGTATCAGATGCAGAATCTCCCTTGGCAGGAGAATAAGGGAATCGTATCCGACTTATGCAAACAGATGGTTCCCTTGCTGAAAGAAGCAGACGATCCGTGGTATAAAGAACAAATACTGAAAGAGCTGATCCCTTACGGGAAGGAATAAAAAAGGGGAATGTCAAAAAAAGAAATCTCTCTCTTGTCGGGGGATTAATTCCCGACAAGAGAGAGGAATTTTGGCACCTCCCTTAAAAATTCTAACTATTATTATTTCACCGTCCAGACCACCTTATCATTCACTGGATTCTTCTTTTGGGTGGAACGAGCCTCTATCGTATTCTCCCCATCCTGCAGAGCAACCCCTTTCCACTTGAATGTCGCATATTCATCCGGCTTCTGCCGGCCGAGGCTTTTTCCGTTTACAAACAATTCGACTTCTGGTTGATTAGAAAAGATCATAATGTCCGTAACAGCCAAGGAACGGTCGCGGTGGCGGCGGTTCGTGATGTAAACAAATGGTTCCTCGGTATTCCAGTTTGCCTTATAGAAATAGAAAGCATCTTTTTTCACCTTGCGGTCGAAAGTCACCAGCCCTTTGTCATTGATACCGGGACGATCGCCTTCCACACGATGAGCCGCACCGAAGTCAAACAGGTTCCAAATGAAAGAACCCCAGACGAACGGACGTTCCGCCAATGCTTTCCAGTTTCCGATATGATAATAAGTCTGATAATTCTCCGGATGCCACCAACCGGAAGCAATCCCCCGTTTCACGGAATCCTGCTGATGGTAGATGCTCGCCCCTGCCCCATATTCGCTGATGGCAATCTTATACTCCGGATGTGCCTTATGATTGGCATCCAGCCATTTCCCCATATCGGAAGGAGAACCGCCATACCAACCGAAATACTGGTTCCAGGCTATCACATCAGTCACCTTATTTATATCATCGTCGTAAGAAAGGAAGCTGGCAGATGTTGTCAGGCGAGTCGGGTCCTCCTGATGGGCCAGGTCGTTCAATTCCTCGATATACTCGGTCGGATTGTCTCCGATGGTCTTCAACTCATTGAACAACCCCCAGAAACAAATTGACGGATGGTTATAATGCTGGCGAATCAATTCTTTCAACTGCTCTTTCCCGTTCTCACGAAAAGAAGGCTGGTTGATGTAGCCTTGGTCCTGGTATCCGCCCGGCCCGATCTGCGGAATTTCAGCCCAGGTGACAATTCCGTATTTATCCATCAGGTCATAAAAGTAAGTCGCTTGCGGATAATGAGCCAGACGAACGGCATTAGCCCCCATCTCGACCATAATGGCCGCATCTTCATCGTGATGCATTTTATAAAGCGCATTTCCCCTTTCCGCCCGATCCTGGTGGCGGCATACTCCTTTCAGTTTCAGATGTTCCCCATTCAGAAAGAAACCTTTCTCGGCATCTATATGGTAATAGCGCAAACCTAACGGCTGTACGATCCTATCGATTATCTGGCCTTCGGAGAGAAGGGATATTTCGGCCTTATACATGAACGGATCTTTGCGGCCATTCCACAGATGGGGGTTTCGGATAGTCAGATCCATTCCGGTCGTAGCCCAGTCGTTGGCATCCACCGTGACTTTTATATCCTGCTGTTGGACAAGCTTGTCGTCCTCCCAGATCTTGATGTCCACTTTTACGGGTTGCACCTTCGCGCTTCCGTTAGAGACGAGCACTTTTGCCTTCACATCGGCCTGCTCTTTCGTCACTTTATTCTGAATCAGATAGACACCAGGAGAAGCATAGTCGGTGAGTGAGATATTAACCGGGTCCGTTATGATCAGATTCACATCCCGGTAAATACCTCCATAGAAATTAAAATCGCCGACTAAAGGCATGACGTCCTGCTGCAAGGCATTGTTGACCTTCACCAATATCCGGTTGTCGGCATCATATTTCACTTTATCGGTAATCTCGAATACAAACGCGCCATATCCGCCGCGATGTTCGCCGATATGCACATCATTAATAAAAACATTCGCTATTGTATTGACTCCTTCAAAACGCAGAAAGAGACGTTTGCCTTTCCATTCAGGTTTTACAAACAGCGTTTTGGTATAGTTACCCATTCCACGATAGTAATCCTGCTTGCCGGAAAGGGCATCGCCACTGTTCCAAGTATGGGGCAGGTTCACCCGTTCTTCACTTTTAAACTGTACCTGATGGGAAAAACGAAACATCCAGTTCTCGTTCAACAGGATTTCTTTACGCGTAGCAAAGGTTGAAGTGCTGATAAAAAAGAGTATCAGACTAAAGATCGTGTGTTTCATGTTTACAAAATTCTTTATATACGAGCCAAAAGTAGGTGATTGGCGGCAGAAAGACAGGCACAATTTGTCTAATTGGATGGATAGATTTGTCCGAGAGCGGAAATTTAAGGAGAGGTTTATGATTTATGAATTCTGATTTATGATTTATTAGAAACCCATAAATCATAAATCAGAATTCATAAATTTCTACATTGCCTGTTCACCGCCACCGGCGTTATTGCCTTCTCCACCGCCTTTAGTATCGTCGTTGCTGATACCGCGGCGCACTTTCTTGATCTGGCCTTTCATCGTACCGAAACGGTAAGAGACGCTCAAACGGAACTCACGGGCATGACGCCAAGTAGTAGAACGGTCCACAAAACCTTCACCTGTCGTAGTCGATTCCATCTTCATGGTTTTCCAGAACGGGTTCTGTGCACCCAAAGAAACGGAGAGTTTCTTTTTCAGGAAATCCTTACTGATATTCAGACCTGCAAAGTAGAAAGGAGATTGTTTTCCCTGCAATTGAATCCACGGACTGAAATAACCACCATGCAAATTAATACGAAAATCTTTCGGCAAATTAAACTGTGTCCCTGCAAAGATTCGGCCAGCCACACCATCCTTTGTCAGTCCCAATGACTTTTTGCTGTCGATATTCGTATAATCCAACCCACCGTTCATATAGATACGGAACAGAGGAACCGGATTCCAACTGCCATACAGGAACAATCCGACCTGCTGACGTTTTCCCATATTTCCATAAGTGCTATAAGAAGCTCCGTTATATTGAGAAAGCGGATCGGATTCCGGGAAGTTGGCAATTATTGTATATCTTTCAATCGCATTATTAACAAATGTATAGCTCAAACTTGCATTTATACTGAACTTCTGTGCAAACTTACTAAAGTTGAAGTTCACATTATTACTCTTTTCCGAATCCAGATTCGGATTACCTTGCGAGATACGCTGCGGGTCGATGTTATTCAAATACGGATTCAGATACCAGATCCCCGGACGCTGGATACGCATATTGTATCCTAAACGTAACTGTGAAGACATGTCTAACTGGTAAGTCAATGTCGCATTCGGGACAACGTCAAAGTAATTTGTTTTGAAGTTTTCTTCCGGCGCCTTGGCAAACTCCGCATTCAAGCTGGTTCCCTCCGCACGGACACCTGCTTTAGCCCCGAATTTATTGAACTTGACCATATATCCCAAATAAGCGGAATAAATATGCTGAGTATGACGGAAGTCACTATTACGCTGCGAAATATCCTGCCAGACATTTAAAGAATCCTTCACCTGTTCCAATGTATTACTCTTGCTCTGGCGATTTATATATTTCACACCGGCTTCCAATGTCTGATCTTTAAACAAAGGAGTCGTATAATCGACCTGTGCCGTGTGTTCCGTCGTTGAAGCATCATTAATATTCCAGTTAGGATAGCGGTAAGCCTGGCTATAAACCCCTTCCAGATCTTCAAGCCGGGAATGCCCTTCATTGTCATTGGGGGATTGGCTGAAGCGGTAGGACAAAGTCAGCAATTCATCCTTCTTACTGGTTGAATGCTGGAAATCGACATTGACATCTGTAGAGCCGAATGTTCCTTTTGAATCCGAATAACGTTTATAAGAATACATCGTTGTCGGTTCCCCATTTGTCAGATCGGTCCGATTGACCTTATCCGCAATCAATTCGGAGAGATTAGTTGATTTTCCCCGGAACAAATTGACACCTACACTTAATAAGTTCAACGTATCGATCTCATAGCTACCTTCCAAATAACCGTATTGGAACGGCCCTTTGTTTTTGCTGCGTCCATGCTCATTCAACAAAGAAGACGGACGGGTAAAAGTCTCGTCACCCTGCTGGTATTTCGCTTCTTCCTCATCTCGCATCGAATAGGTATCATTCCAGGGGGAATTACGGTAGTTATAGCCATAATTCGCAGTAATACCGAACTTTCCTGCCTTCATCGAAACATAACCACCGCCACCAAAGCTACCCAGCGTACTGGCATTGGCACGAATCGTTCCCGTATATCCTTGCAATGCGTTCTTGGTCGTAATGATATTGATAATACCTCCAACCCCTTCTGCATCATACTTGGAACCAGGATCGGTAATGACCTCGATGTTCTTGATCGAGCTGGCTGGCATACTTTTCAATACATCGGATGCGTTGTCGCCACTCAATAAATTGGAGGGTTTGCCATTCATATAGATTTTATAATTGGAAGATCCTTTCAACTGGATTTTATCCTCGCCATCCACCGTGACCATCGGAACCTTACGGAACATTTCCAACGCATTGCTGGTTTTAGCTTCCGGGTCGTCTTCCAGGCTATAAGTCAATTTATCGACTTCCACCTTCACCAACGGCTTTTGGGCTGTTACGGTAACCTCTTTTAACTGCTGCGTATCGTCATGCATAAACAACTTACCGAAATTCACGACTTTCTTGCTCTCCGACAATGTAAATGTTTTCTTGGCAGGCACTTTCCCTAAAGATTCCATTGTCATCACATACTTACCCGGCTTGTTCATCGTTGCCGTGAACTTGCCATCATCATCACAAGCCAACAATTTCACAGGATTCTGTGGTGCGGAAGCCAAAGCTATCCTCAACGTGGCATAAGGTACGGACTCATTGGATAGAGAGTCGACTACTTGGCCCTTAATTGTAAAGGCGGCTGATCCACCTCCGGTTTGCGCAAACACTGACGCAGACACAAATAGTATCAGCATTAAGTAGAGTAGTTTTTCTTTCATTAAATTTGAGAATTTAGATATTATCGATTATACATTCACATAAAAACAGTTGCAAATGTAACTTTATCTACGAGCCATTCGTAATTTTACAGTTTAAAGAATTGTAAAAGTTGTATTTTGGTGTTCGATTTCTGCATATTTCACCTATTTTTGTTGAAACCAATCATAAAAAGGATAAGTTTATGAGAAAATTATCATTCATTTTTGCATCATTATTACTCGTCGTCACCATGTATGCACAAGATCTGAAAGCAATCAAATTAAGCTCTCCGGACAAAAACAGAGGCAGTTCCATTATGAAAGCGTTATCCGACCGTCACTCCGACCGGGAATATGCAGCCAAGGAACTCAGTTTACAGGATCTATCGGATCTATTATGGGCAGCAAACGGGATTAACCGCCCGGACGGAAAACGAACGGCTCCCTCAGCGTTGAACAAACAGGATATCGACATTTATATCATTATGAAAGAGGGCGCTTACCTGTACGATGCCAAGGCAAACAGCCTGCAACCTATTGCTAAAGGAGATCACCGGACCGCTGTTGCCGGTAGTCAGGATTTTGTCAAATCAGCCCCAGTCAGCTTGGTACTCGTTTCCGATCTTTCACGCTTCGGAAACATTGCCGACCACACCAAACTGATGGCCGCTGTCGATGCCGGCATCGTTTGCCAAAACATCAATATTTTCTGCGCAGCCACCGGTCTGGCAACCGTTCCCCGTGCCACGATGGACCAGGCAGCTTTAAAACGGATCTTGAAACTAACGGACAGCCAATTGCCAATCATGAACAATCCGGTGGGATATCCACGTGAATAAAAAGTGTTTGTTATTTTCTTTATTATAAGCCTTCATTGATTATCAAACGATTATGGTGAAAGATGAAAGATAAAAAGGCCTTTTGGCAAAACTTTTAGAGCCTGTTTAAATTTTGCATTTGTTGGTTGTGAGAGTTGTATTGAGGATGTTT
>ERZ772851.2009-NODE-2009-length-16922-cov-3.796822_pt1 | contig 16922 bp, 9 predicted proteins | sample MGYA00512137_ERZ772851 | MGnify/ENA primary metagenome ERZ772851 (study PRJEB29015, sample SAMEA2737663) | human gut metagenome | biome: human gut; feature: human-associated habitat; material: faeces | place: China | collected 2012 ... | reverse complement strand
TTTTTATACAATTGAAGCAGGAAGTAATCTTCAGAGATGTGCCAGCAACGGAAAATAGGATGTTTAGTGCCTATCTCTTCAAAGTTCACATAGTAATCCGGATCGAAATCTGTTGCGCCTGCTTTGATACGCATTGCGCCCGAAGGCTTCTGTCCTGTTACCTTCTTCAAATCTGAAGATGAAACTGCCGTACGTCCATATCCGGGAGAGAACACATAGACGTCACCATTATCAGCGGCCCAAATGGTCTGATAATATTGTGAACGCATACGACCGCATGCATAGCCTATTTTATCAGTCTTGGCAATCACCGGAGTCTCATTGAAGTTCGTGCCACTATAAATTGCCACGTAAGCATTATCCGGGTATTGTGTAGAAGGAATGACACCGGCTGTATATGCACCGCTGCCGCTACCACCGTCAGTCTTAGTCACAAGTTCCTGATCTGTCACAGCTTCCGGCCATTTTTTAATACCGTACTTACTCATTCCCATTGGGATGACAGATGTATAAATCTTATTGTTAGCTTCAACCAGACCTGCCCATGAAACTTTTTCACCATTACCCAAGTAATTTTCGGCAAGCAAGGTACCCTCTTCCTGACTGCCATCGGTCGCATCCAAATAGTTGAACAACAATGCTTGAGCCACATTCTGATCCTCATCCGTTATTTTCGAGTCCCCGGTGGAAACAGTCACCACTTTATCCCCCCAGGTTCCATAAGACGTGATACGATTATAAGTGTATGTGTACTTTTCTTTCATTTTACCATCTGCCCCCAGATAATAGGAAGCTCCTGTACCTGCGCCACCTTTATTATAAACTAAAGCAAACACATAATCCAATCCTTTATATACCCAATAAGTACCGCCAATCACTTCAGTTCCATTCCCTTGGGTCGACACTGTTCCTTCATCCAAAGAATTGGCTACTACCAAATAACTTGCTTCACCAGTTGTGGCAGCCACCACATAAGCTGTTTCTCCATCAATTGGCGGGTTATCCACCGGATTATTATCATCGTCGCAAGATGCCACAAACACACCGCTACTCAAGCAAAAAGCTACGGCAAAAGCCTGTAATAAAAACTTCTTCATATATTCTTTATTATTGATTGATACTAAAAACTTACTCTTATTATTTACCGAAAAACACTCTGAACTTTCCATAGAATGCGCGCCCCGCTTTTTGCAGGCTAAAATTGTCAAACAGTTGGGCATCGGTGAAATTCCGACATTCAAATGATACATTATAACGTCCATTCTTCATGGTGTAGGACAAAAACAGATTATGAGAAAACTGTTCCGGCACCATATTCTTTGAATCTTTATCTCCGAGATTCTCCCAGTAAAGAGGAAAATCGTGCTGCCAGTAGCTATCATAGCCGATGCTCAATACATTTCCTTTGACAAACAGGTCATTCCAATAAAAATTTGCATTGATATTAGCATAACGATAGGGCAGATTCGGCATACGCACTTTATAGTGCATGCTTTCTTGCAAAGAGGAACCCGCCAGAAACTTTTCGTAATCACGAGTATCGATGCTATTAAATGTTCCTCCTATATCAAACCAATGCGAGAAGCTATAAAGCAATGACAAATTATACCCTTTGGTCCTTACGTGACCGTGGTTCTCATAATATCCGTAGCTTGTTCCTCCCAATACGTCCAGTCCTCTTTTTATATAATCTTTCGTATCCCGATATATCAAACCGGCCTCGGCATACAATCCATGCTTGCCAAACTGATGATTATAGCTGAAACTCAAATTGACATTATCACTTTTCTCCGGTTTCAGATTCATTTTGCCAGCTTCAAGGTCTTCATCTCCAAAGAGTTCGTCCGTGGTCGGCAGGCGGAAAGCCTTTTCGTACGAAAGTTTCACCTGAAGATCTTTCCATATAAAATAGGTACCTGCCGCTCCATATCCAAGAGCGCTTGCCGTATTGGACAGATTGATATAGTTGCCTATTCCATCCGTATTCTGCGATACCGGTCCCTTGTTGTATTGCCGGTAATATTTGGCAAATGCCGACACATTCCATCTGTCCGACGGCATCAGACGGTAAGAAAGTCCGCTGACGTTTTTACGGATGATTTTAGGAATAGAAAAGTCCGTGAATTTGGAAGAAGCACCGATGGTAGAGCGGCTCGTACGTTCAAAATCACTGATTACATGACTGAAAGTAAACGTATGCGCCTGTCCGATATGATAATTCATCTTCAGCGTCCCATTCCAGTTTTTATTTTTAGATTCACTGTTCTGGTAAGACTGTTCTCCCCGGCTGCCTTTTTCATAAAAATCTCCACGCCAGTTGTAAGCCCGCGAAGCGGTATCGACATTATTGGTGATATTATGATTGTAATTGGCAGTCAACAGCAGATCCAGGTTTTTCACCAATAAGTTCTTTTTGTAATATTCTAAAGAAGGGACCAACGAATGTCCTTTGCGGAATTTTTCACCGAACACGACATCTTGATAAACGCCTGTTTGTATCTCTTTATAGAAATGGGAATAATTGAAACTCAACGCCAAACGGTCTGCCCATTTCTTTCCTACCAGGCCGATTTTTCCAATCACGGCTTCATTATGATACTGGTCATTAAAACGTTTCAGATGATAAATCTTATTTTTGTCAAGTGGCGGAAAACGTACGCTTCCATCTTCTTTAATCTCAAATTCGCGTACATAAGTGTCTACATAATAATCATTATCCGAGAAATTCTGAAAAGCATTGACCTCATACATAAAACCATTCTTGAACGTTTGTCCGAAGCGCACGTATGATTTATGAGTATTAAATGATCCGTAAGAATAGGAAGCGTCCATAAACCACTTTCCGGGTTGCTTGTTGGTGACAATATTAACCACTCCCCCAATGGCATCGGTTCCGAATCCTACGGGAACTACTCCTTTATAGACTTCTATACGGTCGGCAAAATTAATAGGAACATTGTTCAAATCGAATGCAGCACCGGCTCCTTCCTGTGGTATGCCGTCAATGAAGATTTTCACATGTTTTCCGCTAAAGCCATCGATATACAATTGCATATCCGATCCCACTCCACCTGATTCGCGGAGTTTTACACCGGGCACTTTAGTCAGTGCACCCGCCAAAGTCTGCGTACTATTATGCAATTTCTTCGCATCAATGGCTACCGCATTAAAAGCAGATTGATTCACACGGCCGACTCCGGATGTCGTGACCAGCACCTCTCCCAGTTCTTTTACCGCCGGCGCGATAGTGACGTTTACTTTTATTCTTTCTCCCTTGGCTAATTTAACTTTCTTTTCTACCGTTTGATAACCGATAGCCGAAACGACGAGTGTATATTCACCGGCTGTAGTTTTCAAATGATATATACCTTTTTCATCTGTATAGCATCCTTGGTTGGTTCCTTTCAGATAAACTGTCGCAAAATCCACTACTTCTTTTTCTGTGGACATCACTCTGCCCGAAATTAAACTACTACGGTGACGCCCCTGTTGTGAATATACGGATACGGAAAACAAGAATGCCAGAAAAACCAAAAAACATTTATTGCTCATCTCCTTTTTACCTTTTTACTTTATAACCTTTTCATTGTTCTAAAAGCGATGCAAAGGTAAGCAGAAAGAGGGATGCCAAACAATCCCTATCTATTGGTAAAAATAAGACAACAAAAATGAGGTATATAGATATGTACAATACCTATATATAAGTAAATACTGGATAATTTAAATAAAAAAAGAAAAGAAAACCTACTTCAGCCAACTCGCCAACGCACGTTCCGTTATCTCCCACAACTGCTCTTTCTGCACATGATTCGTGTATTTATCAGACAAGTTTTTCCGGTGGTTATTGACATACAGTTGTCCTGTCACACCGGCTTCCTTTTCGTCCAACAGTAAACCGATTGCCGTAGAAGCCCCTTTCTTGGGTTTACGGATAAAAGGACGGAAAAAAATATCCGTCAACGGATCGAACCACTTGTGCATAGTGATGATATCAGTAGAAACAATTCCCGGATCGGCAGCATTGACGCTAATCCCTTTCTCTCGAAGTTGCTCGGAAAGTTCGAAAGTAAACAATAATAAAGCCAGCTTCGTGTTACTGTAAACAGGAATCCTCCAAAACGTTCCCGTTTTCCCTCTATGAAAGAAATCCGGGAAGTCGAGCTTGCCGATTGCGTATGTACAGGAAACCATATTTACGATACGCGCTCCACGCACCATCAGCGGAATTAATTTCCGGGTAAGCAGATAAGGTCCCATGTAGTTCACACTTACCGTTCGTTCGAATCCTTCGGAAGTAGTATGAAAACCTGTCTCCATCGTTCCGGCATTATTCATTAACAAAGAGATGGGAAGATTCCTTTCTAAGATCTGACTGGCAAAAGCAACTACGGATTGCATGGAAGATAAGTCAATAGCCATAACCTCCAAATCCGGGTTTCCGGTTTCCTTGCTCAAACATTCACGAACAACCTCCGCTTTCTTCGGATGATAACAAGCCATTATGATTCGATAACCGGCTTTGGCTACGGCACGTGTTATTTCTGTTCCCATTCCTCCGTCCGCACCGGTGATGATTGCCCATTTCATTTCACTCATTTTTTCTCCAGTTTATCAATCTCCTTTTGTAAAGAGGAAGGTAATTGTTCTTTCAAATGTTGATGACAAGCCATTTCTATCGTATACATACGTCCTATGCAATAATTACTGTGTCCACAGTTGCAGCGTGCTTGTTGCTCCTGTTTCATCCGGTTCACGAATCCCGGTTCGTTGAGTAACGCTCTCGCCATCTGCACGGCATCAAAACCGGAATCGAGCACTTCATCTATTTTCTGACGGGAAACAAGACCACCGACATAAATCAACGGCGCATCCGGAAGAGCCGCACGGAATTTCAATGCATCTTCAAGGAAATAGGCCTCTTTGAAGGGTACAGAGGGGATCATCCATTTGCCAAACATACGGACTCCGTATTTCAGCCACCAACAATTCATATAGTAAGACATCGAACGAATCGGCATGGCCCCTCTCATTACATACATCGGCGCTTTGCTGACAAAACCACCACTCAACACCAATCCATGAGCGCCAAGTTCCAACAGACGTTTGGCCACTTGTATGGATTCGTCTATCTCCATTCCTCCTTTGAAGCCGTCGCGCATATTCATTTTTACAAAAACTGCCATATCATTGCCCGCCGCTTTCATCACTTCTTCCATCACCATATCCATAAAACGCATCCGATTTTCGAGCGAACCGCCATATTCATCTTTCCGATGATTGGTGTAGGGAGACAGGAATTGACTAATCAAATAGCCGTGCCCCGCATGTACTTCAACGGCGTCAAACCCGGCTTTCCTCGCCAGATTGACTGCATTTCCATACGCTTTCGCCATTTCCGGAAGCTCCTCTTTTTCCATTCCACGCACAAACGTAGGAGAATAGAGGTTGAAGCCTGAAGATGCGGATATAGGAGTGACACCACATATATTTTTATGGGACATATTTCCACAATGCCCGATTTGTATACCTACTGCGGCACCTTCATCGTGCACGGCTTTTGTCAGTTCATGTAAACGGGGAATAATGGACGGACGCAACCACAACTGACGGTCGAAAGAAAGTCCGCTTTGTGTCACGGCAGCATAAGCCACTGTTGTCATACCCACTCCCCCCGCAGCTACCGACCGATGGTAATCCAGCAACATCTGCGTGGGAGTATTCTCCGGACACATGCTCTCAAAAGCTGCCGAACGGATTGTTCGATTCCGCAGCGTCAAAGGGCCAAAGGTGACCGGGCTAAAAAGTTTAGATTCCATAGTAGTTGATATTTTATTTAAGTCATACGTAAGTCATGATAAAAAGCGCCCCTAATAAAGGAAAGGGAACACTCGTTTCCGTTCTCCCACTGCGTCTCCGAATTCTTCGCGGTAACGGCACCAAATGGCGTTGGCACGGGGAACAAGGTTAGCAATCGTCCACCAAAGGAAGACCAGACCGGAAAGTGAACAAGTGAGTATCGCCCAACCTGCCCATTCTACTATCTCACCGAAATAGTTGGCGGAAGTGACATAACGGTACATTCCTTTTTGAGGCAGATAATGCCGGGTGTCTCCCGGTTTGCGCAAATGTCGGATGATATAATCCGACTGCCAGTTCAACAGCATACCTGCGAAAAAGAGCAGTGTACCGATAATAAACCACGGTGAAGTGAACCAACCGGCTTGATACATCGTTTCGGGAGCAAGATAGAAAATCCATTTCCCTTGCATATAGCCATTCAGCAAATTAAAAAGAACTCCCATCGACATGATTGCCAGTGGCATCTTACTTTTCCCTTTCAATAGCAAAGGGAAGATGAAAGCACGCTGAAAATAGTGAATTTGAAAGAAGAGGAAGAAAGTGAAAATCACCGGCTCGAACCGACGTTCGGAATAGATCCACATCACGCACATCACCACGAAAACCGGAGCTTCCATCAATATCCAGGCTAGTTTATTGGAGATAGCTACGCCCCACGATGCTGTGCGGAAAATACCATATCCGGCTTTCACAAAGTAAAGGGCGATAAAAACAAACAAAGCAATCAGGCTCATCACCCCCAGAAACAGATTAAAAGTATCTATACTCATACCGATCTATTTTGTAACACGCAAAAATAACAAAAATGAGATAAACGACGATACAAAAAATAGAAAGAATCTGAAGTACATTCTTTTACGAACATAAAAAAGGAGAAAATGTAAAATTTCCCGGATGCGCTTCTGAAATGATCGGGCACACATCCGGGATTACTTATCTATTCAATAAAAGGATTTGTTCTTATCAGCGTTTCTTAATTGGGATATAAGCCAAATCATCAAGTACATTTTTATAAGCCGGGCGGATAATCCGTTTACCGTCGAAAGTCAATTCTTCATTGCGGTGTGCACACCAGCCTACGATACGTGCCATGGCAAACAGTGGAGTGAAGATTTCCTGCGGCAAACCGATCATTTCATACACGAAGCCCGAATAGAAGTCGATATTGCTGGACACTGTCTTTCCGTTGTTTTTAACCCGTCCGAAAGTAGCGATGGCACGTTCTTCCAACAGTTCGAGGAAAGCAAATTCGCTTTCTCTGCCTTTTTCACGGGCAAGGTCGCGAGCCAGTTCTTTCAATAGAAGAGCACGAGGGTCGGAGATGGTATAAACGGCATGTCCGATACCATAGATCAATCCGGTTTTGTTATACACTTCTTTGTTCAACATTCGGGTGTAGTAAGTGTCTATCTCATCTACACTTGTCCAGTCTTTGATATTTTCCTTCAGGTGCTGGAACATGTCGGCAACCTGAATATTGGCACCTCCGTGAAGCGGGCCTTTCAGCGAACCGATACCAGCAGCGATGGCCGAATAAGTATCTGTTCCGGTAGAAGAAGTTACGCGAACGGTGAAAGTGGAGTTATTACCACCACCGTGCTCTGCCTGAAGAATCAATAACAAATCGAGGGTGCGTGCATCCAGTTCGGTATAGTCTTTTTTCAGCATATACAGGAAATTCTCGGCAATAGAGAGCTTTTCCTGCGGATGGCGGATATGCAGAGAACGTCCGAAAGTAGCATGACGAAGCATATTATAAGCATAAGCGATGATAGTGGGGAACTTTGAAATCAGTTCAATACTCTGACGCATCAGGTTATCCCGGGAGGTATCATCCGCATTTGCGTCAAAACGATACATTTCGAGTACGCTGCGTGAAAGAATATTCATGATGTTGTTTCCTTCCAACTCGATGATGTTCATTTTCGTTTTCTGTTCCAACGGCATATTGTCGTTAATCAACTCACGGAAAGAAAGCAATTCTTCTTTATCCGGCAGACGCCCGGAAAGCAATAGGTAAGCCACTTCTTCGAAGCCAAAGCGTTTCTCTTTGATTATAGCGTGAGAAATATCTTCTACATCATAACCGCGATAGAACAGTTTTCCCGGTATTGGTTTCAACCCACCACCCGGAACACGTTCATATCCTACTACATTACCGATTCTGGTTAAACCTACCAATACACCTGTGCCGTCTTCATTACGCAATCCGCGCTTCACATCAAACTTGGAGAACAATTCTGTATCAATCCGGGTAGCTTCCTTCATTTCCTCGGAAAGCTTGTAAATCAAGTACTCTTTTTTCATCTTTCTTCGTTTTTTATTCGTTACTTTTGTTTTTCAATTCTTTCCACGATCTCACGAGTGAAAGCGGAAGTAGAGAGGGAGGTTCCATTCGGCATAAAACGGGCTAAATCGTGTGTAGCACGAGCGTCCAGGAAGCTTTGTTCCAAGGCTTTCTCTATCAGAGCAGCCGCTTCTTTCCAGTCAAAATATTCGAGCATCATTACTGCCGAAAGGATAATAGAACAAGGGTTCACCACATCTTTTCCCGCAATATTGGGGGCTGTTCCGTGAGTCGCTTCAAAGATGGCATGACCTGTCTGGTAGTTGATATTTGCTCCCGGAGCGATACCGATACCGCCTACCATGGCCGCCAGTTGGTCGGAAACGTAGTCTCCGTTGAGGTTTAAGGTGGCTATCACGGAATATTCTTCGGGAATCAGGAGTGTATTTTGTAAGAAAGCATCCGCAATGCAATCTTTTATCACCAGTCTGCCATCTGCCAAGGCATCGCCAAATTCACGTTGCGCCAGTTCGTAGCCCCATTTTTTGAAACCACCTTCGGTAAACTTCATGATATTCCCTTTATGCACCAGCGTTACGGAAGGCAAATGATGGTCGAGCGCATACTGGCAGGCAGCACGCACAAGACGCTCCGTGCCCTCACGTGATACAGGTTTCACACCGAAAGAAGAGGTTTCCGGGAAACGGACTTTTGTCACCCCCATTTCGTCTTTCAGGAATTGATAGAACTTTTCAGCCTCCGGAGTTCCGGCTTCCCATTCGATACCTGCATAAATATCTTCCGTATTTTCACGGAACACACACATGTTCACTTTCTCCGGTGATTTGACAGGCGACTGTACTCCCTGATACCAACGAACCGGACGAAGACAGACGTATAAATCAAGTGTCTGACGCAGTGCTACGTTCAACGAACGGATTCCACCTCCGACAGGAGTTGTCAACGGACCTTTGATTCCTACCAGGTATTCCTGAAAGGTTTCCATTGTTTCATCCGGCAACCAGGAACCAGTCGCGTTGAAGGCACGTTCTCCCGCCAACACTTCTTTCCATTCGATCCGACGTTTGCCGCCGTATGCTTTCCGGATAGCTGCGTCCACTACGGCTTGCATGGCAGGAGTCACTTCGGCTCCTACTCCATCGCCGGTAATATAAGGTACGGTAGGCACATCGGGTACCAACAGCGTACCATCTGTTTGCATGGTTATTTTGCTCATTTTTTATCTTGTATTTAAGGCAGAACCGGCACGGAACCAAGCTATCTGCTGTTCATTATAGGTATGTTGCACTTCAAAACTTTCTTTCGTTCCGTCTTCGTGATGAAGAACAATCGTCAAATTGCGCCCCGGTGCGAAATGGACTAAGCCTGATACGGACAGAAGATCGTGTTCCCGAATTTTATCATAGTCTGCTTTATCTACAAAAGTAAGAGCAAGCATTCCTTGTTTTTTCAGATTTGTTTCGTGGATACGGGCAAAACTCTTAGCCAAAATGACACGTACATTGAGGAAGCGTGGTTCCATGGCTGCATGTTCACGGCTGGAACCTTCTCCATAATTCTCTTCGGCAACAACAATAGACGGAATACCTTCGGATTTATACATCTTTGCCGTACCGGAAACTGTTCCATAAGTATTTGTCGAACGATTCCAAACACGGTTCGTTTCACCATTGAAAGCATTGACAGCTCCCATCAGCATATTGTCGGAAATATTCTCCAAATGTCCCCGGAAACGGAGCCACGGACCTGCCATAGAGATATGGTCGGTAGTACATTTTCCCTGTGCTTTAATCAATAAAGGCATGTTCAGCAAGTCCTGTCCGTCCCATGCCGGGAAAGGAGTCAGAAGCTGGAGACGTTGGGAATCCGGTTTTACCCTGATTTCCGTTTTTGCTCCGTGCGGGGCAATATACCCTTCATTTCCCTGTTCAAAACCTTTCAAAGGAAGTTCATCTCCTACAGGCTCGGAGAGTTTCACTTTTTCTCCGTTATGATTCACCAGTCTGTCTTTCAACGGGTTGAAACAGAGATCACCGGCTATTGTTAACGCCATCGTTAGTTCCGGAGAAGCTACAAACGCGTATGTGTTGGGATTACCGTCAGCGCGTTTGGCAAAATTACGATTGAAAGAGGTGACGATTGAGTTTTTTCGTGTCGGATCGTCCGTCTGACGTTTCCACTGACCGATACAAGGTCCACAAGCATTTGCCATAATCGTGGCTCCCAGCCGTTCAAAAGCCTCAATCATACCGTCTCTTTCGGCAGTAGCCCGAATTTGCTCCGAACCCGGATTGACGATCAGTGGAGAAGCGACGCTCAAATTCTTTTCTGTCACCTGCTTTGCCAGAGAAGCTGCACGGCTCAAATCCTGATAAGAAGAATTGGTACATGAACCTATCAAGCCCACCTCCATTTTACGAGGGTAGCCGTTCAATAACACTTTTTCTGCAAATTCAGAGATGGGAGTAGCGGCATCCGGTGTAAACGGCCCGTTTATATAAGGTTCGAGTTCTGACAAGTCAATTTCAATCACACGGTCGTAATAGTTGGATGGTTCGTCGGTCACAATGTCGTCTGCACGAAGGTCTGCACCAACAGATTCAGCCCAATCGACTACACAATCTCTTCCGGTAGCTCTCAAATAAGTAGCCATGCGTCCGTCAAACGGGAATAAAGAGGTAGTAGCTCCAACTTCGGCACCCATATTGCAAATGGTAGCTTTCCCGGTAGCAGAAAGGGATTCGGTTCCGGGACCAAAATATTCGATAATAGCATTCGTTCCTCCTTTTACGGTAAGGATGCCGGCCAATTTCAGGATTACATCTTTCGGAGAGGTCCAACCGCTTAGTTTTCCGGTCAGACGAACACCGATAATCTTCGGCATTTTCAGCTCCCATTCCATTCCTGTCATCACATCCACAGCATCCGCGCCACCAACACCGATAGCCACCATGCCCAGTCCGCCTGCATTAGGCGTATGAGAGTCTGTTCCCACCATCATACCGCCGGGGAAAGCATAGTTTTCGAGCACTACCTGATGGATAATTCCTGCTCCCGGTTTCCAGAAGCCGATGCCATAACGGGAAGATACATCACGGAGGAAGTCGTATACTTCTTCATTAGTCAGTCTTGCCGTAGCAATATCCGCCTTTGCACCTTTATACGCCTGTATCAAATGATCGCAATGTACTGTCGAAGGCACAGCCACCTGATCCTTACCTGCATTCATAAATTGAAGCAAAGCCATCTGCGCAGTTGCATCCTGCATAGCCACACGGTCGGGACGGAAATTCACATAATCCTCCCCCCGTTTGTAATCTTTCAAATCGGCTACATCATACAGATGAGCATACAAAATCTTCTCGGCCAACGTCAAAGGGCGTTTCAGTATAGCCCGTACGTGTTCTACCTTTCCTTTATAAGCAGCGTAGAAAGCTTCTAACATAGTCACATCATATACCATATTGCTTTTTGTTTTTTTAGTCTATCTATTAAAATAACGAACGGCGTTCGAGTAATGTTTAACAAAATGAAATATTTTTTCTACCCGGAACGAAGATTTGTTACCTTTGCGCCTATTATGAGTAATAATCCGAAAAGTCCCATTATAGACCTTCAGCAACAGCAACTCCTCCTGCGGATGGAGTATGAATATGAGAAGGAAGAATTTAAGCGGCAGACCGAAACAATGGGCGTTGCCCGTAAAGTGAAGCGCGGTCTCTGCTGGTATCCTGTCTCTCTTGGCCGAAGTTACTACAATTCGCTGAATCAGCTTGTAATAGATATTACACGGACCGAAAATAAAGAAATAGAGCATTCCTTTGAGTTCGGCCGTCCTGTTTGCTTTTTCCACCAGTCATTCGAAGGAAAAGTGAAATATATGGATTTCATCGCTACCGTCAGCTTTGCCGACGAAGAACGAATGGTCGTTGTACTCCCCGGAGCGGGAGCTTTAGCGGAACTGCAAACTGACGGTATACTGGGGGTACAACTTTATTTTGACGAAACATCGTACCGGGCCATGTTCGAGGCACTGGAAGACACGATACGCGCCAAAGACAACCGCCTAGCGGAACTGCGCGACATTTTGTTGGGTACCCAAAAGCCGGGATTCCGCGAATTATATCCTGTCCGCTTCCCATGGCTGAACAGTACACAGGAAACAGCAGTCAACAAGGTGCTATGTACGCGTGACGTATCTATTGTTCACGGTCCTCCGGGAACCGGAAAGACAACGACTCTTGTCGAAGCGATTTACGAAACGTTACACCGGGAACCACAAGTGCTTGTCTGTGCGCAAAGCAACACGGCTGTCGACTGGATTTGTGAGAAACTGGTAGACCGGGGAGTAGCCGTGCTCCGCATTGGAAATCCAACCCGAGTCAACGACAAAATGCTTTCATCCACCTATGAACGCCGGTTTGAAAGTCATCCTGCCTACCCGGAGCTTTGGGGAATCCATAAATCTATCCGCGAAATGGGTAGCCGGATGCGCCGGGGTAGTTATTCTGAACGGGAAGGAATGCGTAATCGCATGAGTCGTCTCCGCGACCGCGCCACGGAGTTGGAAATACAAATCAATGCCGATCTTTTCGACAGTGCCCGCGTGATTGCTTCTACCCTAGTCAGCAGCAACCACCGCCTGCTCAACGGACGTCGTTTTTCGACTTTATTCATTGACGAAGCTGCACAAGCCCTCGAAGCTGCCTGCTGGATTGCTATCCGCAAAGCAGACCGGGTCATCCTTGCAGGAGATCATTGTCAACTTCCGCCGACTATCAAATGTATAGAAGCCTCCTGTGGAGGATTGGATCATACATTAATGGAAAAAGTCGTTCAGCAAAAACCTTCTGCGGTTTCTTTACTAAAAGTACAGTACAGAATGCATGAAACCATCATGCAGTTTCCCTCTGACTGGTTTTATCATGGAGAACTGGAAGCTGCTCCGGAAGTACGCTATCGGGGGATTCTTGATTTCGACACTCCCATGAACTGGATCGATACTTCAGAGATGGACTTTCACGAAGACTTTGTAGGCGAAAGTTTCGGACGCATCAATAAGCAGGAAGCCAACCTACTACTGCAAGAACTGGAAACTTACATCGAACGTATCGGCAAAAAGCGAATACTGGATGAAAGAATTGATTTCGGTCTGATTTCGCCATACAAGGCACAAGTGCAATATTTGAGAGGAAAAATAAAAGGAAGCAGCTTTTTACGCCCTTTCCGCAGCCTCATCACCGTGAATACGGTAGACGGCTTTCAGGGACAGGAGCGAGACGTTATTTTCATCAGTCTTGTACGTGCCAACGAGGATGGACAGATTGGATTCCTGAATGATTTGCGAAGAATGAATGTAGCGATTACAAGGGCACGAATGAAGCTTGTTATATTAGGAGATGCCTCCACCCTTACCAAACATCCTTTCTATAAAAGATTGATGTTATTCATTAAAAAGGAGGATTAAATACTTAATCCTCCTTTTAACAAAGCACACTTTCTCCCGAAACCACACTTTTTTTAACACAAACAAAACAAACAATATTTTACATCAGTACTATTCTTAATTTTTCATCCTCAAAGATAGTCGATTATTCTAATGCACTCCAACTATTTCCACCATTTTATTTGCGGATCGCGCGTTTTTGCCCATTCTGCAAATTTAGGATATGTTTTATCAATGCGCTGATTCTCCTTTTTAAGATCTAAATTCAAAATAGAAGCGTCCAAACGAGCATCTACATGAATTGCAAACGGAAAACCATCTTTGCAAATGAAATAGGTACCATCTACATCACCACGAGAAATATCAGCTCCGGAAGGGAAACGATTATTCGCACCAGTCGTCGGCTTATGATCTGTCAGATGGACTTCTGTGGCAGAGTTGAATACTTTTATAAAAGGATTATAAGGAGCTACCACCACTGATTTATCAAGAGTAGGATTATTAAATTGTATGGATACCGTATATGTCTTCTCTTGAATATTCTGATTAATCATATCCTCCGCATTCACATTGGATACTCCCAATTCAGCTTTAGCATCCTTGAATAATGTTATCACATTACCTGAATAGGAAGAAGCTTCACTACCATTAACCGTTACTTTAGAAGCTTTACTCAAATCGAAAGGAACTTCATAAGCAAACGAGTTCTTATAATTAGCTCCCGTCCAAGCCAAGGTGAACTTATCAATAATATTAAGAACCTTATTATCTATATTATAATCAACGCTTGACTGATATTTCATGACTACATCATTCAAGTCATAATCTCCTTGTTCCGGCCAGTTATCTTCAAAGCCAAGCACTCCAGAATACATTTCTGTTCCTTGTCGATCACCCGGATTAGGAACATCCGGAACTTCAATAGCAGCAATAGGATTAGAAGAGATAACGAAAGCAACATCATTATAGTCATTTTCACCGTTTTTCCAGTCTTCCATAGTGATAACATTCACTCTATCACCTGCTTTATTTTTTGCTGCAAAAATTGCAGTGTGAGAAATTTTGTCACTATTCAAAGATTTGGTTGAGTAGAACATATTCCCATTAGCCTTGGCATTTACCCAGCCATTATTCCATATCAAGAAACCAATCTTTGTATTTGCCGGAATACGTTCCGGGTCCTTTTGAGGGAAATTACCAGTCTCATTTATATATTTTAAATTAACCGCAACCCCACTATAATAACCTAAACTATTTCCATGTGCGTTAGGAAATATGACACATGCATGCTTTGTTGCCTTCCTTATTTCATCAATAGAAGCATCTTTCGGATAGCAATAATAAGCAAATACACTTTTCGCTCCTGTGTCTCCCCCAAAATAGTTAATAACGACATTTGCATCTTCTTTTATCAGAATATCAGCATTATCAGTAACTAAAGGTCCTACGTTATTCTTTCCTTCCGGAAAATATGTCGTTATATAACTCTTGAGAGTTGCATCCACGTTGATCTTCTTAGAAGCATCCAAATAGTCAGGCTTACCTGAATTTGCATTCCAAGTTCCTAATACGTTCGGGATTACATCTGTAATAAATTTCACCGCAGCCCTTGTTTGTGCACCTCTCGTTGATGAATCCACAGGAGTAACATCAAGAACATTCTCGAAGGTTATTTTTGCGCTGACATCCGAACCGACAACTTTAGTTTTATACAAAGTCGGCACACCAAAATCCGGAGAATAAATATAAACTTCTGAAACTGCTGTCGGGAAAGAAGCCGGTTTGATATAACGTCCTTGTATATCTGTAAATCCGGTTGCAATGTGTGAAACCCCTGCTTTCTTTATAATCTGACCGCCTTCTGCCACATAAGAAAGCGGATTTTCAGCATAAACTTCAAAATAAGCCCTAGGACATTCCTTTCCATAATCAATATTCAATTGAATATTTTTAGTAGTGGCAAAGTCGAAATAGTTATCTAAAGTAACTTCTTCTTTATCTCCTGAATTAGCAGGATCATATACATCTTTCTGTAAACAGCTTGAGAAAGCAACAGAAACAACACTGATAACACATGCTAATTTAGCAATGTTAATCATTCTCTGGGGTAAGTTAAAACACATCATACTTCTCGTTCATTTTATTTGATAGTGCAAATATAAACATAAACTTGCATATTTTAATCACATTATTGATATATTTTTCAAAAAAAAGTTTCTGCAAGCTTCACCTACCCATTTTTAAATATCTTATTAATAAAAAAGGAGAAAGCAAAAAGCCCTCTCCTTCTTTTAAAACTTGTATGATCTGGTCTAATTAATTATTCTCCGGACGAAGTTTACGAACAGTTACAGCAGTCTGCCACATTTCGCTTTCGCGTAATTGACGGAGCTCCTCGTTTAACTTTTCACGATAATCAGGTTGTGAATTACTGTCAATAGAAATCTGTGCTTCGTTACCAGTCTTCACACTGTTATACAACTTTTCAACTACCGGTTTGATAGCATCGTGGAATGGGCCCATCCAATCGAGAGCACCACGTTGAGCAGTAGTAGAGCAGTTAGCGTACATCCAGTCCATACCGTTCTTTGCGAACAACGGCATCAATGACTGTGTCAGTTCTTCCACTGTTTCATTGAATGCTTCAGAAGGACTATGACCGTTTTCACGCAATACTTCGTACTGTGCCAGCAACAAACCTTGGATAGCCCCCATCAATGAACCACGTTCACCTGTCAGGTCAGAAGTAGCCTCACGTTGGAAAGTTGTTTCGAACAGATAACCGGAACCGATACCAATACCCAGTGCGATGGTTCTTTCGTAAGCCTTGCCTGTAGCATCCTGATAGATAGCATAAGAAGAGTTCAAGCCGCGTCCTTCGAGGAACATAGTACGCAAAGATGTACCCGAACCTTTAGGAGCAACCATGATAACGTCGATATCAGCAGGAGGAACTACACCTGTACGGTCGTTCCAAGTGATAGCAAAACCGTGTGAGAAATAAAGAGCTTTTCCGGCAGTCAGGTAAGGCTTGATAGTAGGCCATACTGACATTACTGCTGCGTCAGACAACAGACACATTACAATAGTACCTTTCTCACAAGCTTCTTCGATACCGAACAAAGTTTCACCCGGAACCCATCCGTCTGCTACTGCCTTATCGTATGTTTTTCCTTCACGTTGACCAACGATTACATTGAAACCGTTATCACGCAAGTTCAGTGCCTGTCCAGGACCCTGTACGCCATAACCGATTACAGCGATTGTTTCATTTTTCAATACTTCACGAGCTTTTTCCAATGGAAATTC
>ERZ772851.1996-NODE-1996-length-16977-cov-3.462889_pt1 | contig 16977 bp, 8 predicted proteins | sample MGYA00512137_ERZ772851 | MGnify/ENA primary metagenome ERZ772851 (study PRJEB29015, sample SAMEA2737663) | human gut metagenome | biome: human gut; feature: human-associated habitat; material: faeces | place: China | collected 2012 ... | reverse complement strand
CCGGCATGTTTGCATCCGCAGGCTTATTTCGAGGTGAAGAAAGAAAACTATTAATCAATAGATGAATAGATAAATCTTGGATGATTTAGATAAAGAAAATGCCGCTTGCAGTAATCTACAAGCGGCATTTTTTGGTAACGAGAAATACAAATTGCTATCTGAATGACAGATTGGCAGGATTTATCTATTGATTCCGGTAATCCTTGGGAGATACACCGTATTGCTTTAAAAACTCCCGATAGAAATAAGATTTATTAGAGAATCCACATTTGAACATAATCTCGGATACGGTCAACTTGGTTGTCCTTAATAACTTGGCTGCATATTCCAGTCTGATGCCTCGTACAAATTCACTCGGAGTCTTATCTATTATTTCTTTGAACTTCCGATACAAGGTAGCTTTGCTCACTCCTACAAATTCGGCAATAGAAGAAGGGCTTAATAACTCATCATCTATATTATTCTTTATGAAGTCTGTTACATTCTGTATTAACTCTTCGTCTTCCGGATGAAGAACAATCCCGTCTTTTACTTTCACAGAAGACATGCTGGAATTGAAATAGTCCTTTAAAAGCATTTGTCTCGACAGCAGATTCTCTATGGTGGATATCACCTGCCTCGGGTGAAATGGTTTGACGATATAAGCATCCGCACCATGGTTAAAGGCATTAATCTGGTCTTCTACAGAAGCCTTTGCCGATATTCCTATGATTGGAATATAACTTGTTTTCAAATCGGATTTCAATTTATTAATCAAGCTCAAGCCGTCCATATTGGGCATGACAATATCACTTATAATAATATCAGGATGATTATGTTCTATCTCTTTCAAAGCCTCCACGCCGTCTTTTGCTTCGTGTATCACATAATCAAAGAGGACATCTTTCAGCAGGTCTCTGATATTCTTTTCATCTTCCACTATCAGTATGACAGTATCTTTGCGAGGGGATAAGTGATCCTGCCCGTTCTTTTCTTTCTGCAACGAATCTTTTTCATCCGTTACAACAAGTGAATGATCGGATGGCAGAGAAGGAATCACGACTGAAAATTCAACACTTTTTCCCAGTTCACTATTTACACTTATCTGCCCGCCTAATAATTCAACCAGACTCTTTGTTAGATTTAAACCTATGCCATTGCTGACAGAGTTACCCAATTTAGGAGTATCAAATATCTTATACTTATCAAATATCTCTGCCATCTGTTGCTCGGTTAACCCCTTGCCGGAATTTCTTACGAGCAAGTATAAGGTCTTATCAGGCTCATTTTGTGATATCTCAACATGAATATATCCATAACGAGGAGTATATTTGAACGCATTCGACAGTAAATTGAATATAATTTTTTCCAAAGCATTGCGGTCGGAATAGATCTCTGACGTATCATGAGTCTCTACCTTGAAGTCTATTTTATTCTCTTTCAGGATATCCACATAATTGTTGGAAGCATATTCCATCAATGATTTTACGTTCACATTTTCAGGATGCAAATCCATATTGCTCGATTTAGTTTTACGAAACTCCATCAACTCACTAATCAGCTTCTGCATCCTTTCGGCATTATTCTTTATTATTTGGAGATATTTCTTTGTACTACCATCTAACCCGTCCTGTTCCAACAAGTGCTGTGCAGGTGTATAAATCAAAGTTAGGGGGGTAAAGAATTCATGTGCCACATTGGTGAAGAAATTGAGCCGGGATTCATAAATCTTCTGTTCATGCCGTTTCTCTACCTGGGCTATAAGAACCTGGCGGCTTAACCGTATGCGATTTTTGATAACAGACTTTGTGATGTAGAAGATAATAATGCACAATATGGCATAGATAATCAATGCAGGAACACTAAGCCACCACGGATAACCTACCTTTATAGTTAAGCGATAAACGTTGTCTCCCCATACTTTGTCGCCATTCGTGCTCTTCACTTCAAGCTGGTACTCACCCGGAGGAAGTTGGGTAAAGATAATATTCGGATTATTACCCATCCCCACCCAATCATCCGAGTGGTTTTTCAAGCGATAAGCATATTCACAGTTTTCATTATTAATAAAGTCTTTGGCTATGAAATTGAAAGTCATGAATCTTTCTTCATAGCTAAGTTTCAACACTCCTTTTCTGATACGTTCATTAATGTCCTGTACCGTATTATATATCTTCAAACTACTTAATATAAGTGGAGGATTAAACTCGCGCAAATGTATATTTCGAGGATTGAAATAACTAAACCCGCTTACTCCTCCAAAGTACAAGAAATCACGATGATCCTTGAAGAAAGCTCCATCCGAGAATTCATCATTCTGCAATCCGTCATTCAAGGTATAATTATCTATTTTATTGTTTTTTACATTCAGGCTAGACAATCCCTGGTTGGTACTGATCCATATCTTTCCTTCGTGGTCTTTTAATATTCCATGAATTGTTTTATTATTCAATTTTTCGTCGGCATATTGTATCAGGCGAAAATCATTCTCCTCCTTTTTCAATTCGTTCAGTCCATAACTTGTTCCTATCCATATATTGGCATCATCACGCAGTAAGCACAATACATCATTATTGGTCAGTAAAATCCGGCTGTCCATATCCTCCAATGATTTTATGCTGTTATCTTTCATATTGATACAGTTCAAGCCTCCGCCACGTGTGCCAAACCATAACATATTGTCTTCCGGATCGGATGTAATGGCATAAACAACATCGTTATTCAATGAGATATTCTTATCCGACGAATTATATTGCCTGAATCCTTTAACGTGATAACGACCTTGCTCTCTGGAAATATTTATTTTGATTAAACCATATCCTGATGTCCCCACCCATAAAAGAGAATCATTGTTCGTAAAATAAATGTTGTACACAGCCTTGAAAGGCGGGTATTTGTCAGGTATCTCAAGCTTTTCCAGTTGCCCCGTAGCAGCATTCAATATATTGATTCCGGTTCCTTCCGTTCCGATAAAAATGTCATTCGCTTTATTTCTCCTCAAGGCATAGACAGAATTGGAAATCAATCCTTTACTCTCATTCAGATAATCTGTCAATTCTTTCGTTGCAGGATTCAACAGTTTTATTCCGCTTCCTTTTGTTCCTATCAGAATATTACCATCTTCATCTTCACAAAAACATCTCACAGGATGACTGGTGTGAATGGTTTCAAATAAAGAGTCGTAATGATAAAGTTGAATTAATCCTTGTCCGTCCGTTCCTATCCACAATATGTTCTGACTACCGGAATAAAGAGTGAAGACTGATAACTGACTGGATAGTTCGTTCAGGTAGGTAAAAGTATTCTTTTTTAAATCATAATGAATACATCCCCCTTCTATAAAGCTGACGTACATCTTGTTCTCTGCTAAAATAACCTGCGATACAGGTTTGTTACTATCCAGCTCAATGTATTGGGAAACTGTAAAGTCGGGATTTAAAAGGAAAAGTTTGTTGTCTTTGTTTAAGATAAATCTGTCTTTCGACAGAAATATCTTATCTACAGGCGTCTGTATGTCGACTGTGCGTAAATCACTCTGTTTTCCTCCGTTAACGAGTAGATTGTAAGTCAGATGCACGGTATTTCCATTATTTAAAAGGAAAAGCATACGGTCGGAATCACTCACGGAATAATCCTTTATATGACTTGCAAAGTCTGTGTTAATCGGATTAAACTCATCTTCAGAATCATTGTAGACAAAGAACCCCAGCCCCTTTATGAGGCAGATAATATCTCCTGCCGCACTCTTTCCTAAAATAAAAGACTTTTCCTGATTGGGTACTTTATTATCTGTTCTTAAATAATACCTTGTTATCTGACGGGTTCGTTTATCTAACCGATTGATTCCATTATCTGTTGCTATCCATAAACTGCCCTTACATTCGATAATCTGGCGGATAACGTTATTACTTATAGAATTCGGATTGTTTTTGCTATATCTGAATGTCGTAATTTCTCTTCCATTATATGCATTCAGTCCATCCCATGTCCCAATCCAGATTGTATGTTCTGCATCTTCCAAAATACAGTTTACTGAATTATTCGTCAGCCCGTTAACATTTGATATGTGTTTTGCCACATTAAAAGCATAAGACTTTGTGGAAGTGACAAATGCAATAATCAGAATAAAAAATAATTGTGCGTATAAGATGTTTCTCATGTAAATGAATGTTATTTATACGGTTAGGATAATAGCAAATATAAGGAATTTATTTTATTCCGCGCATATTTTCATCGGTAACGGAGGATTTATACAATTGTGGAATAGTCAATCCGAATTACAAACGATAATCTACGATTTCACCGTCAACAATCAATTTACCATGTTTCTTTGTCTTTTTAGCGGAAGCAGGAATACAAACAATAGTTACGGCATTGTCCGGGTTCAGGATAATGCTTGTTTCGCCGGTACAATTCTTCTTTATGTATTTTTTGGATACCAGATCGTACAAGTCCGTAGGTTCCGTAAAGTGTTGATTCAAAGTTACCTCTTTGGCTTCAAAATAAGGATTGAATAAAAGATAAGTAGGATATTTTCTTGTGGAATAAAAGTCTGTGACATTACAATCCAATTGAAGAATACATTCCACATTAGTAGTATCTACAATAGAGGCTAGCATACCTACCCAGGCCGAGCCATACAAGCAAATATCTGTAGCTGAAGACATGGTTTTTACTTGATCCCCAATAGCATAGGGACCCTCATCGGACAATAATCCCTGGAACGGTTCAAAGTGATTGCCATGATACAAGTCCTTCCTCAATCCTTCATAACAAATGACGTGTTGAGGATCACCTTCCCAGATAGAACTCGACTGACGGTTGCGGGGGTGCTCGTCTGCATAAAATAAGCGGCAGGCGTTTGCCAGGTTCAGCATCCACTTGCCTATTGTGGAAGCATAAGCCGGGTTGTATTTTACAATTGGGACAAGTGCGGCAGCTTGTGAAAAGGTGTTCATGGCAAAAGCATATTGTTCATCCTTTTTTTGTCCTACCAATCCGTGTACGTCGTATTTGTTCCAACGCTCACACATCACTCCCCATCCGTCACGGTCTGAATTATTACCGTCGAAGCACCAGTTCAGCATTTTCAGCTCATCATAAGTAGTTCCAAGTTCCGCATTCATGCGCACTGCCAGATAAGCCCCATAGGGCATCATTATCTCATAGAAAGTACCTTCTTTCTGGGGACGGTTTTGCAAGAATGCCATGCATTGGCGTGTAGCATTCAGATACTTTTTATCTCCGTATTTAATCCAGGAGATGTATTGCAACCAAGCAAGTCCTGCGGCTGCATCCGGTTCACGCCATACTTTATTATAGTACCCTTTACGGTTCTTAAAGTTGAAGGCGGTGAAGTTGAAGTCCGGATATTCTCTACCTTCACTCAAGTCTTGAATAGCAGCATACCAATTGTCGACAGTGATCTTCATCGGCTCCTGCATCTCTGTTTTTTGAGGATATAAATCTACCAGCATCGAATAAGCCATTGCCGGCCATATCTCATACCAGAAACTTTCTCCGGCTTTCCTGTCGAGTCCGTTCAATATAAGATTGGTTCCATTCTTCTTGTTGAAGAATTGCCGTATCATTGATACATAATCTTTTCCGTCATCATTGCTTTTGTCTACTCCTATCAGACTTGCACTAATGAGTGAGCCCATAGTGGGAAGAGATTCATAAGAATTTCCTCCTAACCGTCTTTTATCTACGTAGCTTGGAAGTCCGAAAGTGCGGAATGGAAAGTTTACTTGCGAATCGTCCCACCAGATAAGAGGTAAGTTCTGTCCTTTGGCGTTGAAATCGTAAAATAGTCTGTCCTGTTTCGTGGCTATATCTTTCCAGTTTTTCATTTTATAGGGGAAAGGTATATTGGGCATATACTGTACTAAGCGGATCTCTTTTTGCTCTATCGGCTTTTGTGCCGGCAGGTTGTTGAGAAAGAAAAAACCTGCTACGAGAAATAATAATGTCTTTTTCATGGTCAGTTGGTTGTTAAAAAAGGGCGGATTATAAAATCCGCCCCCTCATTTTATTCATATTAAAAACCCGGATTTTGGGAAAGAATATTGTTGCTCTTATCCCTTTCACCTTGCGGTATCGGAAACAGATAATCTCTGTCGTCTCTAAAATTGGCACCTTTCGAGGTATTATATTTGGTTGCATAAGCACGCATAACGGTTCCGAAACGTTTTTGTCTCATCAGGTCATCCCGTCTCCATCCTTCCATTGCTAATTCACAACGACGTTCCTTCCAGATGATTTCTTTCAGACGCTCTTGGTCGGTTTCTGTTATGTCGGGCAGTGTATTAGTTGTTGTAGCAGGGATATACGCCTGTTGATCTCTTCTCGGATCTATCGGATTAGTTTTGCGGGCTCTTTCTCTTACATCATTCAGGTAAGGAAGTGCAAGCCCTGGTTTTCCATTTTCGTTTAATACTTCGGCATACATCAAGAGAACATCGGAATAACGGATCAAACGAATGTTGTAACTAATCATCCAGACGTCGAAACCAGTTTTTTCTACTGCTGGCACAGTCATCTTGTAATCATGATAACCGCTTGGAGATTCAGCATTGTCCTGCGCTTCAGTATCACCTTTATATCTATCACCGGTTTGTGTGAATACATAAGTAATACGCGGGTCATCTGCATCAAAGGCATCATAGAGGTCTTGGGTCGGTACATGAAATCCATATCCCTGATAACCGGAGATGCGTCTGCTTGTGAAGAAGTGGGGAACATTGGTACCTGTGGCAATGTTTTTATCATATACTTTGTTGGCAATCTCAAATACTGATTCCGAACTGTTTTCATATTCAGTGCGCCAGTTCATGCCGTAATCACTCAACAATGTATAGTCTTTGTCTACTTCAATAATATCATGAAGTACCGTTTCGGCAGAGGTAAAATCACCTTTGAACATGTATGTTTTAGCAAGCATTGTTTTAGCAAAGCCACGTGTTGCACGATAAGCATCATCTTCAGAGTAATCTCCTTTTGCAGGAAGTGCGGAGGCATCGGTTAAATCATTCACAATACATTCATATACCTTCTCCAATGGGGAGCGGGGTATTTGCAGTATTTCAGCGGGTTGCATCGGCGTAGTGATTAGAGGCACTTCTCCGAATGTAGTGACCAGACAATAGTACCCGAATGCTCTCAATGCTTTAGCCTCGTTTGCATAACGTTTCAATAGTTCTTCGTTTCCTATTGCATCAGGAGCATAATAAATCACATCGTTACAGCGATTGATTAATCTGTACAGAATCTCCCAACGACGTCCTACTTCACCATTGGTTGTGTAGATCGTAAAGTCGGACAAGTCGCGTACTTCGGCACGGTCACCGTCATTTCCTCCTCCTTTCAGTGCATCATCAGTGCTGCAATCACCTACAAAATAATGATTTAATGCATATTCATTCCAAGTTGTACGTAATTGAAGATAAGCTCCAGTCAAGGCTTGTTCAATATCGCTTTCCTTCTGATAATAATTATCGCTTGTGGTTTTACCATAACTTGGTTCGTCGAGAGAGCAGCTATACAACCCCACTCCGGCAAGAGCCCAGCATATTATAAATAATATTTTTCTCATAATGTAATGTCTTTTTAGCTAGATTTAAAATTGCAAATTAACTCCAAAAGTGAATGTACGTGAAGACGGATAACGTGTAGTATCCACTCCCATATCCAATGGGTTATTGATACCCAGTTCCGGATCAAGTCCGGAATAACCGGTTAAAGTAAATATATTCTGACCGCTCACATAGAATCTACAACTTGAAAACAGTTTGCTCTTCTGGCAAATGTGACTCGGCAGTGTATAACCTATTTGCATATTCTGCAAACGCAGGTAAGAACCATTCTCCACATAGAAAGAAGAACCTCTCATATTATTGTTAGAGTCAGAGTTGGTTATGCGTGGATATACAGCATCCAAATCCCCGTCTTTTGTCCATGCTTTTGTGTAAGCATCCGCCAACGCATTCTGGCGTCCTGCTGAAGCAAGGCTTCCTTTAGCAACGTTCCAGATGTCATTTCCAATAGTTCCCTGGAATGCCATACTTACATCAAAGTTCTTATAACTGAATCCTAAGTTGAAACCATAAATGAGGTCCGGATTAGGATCACCGATAAAAGTACGGTCATCATCATCGTTCAATTCGCCTGATTCTCCTAATTTGGCAAACTTGAAATCACCCGGTTGTGCATTAGGCTGAATCTTGGTACCATTTTTATCCACATAATTGTCTATCTCTTCCTGATTCTTGAATATTCCTATTTGTTTATATCCCCAGAAACGTCCGATAGGTCCTCCTACATACGTACGGCTAGTATTTCCACTCAAATATTCCGATGTAAGTTTGGTTACCTCTGTCTTATAAGTAGACATGTTCAGCCCTACATTGTAATTAAAGTCTTTTCCTATCTGGTTACGGTAGTTGACTACTATTTCGAAACCGGTATTCTTCAAGTCTCCTGCATTGAAGAAGGGGCTGTTAGGGAAGGCGCCAAAAGAAGGAATAGGCATATTGAGCAACATGTCACTTGTTTTCTTTACATAAAAGTCCATGCTAACATCAAGGCTGTTTTTAAAGAAAGACATATCTAAACCGACATTGGTTTGCTGGCTGGTTTCCCATTTAATATCTGCATTTCCCACATAAGTCGGGACGTAACCTTGTGAGTACCCGTTTCCAAAGTACCATTGATTTTCATTATTGGTACCAATTAACGTAAGAGGTGCGTCTCTGTCGATTCGTTGGTTACCATTCTGTCCCCAACCTACACGCAGTTTTAAATTGGAAATTGTATTTTCAATGTTCAGGTTCTTGAAGAATTCTTCATTGCTCACTCTCCAACCTAATGAAACTGATGGGAAATAGCCCCAACGGTTACGTTTGGCAAATCTTGAAGAACCGTCGGCACGGAAATTGACTGTAGCAAGGTATCTGTCATCATATACATAGTTGATACGTCCCAGGTACGACAACATAGAAGATGTTTCTTTACCTCCCGAGGTGTTATCTCCAGCTGTTTGTGCATCAAGTATCTGATAGATTTCATCGTTACCTAAAGCCTTTCTCTTAAATGCATTAATGCCTTCGCTGCTGTTCTTCTCATAAGTCATGGCAACCATTGCATCCAGTTTATGCCTGCCTATTGTCGTGTTGTAGTTAAGGCGTTGTTCCACCTGATAATTAGAAGTAACAGCGCTATTATTATTCAATTGAGTTTCTTTATTATATTTACTTTCCTGATTCGCTAAGTTATCTTCCGAAAAAGTAGACGAATAGACAGGACGGAAGTCTTTGAAAGTATCATGGTATCTTTCGAAACTATACTGTACCCGATAGCTCAATCCTTTATACAATTTGATTTGGGCAAACACATTACCAAATACATTGAATATGTCATTGTATCTATTAGGAAGTTCGAGCATGGCTACCGGATTAGGGTCGTAAGACCACTCGGTAGGCGCATATTTGTTATATTCGTAATTTTCAGAAGACGGATCTACCAACGGGCTGATAACAGGGGTAAAAGGATCAGCTTTTTGAATGAAATCGAATGAAGGAATTGCTCCTGCGTCACGTTTTCTTATCTTTGCCAGATTGACATTGGCGCCAACAGTGATAAATTTGTTAATATCATATTCAAGATTCGCTTTAAGTGAAAGTCTCTTGAATTCAGTAGTGATGATTGCACCCTGATCGTCTACATATCCTAAACTTAAAGAAGATCTCGAATTATCTGTCCCCTTACGGATGCTTAGATTATAGTTCTGGTTGAAAGCTGTACGGGTTACTTCATTCCACCAGTTGGTATTATAACCTTTCTGATACTGATTGGTAAACTTATCCTTCATTGAGTTTTGAAAGCTTGCATCATTTTCATACGCTTTCATGATGAAGTTGTAGTATTGGTCGCTGTTCATCATGTTCAATGCTTTATAACTGTTTTTTACACCTACATAAGCATCTAATGTTACAGTCGTTTCACCTTTCACCCCTCCCTTGGTAGTAATGAGGATTACTCCATTAGAACCTCTCGAACCATAGATAGCGCAGGCTGAAGCATCTTTTAATACTTCCATACGTTCAATATCAGATGGATTCAGGCTGCTGATGTTATCCATGAACTGTCCATCAACTACGTACAATGGATTGTTGTCATTGACGGTCCCTAAACCTCTCACGCGGATCACTGCATCCGATCCCGGCTGGCCGGAACTGGCGGCAACAAATACGCCGGCTGCCTTACCTGTAAGTAGTTCGGATGCATTGGATACTGCATAGTTCTTAATATCCTTACTACTTATAGAAGCCAAAGCACCGGTAAGGTCACTCTTTCTTTGAGTACCGTAACCAATAACTACAACCTCATCCAATTTATTATCAGACACTAGATTTACATTGTACGTTCCGCTATTTGTTACGTTTACAATTTCAGTTTTAAAACCGACATACGAGAATGAAACTTTATTTGACGATACTTTTAATGTATATCTACCGTCAAAATCAGTGATAGTACCATTGGTCGTTCCCACTTCAAGAACAGAAACTCCAATTAAAGCCTCTCCGGTATTACTGTCGTATACCACACCCGAAATACTCTTGGTTTGCTGTGCAAAGACATTTGTGCAAACAGCAAGAATAAGAATGAATAATAATAAATGCTTACTCATAGTTTATACACTTAGATTTAATTATATGAAATGATATTTTGTTTATTCGCAATAATCTTACCATCTTTCAGTTCTAATTCTGTTCCGGCGGGAAGTTCCACAATTACTCTTGCGTCATTGGCCGGGATCTCAACGGAGCCATTTGTCTTTATATTTTTTGCTATATATTCTTTGGCAACAATATCAAACAAATCGCATGGTTGGGTAGCTTGATAAGTAATGGTTTTGGTCTCTTTATGAGGGTTATAATAGAGATAGACCGGATAAGGTTTCTCTGTATAGAAGTCTGTGACATTACAATCCAGCCGGAGGATACCCTCCACATTCGTTTGACAAACAATGGCCCCCAAAATACCAACAGGAGAAGAACTGTAAACGCTGAACATGCTCTCCGTCGGATTACCTTTTATCCATTTGGGACCATCGCCGATTGCAACCGGACTAACCCCTTTTAACGATGCTTTTCCATAGTCATCCGTTTTTCGTAAACCTTCATAAGAAACATTATCATAAGTAATGTCCTTCAATTCCGGAGCCCATTGATGTGTTTCATCTATTTCTCCCGGATAGAACAAACGGCATGCACTTGCATTGTTCAACATCCACTTGCCGATAGCTTTTGCATATTGAGGCTGATATTTCACCATCGGAATGAAAGGCCAGGCGGGTTTGATACTGTTCATAAGGAATGCATATCCTCCGCCGTCTGTGATACTTCCTTGCAGACCGCTTACATCATAGTCACCCCATTTTCCTACAATAATTCCCCAACCGGTTCTTCCCGTAGGGCTTTTACATCCGTCAAATACCCAATCAAGAAGTTTGGCTACATCATAGTTAGCTCCTTCTACTGCATTCAAATAGGCTGCCGTATAAACTCCGAGTGGTAAAAGGGCCTCGTAAAAACGGCTTTCTTTTTGGGCAAGCAGGGCTTCGATGGCACTTTTACTATGTTGCAGATAACGTGGATCGCCAAACTTATGATAAGCACACAACAATACATAAGCATGACCACCGGCAGCGTCTTGTTGCAATGGAATATTATTCACCATTCCTTTCATTTGTGCATAGTCAAAATAAGAATAGTCGTAATTTCCATTCAATACGGAATCTGCTTTAACAAACTGCTCCGCAATGCTTTTTTGTATCTTCTCTGCCCCGTCTACATTGGGGAAAACATCGCAAATAGCATAATATAAGGCATTGGGTAATACATCATACCACCAGTCGCGGCCATAGCCTCCTCCTAAAAGGGCTACTGACGGAGTCGTATTGTTCATGACTATATTCCAGCCGTTATCAGAATTGAAATAATTCTGCACCATTTTTACATAGTTATATCCGTCTTGATTCGTCTTGTCAATCCCTACAAGGCCGGCACCAAGAATAGCAGCCAATGAGTTCAGACTTTCATGGAACTCTCCGTTATTGGCATTCTTTCCCTGACGAATATCTTTAATGGCAGTATATAAGCCAAATGTAGTCTGGTCCATATTTCTGCGGGCGTCATCTAACCAGATTAATGGTCCGACTTCACTTTTATTATTCCAGTCAAAAATAAACTGGTCATACTTTTGGGCTTTTTGCTTCCAGTCCAGCATTTTATAAGTTTCAGGCATATCAGGCATAGAGTCTACCCTATGGATGGAAACCTGCTTTACCTTTTCACCAAAGTTATTTCCGTTGCCCGAGCAAGATGCCAGGAGACAAACGGTCATAAGTACAAAAACACCTTTACTTGTCATTTTCATGTTCAATAGTATCAGTTTGATTAGTAATATTCTTAGCTAAAGGATATGCCGCTAATTGTAATCCGGCAACAATCACCAGCGCATATTTCAATGCAAAATCCTGCGATACACAATAAGCAAGGAAGATAAACAGTAGTAAACCGAAAGCTCTTCCAAGGAAAAGGCCGAATTCATGACTTAGGATATATGCATATTCGTTTCTATTCTCAATCTTTGCAACTGCATCAATTGTTCTCATCATAATGGGGAAGTAAGCCAGGTCGAACAAAGGCTGGAATATCACTTTGCAAAGGACGAAAAGGATCACTCCCGTAGCAGAGAAGAGAATACCGTTAAATAGTGTACCGACAAAGAATACGATTAGTCCTCCTACAAATATTTTCAAACGGTCTTGCGGGCGGGCCATACGTCCTAATACATACACCAGGACAGCGGTCAATGCTCCGCTAACTCCCTGAATCAATCCTAACGCTCCTTCATCTCCTACCAGCTTCAATACTAATATAGCCGGTGCCGTTACTAAAAAACCTTGAACCATTCCTTTCAATCCGGCTAGCCACAGCATCTTTTTCCAAAGTATGTTGAAGCGGAAATAGAGGAAGTTCGTTTCTTTGGGGTTCTCGAATTTACCTTTCCACAGTGTCATGCAGGCGATAACGGTAATGACTACTGCTGCCATCGTAACTACACAATAAGAGGTATTGATATTGAAGAGGAATCCGAAAACTTCTTTTCCATCTATCTGGCTGATAAATGCGCCTATAATTAAAGGAACACCGATGGAGGTAATAGAAAAGAAGAAAGACTCTAGTCCGAAGAAATAGTTACGGCTGTTGTCGTTGGTATTATAGAGAGCCAGCAGGTATCGGTTGGTCCAGAAGAAACCAGAAGCTGCTCCCATTAAAAAGCCGGCCAGACCAAGTTCGACGAAGCCAAGTGACTTGATAGTCATCATACCGAACATGGAAATGCCACTTACCAGGATTCCTATCGAATAAAGCGTCTTCACACTGTATTTCTTTAGCAGATAACCGTTAACAAGAGAGGTAGTAATGATGCCTATATACATTGCCAGCTGATAAAAAGCAACCATCACGGGGTCACTCGTATTTCTCATGATATAGGCTCCCACAAAGATTTCTACTATCGGTAGTACCAATGCATAAAGCATATTGGTAACCAACAGTGTTCTCATGTTAGGTTCCTGTTGCTTAAAGAACAGATATTCTTTTTTCAGTTTATTCATTACTTCTTTTGTGTCTGTTTTAATACGTTTAATATCTCTGAAATGGAAAGCTCTGCCTTACAAATCACTTCATCGCTTGCTCCATAATACATGGTTATCGTATCGCCGTCCACCAAATGCCCATTAGTGAAAACTACATTTCCGAAGAAACCTGTTTGCTCATAAGCGGCGATAGGTTCCATGATCGGTTCTTCGCTTCTTGCAATCACTTTCGACGGGTCATTTAAATCGAGTAATAAAGCCCCCAAGCAATAACGGTGATTAAAATCGGCTCCATGATAAATCTCCAGCCAGCCTTCTTCTGTCTTTATTGGAGCTGCCCCTGCCCCTACACGTGCGCAATCCCACATTCCGTCACGAGTGGTTGCCACACATTTGTGGTTTCCCCAATGCAAGCGGTCGGGCGATTCTGCCAACCATATATAATTGCCGCCAAGTTCGGGACTGCTTGGGCGATGAAGAGCGAAATACTTGTCGCCTATCTTCTGTTCGAACAATGCACAATCTTTATTATGCGGTGGGAATATCATTCCATGCCGTGTATAGTTTTTCCAATCATTGGTGTGAATCAGTCCAACTCCTACAGCTACCGACGATACTTCTGTGAAAGTAAGGTAAAAACCATCTTCGGTTGTTGCAATACGGCAATCCTCAATGCCGAATGCTTCCAGCTCTCCTTTTCCGAAAATGGGTGGAAATTCCGGTTCATCTTTGAAGTGAATACCGTCGGTACTTGAAACCAATCGTAAGTAAGACATCGTAGTCAGATAATTCTTTCCTTTGTAACCGATAACGCGTGGGTCTGAAGCATCCAAATCGGGATCATTCTTTAAAAACGAAACCACTTCTATTTTTCCTTTTTCATTATATATAGGAAAACTGATAATTCCTTCTTTCTGTATAGGTCTCTCTGCGACGCGCAAAAGTAACCAAATTTTGCCTTGATATTTGAAAACTCCGGGATTTAACAAACATGTAATTTCCATTCCGTTGATTCCCGCTTTTAAATCTTTTGGAGCCAGTAGGGGGTTCTGCTCACATCTTTTAGCTATATCCATAATATTTCGATTAGTGATTATTTCTGTGAACAAAAGTATGAGATGAAAGACAGGAAAGCGTTTACTATATTCTCAAAGAAGTGTACACATGCTCAAGAACATGTTTTTAAGAGGATGATATTAGGGAATGATTTTAGAAGAGGCAGAGATATTCGTATTTATATGCTGTTGCTATTTAAATACTTGATTTATAGATGGATGCGCAGTTCGTTGAAGTGTATTATATTCTCATAAGTGTATAGTATAGTTTCTTTGAGGAGTGCAAAAGAAACATATAAAGATAAAAAAATAAGAGGCCAAACTCAAAAATATAATTTGAGGAAGCCTCTTGTTTTTTCTTTTTAATAAAAATAATACTGTAAATCCTATTTCTTCACGTACGGATAATCTATCGTACATAATCTGTCAGAGTTTGTTTGATAGAGGTGAAGCCGTTAAAAAGAAATTTGTTAGACAGCCTCTTTTCGTTATCGGTTTGGTATACTGTCTTTATAAATAGTAATTGTCCTTTTTCTTGTTGAATCATTCTTGATACTGGTTACATCTCCCCGGGTCGTGAAATACACATAGTTTCCCAGATCGAGAAAACGGTACACTTTCACTCCGTCGTGCTCGAACAGATAACTGACTTCATAAGTCTGGTTATTTTCTGATTTTCCGCTTTTCAGTGGAATACCTGCATAGCAGGAAGCTAGTCCCGTTATGCAGAAGAAAAGAATAAAGGTCCGAATCAATGTTTTCATAATCATTTCTTCACGTGTGGATAATCTATCGTATAATGTAATCCGCGGCTTTCCTTACGCTCCATTGCTTGGCGCATAATCAGATAACCCACATTCACCATATTACGCAATTCGCAGATTTCTCTGGACGCTACGCTACGTTTGAACAGGCTTTCAGTCTCTTCGTAGATAATATCGAGTCTGTCCCAGGCACGTTTCAGACGGAGGTCGCTGCGGACAATACCTACATACGTACTCATAATCTGGTTCACTTCCTTCATACTTTGCGTAATGAGCACCATTTCTTCCGGAGAACGGGTTCCTTCGTCATTCCATTCGGGAATATCTTCATTATAAGAATATTGATCGACCACTTGTAGACTATGTTTGGCGGCAGCGTCGGCATATACGACTGCTTCTATCAGTGAGTTGGAAGCCAGGCGGTTGCCTCCATGCAATCCTGTGCAGGAACATTCTCCCACGGCATAAAGACGTTCGATGGAAGATTGTCCGTCCAGGTCGACAAGGATACCTCCGCAGAGATAATGGGCGGCCGGGGCTACCGGGATATAATCTTTAGTGATGTCGATGCCCAGGCTAAGACATTTCTCGTAGATATTGGGGAAGTGTTTCTTTGTTTCTTCGGGATCTTTGTGGGTGACGTCCAGATATACATGGTCGTCTCCACGGTTCTTCATCTCGTTGTCGATGGCGCGTGCCACGATGTCACGGGGAGCGAGCGAAAGACGGGGATCATATTTCTGCATGAACTCTTTTCCGTCCATGGTGCGCAGTACGCCTCCGTAACCACGCATTGCTTCCGTTATCAGGAAAGAAGGGCGGTCTCCCGGATGATACAGGGCGGTAGGGTGGAATTGTACAAACTCCATATCCTTCACCGTACCTTTGGCACGGTAAACCATGGCGATACCGTCTCCGGTAGCGACTAGCGGGTTAGTGGTTGTTTTATAAACAGCCCCTACTCCACCGGTAGCCATTAGCGTCACTTTAGCAAGATAGGTATCTACTTTTCCCGTTTTCGGATCGAGGATATAAGCACCATAACATTTGATGTCCGGTGTCTGGCGGGTTACAGTCACTCCCAGGTGATGCTGTGTCAGGATTTCAATGGCAAACTGGTTTTCGATGACCGTGATATTCGGATGGCGTTGTACGGCTTTAATCAGGCTGTCCTGAATTTCCGCTCCCGTATTATCTTTATGGTGAAGAATACGGAACTCCGAGTGTCCGCCTTCGCGGTGCAAGTCAAATTCGCCTTTCTCGTTTTTGTCAAAATCCACTCCCCACTTAATCAGTTCTTCAATTTGTGCGGGAGCTTCGCGCACTACCTTTTCTACTGCGGCACGGTTACTGATCCAATCGCCGGCAATCATTGTGTCTTCAATGTGCTTGTCGAAATTATCCACCAGAAGGTTGGTGACGGAGGCTACACCTCCCTGGGCGAAGTACGTATTGGCTTCTTCCAGCCCACTTTTACAGATAAGAGCAACTTTACCTTTGTGCGCCACTTTCA
>ERZ772851.1976-NODE-1976-length-17220-cov-5.484066_pt1 | contig 17220 bp, 10 predicted proteins | sample MGYA00512137_ERZ772851 | MGnify/ENA primary metagenome ERZ772851 (study PRJEB29015, sample SAMEA2737663) | human gut metagenome | biome: human gut; feature: human-associated habitat; material: faeces | place: China | collected 2012 ... | reverse complement strand
TCGACATGCTCGTCACCAACTATGTGTATGACAAGGTTGGCAAACGCAACAAGCACGTCGTGAACTTCCGTCACGCCATGGAGCCCGGCAGGCGGCTCACTTGGGACGATCTGGGACATTTCGGCCTGACCGAATACATTCTCATGCACGCGCTGATCTACCGTACGGCCGTGGTGCGCGAATCGAAGATGCAGCTGCCGGAGCACACGTTCTACGTGGATTTCATCTACGCGTACCAGCCGTTCCCGTGGGTCAAGTCGCTGCAATACGTGGATACGCCGTTCTACCACTATTTCATCGGCCGCGACGGGCAGAGCGTGCAGACGGACGTGATGATCCGACGTGTGGACCAGCTGCGGCTCGTCAACCAGTGCATGGTGCGCGCCACCCCCGAACGAGGTACGGTGCCAGACGGCCTATACCGCTACATGATTCATTTTCTGGCGATTCAGAGTTCCGTCGCGAGCGTTTTCATGATTTTGTCGCGCGATCCGGAGAATTACGAGAAGAAGAAGGCCATGTGGGCGGATATCGAGGCGTATTCGCCGACGATTTACAAGGACGTGCGTAAGAAGGCGATGTCGCGCGCGCTGAACCTACATGGTTCGCTCGGCCGGTTTGTGATTCGAAAGGGATATTTCGTGGCGGAACATGTGGTCGGGTTCAACTGATTTCGCGCGGGTTTCGCGGGTTTCGCAGGTTTCGCGCGATAGAGGGTTTACGCGATATTGCGTGAGTATTGCGATTATTGCGATCGGCTAGGCGCTCCTGTGTCCGTTTCTGGTGATTCGGACACAGGAGCGCTTCATTTTGATGCCTGTGTGTCCGATTCGGGAGAAACGGACACGGAAAGCACCAGCGGGCTTAGTTCCAGCGATCCGACATGGCGAAACTGTTGTGCATGAGATTGCTGGACGTGTACAGCACGTCGCCGAGCAGCTTCGTATTGCGCGATCGCAGGTATTCCGCCATTTCGTCGTTAGCCGCCGCAAGACGGGCCGGAACAGATGTAGGACTAGCAAGCCCATCGGAACCGGAATCAACCGCAGCACCAGACATAGAACCAGAACCGCCAACCGCAGAACCGGCACCAGAACCAGCGCCACCAGCCCCAGTCGCCGACCCACCAATCGCAAGCGCATCATCCGTATGTTCCACCAAACGATGGCCGAAGGAACGGACGTCTTCCGAGAACCCTTCAATCGCATTGCTGGTCTCGTAGAAGTGCGCGTCGGCGAGCGTTGCAATCAGGCGGTTCGTCCAATACAGGCAGTCCGTGGAGACTTCCGGCGTGGTGTCGCGCAGATATGCGGGGGTATCGTCGACGTTCGCGTAGAACGGCACGGACGTGGTGAATGCGCCGGAACCGTACGAAACCCACATGATCGAACGGCTTTCGGCTGGCGCATACGGGCGGATCTGCATCGCCACCATGTGTCCGGTGCGGTTGATGCCGATCGGACGGTAGCGATGGCGGCTTTCCTCAGTTCCCTGCGTGCCGTACGGGTCATACGGGGTGCCTTCGAAGTGCGAACCGAGCAGGAAGTCGACATCCTCGACGGTCACGGCATTCTCCGGTTCGAGACACCATGGAATATCGTCCGATTCAGGGGTAAGGTTTTCCGCGTCGGCCGGATCGAGATAGCGGTACATGTACCAGGCGCGTGGCGTGTTGTAGATGTGGTCCTTCGCGGTGGCGGTGCCGAATACGATACGCGGGTTGCAGTGGCCGCCGTTCATGCCGCCCTGCGTACCCGCCGCGCGCCCAAGATGGTGCGTTTCGATGAATTCCTGCAGATCGGCGCTACACATGAATTCACGTGCGTCGCTGAAGGCGTCATCAAAATCGAAATAGTCGATGCCAAGCTGGTTGGGGATGATCGCGCATTTGTCGTCCGGCACGCGGCGGGCGATCCAGTGGTGGCCGCCGATGGTTTCGACGTACCAGATTTCGTCCACGTCGGAAATGATGATGCCGTTCGATTCGTACGTTCCGTACGTTTCGAGCAGTTCGGCCAGACGTTTCACTCCTTCGCGCGCGGTGTTGACGTACGGCAGCACGAGGGTGATGATGTCTTCTTCGCCGATGCCGCCTGGGGTTTCCGGCTTACCATTGGCTTCGTCGGCCGGCTGCAGTGCGACCAGCGGGTCGGCGCCGAGCACGCGCTCGTTGACGGCGATGGTTTCGGTGGCGCTCATGGCCACGTTGCGTTCGTTGACGCCAGCTTCCGCAAGGATTCCACGATTTGGAAGCACGTTCGGTACGATGCTGTACCGGCATGGATTGTCGGGAAGGTCGATTTCAACGTGGCTCAGCACACTGCGGTAGTGCCGCGGCTGCTCCTGCGGTGCGACGACTACGAATTTCTTGGGATCGTAACGTCCCGAACCAGAGTCGTCATCTCGGGCGATGATGGTCGAACCGTCGTAACTTGCTTTTTTGCCTACAAGAATTGTGGTACATGACATGGTTTCGATTGTAGGCACACCAACACTCCGAAGGCCATTTCGACGCCCGTCCGACGCCCGTGGTGGCGATTGGTCCGAATATGCTGTATACTGTGTTGCTGTTGCCCCTCTAGCTCAACGGTTAGAGCAGCGTCCTTTTAAGTCGTGGGTTGTGGGTTCGAATCCCACGGGGGGCACAGGTTCGAAGTCCTGGAAGCCGATGGTTCTCAGGACTTTTTCATTTGTTTCGGGATGAGGTCTCAGCACTTCAATACGGAACGCACCATATCGCGCACCCTCTTTCGCTCACGAATCGCAATTTCGGTCGATTATTTCGCGACGTGCGCCGAAAAGTATGGAAAATAAGGCGATTTATACCCCCTACCGCACTATGCGGCACCACCTTTCGCTCACAATCGTAAGAAAACGAGCGAAATCGCAATATGTGTTCCAAAATGAATAGCGAACAGCCCGCGGGCGATTCGCGGACGGACCATACGCATGCAACCGGCGTGGCGCAATCGACGATAATGATAGACTCGAATATATCGAACATTTGTTCGCATAGATTCGGTATTACGGGAAATTCCCCACTATATACAGTGGGCGAACGCACGAAACGCCACTACGGGTAGTGTATACTGATGAACGGCCTGCTCAGCCGGGCAAAATCAAAAAACGTGGCCGACAAGATCTTCCGCACCAAAGGAAGCCGATTGCATAGGGAGGAAAAGTAATGACCGTGACCGTCTTCACCAATCCGAACAATCCTCAATGCGAGGCCACCGAACAAGAGCTTTCCAAACTGGGAGTGCGGTACGTGGCGGTCGATTTGACGCAGAATCCGTCCACATTCGAACAGATCAAGGACGCCGGCTTCAAGCAAATTCCGGTCGTCATCTCACCGAATTCCTCATGGAGCGGACATCGCCCCGACCTCATCCGCCAGCTGGCGCAAAGCATCGCGGCGTAGGCGCGGCAACAGCAGTCAAGCATCCAGACAGCCGGAAGGCACGAATCCCAAACGGCAATAATCCGGAAGAATCAAATCCCCCGCGGCAAAACCCGCAACAAAACCCCACTGCAATCGTCCGAAATCGTTCAAAATCAGCCACCCAAAGCAAAGCGGCCAGCCGGAACATCGCCCGACCAGCCGCTTAGCAAAACCCGCAAAACGCAAAAACCAGCCTACATACGACCGGCAGTGGACGGGTCGATCTTCATGGTCTGGAATCGGTGGGCCATGAAATCGTCATTGAAATACGTGGCGAAGAACTGCGAAACGGGCGAATTCTGCGCAACCCCAGCCATGCGGGAATACCAAGCGTCAAGCGCCATCAGCGTCATCACGCCATCGACGAAAATGAGTATGAAACAGACCAGCGTCAACGAATAGCGAATCTTCCACGGAATACGCTGGATCAATCGCAATAATCGCGGCAGAATCAACTTGACCCAAACCAAGCCGAGGACGCCCCAGAAGAACATGTATTTGCCGGATGTACGCCCGTCAATCGAAAGCCATTGCCCCGTGTAATCCCATGCGCGAATACCGAACGCGGCCTGCATGAACCAGCTGGTGAAATATTCGAACGCGCCACCGATCACCGCGCTTGAGCAGAAAATCAGCAACCAATTTGACTGCCACAAATGGTTGAGCAACACGGTGACGATCACCACGCCGAAACCATAGATGGGCGAGAACGGCCCCCATAGGAAGCCCGCACGGTCCTGGTATTCGCCAAACAGGATGAAATGGTAGATGGTTTCGATCACCAAACCGAACACACAACCAATGGTGAACAGCCAGAACAGATTGAAGAAATCCAGCGAAATATAGCCTTTGCCGGTCAGGTCGCGGCCGGCCATGCCTTGGGAGGCGGCGTTCTCATACGCGCTGCGGGCGTCCATGCGCCGCAACGCGAACTGCAGCCGGCGCTCCTCCCGCAGCGATGGGTCGGCGGTGATGTGCAGGGCGATCAGCACGACAAGCTGGACAGCCGGGCTGACAAGGTTCAGGCCAAGCCCCTTCAACGCCAGCGACAGCAGGCCTTCGGCGAGCGTAAGCGGAATCAGCAGGTACGTCCATTGCGCGATGTGCCGGCGTTTGTTCCTGAAAAGCAGCACGCCGAACACCGTCAGGCACGCGGTGGTGACCATCAGCACGACCGCGTGAATCGCCGACAGAATCGTGGTGAGGCTCAGCGCGTCGAACGTCATATCGCCGGAAAGCACGGCCTGCACGACGTACAGGCACGACAGCACGATGATCGGCAGCGTCACCACGCCTTCAATAAGCATGACGATGCCGTAAATGCGAACGATTAACGGCAGACGACGGTCAGCGGGATTGCCGACTTCGCCAGTGCCCTGCTTTCCGCCTTCTTCGATAGCCGCGATTTCGGTTTCGGCGGCAATCGCCTTGATTTCTCCATCCGTCTTGCCCGCGGCGGAATCCTCGGATCGTGATTCAGATTGTGCGGTTTCGCTCATATGCCGCTCCTTCCTTCAGCCCACGCTACCAAACGTAGGCAATATCCGCCGCAAGAAAAGCGGTTCAGGTGCGATTATTAGCGGACGCGAGCAAAAGAGGGGGACGTCAGCTGGCTGCAATCGCCATTCGCACACCACCTTTCGCTCACGTCCGCAAGAAATGGCGATACATAGCGCATCGTGAGCGAATGGGGGTATAAATACGGACGGAAAATAGCGATTTATTACCACCTTTCGCTCACGGACATACAGAAATGGCGATTTGTCACGGACGTGAGCGGAAGGGGCTACGTCAGCCGGCGATGGTTTTGCCGAGGCTTTGCCGCAGTACTCGACCCGATTTCCGTCATCCATGAAACGCGATGGCGATTGTCCAAGAGCACGGTATACGATACGAACCGCGTAGCGCTACGGAACACGTATCGCCATATAAGGGAATTGATTCGCCAAACCGGAGAGACAATGCACAACGTACTGCAGATCCTGCGCCGTGACTTCAAACGATTGGTCACCGTACCCGCCGCGTGGGTGATTATGATCGGCCTGATTCTCATTCCCCCGCTATACGCATGGTTCAACATCTACGGGTTCTGGAATCCCTATGGCAACACGGACAGCATCAAAGTGGCCGTGGCCAACATGGACGAAGGCACAGACAACGCGCTGCTTGGCAAAGTCAATCTCGGCGATCAAATCGAAGGCACGCTGAAGAGCAACGACCAGCTCGGCTGGGAGTTCATGGGCAAAGCCAACGCGATGGAAGCGGTGGAGTCGGGCGACTGCTACGCCGCAATCGTCATCCCTTCCGACTTCAGCGAAGATCTGGCCAACGTCGTCACCAACAGCAAGCATCGCCCCACGCTCGAATATTACGTGAACGAGAAGGCGAGTCCGATTTCGCCGAAAATCACCGACCAAGGCGCGACCGTGGTCGACCGCACCGTCAACAACACCTTCGTCTCCACCGTCAGCGACGTGCTCGTCAAAGCCGTCAACTCAGCCAACGGCACCATCAGCGGCAACACCAACACCATCGCCAACGAAACCATCGGCGAACTCGACAACACCAAGCGGAACGTAGGCACGATCCGCTCCGCAATCGCGGATCTCGACACCCAGTTAGCCAATGTGCCACAGCAGACAAAAGCAGCACGCAATGCCCTGAACGACGTGCAGCTGGCCGCGGCGAGCGCAGGCAGAGGACTAGCAGGCGCATCCACCGCCATCGGCACAGCGCAAACCCAGCTCAACACGCTTTCGTCCAACGCCAACAGCGCGCTGGAAACCGGATCCGGACTTGTTTCCCAAGCGACGGCGCAATCCACAGCCAGCATCAACCAGATCTCGTCGGCGGTATCCGCGGCAAGTGGATCGGCACAGCAGGCGGTGACCGGCATGCAAAACATCACCGACAGCAATGCGAAACTGCTCGAGAAGCTCAAATCCGCCAGCGACAACGCGCAATACCAGCAAATCATCAGCAAACTGGAGAATACCAACAACACGGCAGCCGGAACACTCGCCGACCTCAAAACCCTGAGCGAGAACACACAGGCCACAGCCGGCAGCGTATCCAAACTGTCCACCGATTTCAACATAGGCACGCAGAACTCGCTCAAAAGCGCAGGCATGGCGCGCAACGCCATCAATTCAGGCGCACTGCCGCGACTGAATTCCGCGCTGGGCTCGCTGGCTGGGACGGCCGGAACACTTGCCGGCACCGTGACCAGCCAGGACAGCGTGGTCAGGCAAACCAACATCGTGCTCGACCAACTCGACCAAGTGGCGTCAGACGCCCGCATCGGCCTTGAGCAAACCGACCAGCAGCTGGCGAAGATGGAGACGAAGCTCACCACCGTCAGCACCGACCTGAAGGCGCTGGGCACTGCGGATCTGCTCGCATCGTTGACCGGCAGCGGTTCGCTTGACGCGGATAAGATCGCCTCGTTCATGGAGTCCCCGACCGTAATCGACACGAAGAACGTGTATCCCGTCAACTCCTACGGCTCCGGCATGGCTCCGCTGATGACCAATCTGGCACTGTGGGTGGGCGCGTTCGCCTTTGTGGTGATCTACAAAGTGGAGGTGGACGACGAGGGGCTTGAGGGTCTCGATCCGACCGCAACCGAAAAGTATCTGGCCCGATACCTGTTGCTCGGCACGATGGGCGTCATTCAAGGCGCGATCTGCACCGTTGGCGATCTGATACTCGGCGTGCAGACGGCTTGCGCGCCACTGTTCATACTGACCGGCATGATCACATCGCTGGTATATCTGAGCATCACGTACGCGCTGTCCACCACGTTCATGCACATCGGCAAGGGCCTGTGCGTGGCGTTGGTGATCGTGCAGATTCCAGGCGCTTCCGGCCTGTATCCGATCGAGATGATGCCGAAGTTCTTCCGCATGGTCTATCCGTTCGTGCCATTCAGCTATTCGATAGACGCATTCCGCGAGACCATCGCCGGCTTCTACGACGGCCATTGGACCAAGGCGATCGGCACGCTGCTGCTGTTTGCCGGCATGGCGTTCGTCATCGGCCTGGTGGTCCGTCCTCTGTTGGTCAACCTCAACCGACTCTTCGCCCGCGAAATCAAGGAAAGCGACATGATTATCGGCGAGGAAGTGGAGCTTCCGGAACGCGGATACAACATGTCCCAAGCCATTCAGGTGCTGGCCGACAAAGGCGGCTACCGCGAGGTGATCGAGGAACGCGCAAGTCGGTTCGCGGAACTGTACCCGAAACTCAAGCGCGGAGCTCTGGTGATCGGATTCGTAGTTCCGGTAACTCTGGCGGCGGTGTTCTCGTTCACCAACGGAGAGAAAGTGGTGGTACTGGCCACGTGGGTCATCTGGATTCTGCTCATCATGGGCTTCCTCATGGTCATCGAATACATGCGCGATAATCTGAACCGTCAAGTGGAGCTCGGCCATTTGAGCGATGAATCGATCCAATCCATGCTGGTGGAGCGCCAAGCGGCACGCATCCGTCGCAAAAAGCGGGCGCAACAGGAACGGCGGAACAGACTGCTGCGCAAAACGCGGAGACGCACCAGCGGCAAACGCACGACATCCGATAATCGCAATACCAGCGTCATCAAAGAAACGACGGAAAACGTGACGGGCGTCAACCACAATGAAGATGACGGAATCGCCATACTGGTGCAGAAAATGCAGAAAATGCAGACGACCGGTCCAAGCGCCGCCGCGAACGATGCCGCCACGGACACCACCGAGACTACCGAGACAACCGAGACAACCGAAAACACCGAGGAAAGGAGCAACGCATGAAAACCATCTGGAAACTGTTCGTCGGCGACATCCGGCGAATCACCAGCAACGTCGTCTCCATCATCATCGTCATCGGACTCGTTGTGATCCCCGGCATCTTCACATGGTTCAACGTGGCCGCCAGCTGGGACCCGTTCGCCAATACCGGCAATCTGAAATTCGCCGTAGCCAATGAGGACGACGGATACCGGTCCGACCTCATTCCAGTGAAGATCAACATCGGCGACCAAGTGGTTAACACGCTGCGTTCCAACGATCAGCTCGACTGGACCTTCACCACCAAAAAAGAAGCCATCAACGGCACCAAATCCGGCAAATATTACGCAGCTGTGGTGATTCCAAAGAACTTCAGCACCCGTATGATGACGTTCTTCGCATCCGATGGCAACCACGCCGAAATCGCCTACTACAACAATGAAAAGAAGAACGCCTTGGCTCCGAAGATCACAGGCCAAGGCGCCGATACGGTCAGCGCGCAGGTCAACGAGACGTTCTCCGAAACACTGACCAGCACCGCGCTGAGTGTGGCATCGCAGCTCGCCAACCAACTCGACAAGCCAGCCGCGCAGGAACAACTCACGCAGTTCAACGGCAATATCAGCGACTTCGCGGAAACGCTCACCGACGCTTCCGGAACGCTCCGCACGTTCAGCACGCTGACCCAAAGCGCACGGCATCTGCTTGAGTCCTCCGACGGTCTGATCGCCAATGTCAGCGGCAATGCGAAAAGCGTAGGAACAACACTCAAGCAAGCCGGCAGCGGCGTGGAGGATCTGACGGGCGCGTTGAAGACCGGCACCACCGCGCTGGGCACGGCTCTGACTGATTCTGCCAACAGCTTCACAGCCATGGAAGCAGATGTGGACAGCCTATTCGGCAATGCGGGCACGCAGGCCGGCAACACCGCCAACGCATTACGCAACCAGGCCACGAACATCAGCAAGCAGGCGCAAAGCTACCAGCAGATCTATGATTCGCTCGACGCGCTCAGCGCAAACGAAAAGCTGCCGGAAGCGGTGAGGAACGCCATCGACCATCTCAAAACCAACGTCGGCACCACCATCACACAGCTCAACGACCTAGCATCGGCGCTGAATGGCAGCGCCGACAACATCGACGCCAAAGTAAGCGATACCACGGCCGAACGTGCGGAGATCAAGAAACTGGCGCAGCAGGCGGCAACGTCCGTCAGTGGCATCAAAACCGACTATGAGAGCCAACTGAAACCGCAACTTGACGATATCGCCACGTCCATTACCAGCACCACCACCGCGCTCAATGCCACAGCGGCCGATCTGAAAGGCGCGCTGGGCAATCTGAACGGCACCACCAAGACCGCGGATAAGAATCTGACCGCCATCAGCAGCGTGTTGGATTCCACCGCCGATAGTCTGGCCGGCGCGGGCAAAAAACTGGGCGCATTCACAGGAACATTGACCGATGCGCTGAACAGCGGCGATATGAGCGCCGTCAAAGATGTGCTCAGCGATAATACCGACTCGTTGGCCGCCGCGCTTGCAGCCCCTGTAAAAGTGAAACGCAACGCGGTGTTCCCAGTCAAGAATTTCGGTTCGCAGATGGCACCGTTCTACACGATCCTGCCACTGTGGGTCGGTTCGCTGCTCATGGCAGTGACGCTCAAGACCACCGTCTCGCGTAAGGTGCGCAAGGAACTCGGCGACCCGAAACCGCATCAGCTGTTTCTCGGACATTACGGTGTGTTCGGCGTGATCGGACTATTGCAGAGCACGTTCTCCTTGGGAGGCAGTCTGCTGTTCCTCCATGTCCAGGCGGTGCATCCGCTGCTGTTCATGCTGTCCGGCTGGGTGAGCAGCCTAGTGTTCTCGTTCTTCACCTACACGCTCGTGGCCAGCTTCGGCAACGTCGGCAAAGCCATCGGCGTGCTGTTTCTCGTCATGCAGATCTCCGGAGCGAACGGCGCATATCCGCTGGCCGTGCTGCCGAAAATCATCAGCGGCATCAGCCCGTTCCTGCCTGCGACGCATTCAATCACAGCAATGCGCGCGGCGATCGGCGGAATCTACAGTAACGATTACTGGTTTGCGATTGGCGCGCTACTGCTGTTCATTCCGCCGCTGCTGCTGATAGGCCTGTTACTGCGCATTCCACTGGTCAAGTTCAACCATTGGTACGTAAGCAAGCTGGAAAGCACGAAAGTGATCGCGGCATGATGGGCGGAACCACGCAAGAGGGCACGCGGAAGACGGTGCAAAAAACCACGCAGGAAGACGTCGGCACAGTACGTGGCCGACGTGAGCGATTACGGGAGCAAACCGACCGCAAAATCATGAAAGCCACATTGGGGATAGTGATTTCCGATGGTATCGGAGCGGTGACCATCGAAGAGGTCGCACGACGTTCAGGGGTAGCAAAGACCACAATCTACCGACGCTACCGAAACGCCGACGATTTATTGCAACGCATCCAACCGGAAGTTGCCGGACTACCGAATTTCAACGATTTGAAGCCGTCGCGGAGCGGACTGGCCACCATGCTGCGACGCATCCAGGACTGCTTCGACAGCGAACTCGGATTGAAAGCCGTGGGCGTGGTGCTGTCTTCCGACAACGCCACGCTGAAGGCGATCGCAGCACAAGTGCTGGCGCCGGCCGAAGAACGGTTCGTGGGGTTCATGGAACGTGGCATCGCCGACGGAGTGTTTCAAAACCGTTTGGACTACACGTTCCTGTTCAGCACGGTGCTGGGTTCCATGCTGGCTTGCAAAGCGTTGGCGGGACAGGAAGCCGGAGGGGAACGGCAATCCGGCAAGGAACGCAAGTCTGATTCCTGGGCCGAGAACATGGCCACGTTGCTCTGGCCGAACGTATGCGCCGAATCCGCACGGTAACCACAGGAAAACCGTCCGCACCGACGCAAGACGGGCATGCCGTGTCGGTTTCAGAAGGAATGGGCTATTGGATTGACGCTTCCTGACGCGCCACTTCCAACGCCTTGTTGAAGGCTTCGGAGGTCCAGCTGGCACCGGCGAGCTTGTCGACTTTAAGGTCCTTCAACGGCTTGCCGACCACCGCGTCCGGCACGGCTTTGGCAAAGTCGTTCTGATGCTTTTTGGAGATGGACGTGAACGGATGGCCGACGATCTTCACGGCCGTCACGTTCTGGTCCTTAACGGTCAGATGCACGTCGATGGTGTCCTCGCCGACCGGCCCGTACTGGCCGTTGATCGAATAGTCGCCATCCGCGTAGTTGCCGGTGTCCTGCTTGCTGGACGTCGTGGAATTCGCGTCATCGGCATGGTTTTTGGTGGTGGCGTTGCCGCCGGCCGTATTGTCAGCCGCCTTGCCGTCGGTTTTCGACTTATTTTCCTGCGATTGCACGCTTTCGCCGGAATTGCCGGCGTATTCGTCGTCCATCGGCGTGGCTTTCGGCTCACCGCATGCCGACAGCAGCGCGATGCTCGCCGCGGACAGTGCGATGACTTTGACTGCGTTCGATTGTGCGGTGCTCATGCCTGCTCCCCTTTCGTGACGTCGGGCTCTACGTCCGTATCGTCGGCAACGCCAGCCGCAACGGCAACGTTGGCCGCGTCCGTATCGCCGGTTTTCGCGGCTTTCGTGGGGTCGGCGAACGAAATCGCAATACCCCCGTTCTGTGCGCCTTCCTCGGCGGAACCGGTGTGCGCAGGCTTGCCACCGGCCGCCTCGTACGCACGTTTCGCCTCCTCGTCGTTCCACTGCTCGCCGACGAGCACGCCGTGGTTGAGCATGATCTCGCGTTGTGCGCAGGAAGCGACGAGCGCGTCATGCGTCACGACGATGATCGTGGTGCCCTGCTCGTGCAGCTGGCGGAACAGGTCGAGCACGATCTTCTCGTTCTTTTCGTCCAGGTTGCCGGTCGGCTCGTCGGCGAGAATCAGCTTCGGGCAGTTGATGAGCGCGCGGGCGATGCACACGCGCTGCTGCTCACCGCCGGACAGCTGGCCGGGCAGGTGATGCGCACGCTCCTTCAACCCCACTCGTTCCAGCGCTTCCATCGCCTGCTTCTCATCGACTACAGAATGGTAGTATTGCGCCACCATCACGTTCTCCACCGCCGTCAGATGCGGCACGAGGTAAAACTTCTGGAACACGAGTCCTATCATGTTCTTACGCACATCGGCAAGCTGGCGGGCGTTCAAATCCTCCAATCGCCGGCCTTCAAGCATGACGGAACCCTTCGACGGCGTATCCATGCAGCCGATCATGTTCATCAGCGTGGTTTTGCCGGAACCGGACGAGCCGACAATCGCCAGCCATTGCCCTTGCGGAACGGTCAGACTCAGGTCGTCTACAGCGTGCAAATCACCATAGATCTTGGAAATATGGTCAAGTTCAAGCAACATGTGGTCGTTTTCCATGATTATTCCTCCCTCAAAACGATGGCGGGGTCGATACGGGTGGCGCGGCGGACCGGTGGGATGGAGGCTATGACGGCGATCGCCACGGAAAGCAACAGCGATCCAACGCAAAGCAGCCAGTTGAGGCCGAGCGCACGGCCGAAAACGGTGGAGCACAGCACGCGCGCCAGCACATAACCGATGGCGGTGCCGAGCAGTCCGCCGATTAGGCCGTAAATACCGGATTCCACATAGAATTCGACGCCGATGGCACGCGAGTCGGCGCCGAGGGCTTTGCGCAGGCCGATTTCATTGCGACGCTGGCTCACAATGGAGCTGATGGTGGTGCCCACGCCGACGAGCGTCAGCACGAGCACGACGAGCGAGACAATCCAGAACAGGGTCTGCAGCATGGCGATGATGCGGGTGTCGGACGAGGTGATTTTGGTGACGGTCTGCGCTTTGACGGCAGTGTTTGTATTTTTGTTGATTCTGTTGACGATGGCGTTCAGCTCATCCCCCATGGCGTTCACCGAGTATTCGACCACGTCGGCGCCGCGCTCGTGGCCCGCAAGTTTGGACACGTCCGCGGTAGTGGCGTAGATGATGGAATCCTCGTTGCCGCCGGTGTCGACGATGCCAGCGATACGGAATTCGGTGCCGTTGTTATCCATGATGTCGGACGAGACGCGGCCGTTTTCCGTGGCTTGCGTGGTCTGTTCGCCTTGCGTAGTTTGCGTACTCTGCGTGCCCTGCGCGGACGATTCTGCCGTTTCAGTTGATTCGTCCGAATCGGATTTTGCGGACGCGGAAGAAGACGCTGAAGCAGACGCGTCGGCGGCGCGGTAACCGATGGTGACACAGCTGCCGACTTTCACGCCGAGCGCGTCGGCGACGTCGCGGCCGACCATCACGTTGCCCGAGCCGGGCCAATCGCCCGTCACGTTCCAATGGCGATTGAGCGCGCGGACGGCTTTCACGTCCACGCCGGCGATGGTGTACGGCGCGGAATTGATGCGCACGCTCTCATACCGGTATGCGGCTGATTTCACGCTGTGTCCGGCGCCGACGAGCGCCGTCACGTTGCGTACGGTTGCAGTATCGATGCCTTGCGATTTGCCCGTTGCGGACGCGGGCGTGACGATCAGGTTCGCGCCGTACGCGCGCATTTCCTCGTTCATCTGCTGCGGCACCGCGACGCACACGGATGCAAGGCAGAACAGCGTGGCCGCGCCGACGAGCGACGCGATCACGGCCATCATCGCACGGGAGCGACGGCGGAACACCGCGCCCCACAGCATGGTGAAGAACATCTTGCGATTCGTCATCGCACACCCCCTACGAAAGCCAAGCACAACTCACCTACCATGCAGCACCTCCGCCGGACGCAAGCCCAGAATCGCCCGAATCGACGAAAGCGAGGCCACGAGCACAGTGACCGCCAGCAACACGAAAACCAACACGAACACCATCGGACGCATGGTGATGCCCGAGCCGAACACCACGTGCCCCACGATCTGTGCAACGCCCGAGCCAAGCAGCGCACCGGCAATCGCACCAACCAGCGAAATCACCGCCGTTTCGGCGAGCATAAGGCGCGAAACCGAACCGTCCGTGGCGCCGATCGCCTTCAACAGCGCCAATTCCGAACCGCGTTCGCCAATCGACGCGGCCATCAGGTTTGCCACGGCGATCGCGGCGGCAACCAGCGACAGCACGGTCATCAGCACCATCACCGCCTGCGTCTTGTTCAGCACATCGCCCTGCAGCGCGGCCACCTGGCGCACCTGCTTGGCCACCGCGCCCGGCAGCACCTCTTCGATCTGGTACGCGATCGACGACGGATACGCGGTGCAATACCACGTCTCCCACTCGTCCTGCGTGAGCGCGTTCGGATTCTTCGACGCCTTGCGCGCGAGGTCGTTGTCGGGCGTGGTGAGCGCCTTGACTTCAATCTTGTCGATGGAATTCGGCAGATTCGCAAGCGTTTGCGCGGCGATGGACGGCATATAAATGGCGCTGTTGTCGGAATCGCCCGAATCGAAGATGCCGACGATTTTCACTTTCACGCGATTGCGTTCGGTGGAGGATTTGCCGGTTTTCCCGGTACCTCCGTTCGTATTGTCGTCCGCACCGACGGCGATCGTCTTGTCGAGCGTAACGCTGTCACCGACGTTCACGCCCAGTTTCGCGGCGAGCGCGCTGCCGACCATCGCCTGCTCGCTGTCGTCTTTCGGCCATGTTCCACTGATTTTCCACCATGAGCGCATGCCGTTCATGCCGGCCACGGTGGACTCGCCGGAGTCCATGTGCAGGGTTTTCGCGAACCACGTGCCCACGATCGGCACGTTGGTCGCCTTGCATTTCGCCGCGGAAGCAGCCGCACCTGACGCACCAGCCGTTCCAGCAGAGCCAGCCGAACCAGCCCCCGAACCGACACACCCCGCATCCGCGTGGATGTTCAATTCCGGCGCGAAATTGGTGATGTTGAACGCCCAGAAGATGGTCTTGATCTTCTGCGCGTCCGACTCCTTCAGAAACGCGGTCGGGTCGGCGCTGTCCGCCGCAGCCGAGCCGTCGGAAGTGGAACCCCCGTCCGAACCGGACGAACTGCCCGAAGCCGAGCCAGCAGAATCGCCGGTATTGTACAAATCGCTCACCACAGCGTCGGACTTCGGCTGCACGACGATATTCGAACCGTACGCGCTCAGCTCCGCGTTGAGCTTGTCACCCACGTCGAACACCACGCCGAGCATGGCCACGCTGACGGTGGCGGACAGGCACACGGTGACGGCGATGAGCAGACGGCGTTTGAACTGCCGGCTGAACGAGCGAGAGATCATTTTCAGGAAGAACATGGCACCCCCTTACCTTTCTCGGCGCTCACTGGAAATGGCTCGACAGCGCGTCGAGCGTGGACGTTTGGATGACGATTTTGCCCGGCTTGACCTGGTAGTCGAACGGTATCGGGTTGCAGCCGCCTTTGAAGCCGATGGTGGCGAGGTTGATGGCCACATCGCACTTCTTGCAGATGATTTTGCCGTCCTTCTCGTAGTAGCCGGCGTCGCCGCAGTTGTCGCACGCGTCGAGGCCGACGCCGTATGCGCCGCCGTTCTTCTTGATGATGATGAATCGCATGGAGGTGCCGTCCTTCGCGCGGTATTCGAAGCGGTGCAGGTGGCCGTCGGAAATCTGGCTGAATTTGATGGTGGCCACGCCGTCGGCGAGCGAGTAGTCTTCCGGCGGCGACAGCGTGACGACTTTCTGCGTTTGCGCGACGCCGTACGTCAGGGCCACGGTGACGCAGATCATGACGACCAGGCTGAACGCGCCGGCCGCTTTCGCGCGGCGGCGGAACGCGATATGCGTGCGTGCGATCGCCTCGTTGGCGCCGGTCGGCTTGACTTTGAAGCCCATGACGATGCTGGCGATTGCCGGAATGGCGAAGACGAGCGCCATTGCGATGGTCAGGCTGCGCTGATGGTTGATGCCCCACACGAGCGCGAGGAAGGCGGCGGTCGGGAAGCTGACGATGCGTTTGGATTGGAGGATCTGCGCAAGGTCGGTGAAATGCTGTGCGAACAACAGCGCGACCAACAGCAGCACCGCCGTCGTGAACGACCAGCGGACGGCGGTGGAACGCATCGTGCGGAAGATAAGCGCGGCGATGATTGCGACGGCCGCGCCCAAAGCGAAGCCGAGCGCGCGCAACAGCATGTCGGAAGTGAAGATGGGATCGCCCGGCTCGACGAAGATCGTCAGTCGCAGAATCACGTCGGGCAGCGCACGAAAGGTGGTGGCCGCGATCGCAAGCGCCGCAACGAGATTCGCGATGTCGAGCAGCGCGCGGTGGTTGTGCCAGTCGGCGGTGATGCGGCGGGCGAACAGGACGATGACGAACACGGCCACGTCGAGGATCACGCAGCACCACAGGGTCGGATAGTTGACGAACGTGCGTTGCATGATGACGGCGGTGGCGCGCAGCGCGGCGAATACGACTGCGCCGGCGAATCCAACAACGAAACCGGCCAGCCGCCAGTACGCACTCAGAGGCTTGTCACACCCCTCACCGACGGTGAGCATGACGCTCAACGCCATGACGAGCAGCGCCGGCGCCAACACCCCCTGCAACACCGTCACAAACTGCAGCAGCATCCCAAAATCCTTTCATCCAAAAACCCAACTCAAAGAGCCCAACGATTCCCATTCCGCCCCATCCCAAAGAGTCCCACCCCTCTCACCCCTCCCCTAAAATGCGAGGATTTCCCGGACCCCTCCACAATCGCAGAGGTGAATCCATCCCCCTAAACGCGAGAGAGCGATTTCGGTATGCATTGCCCGACCGTAAGCTTGGCCGAACGGCCTTGAGTGTGTCGGGTAATGTATACCGAAACCGCGAACGGGCTACGCTAGGAGATCACCACTCCTGCGGCGTATAGTTCCAGTCCGGGAAGGTGACCTCGATCGGTTCCGTCCAGAAGCGTCCCTTCACACCCGTCTCCGGATCGACGTGCAGCATCCAGCCCTTCTTCTCCGGGGATTCGATCTTCAGCACGAGCTTGTACGCGCCGGCCTTGTCGAGCTTGACGTTGGCGCCGTAGTGCGGGCCGTCGGAAGCGTTCATCTGCATG
>ERZ772851.1947-NODE-1947-length-17421-cov-5.466889_pt1 | contig 17421 bp, 16 predicted proteins | sample MGYA00512137_ERZ772851 | MGnify/ENA primary metagenome ERZ772851 (study PRJEB29015, sample SAMEA2737663) | human gut metagenome | biome: human gut; feature: human-associated habitat; material: faeces | place: China | collected 2012 ... | reverse complement strand
CGGTAGTGTGCTAATTATAGCATATCACCCACCTTTTGTGCAGAGGTTCCTTAACTTTCAATTCGGAGTGCTAACTTCTTTCATTCACCTACGGCTCTTATTTATCCAGCAAGCCGATTTCTTTCAGCCATTTCGAAACTGCCGGTGTCTCATCGTCTGTCGTCCCGAAAATCGTGAAGTGCGGAAGCAGTTTGTTGCCTTTGAGCAATGCTTCAAAGTCTTCACGTGTATGCATTGTTCCGCCGCCACCGTCGGTGTTGTACGTAGCAATTGTTTTGCCTTGCATCGGATGAGCTTTGATCCAGGTTTGAAGCGGCATAGCCACGTGGTGCCACCAGGTCGGCGTTCCGAAAATAATCACGTCGTACTTAGAGAGGTCAACTTCCGGCGCCTTAATCTCGCGCACAATGCCCTTTTCTAACTCTTCCTTAACAATTTGCGTTGTCGGACGATAGGCTTCCGGATAAGGTTTAACCACCTCCACTCTGAGCTCATCGGCGCCTGTCAAACGAGCGATCGTGTCAGCAATATTCTTTGTGTGATTCGTCTTAGAAAAGTAAACAACTAAGATTTTGGGCTTCTTTGCAGCCTGTGCATTGGCTAAGCCGGAGACACCGGCGGCTGCACACATGCTGAATAACGTAAAAGTTCTGCGATTAATCATTTTGAATCCTTAGTCAGCTGGGTGACCTGGTTCATTGCATTCAAGGTTCTCGGGAATCCCAAGACGGAAGCATGACTCTCAGCGCGTCAACCAGCTGCGCTTTTGTTGTACCTTCGCGGAGATTTGCTCCGATATGACTGCGCAGCTGAGCTTCGCAGCCTCCCAAGGCAGCAATTGCACCAAATACCACGAGTTCTCGGTCTTTGAGGCTTAATCCGGAGCGTGTATAAAAATCGCCGAAACAGAAGTCATAAAGGTAGTTGACTCTAAGGTCATATTCATCCTTTGCGACCTGAGACAAAATCTGCTTCATGCGATCACCGTTGAGTTTCATGACCATCTGCTCTCCGGCTTCTCTTCTATTTTTATCTGTTACGGTAGTGGCCGTCGGCAGAGGAAGCGGTATATGAGCTTTCTTAAAGGCATCGTTGACGCCTTCCATGGTTTCCTGGACGCGTCCGATCCCCACGTAAGGAGCACACTGATAAACGATTTCTCTGATTTCGAGCGGCGATACTTTTTCTTTAAGAGCTCTGAGGACGATCTTTTCTGCGGCCTCAGGAAGAGCCTGAGCCGTTACACAGGAGAGGAGCGCACAGTATTTTTGAAGGGGGCTGAGTGTTTCTCTGCGTTCTTTTTGATTTAAGGTACTTCTTAACGATTGCCCAGCCTGTCAAAATGACAATAGCGGCAGCGAGCCAAAGTGAAATCGCTTGCATTTGGGATTCTTGGGAAGTTAATGAAATATTTTCTAACAATTATAGATGCAAAAACACGGGATATTTGACCGTGCAACTCCAAGAATGTCGGCCTCTATGAATCTTTTTGTCCTGAGACTGAGGCGGCTTTCTCTGCTTTTTTGGTGTAGACGGTAGCGATCATCCCGGCGGCGGCGACGATCGTCATACCGATAAGAGACGGTGTGTCGGGAATGTTTTTAAAGAAGAAGATGCCGATGAGCTCGGAGAACGGAATCGCAGAAAATCCGAGGCACGAAACCAAAAGCATATTGCCGCCGATCCAAGCTCGTGTGCTGGCCAGCATTCCGGCCGTAGCAAGAAGGCACATTAGGAAGGCAGCGACAGCAGCCCTGGCATTGGACATGTGAAATCCGTCTTCAAAAAAGAGAACACCCAACAGAGCTCCGACCGTGCAGAAAAGAGAGTAGTAGAAGACAACGCGCCAGGAAGGTTCATGAACGCGGCCTAAAAAGCGGATCTGCCAGTATCCGAACAAATCAATAAATGCGACAAATAAGCAGAGAAGGGCCGGAAGAGCATCCCCGCTCAGAAAAGATGGCCGCATGACGACCACAATACCGACAAAGCCGAGAAGAATGGAGCCGATCAGGGGCCACTCGGGCTGCTCTTTTTTCCAGAGCGCCAGCAAAATAAAATTCAGCGCTAAAAAGAGAGGCGTCGAATATGTCAGCGTGATATTGGTGCCGAGCGGCAGCAACCCTAATGTAAAGAACCAAATCGCGACAGAGGCAAATCCGAGGACATCGCGCCGAAGATGCAGCATCGGATATCGGGTCTTTAAGGTTTCCCCGCGAAGCGAAACTGTAATAAAGACGAAAAGCGTAGTGAAAAGAGAGCGGTAGAAAACCAGCTCCAGCGGTCCGAATACATCATTGCAGTACTTCACACAGGCGGCCATCATGGAAAAGAAGGCCGCAGCAGCTAAGGACCAAAGCGATTGCGCAAACATGTTGTGAAGTACGAAGTTCGAGTGAATACAAATCGAGGAGCTTGCGCTCCTCAAACAATGTCACATACTAATTAGTTTTTGGTCTTTAAAACGTCATCGATGGCAGTAATAACTTCATCAACTTCGGGCCAGCGTCCTTTGCGGCCGACAATGACGTTTTTCTCATTCCAAGGGCTCGTGCGGTCCGTGTCGGTAACACCGACGATGGTGACCTGAGGAGCACCTACTGCTGCGGCGATATGGCTCACGCCCGAGTCGTTCGCGATAACGATGGCGGCTTTTTCGCACAGAGCTGCAAAGTTTCCGAGACTCGTCGGTTCATAAATAGTCGCGTCCGGACAAGCGGCCTTAGCAGCTTCCGCTTCGTCGACAGCCGGGAAGACCACTGGTTCGATGCCTCTGTCGCGAAGCGGCTTACACAGCTCATTGAAGTGGCGCCAGTACTTTTCTTTACCTTCGTGACGGCCTTTGGCGATCGGCGCAAGAATGGCGTAGCGTTTTGGCAGTCCGATTTTTGCGGCTAAGTTGCGGGCGCCGGCTTCGTTGCGGGCGGCCAGCTTCATGTTGATGCGTTTCGTGAGCTTGGTGTAAGGCGGTTTGATGCCCATCGCCTTGAGTGCCTCATAGGCGACGTACCAGAAACGTTCGACTTCATGCATTCTCGGAGGTTCCGGAATGGCATGCTCCAAAAGAATGGAACGTCCGTCAGTGGCGAGCCCCGTGCTTTGGATGCCTGCGCTCTTAAATAAAAGAGCGGATCCGAAAGAGTTCGGCATAAGAATGCCGCGGGGATTCTTAACGGAGGCAGCTAAATCGCGAATGCGTTTGATGTCGTCAAGCAAATTTCCTTCGATCGGGTCGAAGCGGCGGTTAGTGCCTTCGAATAACTCTCCGACAAAGGGTTTGCCGATAAGGTAAAGCTTAAATCCGGCGGCCTCTAAAAGATTTAAGGCCGGCATGGTCATGACGGCGTCGCCGACATGATTAGGTAACCTGACGAATAGTGTTGCCATAAAAACTGTTTCAAAGATATATGTGTTTTCCTAGTCTAACGCCTGCCGACTCGCTAAACTACCTGCACCTAAGCTAACGAGGATAGAGTTGAAATCCGTTAAGATCAAAAAAGAACCTTTAATGAGGCTCTTTGCCTACTTACCGCCTTACAAGTTCTACATCTTTCTCGCGTTGATCGCCATGGTCGCCGCGGCAGCCGGCTCATCTCTGATGGCATTGCTGATGGGCAAGCTCACCGATTTAGGTTTCTATCAAAAAAACGGTCTGGTGGCAATTTGGGCCCCGATCGCTTTGATCGGCATTTCCGTTCTTCACGGCGGTGGCCAATTCTGTTCTTCTTATTTGCTTCAAAAAGTTTCTCAGGAAATCCTGGTCAAACTCCGTTCCCTGATGTTTGACCACATGATTCGCTGGCCCGAAGAAGTCGTCCAGAGCCAGGAATCGGGCCGTGTGGTTTCTCGCTTTGTGAATGAAGCTTCTCAAGCTTTGTCCGGCGCCTCTCAAGTGCTGACCGTGCTTGTGCGTGATTCTTTGCAGGTTGCAGCTTTGCTTTGTGTTCTTTTCTGGCATAACTGGCAGCTGACCTTAGTAACGTTCATTGTTGCTCCGATCCTGATTTATATATTGAGAACGGTGAGCAAGCGCCTCAAGAAACTGACTTCCGACAGCCAGGTGACCTTCGGTCAGATCCTAAGTCAGCTCAATGAAACCTATCGTTCCGAACGTCTGATCAAGGTTTACAACGCTTATAAGTTTGAAGAAGAGCGTTTCGGTCATATCAACCGCCGTTTAAAGGGCTTGACGATGCGTCAGCAGATCGTCAAAGGTCTCGGCACCCCGGCAACCCAATTGGTCAGTATCTGCGGTGTTGCCATCGTGGTTTGTGTGGCTTTGCTCCAAGCACAGAGAGGTCAGCTTTCTTTGGCCGAATTTGTGACCTATATCTCTGCAATGCTTCTCATGATGCCTGCGATTCGTAAGCTCGCCGGCTTGAACGGCACGATTGCTAGTATGGGAGCCGCTGCTGAGAGTCTTTTTGAGATGATCGATATCCCGCTTGAGAAGGACCCCGGCTCGAAAGACATCGAACGCGTTAAAGGCAACGTCGAATTTAAAAACGTTTGGTACAAGTATCCCAACGCCTTGGAGCCTTCGCTTAAGGATTTCAGCCTGAAGGCGGAAGCCGGAAAGATGATCGCTTTTGTGGGTGCTTCCGGCGCCGGCAAGAGCACCATCATTAACATGATTCCTCGCTTCATGGTGCCGACAAAAGGAGAGATCTTTTTTGACGGAGCCTCTCAGAACGAGATGACGCTGGAGAGCATACGCCGTCAGGTGGCGATTGTGACTCAGGAAGTCATGCTGTTTGACGACACCATTGCGGCCAACATTGCCTTTGGTGCCGGACGCCCCGTGACGGATGAAGAAATTATGCAGGCCGCAGAGGCGGCTTATCTCAAGCCGTTGATTGATTCCTTGCCGGAGGGACTCCAAACCCGAATCGGCGAGGGCGGATCAAAGCTCTCCGGAGGCCAAAGGCAGCGTGTTTCCATCGCCCGGGCTCTTTTGAAGAACGCTCCGATTCTCCTGCTTGACGAAGCGACCAGCGCTCTCGATACCGAAAGCGAGAAATACATTCAGGCTTCTCTCGACAAACTCAGAGAAGGCCGTACCAGTTTTGTGGTAGCGCACCGTCTTTCTACGATTGTGGATGCCGATATGATCGTCGTGATGGATCAGGGGACGGTCGTTGAGGCCGGCACCCATTTCGAGCTTTTGGAAAATGACGGACCTTATGCTCGTCTCTACAAAATTCAATTTAGTCACCAGAAGGCAGGAAAGCCTGAGACACAAGAGGTTTAAGGAATAAATTCTTTGTAAGTCAGCTTTTTCCCAAACTCATAAATAGCACTATGCGGAATTAATTTTCACATAGTGCTATTTACTTTTAGTCTCTGAAATTTTCAATCCGTACCGCGAAGAATAAACAAATTTTTATGATTAAATAAACATGTTTCGCTTTGAGCTTAGCTGCTCGATAACTCAAATACATAGGAGTATCAATGGAAGCACCACTGCAAATGGGTTCCTTCTCGAGGCAGTCGAAAACGATTGCTCTCTTTGCGGCCCCAGTTTTAGCCCTGCTTTTATATTGGGTTCTTCCGGACGCGTATGTTAACGGCGCCGGAGCTTCGGTTCCCGTCTCCCATGCTGCTAAAGCCTGTTTAGCCATTCTGCTGTGGATGGCGCTTTGGTGGTTCACGGAAACTGTGCCGATTGCCGTGACAGCACTGCTGCCGATTATTCTTTATCCTCTTTGTGACGTCACAACACTTGCCAAAACACTGACGCCGTACGCCTCTGACACGATCTATCTGTTCTTAGGCGGCTTCCTGCTGGCAGCCGGTATTCAGCGCTGGGGTTTGGACAAACGCATCGCTTTAAAGACGATGCAGATTGTCGGTACCTCTCCCGGCGCCATTATCGCCGGCGTGATGATCGCAACGGGTTTCATTTCCATGTGGGTGTCGAATACGGCAACCGCAGCCATGATGGTTCCGATTGCAATCGCCGTTATGTCCGTGGTTCGTCAGAATTCCGACTCTCCGACCATTACCAAAGGCGAAAGAAACTTCGGTATCTGTGTCCTGTTAGCCGTGGCTTATGGCGCTTCCATCGGCGGTATGGGAACGATCATCGGTTCGCCTCCTAACGGTATCTTCGTTCGCTTTGTCCAGCAGACATACGGCGTCGATGTTTCCATTGTTCAGTGGATGAAGGTCGGTATGCCGGTGGTGCTCCTGCTCATGCCCCTTTCCTGGCTCCTCTTAACAAAGGTGCTTTTCAGAGAGCAGATTCAAAAGATTGCGGGCGGCCGTGAGTGGATCCGTACCGAATTAAAGAACATCGGAAAACCGACCCGCGGCGAGATCTCTGTACTGATCGTCTTCATCTGTGCCGTTGTTCTCTGGTGCTTCGGCTCTCAGATCCGTTCTTTCACGCTTGAGAATGGTGTTCGTCCCTTCAGGATGGTCAGCGATGCCGTGATCGCAATGGCCGCAGGCGTGTCTCTTTTCTGCATCCCTGTGAACCTTTCCCGCGGTGAAAGAGCGCTCGATTGGAAGCACTGCGACAACATTCCTTGGGACGTGCTCCTGCTCTTCGGCGGCGGCCTTTCTATGGCTGCCTGTATCCAGGCAACGGGCGCAGCCAGCCTCATTGCAGCTCAGGCAACCGCCTTCGTTGGTCTGCCTCCTGTACTGGTGGTCTTAGGCGTTGCTACCCTGGTGATCTTTGCGACGGAATTCACTTCTAACACCGCCTTGGCTGCGACGATGCTTCCGCTTCTGGCGGCTGCGGCTCCTGTTCTCGGTATTCCGACTGAACAGGTACTGTTGGTCACGACGATCGGTGCATCTGCCGCCTTCATGATGCCGGTTGCGACTCCGCCGAATGCGATCATTTTCGGTACCGGCCGTATCCAAATCGGTGAAATGATCAAAGCAGGTTTCTGGCTGAATGTCATTTCCATCATCGTTATTTCAGGCGTCTGCATGGTTCTCGGAGACGTGCTCCAGCTCCCGATGCCTAAATAACAAAAAATCCGACGGTTGAGAAATCGTCGGATTGAAGAAAGATTCAGGCCTGAGCGAATATGCTCGGGCCTTAATTATTTGCGGACAGGAAAATACTGTTCAATATCCGCCCAGAAAATTTCGCAGGGTTTGGAGAGCTTGCGGTTTTTCTTGCGAACGGCCACATGAGAAGTCGTTCTTTCGGGAGAGAGCGGAAGGAAGCGAAGACCTTCCCTAGGGCGGTTCGTAAAACTTCCCTCAATACAGAGCAGAGAGCCGAGACCTTTTTCCACCATTATTAAAGCGTTGGATGCGAGGTTGTGGTAGGCGATGACCTTAAATTTGCTCTCCGGTACTTTGAACCAGCTGCTGATTTCTGAAAGAATGATGTAGCGTCTGGGAAGAATCAGCGTTCTCTCGATAATTTCTTCGTAACTCAGCGTTTTCTTTTTAGGCGAGACTTCCTCTTTTCGTATGACAAGTCCCCATTTTTCCGTTACTTCAATAGGAATCTTGGTGTATTTGGCACTCTCAACCGGTTCGATAAGGAGTGCCATGTCGAGTTTGTTTTCATCGAGGTTGCGTTTTAAGTCATCGCCGTCTGCCGAATAAACCTCGAACTGAACGTGCGGATATTTTTTATTGAACTGCACCACGGCATCGGCAAAGTAATCCATGATTTTGCTTTCGACGATGCCGACGCGGATGACGCCGTGGAGGATATCTCCGTTTTCGGAAAGTTCGTTCTTAGCTTGCTTGGCTAAGTCCAGTATTTCCTGTGCCCGAAGCATAAAGAGGTAGCCGTTCTCGGTGAGAGACAAACTGCGTGTGCTTCTTACTAATAATTGGCAGCCGAGCTCTTGCTCCAGCTCTTGAATTTGCCGTGTCAGGGCAGGCTGCGAAATGTAAAGCGCTTCAGCGGCGCGCGTAATGTTGCCGAGTCTGCAGACGGTAACAAACGACATTAAAGCTCTGAGATCCATGGGATTATCTATTCATGTATTTATTGCATTAAGTACGATTGTAAATAAGCATTGGAAATAAATGTACAAAATTTCTAAAATTCTTGCCTAAAAGGAGTAAAGGCATTGGAAGGGTAAAACGCTCGAGAAATCTTTTATTAAAGAAGAGGGATGCAATGTTTTCAGGAGAAGGCCGAACAGCGCGCCTTTAGTTATAGGTCGCCGGAAATCTCAATTCGCTGCACCCGATTGATGTCAACTCGGACGGAGCCGTAAATTTTCGTCTTTTACTCCGAAGAGATGAAACCCTTAACTTACTGAGCGGGTTTTGTTGGGTATGTCACTAAAAGAGGTCAGAAAATGATTTTGAACCGAAGAAACGTATTACTGTCTGCCACAGTGGGTGCAGCAGGAGCAGTTATGACAAATACCGTTAATGCAAAACAAAGAAATCAAGATCCGGATATGGACGCCATCATCGCAAGAATGATGAACGTTACTAAGCGCGGAACAACACTTTCTACGAATCAAAAATATTTTGTTTTATTAGCGACATGTGCAGCCCAGGGCCTTTCCGAAGAAGCCGAAGATGTTACAGCCGCTGCTTTGAAAGCCGGCGCTGAACCGATTGTGATCAAAGAAGCGGTTTATCAGACGGCACCGTACGTAGGGGTTGGACGAGTTAAAGAAGCCTTAGAGGGCGTTAACGAAGCTCTTAAAGATGCCGGAGTCCGTCTTCCCTTAGCATCTCAGACAACCGTCAACGATCAAAATCGCTTGGCTAAAGGCATTGAAGTCCAGACAGCGATTTTCGGGGACGCAATTACTCAGATGCACAAGAACACGACTGAGCCGATGAAGCCGCTCATGATTGAAGACTTATCCGGTTACTGCTTCGGTGATTTTTACACTCGCACCGGAATGTCTGTGAAAGATCGTGAATTAGTGGTCTTTGCAGCCATTGCTGCGCTCGGCGGATGCGAAGCTCAGCTGAAGGCCCACGCAGGTGCAAATCTTAAAGAAGGTGCAACAAAGCAAAACCTCATCGACGCACTCCAGGTGGCCGTTCCCTTGAACGGTTTTCCGAGAACATTGAATGCGGTTGCAGTCGTCAACAGCATCGCCTAACAGTAAGCTAAAGTCGTTAGTCAGATTCAGCCTTCGACGATTTTTTCGCCGGAGGTTTTGTTTTTGGTAGGTCTTGAACGGTGAGGCCATGAGGCTGTAGGTCAAAATGAGTAAGACGAATTCGAAAATTATCTTATGAGCCGGTTGTTTGCCTTATGAATATGATAATTTAGAAAAAAGTAATACTTTCTAACAACTCAAGTTCCTGAATAAAGCCGAGTTAAAGCGAGTCCGCTCAAAAAGTGGCTGTTGACAGCTCGTGAACTCCAAGCGTGAGAGGTTTTATTCGCCGAGTTTCTGACTTTCGGGTCGTGATTGAAACGACGACCCCTAACCTGAGAGGATCACAATGCTGAGAAAGTTGGTTCTTGCTGTATCTTTTTCTACTCTTGCGGCCTTTAGCGGTTCTGTGCTTGCCGCAGCCTTTGATGTTACGGACATCGAGGGCAGGAAAGTTCATTTCGAGGATCAGCCCAAAACCTTTGTCGTCGCTAACTACATCGCGAACTTTATGATGGTGGGCGGTGCGCCCGGCCTTGAAAAAGTTGTTGCTCTGACCAAAGACGGCTGGGAAGATACTCGTTACGGTGAGTACCAAGTTTTTACGAAATCCTTTCCTAAGATGAAAGATCTGCCGAGTATCGGCGGGTATCACGACGACATTCTCAATGCCGAGAAGATTCTCAGCCTCCATCCGGATGTCCTTCTGATCGGACGGACTCAATACGCGGAAAACAGCCAGAGAATTAAAACGTTCGAAAAGGCCGGAATCAGGGTTGTCGTTTTGGATTACCACGCGATGACAACCGCTAACCATACCTTGAGTACCGAGATTCTCGGTAAACTCCTTGGTCGAGAAAAGATTGCCGAAGCCCAGAACAAAACTTATAAGGAAGCTCTTGATCACGTTTATTCGACGATTGCCAAACTTCCTCAGGATCAGTTAGGCACGAAGGTTTATATGGAGACTGCCAGCAAGGGGTTGGCTCAATACGGCAATTCGTACAATAAAGATGTGCTTTGGGGCGCCATCCTCAAAAATATCAAAGCAGCAAATCTTGCCGAAAACTCTCCTCAGCCTTACATGGCTCTCGACAGGGAGTATGTGATTTCTCAAAATCCGAAAGTTATTTTCATCGGCGGAAGTATTTGGCGCAATAAATCCGAGGGAGATCAGATGCGGATGGGCTTTACCGTCCCCGAATCTCAGGCTCAGGAAAGATTGGCCAATTTTACAAAGCGCCCGGGCTGGAACATGCTCGATGCCGTCAAGGAAAAACGTGTCTATGGGGTAGATCACGGCAGTTTAAGGAACATGGCTGACTACACCTTCACGCAGTACATGGCAAAGGTTCTTTATCCGGAAGCTTTTAAAGATATCGATCCTGTCGGTAACTTGAATAACTACTACAAGACCTATTTGCCTGAACTCAAGTACGACGGAACCTTCATGATTCATTTGAATCAGAAATGAGCTCAGAAGATCTCATTGTCCGACAGTACCGAAACAGGATCCGCAAAAGGGTCCTGTCTACGCTGCTGGTCGGTTTAATTTTGTGTGTCTTAGTCATTTTGGACATTCAAATCGGCTCCTCGTCTATCGTCTTGAAGGACCTGATTGAGGCTGTTCTCGAGGGACCTGAAGGAGGATCTTCCGCCTCTTTTATTGTTTGGGAGATCCGCCTGCCGATGACATTTACCTGTCTCTTTGTGGGTGCCTCCCTGAGTTTGGCCGGACTTTTGATTCAAACGATCACGAATAATCCTCTTGCCAGTCCGTATACGCTGGGTGTGACAGCAGGAGCGAGTTTCGGAGCGGCCATCGCTATTACGACCGGTTTTGCGCTATTCGGGCAGATTTGGCTCGGCGTTTCGCTGGCCGCACTTGTCATGGCGCTGACGGTATCAGCCTTCATCTTTTATCTAGGTAGTAAGCGCTCGCTTACAGCAACGACGCTCATTCTTGTGGGCGTCATTATGAATTTCTTCTTTCAGGCGCTACAGCAGTACCTGCAGTACCGAGCTTCTCCCGAAATCGCGCAAATTATCTCCGGCTGGACATTCGGCAATCTTCAGAGATCTTCTTGGATCAGCACCGGCGTTTCCTCGACGTGCTGGACGATCGTACTTCTGATCTCTTTTTGTTATTCGTGGAAACTCACCGCGCTCAGCGACGGAACCGAACGAGCTCGCGGTCTCGGCATCAATACGGATCAACTAAGGATGTTTGTCTTTACGGTGAGTTCCGTTCTTGTCGCCTCAGCCGTGGCTTTTATCGGTACAGTAGCGTTTGTGGGCTTAATCTCGCCTCACTGCGCCAAACTGCTTTTAGGCGAAGATCAAAGATTTTTGATTATCGGATCCTCCATGGTCGGAAGCGCGCTTATGCTTGCCGCATCGATCATTTCCAAACTGATGTCTGAAGGAGCGACGCTCCCTGTGGGAATTGTGACTTCGATCGTCGGTGTCCCGTTCCTGTTTTTCCTTCTGCTGAGATCACGGGAGTAGTGATGCTGAAACTGAAGATCGACGGTTTATCCTGTTCTATTAAGAGCAAAGAGATTCTTAAGGACATCACAGTGTCCTTTCAGCAGGGCGAAATGGCCGCTGTACTGGGGCGAAACGGCGCCGGAAAGACGACATTTATTCGCTGCATCGCGGATTTGATTCCTCATCAAGGCAGCATTGTTCTGGAAGAGGACGGCAAGAAGCTCGATCGCTCTTCAATTGCGTATTTACCGCAGCTCGAAAAGATAACCTCTTCGCTGACGACCTTTGAAACGATTCTTCTCGGACTGACCAAAAAATTAAGCTGGAAAGTCTCGGAGGCTCAGCTTGCAAAAGTCTCTCAAGTCATCCGAGAGCTGAAGCTGGATACCTTTGCCAATACATCGGTGCGAAGTTTGAGCGGAGGGCAGAAGCAGCTTGTTTTCTTAGCTCAGTCGTTTGTCTCCGAGCCCAAGCTGCTTTTGCTTGACGAGCCGACCAGCGCACTGGACGTTCGTCATCAGCTTGTTGTGATGGAGACCGTACATCGTTACTGCAAGAAGAGAAATGCAATCGCTCTTTACGTGATCCATGACTTAATGCTGGCTTCTCGTTTCAGCGATGCTGTGCTGTTTCTTCATAACGGTGTGGCGCATGCTTTCGATACCCCCGAAGCCGTTCTTAACTCTGCAACGATTGATCCGATTTATCAGATTGAAAGCCTGATTGAGAAGAACAGCAGGGGGCTTACGACTATGACGCCGATTAAACCTTTGTAGACCGCCATGAATAATTTAGAAAAGATCAGAGAGTATTGGAACACCCGTTCGGAAGGCTATCGCCAACAGGTTGAGAAAGAAAGAGAAGAGCACAAGGATGAGTTCTACAAAGAGTATTTCCGGCAGATACCCGAGGGCTCAAAAGTGCTGGATATCGGGTGCGGCCCGGGATTCTTTTCGCTTCTCTTGGCCTCTCTCGGCTTGAAAGTGACCGCGGCCGATTACTCCGAAGGGATGTTGGAAAAAGCAAAAGATTTGCTTAATCGAAACGGCTATCACAATGTCGAATTCTGCCGAGCTGACGCACAGCATCTCCCGTTTGCGGATGCTTCTTTTGATGCGGTGGTCAGCAGAAACCTTGTCTGGAATCTTGAAGATCCGGGGGCTGCATACAAAGAGTGGCTGAGAGTGCTTAAACCCGGCGGAAAGCTTTTTGTTTTTGACGGCAACCACTACTGCTATCTTTTCAACGAAGACTATGCTTCCATCCAACCGAAAGTGAACGAGTCAAGTAATCACGTTCTTCTTGGAGTCAAAACGAATGTGATTGATGACATAGCGCGTGAACTTCCGCTCAGCAGACAAGTCCGTCCTCAATGGGACGAGGACATTCTCAGCCGATTAAAAGCCGCAGAAGTTAAGGCCGAAGTGCTGCTTTGGGAAGGAGAAGAGAACCGTCTCCCTGTGCGTTTTGCAGTAATCGCGGTTAAGTAGCATCCAAAGACTTTTCACAACAAAAAAAATTAGAATCGCCAAAAAACAACGAATCCGCAGATTATGCAAAGAATCTCCATTACCGTAGACGAATCCCTGGCCCAAGCGTTTGATGAACTCATTGCCAAACGAGGCTATCAAAATCGGTCAGAAGCGTTCCGAGACCTTTTAAAGAAAGAGCTTGCGCAGGAAGCTTTGGTGAACCCTTCGCAGGAATGTGTGGCCGTTGTCAGCTATGCCTATGATCACAGAAAAGCGCTTCTATCTAAGCGCAACGTTGACCATCAGCACGAACATTTAGATATGGTCATCAGTTCAATGCATGTCCATGCGACTCATGACACTTGTGTTGAAGCCGTGATTGCCAAAGGACCTTACGACAAATTGAAAGTCTTTTGTGAAAACACGATTGCCGAGAAGGGCGTGGGTTGCGGAGAGATCAACTACCTCCCCATCAACGAGGATAAGTAGAAAGTAAAAAACTCTTCCATCTGAATCGTAGCTTTCGCTCTGTATTGCCTCATATCGGCTCTGACGATTTACCTACAACGATTGTACGTACAACGGTTGTAGGTAAATTTAGCGCTAGAGAGAGCTTCCCATTTGCTTAGTTGAAAAGAAGTTGACAGTGGGAATAAATCTTCGGCTTGCTTACCTCGACCTTCCGACCAATCCCCTTGGGAATAAGGCTAAGGCCCCATGATGGAAATGTATTCACAGTCTGGACAAAGCGACATAATTCCTTCTGTCAATTCACAGTATTGCTCTAAGAAATCAACGAGCAGCGAATTTGCTTCCTTAATTTCGGCTTCTGTAGGGCTTGAAGAATAATTTTCCGACCATCTCAGAATTTCGGATTGCTCTTCCAATGGAATTGAAGCGTGTTTGAGTTTTCCTATGTAGTCTTTAATTTCTTCGCAGACCTTACTCATTTGTTCGAGGGTAAACAAACTCAGACCGTAACAATCAAAAGATTCGCCGTTATTGCAGTCTGAGTCGTAATGATTACACCAAGATTCAAACAAGCAACCAGGCACAAAATCTTCCGATACAGAAAAACCCACTTGTGTTTCTACATATCTTTTAAGGGTACGAGGGAGCTTTTGTTCGTTTTTAACAAAGGGCGTGTATAGGGAAATGTCTACAGAATCGCAAAAAGGTCCGGTCGACCAGCAGATATGTTTCGGCAGGGTGATGGTCGGAGCAAGGCTTTTGAGTTCTGAGGGTGCCACAAAATCTGAGTAGCCATGCGAGAAGAAGATGTCGTATTTGTTTTCTCTTTCTTGAGGCCTAAATTCAAAGCAGCAATCATTCCCGAATTTGAAACGATAAAAGATTTCGTCCCCGATATCCTCTTTAATTTTTCCTTTAATTAAAGAGGTAACTACAGCTTTGTGTTTGATCCTGACGACCTCGAAATCTTTGAGTTCGTATCCTTGCCAGTTCTCACCCAAAACACTGATAAAAAACTCCTGAAAGGTGGGTGTATTAAAGGACAATCCGTTTTCGATGCGGTTAGGGATTGACGAGCAGGCCATGCGGACGTAGTCGCGGCCTTGTGGCCAAAACTCTAAAGAGGAACCGTCTTCAAAATCGAAAATGAAAGGCTCCCGAGCTTCAAAGCAATTTACTCGTGTCTCATCCAAGGGCGCAGAGCCTGCCCTTTTAGTTTTGAAACAAGGTCGTGCCTCACCTATCACGCGGACTGACTTAAGCCGTTTAGAAAGGAAGCGTGCGGACTGTATTGCTTCAATAAGTTCGCCCGGATTTTCATAGACTGGAGCAGACCATCTGTAGGGATTGAAACGACTACCGAAGTTGTTTTTACCAGGCATTGAGAGCATGTGAGCCTCGACGTCGATTAAAAATGAAAGAATCGTCGGCAGATGTAATTTGAGCAGGCATCCCATTCGGATAACCTGCCCGATGATGTCTTGTGGTGGGCGGCGAGAATCGAACTATTCAGTGATTATCGGGTGTTAATGTTGCAGATTTGTATAAGACCATCAAAAAGACCATCATAAAATTGCCGCTAGGTAGATACCCTTGGATTCTGTTTCTCTGTTTTGTATTTTTCTATTTTGACACTTTTTCCAATCCCGGTGAAAAATCCCCGCAACTCCCCGCAAACCCCGCAGTTTTCTTTAAATTCAACAAGTTAGCTTGCGGGGATTTTCCGAAAAAGCCCTGCAAATAGAGAGATTTTTCAAAAAATGACTGTTTCTTGTTAGATAATGAGGAGAAAATTCATACCTTACCCAACAATGGATTTTTCTCATTATTTCCGCTGGCTTTTCGCAAATTTCCGTGAGTGTTCTTTAATTTCTTAGATTTTGGCTTCAGGTTTCTTTCTTTTTGGCTTTGTCTCCCCGGCCTAAATCACCCTCGGCCTCCGGCCTCGGTTGATTTAGGCCGGGGAGACAAGTTTTTTTTTACTTCATAACCTTTTCACGTTTTTCACGCATTGAAGGTCCTTTAAGTTCCAACCTATGACTGCCGTTTGCAATGCGATCCATCATGGCATCCCTTTGATCACCTCTTCCTCCGATATACTCGTACCATTGATCAAACGGGTACTGACTGGAGATGATTAGACCTCGTTTATTCCAGCGTCGGTCGAACAGCTCTAACATAGCCTCTCTTACCTCATCTTTCGCCTTTAAAAGATTGAAGTCGTCAAGCCCGATAAGGTCATAGCGGTCCAGTTGATCTGCTAATCGGCTGAACCGCTTCTCGTCGACGGCAATTGCTATGTCCTCCATTAAATCTCGAGTTTTTACATAACGGCACCTGTATTGGCGTTCTGCTGCGGCCTTAATAAGACTCTTCATGATCCAAGTTTTGCCGGTTCCCGACTTGCCTGTGATCAATATCCAGGAAGGTTCCTCTGCAGCGAGCCATTCGCATCTGGCCAGCTCCCGCACGTAGCTTTCATCCATACCTCTGTCCGGAGTAAAGATAGTGTTGTCGAGACCAACCATGCTGTCGCTGATTCCACTCTCTTTAGTGCGCCGCTGGATTCTTTTTTGTGTTCTGCTGTCCAGTTCTGCTCTGACGTATCAGAGCAACACGATCACCGAAGTCCAACTTCATTGCATCAGGATCTCCAAGCTGCTGTTCATATGCTTTAAAAGCTGCCGGGAGTTTCAAATCGGTAAATACTTTTGCGACCTCTGCCGCATCAATTTTCATTGTCATCACTACTCCTATTTTTTATTGATTGAAGCGGTCTTTGTAATACTCAGCTCCTCGCACTGAACGGCAATCGATAACATCTAAAGTTGCTCCATGTTTGAGCCGTTTCTTTTTATATCTAACCCCTTCGATTTGTTCCACTTTCTGCAGAGCATCGCGGTACCCCTTGAAGCTGATTATCGTTTTCTTCAAGAGATCCTCGTAAACCTTATCCATGAAGTCTTTCTCGTATTTTTTGCTCAGTGATAAGAACCCTTTTAGGTGCCTAACCGCCATGCTGTTATTCGGTTTGGCGAGCCGTTTTGCAACTTCCCATGCCTTGTCTCCTAATTGAACCCTAATTCGATCCAGCAATTCCTCTTTGTTTTCAACTAGGTACTTCAAGTCTTGAGGTATTAAATCCTTCCTTTGAGGCTCGGGACCGTCGCTTGGATTTCGGATCTTTGTCGTAGTAAGGATTTCTCCGTCGGAAGGATCAATGAAGGAGATCTCTTTTATTTGGGTGTCTACCTTTACCAGCAGCTCCTTTCCAACATATCCCCACGGAACGTTATATCGGACGTTGCCTAATCGGATCTGGTTGTTGGGGCGTACCTTTCTGCTCATCACCTTACTGTGCGCTGAGTACTCAATCAGCGGAAGCGATCGCAGCAGGTTTCTCTCTTCCTCCTTGTATCGACTGAATCGGCTGCTTCCGGGCCGCTCAATCAACTCTGACTTATTAAGCTGAACGAGCAACGGCTCGATTGCGCTGTTTATTTCCTTAATGCTGAAGAAGCTGCGCTTGTTAAGATGATTCAGAATTCTGTCTTGGAACTGCTTAACGGCGTTTTCGACCAGAGCCTTATGCCGGCTTTTACCCGGTTCAACTGCGTATCCGAGGGTGTTGTAGTAATCGCAGAAGTTACTAAATTCCGGCGCAAGGTCAGGGTCATACTTGTCTGCGTTTTTAACCAGAGGAGTAGAGTTATCAAGCCAGGTTTCGTCCGTGACCCCATCGAAGTAATGGAACATCTTGGTAATTCCAGTCAGCCAGTCTTCTCTGGTTTGGCCGTTTGTAGCAGTGCAGAAGATCAATCCGCTGTAGCAAAGCACTCCGACGAAGATCTGTGCGGTTTTAACCGAACCGTCGTTTTTGTTTCTCCAGCACACCCCATCCCCGCTGTAATCGATCATGCACATGTGGCCCGGAG